>Ga0307296_10001291_pt1 | contig 12537 bp, 11 predicted proteins | sample ER_DNA_153_FD_194467 | JGI IMG/M metagenome (GOLD analysis project Ga0307296, IMG submission 194467) | Bulk soil microbial communities from the East River watershed near Crested Butte, Colorado, United States - ER_DNA_153 | ecosystem: Environmental > Terrestrial > Soil > Floodplain | place... | reverse complement strand
TTCAAGATCGCAGTCGCGTTGGAGGTGTACTGCCAGGCCAACACCGGACAGCTCGACCTCGACGAGCACCTCCGCTTCACCGCCGAACGCGCTGCCGTAACTGGCGGCACGATCGAGCAGGCCGTCGACCTCATGCTCCGGCTCAGCGACAATGCGGCGTCCAATGCCCTGCTCCACCGCGTCACTCGCAGCCGGATCATGGCGCGGCTGGCATCGCTTGGCTTGGCGCACACCACGGTGTCGCGCGACGTCGTCGCCGAGGTCGCCGCCATCACCGCGCGACTTGACAGGCTCGCCCAGACGGTCGGGTTGCCCGGCTGGAAGCAGGTCACCGAGATCGTCTACGACGGACGCTACGAACAGATCGCCGACCGCCTAGCGAAGATCAACGTGGACGAGCAGGCCCTGCCGCACGAGCAGATGGGTCCGACCACCACTGCGCGAGAATTGGCGACGCTCTACCGGATGATCTGGCTGGATCAGGCAGCACCGGCGCAGGTCTGCGCGGCTCTGCGCGCGGCCGCGGGCCATCAAGAATTGACCCGCCTGGCGCTCGGCTTCGACGACGCGGCCGGGGTCAGCGTCGCCGGCAAGGGTGGTCGCATCCCCGGGATCATCTTGACCGACGCTGGCGTGATCACCTTTCCCGACGCACACCGCTACGCGGTCGCAGTGTTCACCCGCGCTCACCGCGCCTTTGACGGCGAACTTGCCAGCTACCAGCTGATCGGCTCCATCGCCGCCACCGCCATCGCCCGGCTACAGCGCTGAGCGCCAAACGAAGGGCCGTCGTGCCCAGACTGCGAAACACCCCGCCGCGCCTGCACCGACTTACCTACCGGCAAAGCCGGACGCAGACAAGAGGCCGCCACCATCGATCTGTGCAGCAGCGAATTATTAGGAGCGGCGCGCTGATCAGACACTATGGACCGTTCTTCGGTTCCCGCGCCCGAAGGGCGGCAGGATGGGCACCCAGCGGACGTACCGTTCGTCCGCCGTCGGGAGGAGAAGGTCATGGCCGCAGCGCCGCCTGCTATGCAGAGGCATCCCCGCGTACCGGTCAGGATGCTGGAGGTGAATCACGAGGTCGGCGAGGTTGTGCCGGAGCTTGGAACGTACATCCTTCCTGGGCGGATTAAGGATCCGGGGGCTGGGCTGCAGCAGGCGATTGACGCCGAGCGTGCCGGTTTTGGAACCGTGTGGCTGAGCGAACGGTATGACCTGAAAGACACCGGCGTGATCTCTGGCGCTGTCTCAGCGCTCACGCAACGCATTCGGTTCGCATCGGGCTTGATCGCGGCGGGCTCTCGGCATCCGCTTCTCACCGCGACCTGGGCGTCGACCCTGCAGGGCCTGTTTGGTGAGCGGGTCATCGTCGGACTGGGCCGCGGCAACCGGCCGTGGCTTTCACCGCAGGGAATGCGGGCCCTGTCCTTGCAGGCGACCGGCGACTATGCGGAGATCCTGCGCCGCCTCTGGCGGGGCGAAACCGTCAGCTATCACGGTCCGGCTGGCCACTATCCGAACATGGCGATGATTGACCTGCTCGACATCGAAGTCCCGCCGCTGATTCTGGGCTGCTTTGGCGCTGAGAAGGCAATGGATCTTGCGGTGCGCCACTTCGACGGCGTGTTCCTCATGCCGTTCCTCACCAAAGAGGCAGTCCTGGAGACCATCCGCTTCCGCGATCAAGCCGCCGAGCGGCACGGCCGGGACCCGCACCAGGTACGCATCATCCACGAAATGGTCACCGCGCCGGACTTCGACGACCAGAAGGTCCACGAGGTCGTTCACGCCCGCGCGCTCACGTATCTGCAGCTGGCCGAGTACGGCGACGTTCTGGTGCGGCGCAATCGGTGGAGCGACGAGGAGCGGGCTGCGGTTCGCCGCCACCCGATATTCACCGGTCTGCGGAACCGGTGTCGCCGACAGCCAGTATCATCGCGCACAGCTCGTCGAGGTTGCGCGCGGCCTGCCGTGGTCGTGGATCGAATCAACCGCCGCGATCGGAACCCCAGAAGAATGCGCCACCCGAATATGGGAATTCTTCGACCTCGGTATCGATGAAGTCTGCCTCCACGGCGCCTCACCAGCCGAACTCGCTCCCGTCGTGGATGCCTGGCGTCGCATCACACCGTGACCGCAGGCGATGCGACGGTGCGCTCACGTGCAGGGTCATAGTCGGGCCGGCAGGGCTAATCGGAAGGGCGAGCTGCATGTGTGCGGCGCGCAAGCACAGAACCGCTCACAGCGGAGCTCGCCGGGCCCATACTGAACGGTTGTTTGACTGCATCGTCGCGACGAGCGTACGTGACCTCGTCAGCGTTGGCGGCCGCGCGAATATGCCATGTTTGTTGTCGATTCGGCGATCCCGCGATCCCAGCAATGTGGCCAGTCGGCGATCCACATCGCGCCATCTTGATAAGCGGACGATCTTCGTGAGCTGGTCGAGCGCCAATGGTTCGATGATTGACTCCCGCTAGGAGTGCAGGCGCGCGCAAATCGACAATCCCGGTAGCCCACCGACGTAATGGCGCGTGGATCGGCGACGCGCACCCCACCGTCGATCTCGCGCACCTCGCAGCCCAGGTCGCGACGCCCAGATCGATCTGTCGGGGCGATGGAATCTACGCCCTCATCGCCGAAGTCAGTGTGCTCCGCAGAGGTCGCGGCTCAAGCCCGCTCGTCTAATCGGAGATCGGTAGCGCACGCGTGGTGAGGCGTCGACGCCGCGCCCCTCGCGTTAGTGCGGGTACGAGCAAGTCCGCACTCGCGTGCCGCTCGCGGTCGGGCCAGGCACACTCCCTGGTCGGTTTCGTTAGGGTCGGTCACTGGTGCGAGTACGAGCGGTTCGGATGGATTGTTAGTCCGCCTCTCGGACAGCACCCCTGCCTATAGAACGGACAATGCGATGGATGCGGATATCCGGACCAGGGCCGCAGTCGAGGAACACTGGCGGGCATCGGAGTGCGGGAATACCGAAGCCGAACACGCGATCTACGCCGCGGACGCGATCCTCGACTACCCCCAGTCAGGTGAACGTTTCCGAGGCCGCGCGACGATTTCGGGCCAACGCGGCGGGCATCCAGCCAATCGCCACTTCACTGTGCTGCGGATCGTTGGCAGTGGGAGTCTCTGGGTGAGCGAGTGCATCATCACGTATGACGGTGTGCCCACCTACTCAGTCAGCATCATGGAATTCGCTGATCAGCATGTAGTGCGCGAGACACAGTACTTCGCGGACACCTTCCAAGCGCCTGCATGGCGGGCCGCCCTCGCTGAGCCGATTCCGGGCGGCGACGGTCCGCCGCTGTGACTAAGCCGTTGGTTGACGAGTGGCAAATGGCTAGTTGCCTGGCGGCAGCGCATAACGACAGGCAAAGACTTCACCGTGACGAGTCGGACTATGACCCTATTCGGCGCTCGTGAGCGGTCGGTCTCTCTCGGCCGCACGTCGTTGATAGCAGGCGCGCTCGCTCAGATGGGGTGGTCTGCGCCTCGATTGGCCAGCATCGAGGGCAGTGCTTTGGCGCATCGTCGGCCGCACAAGCTAGACGAAAAAGTCATTGAGGCGGAAGACCGGGGCAGGTGTAGCTACGTCTACCGTCGCACGACCAGGAACGTGAAAATACGCGCAGATCCTTCACCCGCCTCGGCCGAGCGGCTGCGCTGGTCAATGACAGTCGGTCTGGCCAACGCCAGCGCCCAAGAATCCTCGCTGCATGACCGGCAGAGTGTGCGCCGCACATGGCAACGCCATCGCGATGGCTAGGCAATTGTTTCCATGCGCCTTATTCAGCCGATGGTCATCCCGATGTGCCAGTGGTCCTACGGTCGAATCGTCACTGTCGAGTGCTGGGGCGCCGACCCCAGAGTTCGGGCCTCGGCCCGAACCTGGACGTAGTGGCCATGACGACCACAACGCCCGACCCGTCCAGCATGCTGGTGCCGGTCACTTATCCGCTCTTCACGGCTGGCGAGCGGCAGGCGCTGGCCGGATTCCTGTCCGGCTACAGCGCCCTGACCCGCGATGCCTACACCCTGGACCTGCGCCAGTACACCGCCTGGTGCACGGTGCACGGGCCGCACCTGTTCGCCGCGAAGCGGGTCGACATCGACTCCTTCCGCCGCGACATGGAAGCAGTCGGCCGGGCCCGGGCGACGATCGCCCGTCGGTTGTGCACGATCGCCGGGTTCTACCGATACGCCGTCGAAGAGGAGCTGCTGGACAATTCCCCGGCCGCGCATATGCATCGGCCGCGGTTGGACTACGACTCCCACGCCACGGCCCTCGATCGCAACGAGCTCGGCGCGCTGCTAGTGACCGCTGGGCTCGGATCGGCGCAGGAGCCCGCGTTGATCTCCCTGCTCACGCTCAACGGCTTGCGCATCATGGCGATGGGCAGCGAACGCGGTCACCGCACGCTGACGGTGCTGCGCAAGGGAGGCAAGATCGTCACGATCCCGCTCGCACCCCGCACCGCGCGCAGCCTCGACCTGGCGATCAGCGAACGCGTCGACGGGCCGATCTTCCTCCGCACCGACGGCCAACGCATGGACCGCCACTGCGCCGGCCGGATCGTGCGCCGGGTGGCTCGCCGCGCCGGCCTGAACAAGAAGATCAGCCCGCATACCCTGCGGCATGGGTTCATCACCGCCGCGCTCGACGCCGGCGTCCCACTCCGCGACGTCCAAGAAGCCGCCAGCCACGCCGACCCGAGAACCACGATGCGGTACGACCGCGCCCGCGCATCCCTCGACCGACACGCCACCTACATCGTCGCCGCCTACCTCGCCGGCGCCGCCCGCTGATCATCCGGTGCTGCGCTGGACACCAGCGCGGCACCCAAATAGGCACGCTGGAGCCGTCGTTCGGCGCGCCTCGCGGTCGCTGGACTATCCGGGCGTTATCGCTCGCGAATGATTGTTCTCGCGCACCGAATGGCCAAGATCTATCTAGCGGATATGACACTCCGCGGCAGCCTGCCGCCCGGACTGAAGCTCGATCCGGCTGCGATCTCCGGCACTCCGGCGAAGGCGGGCACCTACGCCTTCACGATCACCGCGACGAATGACTTCGGGAACGACTCCGCGACTACACGGTGACGATCGCCGCCGCCGACCCCGACAGGTAGTCACACTCCGATTACGCCGACGTCATCGGCGTACGCCTGCAGCGGTGCCGGAGGCAACCTCGCCAACACAGGCGCCATGTCCGGTGAGCTGGGAGGCTGGCGGCGCTGCTTGTCGGGGCCGGCAACGGCCTGCTTGTGATCAGGCGACGTCGCCGGCCCGGTCACTGAGGATCGACCAAACCGCCACGGCGGCCGCCATGCTGACCGCGGTGCCCGTCGCGTTGTTACCGCGGTCATCGGGCGGCCGAAGCCTGCGAGCCAAGCCCGCAAAGCCGGCCGCCCGCTCGGCTACGCGAGGCGGTGGAATGGCTGCGCAAGCGGATAGGCGCTCGACAAGCAGGCGCGGCGCGCGCACCGACCGCACATCACCCCGCGCGACCGCGACAGTCGAGCATTAGCAGAGGACCGGATGCTGCGCGAGGTGTCCCTTGCTCGTGCGCGGGCTCGGCAGGCATTGCACGTGGTTGACCTCGGCGCCCATGGCGGAGCTGACCTGCTGCAACAAGCTGCGTATCTGATCGAGATCCCACGAATATGACGCGACCCGCTCGGTGACCTCGAGTAGTTGGGTCGACAGCTGGTCGCGCGTCGCCTCGTAGCGAGCCAGCCCGAGCGGCTCGGGTACCGCACCGGCGAGTGCTTCCAGGATCGCGTCGGCCAGCAGCTCGGCGTCGCGCAGCGCGTCGGTCATGCCGTGCGTTGTGATCGGGTCCTTGAAGTAGCCGGCGTCACCAACCAGGGCCCAGCCCGGTCCGTATGGGCGTCGCAGGAACCCAGCAACGCCGGCCCAGCCGTGCAGGCGGCTGGCGGGCGCTGCGACGGCGACCCGTTCGGCGAGGCGCGGGGCGGTAGCGGCGAGCAGCGTCTGGAAGGCATGTTCGGTTCCGTCGCGTCGCAGTGCGCGCATGCGGGCCGGTGTGGTCCCGACGAAGACGCCGGTGCAGCCTTCGTTCGTGGGGATGAACCCTGCGGCTGCGCTGTGGCCGTATGCCCACTCATAGCCGGTTGCCGGCAGTTCGGCGTAGTACCGGTACAGAATCGCGCTGGCGGAGCGCCCCTGCCGGGTCACGGTGGAACCTGCGTTGTCGGCCACAGCGGATCGAATGCCGTCGGCTCCGACGGTGACCGTCGCCCGCAGGTCGACGGCTCGTCCGGCACGGTCTGTGACGCGCACCCCTGCGACACGACCAGTGTTGTCACGAAGCAGCGCAGTCACCAGCGCCTCGTGCCTCACCTCTACGCCGGCCGCGACAGCGGCATCGACGATGATCCGGTCGAGGACCTGCCGGCGCGGCGCATATAGAGCATCCACTCCGCCGTCGGCTCGGATCGCCACCTCCAGGGACTTGCTGTCCGCGTAGTGAAACGTCGTGCGCCGGATCGGCGACGCACCGCTGGCGATGACCTCGTCGAGCAACCCCCAGCGGCGCAGTTGAAGCACCCCGGCGCGCATCAGGGCATGGGTCGACAATGTGTCAGTGCCGTAGGGCGCACGGTCGACCAGAGCGACGCGGGCACCGGCGCGGGCGAGTAGCAGCGCGGTCGATGCGCCAGCGACTCGGGCGCCGACCACCACGACGTCGTATCCGGTGGTCATGATGCGGTCTTCTGTCCTTCTTTGCCCACAACGGCAGCGGCGATGCTCGGGTCACGCCAGACGACGGCGCTGCCATCCAGCACGACGACCCCGTCCTGGGCGGTGATGCACGTCACGTCACCGGGCCGGACCGGATCGAGGAACCGCCAGGACACCTGGAGGATGACGCTTCTCGGTCCCGGCAGTTGCTGTGCGACGAGCGCGTTGAGCAGCCCGGTGGTGACGCCGCCTTGGACGACGATGCCGCCGAACCGGCTGCTCCCGGCTGCCTGCGCGTCGTAGTGGATCGGTTTCCGATCCCCGGTGATCTCGGTGAATGAGGCGATGTCCCGGGACATGACGGTACGGCTGCGGCGCGCCGACTCGCCGATTCGTGGTGTGGACACGATGACGATTCCTCCAATTCGCGCAATGGATCAACGGCCGGTGCGGGCACAGTTGCTGGTGTCGGTCGCCGGATACCGGCCAGCGATGTGGTCTGCGACGACGGCCGCGTCCCGCCCGACCCCGCCGATGAAGTTGGAACTGCGGTGGTGCTGGAAGCGTTGCCCGAGGACGTAGAGCCCGGGCACGGGCGTGCGGCCGCGGTGCTGCCGTATCTCGCCGTGCCGGTCCAGCACCGGTAGCAGCAGCCATGGGTAGGACCGGCGGAATCCGCTGGCCCACACCACGCTGCTGATGCCCCCGGCGCGCAGATCGAGATCCCGCACTGCCGGGATCGCGGCGACGGGCCGGCTCGGCTCCGCGGCGAGTACTTCACTAGCCAGCCCGTTCGCCTTGATGTGGTCATCGATGCTGGCCAGCAGCTGGTCCATGCGGCGCTGCGCGTTGGCGACGGTCGTCGATAGATCGGAGGCGAGGTGCACGCGATGGCGCTCGGCGCCGATCAGCCGGCCGACCAGACGCACCCCGTCGGCTTGGAGAGAAGGGAGGTCGAGCGAGCGCCGGTCTCGTCTGCCCACCAGTTGCAGCGAGGGCTCTTGGCGCGCGACCAGGGGGTCGGGCATCTCGTCGATGGTCTTGTCGAGCATGCCGAGCCGGTCGAGCCACCAGTAGATGTCCATCCCGCGGTACGTCCGCGGTACCCGGGTATGGTTGCTCACCGCGATCGTGACCTCCCGGCCGGCGACGCGCAGTTCGTCGGCCAGCTGGACACCCGTCGCTGAGGCCCCGACGACGAGCACGCCACCCCGGGGCAGGTGATCGGGATTGCGATATTGGTTGGACGGAATCTGGAAGACGTCAGGGGGCAGGGCGCCGGCCAGCGCCGGAATCGCCGGCAGATCGCACCATCCGGTGGCGATCACGACGTTCGCTGCGGTCCACACCGCGGAGTCGGTCACGACGCGAAGGCGGTCCGCGTGGCTCTCGACCGCGACGACGCGGGTCTCTTCCTCGACCGGTGCGCCGAAGGATCGCGCGTAGTCGACGAGTTCGTCGGCAAACGCCGCAGCGGCGACGAAGCCGTCCGCGTCCTCCCCCTCGTAGGGTCGCCCGGGTAGCGCGTTCATCCAGTTGGGTGTCAACAGGTGCAGCGCATCCCAGGTCTCTGTGCGCCAGCGCTGGCCGGTGCGGCCACGCTCGAGCACGACGTGCTCGCGGCCTCGGTCGCACAGGCAGCGGCTGGCGGCCAGGCCGGCTTGGCCGGCGCCGATGATGACGGTTTCCGTGGTAGGCATCAAGATTCCCTGCGATCCGTGTGCACGCCGGTCCGGCCGCCGCGCGCGGCCGACCTCCATTGCGCGAGACGACTTGGTCAGCCGGCGTCTACGTCGATCGACACGGGCACCCCGTTGGTGACGATGTCGAAGACCGCCGAGCGCCGTCGCGACTGCTCGACGACCGAGCGCAGCTTGTCCGAGTCGTCGCCGCGCAGGGTGAAGCTGACCTTGATCTGCTGGTAGCCGTTGCGGATATCGTCGGCCAGCCCGAGGATGCCGAGCAGGTCGATGTCACCCTCGACCGTCGAGGAGACCTCGGTGAGGTTGACGCCGCGGGCGGCGGCGATGTTGGCGATGCCCGCGGTGAGGCAGGCAGCCAGGGCGTGCAGCACGTACTCGACCGGCGTCGGGCCGTTGTCCGCTCCGACGAGCACCGGCGGGTGGTCGGCGTCGAGCCTGTACGGCTCCCGATGCCTCATTTCCTGCTTGGCGCCGTAGAACCCGTGGATACTCGAGCGGTTGTGCGTCCCGCTGACCCAGCGGTTCGTGGCGCGGAACTGGAACTTGGCGATGTCGGTGTCGCCCTTCACCGCATCGAGCGTGGCGAACAGTGTCGCGGTGTCGACACCGTTGCGGACCGAGTTTTCGGTGGTGGTGGTCATGAGGTGGCTCCTTACCTGTGGTTGTGCCGGGGCGACGGCTTCGCGCCCGGACGAGATTGGCGGTAGTGGGCGGTCGGCACCCGCGGACCCGCCACGGCTGCGTCGGCACCGTGCCGGCTACGGACGGCTGGCCTTCCGAAGGTGACGGCGTCTCTGACGGACGCGGGAACGATCGCGAGCAACTCGGCGTCCGGCCGTGCGCCGAGCGCGTCGTTGACGAAAGCGAACGCGAGCCGCAGTGCGACGAAGACGGTGATCGCGAAGACCTGCGCGTCGTCGTATCCTGCGTCGCGCAACGGCTGCAGATCCTTCGCCTCGATGGAGTTCGGCTGCCGCGTCATCGTGCGGGCCCATCCGGCCAATGCCTGCTCCACTGCGTCGAGCTGGTCGTCGCCGCCACGCAGCACGCGCGCTGCCACGTCTGCACCCGCTTCGCGGGCCAGTCTTCTTCCCCACGCCAGTGAGCAGTACGAGTCGCCGAGAGCCGAAGCGCAGCACGTGATCAGGACAGCCCGCTGGCGCGACGTGAGGCCCGCGGCGTCGGCGGCCTCGTCGAGCAACGCGGACAGCCCGCCGTGCAGGACCGGGTGGTGGCCCCACAGGCGGGACAGGTTCAACACGAACCCGAGCCGCTCGATGTCCTTGTCGAACAGGCGGTGCAAGTCCGCACCCGGCGGCGGCGCGTCGAGGAAGCCGCTGCCATCAGTCGCCTCTGCGTCGTTCACGCACCGAAAGCTATGGGTCACTCGGCAGTCCGCGCGTCCGCGCATGCACCCAATTACGAGCGGGCCAGCGCGGACCCTCGCGTCGGCATACGCGTAGTCGTTAGGCCCGCGCCATCAGCCGCGCGACAGCGGCCGTGCGCGCCGACTTGCCCTGGACGCCGAGCTTCACATAGACGTTCTGCAGGTGCCGCTCGACCGTGCGCACGCTCAGCGTCAACGACGCGGCGATCGCGGCATTGTCGTGCCCTTGCGCTGCCAGACGGAGCACGTCCAGTTCCCGGGCCGACAGCAACGCTGCCGCGGCGTCGCCCGTCGCGGACCCCGCCGGCCCGCGATCCTCCGCCATGAACGCGGCGACCTCGTCCACGAACACCCGCCACGCCGGCTCGTCGCCCAGCAGGATGTGGTTCGAGCTCTCCAGCACCACCAGGCGGGCACCGGCGATTGTGGACGCGAGAAGCACGCCCTCGTCAAAGTCGTTCATCCGGTCGTGGCGCGAGTGCAGCACCAGCGTTGGAGCGCGGATCTCCGGCAGCAGGTGCACCACGTCGTCCGTGTTGCGATCCCGACGCGCAGCGCTGGCGTTCTCCGCCGACGAGGCGACCCGCTGCAGTTCGTCGAGCCAACGCATCTGCTCCTCGGTGGCGTCGGGAATCATCCGCGATGTGAACACCCGCCGGAACTCCGACTCCGGCCGGCCCCAGCCGACCTTGATCAGCAGCTGGAGCGTCTCGTTCAGCGCCAGCTCTTCGGGGGTCGGGTCCCGCATCGCCGCGGCGTAACTGCCGTAAAACATCAGTCGCGAAATCCGCTCCGGATGGCGTATCGCGTACGCGATCGCCGGTGGGCCGCCCTGCGCCATCGCCATCACGGCGAACCGGTGCAGCCCCGCGGCCTCGGTAACCGCTTCGAGATCAGCGACCCGGGCCTCGAGGCTGAAGTCGGTCACCTCCCAGTCGGAGAGCCCGTAACCGCGCTCGTCGTAACGCACCACCGTGGCCATCGCGCCGAGGTCGTCGAGGAAATGTCGCCACACCGGGCTCTGCCAGTCGTACTGCAGATGACTCAACCAGCACGTAGCGATCACCAGTGGCGGCCCACAACCGTGCCGCGCGTACGCGATTCTGGTGCCGTCGGCAGAACGGCAGAACCGCAGGTCCTGCGGTGGCGGCGCCAAACCCCCGGCCGGCACTCCTGGATGGTACCGAGAGGCGAACCGTACAAGCCCGGCTTCGCCACCGAACTGGCACCGCCGGTAGCTCACCGTCTTTGTCCCGGACGCCGTTGTGGGGGCTTTCAGGAATTTTGTGTGGCACCGCGTGACCTCCACGGCTTGGGTCGTGGGCTGGAGAAGATCACGCATGACCACAAGGATCACTGATGTGCAGGACGAGCGCCCGGCGCCAGCGTCCGGTGCGGCGCCGGAGCTGTCGGCGCTGGCCGAGCACTGGTCGCTGGCAGGCGCAACAAGGGTGTCGAGCGGACCAGACCGGGCGGCCTACTGACCGGGTTGACCAGGCAGGTGCTCGAAACCGCGCTGGACGTTGAGCTGGGTGAGCGTCACGACCGGGGTCAGCGGTACGGGCCGGGAAAGGGGCGCGACGGCAGTAGCGGCAAGACAGTGCGCACCGATGCGGGCGCCGCAACCTGGGTCGCAGGGCGGCCCACCGATCGCCGCGGGTGGCATCGCAAATGGGGGCAACGCTGTCCTGAACAACAGCGAGGTCGACAACAACACGGCCACACACCAGCGGCGTTGGCATCGTGAACCACGGGACGATGACCCTCAACAAGTCTGAAGTGAACGGCAACACGGCGGCCGGCAGCGGCGTATTTGCCTCCGATGGGGGAATCATCAACGCGCAAGGCCCCCTGGAGCGGCGAACACCGCCATCCTCACCCTCAATAACGGCCCGGTGAACAACAACCACGCATACGGCGGCGACGGCGGTGGCATCGCCAATGGCGTGCCCCTCGGTGGCCCGATGCCATTGATCGGCGAACCCGTCACCTTGAACCACAGTCAGGTGACCGGCAACACGGCAGCCCACGGCGGAGGCATATTCAGCTTCGGCGGAACGGTGACCCTGGCGAAGAGGTCTGTCACCGGCAACAACCCGGACAACTGCGAGCCCCTGGCACCATCGCCGGCTGCGTCGGCTAAGGGAGTTCTCTCGATAACCCTCCGCCGCGGAACAGCGGCTAATCGTCTAGCCGGAGCGTCAGGTATTCCTTCCGCGGGAAGGTGGTTGCCCCGCGACCGGCTGTGGGGCACGCTGCGGCGGGTGGACGATGCGGAGGTTGCGGACTGCGCGGTTGTACTGGCTGACGGTCGGACCGTTGCCTGGACTGATGTCGGGCCGGCCGATGGCGTCGTGGTGTTGCGGTTTCCGGGTACGCCGGGCAGCCGGTGGTCGATTCGCGCGGATCGGCGACCGTGGCGGGAGCGTTCGATGCGGATGATCACTGGTGAGCGTCCGGGATACGGTCGATCGACGCGGCTGCCTGGCCGAGGTTTCGCCGAGCATGCCGATGACATGGCGCGCGTGCTCGACCATCTCGACCTGGATCGGGTATACGTGTGCGGACAAAGCGGCGGCGCGCCGCATGCGCTCGCGTTCGCCGCCCGCCATCCCGAGCGGGCTCGCGCCGCGTCGATCCTGTCCGGTATGGCGCCGTTGACCGATGAGGAAGCGACGCAGGTGATCCCGATCAACCAGCAGGCGCGTCACCTGGTGGCCGCGCACGACCTGGACG
>Ga0307296_10001289_pt1 | contig 12548 bp, 8 predicted proteins | sample ER_DNA_153_FD_194467 | JGI IMG/M metagenome (GOLD analysis project Ga0307296, IMG submission 194467) | Bulk soil microbial communities from the East River watershed near Crested Butte, Colorado, United States - ER_DNA_153 | ecosystem: Environmental > Terrestrial > Soil > Floodplain | place: USA... | reverse complement strand
TGGCCGGCGTAGTCGGGGTCGAGGTAGATGAAGCAGCGCTGGATCTTCCCGTCGCGGATCTCGAACACGTCGCACCAGCGGCCGGCCCCGTGCTCGGGGTCGCCGGCCCGCCAGGGCCCGTCCCGGTGCTCGCCGTGGCTGGTCCCCTCCACGGCGAGCACGTCGCCGCCGGTGAAGACCCAGTTGAACAGCTCGTAGTGGTGCTCGATGGCCTTGAGGGTGCCGCCGACGTCGCCGAACATCTGGCCGATCTGCTCGCGGCCCTTGGCCACCCCCCACTTGGGGAAGTAGACCTGGGCGTCGTCGGCGAACAGGTCCAGGATGCTGCCCCCGTCGGCGGTCACCCCGGCCCGGTCGAACGCCTTCAGGTACTCGACGACCAGCGCCTTGCGGTCCTCGTCGGTCATCGGCTTGCCGGTGTCGGCCATGGCTGGCTCCTTTCTGACGACGCTGGTGGTCAGCTGACGGGCTGCGGCTCGGCGACCCGCTCGGCGTGGGCGGCCCTGGCCGCCCGGTGGGCCAGGGCCAGGATGGGGCCGAGGGTGGCCCCGCCGGCCCAGTAGGCCTGGGCCGAGGCCGAGGCGACGCAGTTGCCGACCCCGTACAGGCCGGGGATGGGGCGGTCCTGGTCGTCGAGGACCTGGCCGTCGGGGGTGGCCTTGGGGCCGCCCTTGGTGTCCAGGGTCCCGCCGGTGACCAGGGCGGCGTAGTAGGGGCCGGTGTCGGCCAGCGGCCACATGGTCGGGTTGGCCCGGCCCGGCTCCTCCTTGACCACGCCGTTGAACAGCTGCTCGACGGCCCGCTCGCCCCGGCCGAAGTCGGCGTCGCGGCCGCTGGCGGCCAGCTCGTCGAAGCGGGCAACGGTCGCCTCCAGGGTGGCGGCGAAGTCGTCGGCCAGGCGCAGCCCGCCGGTCACGTCGGCGTAGCGGCCCAGGCGCTGGTCGATGGCCGCGGCCAGCCCGGCCAGGTCGTCGCCGCGGATCACGTGGCCGTCGTCGGTCCCGGGCGGGACGATCAGCCGGCCGTACTCGTCGCTGGCCGAGTGGTCCTGGCTGCGCTGGTCCCAGATGGCCACCAGCACCAGGTAAGGGTACTCGGCCCTGGCCGGGTCCCAGCGGAAGAAGGTCTGGGCCAGCTCGTTGTAGGCCAGCTTCTCGTTGACCACCCGCCGGCCCCGCTTGTCGACCCAGAGCATCGAGTCGCCGGCCACCGAGAACATCCCCGACATGGCCGGGTCGCGGGCGACCGCCTTCTCCAGCGACACCGGGCACATCCAGGCGTAGTTCATGTTGCGGAGCTGGGCGCCGAGGGCGCCGGCGATGTAGACGAAGTCGCCCTCGTTGGAGGCGGCGGCGCAGCCGCCGTACACGGGCACGTTGAGGAAGTTCTGGCGCAGCTCCGGGTCGTGGGTGAAGCCGCCGGTGGCGAACACGACCGCCTTGGCCGCGCCGACCCTGACGGTGGCGCCGTCGGCGGTGGTGGCCTCCACCCCGACCACCCGGCCGCCCTGGTCGCGGACCACCCGCTGCACCCGGTGCCCGGTCCTGACCTCGACCCCGTCGCGCTCGGCGGCCGCGCTCAGGGTCCGGATGGCCACCACGCCCCCGTCCGACATGGTCTCGCGGGCGTCCTTCGGCACCAGCACCCGGCCGGTCGGGGCCTTGTCCTCGGGCAGCTCGCACCAGTAGTCGGGCACGGGGGCGCAGTGCCGGTAGGGCAGGGCGCCGCGCTCGGCCAGCAGCTCGGTCGCAGGCGAGGCGCCGTCGTAGATGGCCTCGCACATCGCGTACTCCCACTCGGTCAGGCCGAAGCGGGGGGCGTCCGGCCGGTAGCGGTGGGGCCGGGCCAGCCGGGCCATGTAGCGCAGGCAGTCGTCCCTGGGGTCCTCCAGCCCGAGCTCGCGCATCGGCTGGTTGTTGGGCACCCAGTACCAGAAGGCGGCCTTGCGGGCGGTCCCGCCGAGCTCGGGCGCCTTCTCGAGCACCAGCACGCGGTCGCCCAGCCAGCGGGCGAACAGCGCCGTGGGCAGGCCGGCGCCGCCCCCGCCCACCACCACGATGTCGTAGGTCGCGTCGAAGCCGTCGGGGCCGGTGGCGGGTCGCGCCGATTCGCGGGGGGCCGTGGGCGGGGACGCTGCTTCCATCGACGATCTCCCTTGATGGCCGGGAATGAAGCGGTCCGAGCAGTATCCACCGCCGCGGCCGGGCCGGGTAGGGGTCGGCGGATCGGGGGTCAGGCGGGCCGGCGGGCGCTGAGCGCGGTCAGCAGCTCGGGCTGGTGGTCGGTGAGCCAGGCCGCGCCCAGGCCGAGGCCGACCCGCCACAGCCAGGCGCCGTAGACGACCGCCACCGGGCAGACCAGGACCAGCGCCGGCGGCCACAGGACCAGGCCGACCACCACCAGGGCGAGCACCGGCAGCAGGAGGATGCCCTGGGCGGCGAAGGCGGCCATCTGCACCACCCCGACCAGGCAGCCCTGCCCGGTCCCCTGGACCGCCCACAGGTTGCTGGCGTCGTCGGGCAGCGGGTAGGCGAAGCGCACCGAGACCACGTCGGCGACGCCCAGCGACAGGGCGAGCACGCCCACGCCCAGGCAGAGCGCGACCGGCACGTACAGCCAGCCGCCGGTGACGGTGGCCAGGACCAGGGCCAGGGCGGCCGTGGCCACCGTGCCGGTCAGCATCGAGGCCAGGTTCCGGCCGGTCAGGTCGCCGCGCGGGTCGGCGCCGGCGACCACCTGGGTCCAGTAGGCGGGGCCGTCGAAGCCGAACTGGTTGAGGCTGTTCTGGGCGGCCAGGAAGGCCATGGTCTGGGCGGCCAGCACCATCCAGGGATGCTGGAGGCCGTCGGTGATGGCCACGAACGCGACCAGGCCCAGGCCGAGCAGGCAGCTGATCACCCAGCCGACCCGCATCCGCGGGTGCCGGGCCAGGTAGCGCAGCTCCTTGGCGGCGACCGCGCCCCGCTGGTCGGCGGGGAGCAGCCGGCGCAGCGGGCGCGGGAACAGGCCGGCCGGCTCGCCGGCCGGCCGGCGCCTGGCCGCCGGCTCGGCGGTGGTCAGCACCCGGTCCAGGCTCCGCCACCACCACCAGCCGAGCAGGACCACGGCCAGGGTGGCGCCGGCCAGCTCGGCCGTGGCGGCCAGCAGCCGCCCCTGGCCGCCGTGGACCAGCGCCCGGGCGGCCAGGCCGGGGGGCAGCCAGCCGAGCGCCCGGGCCAGCGGCCGCAGCGCCTCCAGGTCGGACCGCTCCAGCCGCTCGGCCAGCCGGGCCCCGACCTGGAGGGCCAGGTTGAAGCCGAGCGCGACCACCGACACGAGCACGATCACCAGGTCGCGGGCCCGGCGCGAGCGCAGCTGGCGGGACAGGGCGGTGAGCAGGGCCCGCGACCCGACGATGCACAGGGCGAACTGGACCAGCACCGCCGCCACCACCAGCACCACCCCGGGGCCCAGGGTGGCGAACCCGACCACGGCCCCGCCGAGGGCGACCAGGGTGCACAGCGGGGCCACGCCCACGCAGGCGGCCAGCGACAGCCCGGCCACCAGCTGCCCGGGGCGCAGCGGCAGCAGGGCCAGCCGCGACGGGTCCAGGCTGGCGTCGCCGGCGAAGCTGAGCAGCGGGAACAGCCCCCAGCCGCAGAACACCAGCAGGAACACGACCTCGACCAGGATCAGGCCGGCCGCCGGCTCGGCCCGCGGCACCAGGGCCAGCAGCAGGAACCCGCCGAAGGCCAGGGGCAGCCCGGCCAGCGCGCCCAGGGCCAGGCCGACCTGGTGGGGCCAGTTGCTGCGGCGCAGCCCGTTGCGGAGCAGGGCCAGCTTCAGGCCGACCAGGTGCCCAGCCAACCCAGCTCCTCGGCGCCGGCGTGGCTCGCCCCGACCAGCTCCACGAAGGCGTCCTCGAGGCTGCGCCCGGCCCGGACCTGGTCGGTCGACCCCTCGGCGATGAGGCGGCCCAGGTGCATGATCCCGACCCGGTCACAGAGCCGCTCCACCAGCTCCATGACGTGGCTGGAGAAGACCACCGTGGCCCCGCCGGCGGTGTAGCGCTCCAGCAGGCCGCGGATGGTCCGGGCCGACACCGGGTCGATGGCCTCGAACGGCTCGTCCAGGAACAGCACCCGGGGGGCGTGCAGCAGGGCCGAGGCCAGGGCGATCTTCTTGCGCATCCCGTGGGAGTAGTCGACCACCAGGGTCCCGGCGGCGTCGGCCAGGCCCAGCACCGCCAGCAGCTCGGAGGCCCGGGCCTCCACCACCGGCGCCGGGAGGTTCCGCAGCAGCCCGTTGTAGGTGAGCAGCTCGGCCCCGGTGAGCCGGTCGAACAACCGGAGATCCTCGGGCAGCACCCCGATCCGCCGCTTGGCCGCCACCGGGTCGCGCCACACCTCGACCCCGTCGATCAGCACCAGCCCGGCGTCGGGCCGCAGCAGCCCGGTCACCATCCCCAGGGTGGTCGTCTTCCCGGCCCCGTTGGGCCCGACCAGCCCGAAGAAGCACCCGTGGGGGATGTCCAGGTCGATCCCGGCCACCGCCACCTTGGCCCCGAACGCCTTGCGCAGCCCCCGCACCGACAACGCGGCCGGCGAGCGTCCAACCCCTGGCGTCGGCTCCCCTGCGCTCACACGGCCAAGCCTATCCCGTCCCGCTCGTATACTGCCGGCGTGGACCCATTGCCGGCGCCGGACGGAACGGGCGCGTCCCCTGACCTGCTGGACGGGCTGAACGACGCTCAGCGGCTGGCCGTGCTGGCCACCGAGGGGCCGACGCTGATCGTGGCCGGGGCCGGGTCGGGCAAGACCCGGGTGCTGACCCACCGGATCGCGCACCTGATCAAGGACCGGCGGGTGCCGCCCACGGGCGTGCTGGCCATCACCTTCACCAACAAGGCGGCCCGGGAGATGCAGGAGCGGCTGCGGCAGCTGGTCGGGCCGGTGGTCAAGGCGATGTGGGTGTCGACCTTCCACTCGGCCTGCGTCCGGATCCTGCGCCGCAGCGGCTCCCACCTGGGCTACACCTCCAGCTTCAGCATCTACGACGAGGGCGACGCCGAGCGGCTGATGGCCCAGGTCGTGCGGCAACTCGACTACGACCCCAAGCGGCTGTCGGCCCGGTCCATGCGCAACGGGGTCAGCGCGGCCAAGGACCAGCTGATCGACCCCGAGATGCTGGCCGACCGGGCCGTGGGCTGGTTCGAGAAGAAGGTCGCCGAGGCCTACCGGCTCTACCAGCGGCGGCTGGCCGAGTCGAACGCGGTCGACTTCGACGACCTCATCATGCAGACGGTGCGGCTGTTCCAGGAGCACCCGGACGTGCTCGCCGAGTACCAGCGGCGCTTCCGCTACGTGCTGGTGGACGAGTTCCAGGACACCAACGTCGCCCAGTACGAGCTGCTCAAGCTGCTCGCCGCCGAGCACCGCAACCTGTCGGTGGTGGGCGACGGCGACCAGTCGATCTACGCCTTCCGGGGGGCCACGGTCCGCAACATCCTCGACTTCGAGGCCGACTACCCCGAGGCCAACGTCATCCTGCTCGAGCAGAACTACCGCTCCACCCAGACCATCCTGTCCGCCGCCAACGCGGTGATCGCCAACAACCTGGAGCGCAAGCCCAAGAACCTGTGGACGGCCATCGGCTCGGGCAACCCGATCGTGCGCTACCAGGCCGAGAACGAGCACGACGAGGCCGCGTTCGTGGTCGAGGAGGTCGAGCGGCTGCACGAGGCCGGCCTCGGCTACGGCAAGGTGGTCGTCTTCTACCGGACCAACGCCCAGTCGCGGCCCCTGGAGGAGGTGTTCGTCAAGGCCGGCCTGCCCTACAAGATCGTCGGCGGGGTCAAGTTCTACGACCGGCGGGAGGTCAAGGACCTGCTCGCCTACCTCAAGGCCACGGTCAACCCGCTGGACACGGTCAGCCTGCGCCGGGTCCTGAACGTGCCCCGGCGCGGCATCGGCGACACCTCCGAGCGGGCCATCGACCGGTTCGCCACCGAGGAGGGCATCCCCTTCGGGGACGCCCTGCGGCGGGCCGGTGAGGTGCCGGGCCTGGGCGCCCGCCAGGTCCGGGCGGTGGCCGACTTCGTGGCCGTGCTCGACGAGCTGGCCGCCGGGGCGGCCGAGGGCCGCTCCCCGAGCGTGCTCGTCCAGGACGCCTGGACCCTGTCGGGCCTGATGCGCGAGCTGGAGGCCGACACCTCGATCGAGGGCCAGGGCCGGGTCGAGAACGTCCGCGAGCTCCAGTCGGCCGCCGAGGAGTACGAGCTGCGCGAGGGCCTGGAGGCCGAGCCGACCCTGGCCGGCTTCCTCGAGTCGATCGCCCTGGTCACCGACGCCGACCAGGTCGAGGCGGGCAGCCAAACGGTCACCCTGATGACCCTGCACACGGCCAAGGGGCTGGAGTACCCGGTGGTGTTCATCGTCGGCCTGGAGGAGAACGTGTTCCCCCATGTCCGCTCCATCGGCGAGCCGCGCGAGCTGGAGGAGGAGCGGCGGCTGGCCTATGTCGGCATCACCCGGGCCCGGGAGCGCCTGTACCTGACCAACGCCTGGAGCCGGACCCTGTTCGGCGCCACCAGCTACAACCTGCCCTCGCGCTTCCTCAAGGAGGTGCCCGAGGAGCTGGTCTCGGTCACCCCCGCCCAGGGCCGGGCCAGCGCCGCCCGGTCGCTCCCGGCCGGCTGGGGCGACGCCAGCCCGGCGTTCGGGGCCGGGCGCAGCAGCTTCAACGCCCGGCCCCAGCCGCCGGTCTCCTTCGACCGCCAGCCGACCCCGGCCGAGCGGCTGGCCGGCCGCCAGCGGGGCGCCCTCGACCTGGGCCTGGCCCCCGGCGACGAGGTCGTCCACCGCCAGTGGGGCCGGGGCACGGTGGCCGCCGTCTCCGGGCAGGGCGAGCGGGCCATGGCCGAGGTCGACTTCCCGGGGCTGGGCCGCAAGCGCCTGCTGCTGCGCTACGCCCCGCTCACCCGACCCTAGGGGGCCGCCGTGCTGTCCACGCCGTTCACCGAGCTGCTCGGGGCCAGGCTGCCGCTCCAGCAGGCCCCGATGGGCGGGGTCACCACCCCCGAGCTGGTCGCGGCCGTGGCCGGGGCGGGCGCGGTCGGCATGGTCCCGGCCCAGATGCTGCCGGCCGACGCCCTGGCCGCCCTGCTCGACGACCTGGCCGGGCGCACCTCGGGGGTGGTCGGGGTCACCTTCCTGCTGCCGTTCGGCGCCGACCCGGCCGCTGTCGAGGTCGCCGCGGCCGGGGCGCGGCTGGTCGACTTCTACTACGGCGACCCCGACCCGGCCCTGGTCGCCCGGGTCCACCAGGGCGGGGCGCTCGCCTCCTGGCAGGCCGGCTCGGTGGCCGAGGCCCGGGCGGCCGCCGACGCCGGCTGCGACCTGGTCGCCATCCAGGGGATGGAGGGCGGCGGGCGCATCCGGGGCCGGGTCGCCCTGCTGCCGCTGCTGGCCGAGGTCCTGGACGCGGTCGAGGTCCCGGTGGTCGCCGGCGGCGGGGTCGCCACCGCCCGCGGGGTCGCGGCCTGCCTGGCCGCCGGCGCGTCCGCGGTCCGGGTGGGGACCCGGCTGCTGGCCACCGAGGAGGCCGGCGCCCACCCCGCCTACGTCGCGGCCCTGCTGGAGGCCGGGGCCGAGGACGCCGTCCTCACCGACGCCTTCTCGGTCATGTGGCCGCCAGGCCCCGAGCCGCACCGGACCCTGCGCTCGGCCCTGGAGGCGGCCGAGGCGTTCGACGGCCAGGTCGTGGGCGAGACCCGCATGGGCGCGACCACCCTCCCGGTCCCCCGCTTCGGCGTCCCCTGCCCCAACCGCGACACCACCGGCGAGATCGCCGCCATGGTCCACTACGCCGGCCAGGGCGTCGGCGCCACCCACGAGGTCCTCCCCGCCGCCCAGGTCGTCACCGCCCTGGCCGAGGACGCCGAACGCCTCCTCCGCCGCTGGGGCTGACCGCCCCGTCGGGGCGGTCTGGCACCATCGGGGGATGCGGCTTCGGATCTATCTCGATGTGCTCCGCACGCCCTGGGTGACCCGGCTGCTGTCCTCGGCGGTGGTGGGGCGGATGCCCACGGCCATGGCCGGGTTGGCGATCGTGCTGCTGGTCCGGGCGCACGGCGGCTCCTACGCGGTGGCCGGCATGGTGGCCGGGACCTACTCGGTCGCGCTGGCCCTGACCTCGCCGCTGCTGGGGCGGCTGGTCGACCGGGTCGGCCAGACCCGGGTCCTGGCCGGCTGCGCCGTGGTCAGCGCCCTCGGGTTCGGCGCCATGGCCGCGGTCGGCGGCAGCGTCCCGCCGGTCGCGCTGGCCGGGCTGGCCGCCCTGACCGGGGCGGCGATCCCGCCGATCGGGGCCTGCATGCGCGCGTTGTGGTCGGAGCTGCTCGGCCACGACGGCCGGCTCCAGGCCGCGTTCGCGGTCGAGTCCACCGTGCAGGAGCTGATCTTCGTCGTCGGCCCGCCGCTGGTCGCCCTGCTGGCCGCCGCCTTCTCCCCGGCCGCGGCCCTGCTCGGCACCGCCGCCCTGCTGCTGGCCGGCGTGGGCAGCTTCGCCGCCACCCCGGTGTCGCGGGCCTGGCGACCCCGGCGCCGCGCCGCCGACTGGGCCGGGCCGCTGCGCAGCCCCGGCATCCGGGCCGTGCTGGCCACCATCGTGCTGCTGGCCGCGGCCTTCGGCACGGTCGAGGTGACGGTGGTGGCCGACGCCGAGCAGCTCGGCTCGCGCACCCTGGCCGGGCCGCTGCTGGCCCTGTGGGCGGTCGGCAGCATGGCCGGCGGCCTCGTCTTCGGCGCCCGCGCCTCCGACCGCGGGCCCGAGCAGCGCGTGGTCGGCCTGCTCACCCTGGTCGTGGCCGGGATCGCCCTGCTGTCGGTGGCCACCGGCCTGGTCCAGCTGGGCGCCGGCATGGTCCTGGCCGGGCTCGGCATCGCCCCGGCCATCGCCTGCCTGTTCCTGCTGGTCGACCGGCTCGCCCCCGCCGGCACGGTGACCGAGGCCTTCACCTGGGTGACGACCGCCTTCGCGAGCGGGGTCGCGGCCGGCAACGCCCTCGGCGGCACCCTGGTCCAGCGGGCCGGCACCGACCGGGCGTTCCTGGTCGCGGCCGCCGGGATCGCCGCCGGCACCCTGCTGGCCCGCCTGCGCCGGCCCGCCCTGGCCGCCCGCCCCATCGGAATGCGCGAGGCCCCGGACGGGTTGGGGCGAGCAGGATGATGAGCTACTACTGGCACGCCCGCCGGGACCCGCTGCCGCCCGGCACCAAGCTGTCGCGCGACCTGGTCCGGCGCGTCTGGGGGTTCGCCCGCGACTTCCGCTGGCAGATCGCCGGCTACCTGCTCCTGCTCGGCCTGTCGGCCGTGGCCGCGGTGGTCCCCGCGCTGCTGGTCCGGGAGCTGCTCAACGAGGCCATCCCCCAGGGCAGCTTCACCCTGGTCAACCTGATCGGCCTGACCGCCGTCGGGGTGGCGCTGGCCAACGCCGGGCTCGCCCTCGGCCAGCGGTTCCTGTCCTCGCGCATCGGCGAGGGGCTCATCTACCGGCTGCGCACCAGCCTGTTCGACCACGTGCAGCGCCAGCCGCTCGCCTTCTTCACCCACACCCAGACCGGCGCCCTCACCAGCCGCCTGAACAACGACGTCATCGGCGCCCAGCGGGCCCTCACCGGCACCCTCGGGTCGGTCTTCTCCAACCTCATCAGCCTGGTCACGACGCTGGTCACCATGTTCCTGCTGAACTGGCGCATCACCCTGATCGCGGTCGCCGTGCTGCCCCTGTTCCTGCTCCCGGCCCGGCGGGTGGGGCGCCGCCTCCAGGCCATCACCCGCGAGTCGATGCAGCTCAACGCGGCCATGAACACCACCATGAACGAGCGCTTCAACGTCGCCGGGGCGCTGCTGGTGATGCTGTTCGGCCGCCGCGACCGGGAGCTGGCCGGCTTCGCCGACAAGGCCGCCGGGGTGCGCGACATCGGGGTCCGCTCCGCCATCTACGGGCAGACCTTCTTCGTGGTCCTGGGCCTGGTCGGCGCCGTGGGCACGGCCGCCGTCTACTGGTTCGGGGCCCGGCAGGTGCTGTACGACCAGCTGCAGGCCGGTGACGTGGTCGCCCTGGCCGCCCTGGTCACCCAGGTCTACGGCCCCCTGACGGCCCTGACCAACGCCCGCGTGGACATCATGACCGCGTTCGTGTCCTTCGAGCGGGTGTTCGAGGTGCTCGACTTCGAGAGCCCGATCCGCGACCGGCCCGGCGCGGTCCCGCTCGACCACCCGGCCGGGCGGATCGAGTTCGACCACGTCGGCTTCCGCTACCCGACGGCCGACGAGTCGACCATCGCCAGCCTCACCGGCGGGGCGGCCGCGGTCGGGGTGGCCGCCGGCGAGCCGGTCCTGCACGACGTCGGCTTCGCCGTCCGCTCGGGCGAGCTGGTCGCCCTGGTCGGCCCGTCCGGGGCCGGCAAGACCACCACCGCCATGCTGGTCGCCCGGGTCTACGACGTCAGCGAGGGCGCCGTCCGGGTCGACGGGGTCGACGTGCGCGACCTGGAGCTGGAGAGCCTGCGGGCCGCCATCGGGCTGGTCGCCCAGGACCCGCACCTGTTCCACGACACCATCCTGGCCAACCTGCGCTACGCCAAGCCGGACGCGACCCTCGAGCAGATCGAGGACGCCTGCCGCGCGGCCAGGATCCTCGACCTGGTCGAGAGCCTGCCCGAGCGCTGGGAGACGGTGGTCGGGGAGCGCGGCTACCGGCTGTCGGGCGGGGAGAAGCAGCGCCTGGCCATCGCCCGGCTGCTCCTGGCCGACCCGGCGATCGTGATCCTCGACGAGGCCACCGCCCACCTCGACTCGGAGGCCGAGGTGGCCATCCAGGAGGCCCTGGCCGCCACCCTCGCCGGCCGGACCAGCCTGGTCATCGCCCACCGGCTGTCGACCATCGTCAACGCCGACCGGATCCTGGTGATCGACGCCGGCCGGGTCGTCGAGCAGGGCACCCACGCCGAGCTGCTCGCCGCCGGCGGCCTCTACGCCGACCTGTACCACACCCAGTTCGGCCGTGCCCCGGCCTCGCCGCCGGTCGACGGGCACGCCGTCAGCCGGGCGGCGACGGCCTGAGGTGCCGGACCACGCCGGAGGTGCGCTGGAGGGCCCGGAGCTCCTCTACGGCGGCTACGTGTTCGACCTCGACGGGACCGTCTACCTGGGCGAGGAGCTGCTCCCGGGGGCCGGCCGGCTGCTGGCCCGGCTGCGCGAGCTCGACCGGCGGGTCGTGTTCGTCTCCAACAACCCGACCCGCGACCCCGAGATGTACGCCGGGAAGCTGCGCCGCCTCGGGGTCGAGGTGTCGACGACCGAGGTCCTCAACACGGTGGTGACGATGACGCGCTGGCTGGCGCGCCACCACCCGGACGCGACCGTGTTCCCCATCGCCGAGGCGCCGCTGCGCCGGGCCCTGGCCGAGGCCGGGATGCGGACCTCGGACCGGGCGGAGGAGATCGACCTGGTCGTGGCCAGCTACGACCGCGGCTTCGACTACCGCAAGCTCCAGATCGCCTTCGACGCCATCTGGTACCACCGGCGGGCCCGGCTGGTCGCCACCAACCTGGACCGCTTCTGCCCGTTCCCGGGCGGTCGCGGCGAACCCGACGCCGGCGCCATCGTGGCCGCCATCGAGGCCTGCACGGGCGCCACCTGCGAGGTCAACGCGGGCAAGCCCGACCCGCTGATGCTGGAGGCGGCCATGGAGCTGCTGGGGCTGGACGCCGGCGACTGCGTCATGGTCGGGGACCGGCTGTCCACCGACATCGCCATGGCCAGGGCCGCCGGCATGCCGTCGGCCCTGGTCCTGACCGGCGAGACCACCGGCCAGCTGCTGGCCGCCACGGCGGCCGAGGACCGGCCGACCTGGGTCCTCGACCGGATCGACCGGCTGCTGCCGGCCGCGCTGTGGGCCGGGCCCGGGCCGGCCACCGCGGACTGAGCATGGATGGCAGACTCTGCACCTGACGGCGGGTCGAGCGGTGGGAGTCGCATGAGCGGGAGCACAGATCGGCTGCGGGACGAGTTCGAGGCCTGCTTCGGCCGGCTGGCCGCGATCGGCCGGGACCCGGCGGGCGGCTGGACCCGCCTCGCCTGGACCGACGAGGACCGCGCGGCCCGGGCCTGGTTCCGGTCCGAGGCCAGCGCCCGCGGCCTCACCGTCGACCAGGACCCCGCCGGCAACCTCTGGGCCTGGTGGGGCGGGTCGGCCGCGGGCGGGGTGGTGGCGGTCGGGAGCCACCTGGACACGGTCCGGGGGGGCGGGGCCTACGACGGGGCGCTCGGGGTGGTCAGCGGGCTGCTCGCGGTCGGGGAGCTGATCGGGCGGGGGGTGGAGCCGGGCCGGCCGGTGGCGGTGGTGGCGTTCGCCGACGAGGAGGGCGGGCGGTTCGGGGTGCCCACCTTCGGGAGCCGGCTGCTGACCGGGGCCCTCGACCCGGCGGACGTGCTCGAGCGGGCCGACCAGGACGGGGTGACGGTGGCCCGGGCGATGGCCGCCGCCGGGGTCGAGCCGGGCCG
>Ga0307296_10001288_pt1 | contig 12551 bp, 8 predicted proteins | sample ER_DNA_153_FD_194467 | JGI IMG/M metagenome (GOLD analysis project Ga0307296, IMG submission 194467) | Bulk soil microbial communities from the East River watershed near Crested Butte, Colorado, United States - ER_DNA_153 | ecosystem: Environmental > Terrestrial > Soil > Floodplain | place: USA... | reverse complement strand
CGTTGAAGATTGGCGACAAGCTCGACACCCTGATGCTGCGCGTGGCCGGCGGCCGGATGGTTGCGGCGGAATAGCGCTCGGCCTAGGCTGGTTACGCTAAAGGGAGCCAGTCATGTCCAATCACCAACCCGTTCGCATCGACGTCGTCTCGGATGTGGTTTGCCCGTGGTGCTTTATCGGCAAACGTCGGCTGGAAAAAGCGATAGAGCTGAGCCCCGACATCCCGGTCGAGGTACATTGGCGTCCTTATTTCCTCAATGACTGGATTCCGCGCGAAGGGATATCGCGTGAACAATATCTGACGACAAAATTCGGCTCGCCGGAGCGCTATAAAGGCATCGCCCAGCGCGTTGCCGCCGCCGCTTCGGCGGAGGGTCTGACCTATGCCATCGACAAGATCAGCCGGCAGCCCAATACGCTCGACGCGCACAGACTGATCCGCTGGGCGGAGCGCATCGGCAAGGCAGCCGACATGAAGCAGAAACTGATGGATCTCTATTTTACGGAAGGCGCCGATCTGACAAATCGTCAGGTGTTAACACGGGCCGCAGCTGATGTCGGCCTCGATGCCAAAGAGATCGAAAAGGCGCTGGCCCGCGACGATGATGTTGCCGAAATCGAGCGCGAAGCGCTTTCGGCAAAGGAAGCAGGGATCGAGGGTGTGCCCTGCTTCATTTTCGATGGCAAATTTGCAATATCGGGTGCGCAGGCGCCGGAATATCTCGCCGAAGCGATCTCGCGTGTGGCACGGTCTGCCGACGCAGCCGAGTAATTTCAGGCACATTGCGATGAAGATTACCGCCGCCCTGGTGCACGAGCGCTCGGGCCCGTTCACTATCGAACAACTCGATCTCTGCGATCCGCGCGAGGACGAGTTGCTTGTCGAAGTCGTCGCTAGCGGCATGTGCGCGACCGATCTGCACGGACGCGACGCCTATTACCCCACCAAATTTCCCAAAGTGTTCGGCCACGAAGGCGCTGGCATTGTGCGTGCCGTAGGCAACAAGGTTTCCACCTTCAAGCCGGGTGACCATGTCGTGATGGCTTATCCCTGGTGTGGCGAGTGCCCGAATTGCAAAACGCAAAGGCAAAGCTATTGCCTGCACGCATTCGATCTGAAGATGAACGGCACACGCGCCGATGGCTCAACATTGCATTCGAAAGATGGAAAGCCTGTCTACAGTGCATTTTTCCAGCAATCCTCCTTTGGCAATTTCACAATCGCCAACGAGCGTTTCGCGGTGAAGGTGCGCAGCGATGCGCCGATCGAGAGCGTTGCCGCTCTCGCTTGCGGCGGACAGACCGGCGCTGGCGCGGTATTCAATGTGATGAAGCCGCGCCCCGGCGACAGTTTCGTCGTGTTCGGCGTTGGCGCGGTCGGCCTCTCGGGTCTGATGGCGGCGAAGATTGCGGGGTGTGACCCCATCATCGCGGTCGATGTGCACAAGCATCGGCTCGCCTTGGCACGGGAACTCGGCGCCACCCACACGATCAATCACAACGAATACAAAGACGTCGTGGCCGAAATCAAAAAGATCACCGGTCTCGGCGCACGATTTACGCTCGAGACGTCCGCGCTGCCGGCCGTATTTCGCGAGGCGGTCGATTGCCTGGTTCCGGCCGGCACTTGCGTTCTGCTTGGAAGCGCCCGCAAAGGCACCGAGGTGTCATTCGAGACACCTTTTCTGCAAAACGGAAGAACCGTCCGTGGGGTGATCCAGGGCGATAGTGTTCCGAAGAAATTCATACCATTGCTGGTGGATCACATCGTCGCAGGCCGTTTCCCGGTCGAGCGCATGATCGCATTCTATCCGCTGGCCGACATCAATCGGGCCGCAGTGGAATCGGGCGACGGCAAGACCATAAAGCCGGTACTGCGGATGCCGCACTAGGCGACAATCACGCGGCCTCAGCGCGCTCCGCAATCGACGCAAGCTTGCGTAATACGGCGGCCGTGCTCTTCAGACGATCCTGCGGACGCGGCCAATCCTCGAAAAAGACCAATTGCTGGCCCTTGGCCGTCTTCGGATCGTTGCGCATGCGGACCGCCGAACCTTGCTCGCGGATGAAGGCAATCAGGCCTTCCGGATTGGCAAAGAAGTTGTCGCGGAACGAAAGGACGATGCCCTTGGGTCCGGCTTCGACTTTCTCGACATTGGCGCGCCGGCTCAGCGCCTTGATCGCGACGACCTGCAACAGGTGCTCGACCTCCTGCGGCAGCTTGCCGAAGCGGTTGACCATTTCGGCGGCAAAGCCGTCGATTGCATGTTCGTCCTCGATTTCGGCGAGGCGTCGGTAGAGCGCAAGTCGTACCGATAGGTCCGCAACATAGTCCTCTGGAATAAGCAGGGCGGTGCCGACGGTAATTTGCGGCGACCAGTGATCGGCGACCGGCGCCGTGATTCCGGCCTTGAGGCTCATCACCGCTTCTTCCAGCATCTGCTGGTAAAGCTCGAAGCCGACTTCCTTGATGTGACCCGATTGCTCCTCGCCGAGCAGATTGCCCGCGCCACGGATGTCGAGATCGTGCGATGCCAGCTGGAATCCTGCGCCCAGTGTATCGAGCGACTGCAATACTTTAAGACGCCGTTCGGCCTGGAGCGTGATCGGCTTCTGTGCCGGCAAGGTGAACAACGCATAGGCCCGCAACTTGGCGCGGCCAACGCGGCCGCGAAGCTGGTAGAGTTGAGCCAGGCCGAAGCGGTCGGCACGATGCACGATCAGTGTATTCGCGGTCGGAATATCGAGACCCGACTCGATGATCGTTGTCGACAGCAGTACGTCATATTTGCCGTCGTAGAATGTCGACATAATGTCGTCGAGCACGGTGGGCGGCATCTGCCCGTGCACGACTGCAGTACGTACTTCGGAAATGTTCTTATCGAGGAAGTCCTTGGCGCCGGCCAGGTCCTCGATCCGCGGGCACACATAGAACGCCTGCCCGCCACGATATTTCTCTCGCAACAGCGCTTCGCGTACGGTGATCGGGTCGAATGGCGACACGAAAGTCCGTACGGCCAGCCGATCGACCGGTGGCGACGCGATGATTGAGAGATCGCGTACTCCCGTGAGTGCCAGCTGCAAGGTGCGAGGGATCGGCGTCGCGGTCAGTGTGAGTACGTGAACTTCCGACCGCAGCGTCTTGAGCTTTTCCTTGTGCGCGACGCCAAAATGCTGCTCCTCGTCGACGACCAACAAGGCAAGATCCTTGAACTTGATATTCTTGCCGAGCAACGCATGCGTACCGATCACGATGTCCACGTTGCCATCTGCCAGACCCGCCCTGACTTTGGCCAGTTCTGCCGTCGGCACAAGCCGAGAGGCCTGCGCTACATTCACCGGGAAGCCGCGGAAACGCTCTGAGAACGTCTTGAAATGCTGACGAGCCAGCAGCGTTGTCGGCACGACAACGGCAGCCTGCTTGCCCCCGATGGCCGCAATGAAGGCGGCCCGTAGTGCCACTTCGGTCTTGCCAAAGCCGACATCACCGCAGACAAGTCGATCCATCGGGCGTCCCGACCCGAGGTCCTTGATGGTCGCGTCAATGGCAGCCAGCTGATCGTCGGTCTCCTCGTAAGGAAAGCTCGCGCAGAACTCGTCATAGGCCCCTGGGCCGACGGTCAGGCGCGGCGCTTCCCGCAACTGCCGTTCCGCCGCGATCTTGATCAATTCGCCGGCAATCTCGCGGATGCGGCTCCTCATGCGCGCCTTGCGCGCCTGCCAGTTGCCGCCGCCGAGCCGATCAAGGTCGACGGTCGCTTCCTCCGACCCGTAGCGCGATAGCAGGTCGACGTTTTCGACAGGCAGGAAAAGCTTGTCGCCGCCTGCGTAGTGTATCTCAAGGCAATCGTGCGGTGCGCCGACGGCCTCTATGGCCTGCAGCCCCTTGAAGCGCCCGATACCGTGGTCGACATGCACCACCAGATCACCGGGCGCGAGGCTTGTTGCCTCGGCGATGAAATTCTCCGCTCTGCGGGCCGCGCGGCGCGGGCGAACGAGCCGGTCGCCGAGGATGTCCTGCTCACTAACGATCGCGGTGTCTTCCGTCTCGAATCCGGATTCGATGCCCAAGACGGCGAGCGCGACCGTGGGCTTAGGCAGCGCGAGCGCCTGCGGCCAGTTGTCGACGGGGTTAAGATTGTGGAGCTTGTGATCGGCCAGAACGTGGCTCATGCGATCGCGCGCGCCTTCGCTCCATAAAGCGATCGCTACGCGCTTACCCGCGGCCTGTAACGCAAGAACATGCGCGCCGACCGCTTCGAACACATTGGCCCCGGGCTCGGCGCGTTCGGCGGCAAAATTGCGACCGCTGCGCCCACCGACATCGAGAGTATCCCTCTCAGGTACTGCGAAAGGTGTGAGCCGGGCGAGCGCGGATGTTTCCAGTCGCTCTTTCCACTCCGCCTCGCCGAGATATAGCCGCTCGGGCGACAGCGGCTTGTAGGGTGGCGTGCCGCCCTGCTTCAGCGCGTCGCGGCGCGCGTCATAGTAGTCCGTGATCTGCGTAAATCGCTCATGCGCGGCATCCTCGGCGAGATGCTCAAGTGCCAGCGGCGTATCCGGCAAATAATCAAAAATTGTCTCAAGCTTGTCGTGGAAGAGTGGAAGCCAGTGCTCAATGCCCGGATAGCGGCGCCCCTCGCTCACGGCCTCGTACAGCAGGTCGTCGGGAATGGTCGCGCCGAACTGCGCGACGTATCCAGTCCGGAAACGGCGAATGGTTTCGGTCACAAGCTGGAATTCCGCAACTGGCACCAGATCAAGCCCGCGCAACTGGTCTTCGCTGATTTGCGTTTGGGCGTCGAAGACTCGGATCGTCTCCAGAGCGTCGCCGAAAAAATCGAGACGCACCGGCATGTCCATGCCCGGCGGGAAAAGATCGAGAATGCCGCCGCGCACGGCGTATTCGCCAGGCTCGCGCACAGTGGAAGCGCGAACAAAACCGTTAAGCTCCAGCCAATCGACAATTCCCTGCATGCCGATGACGTTGCCTGGTGCAACCGACAGCGCGTGTGTTGCCACAAAGTCGCGCGCTGGCACGCGCTGGAGCGCGGCATTGACGGTCATCATCAGTACTGAGGGTTTGTCGCGACCGCGCACGCGCGCCAGCCGCGACAGCACTGTCATACGTTGTCCTACCACGGCCGCATTCGGCGACACGCGGTCGTACGGCAGGCAATCCCAGGCCGGAAATTCCAGAACCTGGATCTCGGGAGCGAAAAATGTCAGTGCGAGGGACAGTGCCGCCATTCGCTGCCCATCGCGACAGACAACAGCAAGCGAAATTGCCGGCGCGTTTTTCTTTGCCGCAATCGCGCGCGCCAGATCGGCAAACACAAGCCCTTCGGCGCCATCTGCGACCTGCGAAAGGGTCAGCGGTTTCCCGCGCTTCAACAGATCGGCGGGTGATTTTCCGGCAGCGATCACACAGCACCCTTGGTATTGAAATTGCGAAGACGAAGAAACAACGCGGTGTCAAAGTCCGACGGGACCGGCTCCATTCCGTTCACCCAGGCGAAGATCCGCTGGTCCGGCACGTCGAGCCAGCGCTCAATTTCTTCGACCTCGGTATCGCTCAAGGACGCCATTTTCGCGTCGGCAAAACGGCCGAGGACGAGATCCATTTCCCGAATGCCGCGATGCCAGCAGCGGAACAGCAGTCGCCGCCGGCGTGCATCCAGCCCTTCGCTCGAGAGGTTCGTTCCGGTGCTCACCCGTGTCTCCAACGCCAAAAACCCGGACGGGGCCGGGGCGGCTTATATAGATGCTTGGTCGCGCCATGTCAGCCGCCGGTTTGCACAGGCCTGCATTGCGCCGGAATTCCACGCACGCCAGCATGGCGTAATGCGGCCGCCCGTACTCAACCCACTGTTTGCTTCGCTCGCCAGCCTGCCGGGAGTGGGACCGAGGCTCGAGAGGCTTTACGCCTCCCTATTTGATCGTGAAGCGCCGCGCGTCGTCGATCTACTGTTCCACCTGCCGTCAGGAGTTATTGACCGGCGCTCGCGGCCAAAATTGCGTGATGCTCTGCCGGATCAGGTCGTTACGGTCGCCGTAACGGTCGACAAGCACAGGCCATCGCCACCCCACCGCTCCCGTGCGCCTTATCGGATCTATACGCATGACGATACGGGCGACCTCACCCTCACCTACTTCAATGCGCGCCGCGACTATCTGGAAACACTCCTTCCCGTCGGCGAAACACGCTACGTCTCCGGCAAGGTCGAGTTCTATGACGGCATGTTGCAGATGGTGCACCCGGACCGCGTGGTGGATGAGGCCGGCTTTGCTACACTGCCGCTCGTCGAGCCGACTTATCCGCTCACGGAAGGTCTGGCGCTCGGCAATGTCCGGCGCGCGATGGACGGCGCTCTGGGTCGCCTTCCGGACCTGCCGGAATGGCAAGATGAAACCTGGGTTGCGCGCGAGCAGTTTCCGGCCTTTGGCCACGCATTGCGCGGCCTGCACCGACCGGCGGCGCCATCCGATATCGCTCCGGAGAACCCGGCCTGGACCAGGCTTGCCTACGATGAACTTTTTGCCGGCCAATTGGCGCTTGCGCTGGTGCGCGCACACATGCGTCGTCAGCCAGGCCGCGGCTCGGCCAGCGAAGGTCGCCTGAGCGCTCGCATCCTCAAGGCGTTGCCTTACGCCCTCACTTACTCGCAGCAAAAAGCGGTGGACGACATCCTCACCGACCTCGCCCGACCCCAGCGCATGCTGCGGCTCCTGCAGGGTGACGTGGGGTCCGGAAAGACAGTAGTCGCGCTGACGGCCGCGGCCGCTGTGATCGAGGCGGGACGACAGGCCGCAATTATGGCGCCGACCGAAATCCTCGCGCGCCAGCATCTCGCAACGATCGCCCCACTGGCGGAGGCCGCCGGCCTCCGCATTGCCATCTTGACCGGCCGCGAACGCGGGGCCGCCCGCAAGGAGATTCTGGATCGTCTCGTGCTTGGCGATATTGACCTTTTGCTCGGTACCCACTCGCTTTTTCAGGAAGACGTTGCCTTCCATGATCTCGCGCTCGCCGTGGTCGATGAACAGCATCGCTTCGGCGTGCACCAGCGGCTTGCACTCACCCAGAAAGGCGAAGCAGTCGATGTGCTCGTGCTCACCGCGACACCAATCCCGCGAACGCTTGTCCTTACTTTTTTCGGCGACATGGACATTTCCGAGTTGCGCGAAAAACCACCGGGGCGCCAACCAATCGACACCCGGACAATCCCTTTGTCGCGTCTTCAGGAGGTTGAGGACGCGGTCGGTCGCGTGATTGCGGAAGGCAAACGCGCCTATTGGGTCTGCCCCTTGGTCGAAGAGTCGGAGAAAATCGACCTCGCCGCTGCTCAGGCGCGCTTTGAGGCATTGCGTGAAAAATTCGGCGACCAGGTTGACCTCGTTCACGGCCGCATGAAGGGATCCGACAAGGACGCGGCGATGGCGCGCTTCGCCGTGGGAGAAAGCCGATTGCTCATCGCCACGACCGTGATCGAGGTCGGCGTCGACGTGCCGGAAGCCACAATCATGGTCATTGAGCACGCCGAACGCTTCGGACTTGCCCAGCTGCACCAACTGCGAGGGCGCATCGGTCGTGGGCCGGGCGCATCGACTTGCCTCCTGCTCTACAAGGCGCCACTCGGAGAAACCGCAAAAGCGCGTCTCGCCATTCTGCGCGAAACAGAAGACGGCTTCCGCATCGCCGAGGAGGATCTGCGGTTACGCGGCGAAGGCGATGTGCTGGGAACACGACAGAGCGGGCTTCCCGGTTTCCGGATCGCGCGGGCCGAAATACACGGAAAATATCTCGGTGCGGCCCGTGACGACGCTGCCCTTATTCTCGTGCGCGATCCAACTCTCTCGACACCACGCGGCGAGGCGCTGCGGCAGATGCTTTATCTTTTCGGGAAAGATGAAGCGGTCAAGTTGATCCGCGCAGGCTAATTAGTCGACCGTTTCGGTTTTGCGCGCAACTTGCGCCGCCTTTGCAGTGGCGGCGAGCGAAGCAAGCTTTTTTTGGGCCTCGCTGTCCGGCTGAACCATACCGGCCGAAATCAACAGGGTCATCGCATTTTCAACCGTAATATCGAGCTCGATCAGGTCGCTGCGCTTCACGTAGAAAAAGAACCCGGTTGTCGGGTTTGGCGTGCATGGCATGAACGCCGAGACGTGTTCACCCTGCGGCAGCTTTTTCACCACATCTGCGCCAGGCGGCTGCGACAGAAACACGAGCGACCACATTCCCGGCGCCGGAAATTCCACGAGCGCCACTTTACGAAAACTGGAACCGGTCTTCGAGAAGAGCGACTCGAAGATCTGTTTCATTGTTTTGTAGATTGGTCGCACGATCGGCATGCGGCTGAGCAGGCTCTCACCCAGTTCGACCAGTGTCCGCCCGACCAGGTTGGCAGTCAGGAAACCCAGGAGCGTGAGGACAAGGAACGCGATGATCAAACCCGTTCCCGGGATCGGCCACGGCATATAGCTTTCCGGCCGATAAGTTGGCGGGATCATTGGCCGCACGAAATCGTCGACCCAGGTGATGATCGACCAAACCAGCCAGACGGTGATCGCCAGCGGTCCGGCGACCACCAGCCCGGTCAGGAAATAATTGCGAACGCGAGCGGCAAAGCTGGTTTGCGACGCCGAGACTTTCGCAACATCCGCGGCCATTGCATCGCCCGGTTCTTGCATCTCGCTCATGGGCGAATCCTATTCCACCGTGACCGATTTCGCGAGATTGCGTGGTTGGTCGACGTCCGTCCCGATGGCCGCAGCGGTATGATACGCAATCAGCTGCACCGGAATGGCGTAGACCAAGGGCGTTACCGTTGACGCCATATCGGGGAGCGACAACGTCTCCAAGGAATTTACTGTCGCCTCACGGGCGCCTTGTGGGTCCGTGACCAGGATGATCTTGCCGCCCCGCGCGGCGACCTCCTGCATGTTCGAGACCGTCTTGTCGAAAACGCGATCGTGCGGCGCGATCACGATCACTGGCATGGTCTCGTCAATGAGCGCGATCGGCCCATGTTTGAGCTCGCCGGCGGCGTAGCCTTCGGCATGGATGTAGGAAATTTCCTTGAGCTTGAGCGCACCTTCCAGCGCAATCGGAAAGCTCGTGCCGCGACCGAGATAGAGAACGTCGCGCGCCTTGGCGAGATTTTGCGCAAGCTTTTCAATCTGCGGTTCGAGCGTGAGCGCCGCCGCCATCAAACGTGGCACCTCGATCAGCGCGCGTACCAGGTTCTGCTCGTCCGCTTCGGACAAATGACCACGCGCGCGGCCGGCGGCAATCGCCAGACAGGCAAGCGTGCTGAGCTGGCACGTGAAGGCTTTGGTGGATGCGACGCCTATTTCCGGTCCGGCGAGCGTCGGCATCACGACGTCGCTTTCTCTTGCAATCGTCGAGGTCGGCACGTTGACCACGGACAGAATATGCTGCTTGTTTTCCCGCGCGTAGCGCAACGTTGCCAACGTGTCTGCGGTCTCACCCGACTGCGAGATGAAAATCGCAAGATCGCCTGATTCGAGCGGTGCACCGCGATAGCGGAATTCCGAGGCGATATCGATTTCGACCGGCAGTTTCGCAAAGCGTTCGAACCAGTATTTCGCGACGAGCCCCGCATAGAAGGCCGTCCCGCATGCCGAAATCGACAGTCGTTTGAGTTTTGCCCAATCGAACGGAAGGGTCCCGGGCAACGCGACCCGTTCGTTCACCATGTCGATATAGTGGGCAAGGGTATGGCCAACAACTTCCGGCTGTTCGTGGATCTCCTTGGCCATGAAGTGCTTGTGATTGCCTTTGTCGACCAATTGCGCCGAGGCGGTGGATTTGACAATCGTGCGCTCGACGCTGCGGCCACCCTCGTTGCGGATGTCAGCTCCCTTGCGCGTGAGCACTGCCCAGTCGCCGTCCTCGAGATAAGCGATGGTGTCCGTAAATGGCGCAAGCGCGATCGCGTCCGATCCAAGATACATTTCACCTTTGCCGTACCCGATAGCGAGTGGCGATCCTTTGCGCGCGCCGATCAGCAGATCGTCGTTTCCAGTGAAGAGGAACGCCAAGGCGAACGCGCCACGCAATTGTTTGAGCGCAGCCGCGACCGCATCGGCGGGCGCCTTGCCGTTCTTGATCTCCAGCGAGACCAGATGCGCGACGGCCTCAGTGTCGGTTTCACTCACGAATTTGCAGCCCTTTTTCGTCAGCTGTTCGCGCAACTCGCGAAAATTTTCGATGATGCCGTTGTGAACGACCGCGACGACGTCGGTCGCATGCGGATGAGCATTGTCTTCTGTGGGACGGCCATGCGTGGCCCAGCGTGTGTGACCGATCCCGATATTGCCCCCCAGCGGCTCACGATCGAGCCGTGTTTCAAGCGAACGCAATTTGCCTTCGGCGCGACGACGGCCGAGTACGCCGTGGTCGAGCGTGGCGACACCCGCGGAGTCATAGCCGCGGTACTCGAGACGTTTCAGGGCGTCGACCAGCTGCTCCGCAACCGGCTTGGTTCCCAAAATTCCGACAATCCCGCACATCCGTTCGGATGGCCCCTTTGCCCATCATTCATGGTTTAGCGGCCCAAGGCCGACTAATGGAAATCACAACGCATTTCGGCATGTGACGGTTGTCCTGCAAACTCAGGATTTTTTGCGTTTCTTTCCAGCCAGGTTTTTGCCCAAGGCTTTGACCTGCCGCAAGCGCTTTGCCCAGCCTTCCTTAACCGTCTGTTTGGCGCGCGCTATCGCCAGCGCGCCCGCGGGAACGTCCCGTGTTAGCACGGTGCCGGTGCCGACATAGGCGCCGTCGCCTACCTTGATCGGCGCAACTAGGGCGGAATTCGACCCGATGAAGGCGCCTTTGCCGATATCGGTTCGGTGCTTGGCCACGCCGTCATAGTTGCAGGTGATGGTGCCTGCCCCAATATTGGCGCCCTCGCCGATCCTTGCATCGCCGATATAAGTAAGGTGATTGGCCTTGGCGCCAGCCTCGATCGTCGCCTCCTTGACCTCGACGAAATTGCCGATGTGCACCTCTTTGCCGAGATCGGTACCCGGACGCAGCCGGGCGAAAGGACCGACGCGGGCTCCTTTGCCGACATGCGCGCCTTCGAGATGCGAGAACGAACGGATCGTCGCGCCATCTTCAACCGAGACGCCCGGGCCGAACACCACATGCGGCTCGATCGTAACGTCCTTTCCGAATTTGGTGTCGGCCGACAAATACACCGTTTCCGGCGCGACGATGGTTACGCCGGCTTCAAGTGCTGCCATGCGCAGGCGCTGCTGCAGCACAGCTTCGGCTTCGGCGAGTTGCAGCTTTGTGTTGATGCCGCGCACGTCATCCTCCGGGGTTTCGATCGCTACGGCCGTCAGGCCCATATCGCGGGCAACGGTCACAGCATCGCTGAGATAGTATTCGCCTTTGGCATTTGCATTGCCGATGCGATCAAGGATGGCGAACGCCTGCTTTCCATCCAACGCCATCAGGCCACCATTGCAAAGAGCGATCTTGCGTTCTTCGTCCGTCGCATCGCGTTCCTCGCGAATGGCGGCAAGTTCATTTCCACGCACCAAAAGCCGCCCGTAGCCAGTCGGGTCGGCTGGCTTGAAGCCGAGGACCGCTACCGCCGCGCCGTTGGCCAAGGCACCACGCAGTTTCGACAAAGTCTCAGCCCGCACCAACGGCGTGTCACCGAACATCACCACAACGTCGTCGACGTGACGGGCGATAGCCTCGCGGGCAGCCAGCACGGCGTGGGCGGTTCCGCGCCTTTCGTGCTGCTCAAAGATCTGCGCCTTGGGCGCGTACGTGCATGCATCGGCCTTGACCGCCTCGTGGCCAGGCCCGACCACGATCGCGAGATCGTCGCTTCCCGCGGCACGCGAGGCGACGATCGCGTGGCCGAGCAACGAACGGCCACCGAGCGCGTGCAGCACTTTCGGCATTTGCGACCGCATGCGCGTGCCTTCGCCGGCCGCGAGAATAATCGCAAGGCATGTTCGAGAAGGCATTCGCGGTTGCTCGGGTTTTTCTGAGGTCCGAAGCATCCCATACCCCAGCCGGGCCACAGGCAAAAGGCCGCGGCGTCGATCAACGCAACCAAGGTGAAAGGCAAGAGGTGCCGGATTCTGCTAATGTTTTCAATGATTCGGCTACCGAGGGGGCTATGGCGACCGAGCGAACGCAGTCGGAACTCGCTTCACGCGACGACCGCAGCCGTCGGCGCGAATTGAACTCGCTTTTCTGGCTATGCGGATGGGGCGGCGTGACGGCCTTCGCATTGATCGCTCTTACGATCACCAGCCAGACAGAAACCGCCAATGAACGGCTACGGCGCATTTTCGCTTCTGGCGAAACATCCGCGATTGCCGGAATGCCGCCGCGGGTCGCTCAGCTTGAATCCGAAACCCAATTGCTAGTGGCCCAGGTACGCGCACTGACTACTGAGCGCGATCGCCTCTCAGGCCGTATCGCTTTGCTCGAAAGCAGTATCGACGACATGTCTGGTGCGATCAAAAAGCAGGCGGCTGCGACTGCGGCCGTGCTCGCG
>Ga0307296_10001285_pt1 | contig 12561 bp, 10 predicted proteins | sample ER_DNA_153_FD_194467 | JGI IMG/M metagenome (GOLD analysis project Ga0307296, IMG submission 194467) | Bulk soil microbial communities from the East River watershed near Crested Butte, Colorado, United States - ER_DNA_153 | ecosystem: Environmental > Terrestrial > Soil > Floodplain | place... | reverse complement strand
CGTGGGGCAACAATGGGTTCCCTCACGCTGAAGGTAGACTGCGGCTCCCCATGAGCTGGTTCAAGTCAATGACCGGGTTCGGCGGCCGCGACATGGCGGTGGACCTCGGCACCGCCAACACGCTGGTCTACGTCCGTGGACGCGGCATCGTGCTCTCGGAGCCTTCGGTCGTCGCAATCGACCAGCGCACCGGCGAGGTACACGCGGTGGGCGTCGAGGCAAAGCGGATGCTCGGGCGGACGCCCGGGACGATTTCTGCAATCCGCCCGTTGAAGGACGGCGTCATCGCCGACTTCGACGTTACGGAGCAGATGCTCCGCCACTTCATCCACAAGGTGCACCAGCACCGCTTCGCGCATCCGCGCGTGGTCGTCTGTGTGCCGTCGGGTGTCACAGGCGTCGAGAAGCGCGCGGTCGAGGAGGCGACGCTCTCGGCAGGCGCGCGCCAGGCGTACCTCATCGAGGAGCCGATGGCAGCCGCGATCGGCGCCGGGCTACCCGTTGCCGAGCCGACGGGGAACATGATCGTGGACATCGGCGGCGGAACGACCGAAGTGGCCGTCATCTCGCTCGGCGGCATCGTCGTTTCCCAGAGCATGCGGGTCGGCGGCGACGAGATGGACGAAGCGATCGTCAACCACATCAAGAAGGAGTACAAGCTGCTCGTCGGCCAGCAGACCGCGGAGGAGATCAAGCTCGAGATCGGCTCGGCCTATCGGCTCCGCGAGGAGCTGCAGGCAGAAGTCCGCGGTCGTGACATGCTCACCGGGCTTCCGAAGACGGTGATCATCTCGTCCGAGGAGATTCGGCGCGCGCTCGACGAGCCCGTGACGCAGATCATCGACGCGATGAAGTCGACGCTCGACAAGACGCCGCCCGAGCTCGCTGCGGACATCATGGACCGCGGAATCGTGCTCGCGGGCGGCGGTGCGCTCCTGCAGGCCCTTGACGAGCGCGTGCGGCACGAGACGCAGATGCCCGTACACCTCGCCGAGAGCCCCCTCACCTGTGTGGCGGTCGGCTCGGGCCGCAGCCTCGAGGAGTTCGACGTGATCCACCGCTCGAACCGCAGCCGTGCCACGCGGCGTAGCGGGCTGCTGCGCGCGTAGACCACGTCGCGGACGCCCTGGGACCGCGCGACCGCAACGTCTGCGCAGGTGGATTCGGTCTCGCGCAAAGCCGAGCTACACTGGCTCGCCATGTCCCGGCAGCGCAGCGCGCGATCGGCGGCGCTGGGCCTGACAGTCCGGCGTATCCCAACGACCATTCCCTCTCGAAACGCGGGGTCGCTCCGGCGTCGACTCGTCGTCGGCATCCTCATCCTCGCGTCCCTCGTGCTCATCTCGCTCTCGTTCCGCTCCGAGGACACTGGCCCGGTGAGCGGTGTCCAGTCGGCCGGCGCGACGGCGCTTCGCCCGTTCGCGGTCGGCCTCGAGCGCGTTGCGCAGCCGTTCCGCGACGTGTACGCCTGGGGCGACAGCCTCCTCACTGCGCGCAGCGACGCCGAGGAGCTCCGGACGGAGTTGCGCGAGCTTCGCCAGCGCTCGATCCAGAGCGATTTCGCGCTCCAGGAGAACGAGTACCTGCGCGAGCAGCTCGACTACATCGACGGCCCGCGCTTCCCCGCCGACTTCCGTTCGGTGGTCGCCGAGGTGATCGGTCGCCCCGGCGTGGCCTTCACGCAGGCGATCGTCATCGCGGCGGGCTTCGACAGCGGTGTCCGCCTCAACGACCCGGTCGTCACCGCGGACGGCCTCGTCGGGCGCGTGACACGAGTCAGCCCCGATACGGCACGCATCCAGCTCCTCACGGACGAGGAGGCCGCGGCGTCGGCGATCGACCTGCGCACGGGAGCGACCGGGATCGTGCGGCACGCCCGCGGGACGCGTGAAACCCTCGTCCTCGACCGCGTCCGCAAGCAGGACGTCGTGCGCCGCGGTCACGAGATCGTCACCGCCGGCTGGCGCGCGGGGGCGCTGAGCTCGCTCTTCCCGAAGGGGATCCCGATAGGCAAGGTCACGAGCGTCGGCCAGACCGACACCGACCTCTTCCAGCAGGTCCAAGTCGATCCGTACGTCGACTTCGGTGCGCTCGACGCCGTCATCGTCCTCGTCCCCGCAACTCGCTCCGGATGAGCGCCGCCGCCTCGCTTCGGGCGACCGCCGTCGTCTTCGTCGCAGCGCTCCTGCAGGTCGTCATCGTCTCGTCTCTCGTCATCGCGGGTGGCGCGCCCGACCTTCTGCTCGTCGTCGTCGTCGTGCTCGGGCTCTTGCGCGGCTCGATCCCCGGTGCGGTGCTCGGCTTCTTCGGCGGCCTGATCGTCGACCTCGTCACCCTCGGGACGCTCGGCGTCACCTCGCTCGTCTTGACGCTCGCCGGCTTCTGGGCCGGCCGCCACGGCGAGACGACCGGCCGCGGCCAGCGCTTCGCTCCCGTCGTCGCCGTCGGAGCGATCACGCTGCTCGCGGGTGCGTTCGGATACGTGCTCCACTACCTCCTGGACGAAGAGGTCGTCGCCAAGCACGCCCTCGTCACGGCGCTCGCGCCGGCCTTCGTCCTCAACCTGATCCTCGCGCTTCCGGTTCATCGACTCGTCCGAGCGCTCGTGGGCGAGGAGCTCCGTGCCGAGTCGTCGGCAGAGGTCGAGGTCGTCCTCTAGGTGCTCCCCGTCGCGAACACAGCCATGCTTCGCTGGGCTGCGAACGCATCGCATGCCGTCGTCCTCAGTCGCGCCAATATTCACCAATATTGGCGCTCCCTGCGTCCTAGGCCTGCTCGGTTCTCGCCGGCGAATCACGACCGTGCTCGCGACGGGAAGCACTGATGACCTCCGGGCCGTACCAGGAGCGACGGGCCCCCTCGGGTCGCTTCCTTCCGCCCGACCCGCGGGTGCGCGAGCCACACCGGCTCACGCCGCAACTCGCGCTGCGCGTGGCGATCCTCGGCGCGGTCGCTCTCGCGGTGTTCATCGTCCTCTTCTTCCGGCTCTGGTCCCTCCAGGTGCTCTCCGGCGACGAGTACCTGAACGCGGCCCAGAGCAACCAGCTGCGACTGATCCGCGTCGATGCGCCACGCGGGCCGCTTCTCGATCGGCGCGGCCGCGTCGTCGTCTCGAACGTCGCCGGGACCGCGGTGGAGCTCTGGGCCGGCGACATGCCCGACGAGGGCCGGTACGACCTCGTCCAGCACCTCGCCCAGGTGCTGGACGTGTCGCCACGCGCGCTCGCCCGTGAGGTCGACCAGCGTCGCTTCGATCCGCTGACCCCCGTCGTCGTGAAGACGGCTGTCGGCGAGGAGCAGGTCGATTACCTGTACGAGCACCAGGCGGAGTTCCCGGGAGTGAAGGTCGTGCAGATCTATCTCCGCGACTACGAGTACGGGTCCCTTGCAGCCCAGATCCTCGGATATACGGGCGAAATCTCACCGGAAGAGCTGAAGCAGCTGCGCAAGGACGGCCGCTACCGCGCCGGCGATCCGATCGGGAAGACGGGGATCGAGGCCGCGTACGACTCGTACCTGCGCGGCCGGCCAGGGCTCGCCCAGATCCGTGTGGACTCCCTCGGCCGGCAGCAGTCGCCGGTCGAGCTCCGGCAGGAATCGACGCCCGGCTACGCGCTCCGGCTCACGCTCGACATGCGCCTCCAGCGCGCCGCCGAGGACGCGCTCTCGTACGGCATCGATCTCGCGCATCAGAACGACCAGTGGGCTGCGGACGGAGGCGCGATCGTCGCGCTCGACCCCAGTGACGGGGCGGTCCTCGCGATGGCGTCGTCGCCGACCTTCAAGCCGTCCGTGTTCGTCGGGCGGACCGATGCGAAGAAGCTCCAGGATCTGTACTCGGACTCGCGCAATCCACTCTTCAACCGTGCGACTGCGGGCCTCTATCCGCCGGGATCGACCTGGAAGCCGGTGACCGCGCTCGCGGGCATGCAGGAGCACGTGTTCTCGGCCTACGACTCGATCCAGTGCACCGGGTCGGCGACCTACGGCCTCGACAAGCAGGTCTTCCGGAACTGGAACCCGGTCGTCAACCGTCCGATGACGCTGCCCGAGGCGCTCGCCGAGTCGTGCGACACCTACTTCTACGAGATCGGGAACCGCTTCTACAACGGCGGCTCCGAGAGCCGGGTGCGCATGCAGCAGTGGGCGAAGCGGTTCGGGTTCGGCGCGCCCACCGGCCTCGACATCGGGGGCGAGGCGGATGGCCTCGTGCCGACGCCCGAATGGCGAAAGAAGACGTTCCAGAGCGATTGGGACCGCGCCTGGAACCCGGGCGACTCGATCCAGCTCGCGATCGGCCAGAAGGATCTGCTCGTGACGCCGCTCCAGATGGCGGCGTTCTACGCGATGGTGGCAAACGGCGGCCAGCTGGTCACGCCCTATCTCGTCTCCGACGTCGAGCAGCCCGGCGCGAAGGGCTCGCCGCGCGTCGTGCTGCGCCGCTTTGCACCGTCGCCTCCACGCTCGGCGCACGTCGACCCCGAGGCCCTCGCCGCCGTGCGCGACGGGCTGTACGCGGCGACGCACTCCGCGAACGGCACGTCGTCGGGCGTGTTCGGCAACTACCCGGTGTCGATCTCCGGGAAGACGGGCACCGCGGAGAAGGTCGTGCAGCTGCCGGGCTATCCGACCGGCCATCTCGAGGACCAGTCATGGTGGTGTGGCTGGGGGCCGTCGGACTCGGCGAAGCTCGTCGTCTGTGCCCTGATCGAAAACGGCGGGCACGGCTCGAGCGCGGCCGCTCCGGCAGCGCTCAGGGTCTTCGAGCGGTTCTTCAACGTCGAGGCGGCGCAGGCGACCTTGGTGGACACGGACTGATGTCTGAGAGACGTCCGTGATCGAGGTCACCCAACCTCGCCGCGCCAAGTCCTTCTCGGGCCGCGCAGAGCCTGCGCTCGTCGCGTTCCTCCGAAGCCTCGACTGGATCCTGCTCGCCGCGGCAGCGGGGCTCATCGGCTACGGCTTGTGGGTCGTCGGGGGCATCACGCGCTTCGACGTTGCGGGCGACCAGCAGTACTTCGTGGTTCGTCAGGGATTCGCCGCCGCGATCGGTGTCGTCGGGCTTCTCGTCGCTACCGTGGTCCCGGTCGACCTCTGGCGCCGCTACTGGAAGCTCGTGTACGGCGCGACACTCGGACTGATGGTCGTCGTCTTCGTCGCGGCGGAGACGGTCCGAGGCTCGAAGCGCTGGCTCGACCTCGGTGTCATCCAGTTCCAGCCGTCGGAGCTCGGGAAGGTCCTCTTCGTGCTCGCCCTCGCCGGCTTCGCCGTCGACCGCGTCGGGCCGACCGCGCGCTGGAAGACGATCTTCACGGTCATCGGGCTCGGTGCGGCTCCGATCCTCCTCGTGTTCATGCAGCCCGATCTCGGCACGGCGCTCGTGTACGCGGCGGCGCTCTTCGCCGTGCTGTTCTTCGTCGGCCTCCGCTGGCGGCAGCTCATCGTGCTGCTCGTCGCGGGAATCCTGGCGATCACGTCCGTTCTGTGGCTGCTCCCGGCGGCCGGCGTGCAGGTCCTGAAGCCGTATCAGGCGGCGCGGCTCACCCTCGATCCCGACGCCGATCCGGGCGGGATCACCTACAACCTCAACCAGTCCATCACCGCAGTGGGCTCCGGCGGGCTGACCGGACGCGGCGTCGTCGACGCGAGCCAGACGAAGCTGGACTACCTGCCCGAGCATGCCACCGACTTCGCCTTCGCCTCGCTCGCCGAGCAGCGCGGATTCGTCGGATGCGCGATCCTGCTCCTCCTCTACCTCCTCGTCGTCTGGCGCGGGCTCCGCGTCATCACGGGCGCCCGGGAGCTCTACGGCGTCGTCGTCGCTGGAGGGCTCGTCGTCGCGTTCCTCTTCCAGGTCTTCGTCAACGTGGGCATGACGATGGGCGTTGCGCCCGTCACCGGCATTCCGTTGCCTTTCGTCACCGTAGGCGGCTCGTCGATGGTCGCGAACCTCGTCCTCATCGGTGTCCTCCAGAGCATCCACGCCCGCGGAGAGCTCGGGCGGGGGGTGCCATGAAGAGCGTCGGCGTCGCGGCAATCCTGGGAGAGCTGAGAAGCCTCGGTCAGACCGTCCGCGAGGAGCTCGAGCCGCCGCGCGTAGGGCCGATCGTCGTGAGTGGCGTCCTCGCCGAGCAGCTCGCGAAGCAGCTCGGGGCCGGAGCCGCGTCCGGCTCGGTCACGTTCGGCGTCGGGCCGCCGCCGGCGAACACCTCGGCGCTGATTCATGTCATCGCGGGAGACCCGAGCACCGACGACGTCGAGCTCGTGCGATCGGCGACGACGAACGGCGTCGCGGTGGTCATCGTCGAGCTCTGGCCCCAGCAAGACTGGACACGGCCGTTCGTTCTTTCGCCGTTCGTGGTCGAATGCCGTGCGGGAGAGGGCTTCCCGATCCGAGAGATCGCCGATCGGATCGCCGAGGCCACGGAGGACTCGGCAGCGCTCGCCGCTGCGGTTCCCGCGATCCGGGGCGCGGCCTGGTCCGGCGTCGTCAAGCAGTCCGTGATCCGCTCGGCGCTGATCGGGCTCGCCGCCGACCGGTTCGGCGCGTCGCGACCGCTCATCTCGCTCGAGCAGGTGCGGATGACCGGCCGCTTGCGGCGCATGTCGTCGGCGGAAGAACTGGCGGAGGATCGCGCGATGCTCGCCGGCACTGCAGCCGCCGTGATCGCGTCGGGATTCGCGTTCCGGCAGGTCGCACGCAGCGCCCGGGGATTTCTCCCCGACCCCCTCGCCCACGCAGCCGTCGCCGCCGGCGGAACCTTGCTGCTCGCACGAGCGTTGCGCGTGCTCGAAGCACGCGAGCGTCAGGGCTGACGGCGCACGCGGCCGCACGGCCGCGCTCGGGACTTCCACTTTCGCGCACGACGTGCTCCGTCCGGACCGGGTCCTAGGATGCGCCCGGACCGCATGGGAGGGACGATGGCGAACACTGAGCTGGCCGAGGAGCTCTTGCACCTCGAAGAAGCCGACGCGTGGTTCGAGTACCTCGAGTCGACGCGCGGCCAGGCGGAGACGCGGTACTCCGAGCTCGAGCCGTGGGCGTGGGCGCGGCTGTCGCAGCGTCTGCGCGCGGTGCGAGCGAGACGTGCGCGCCTTCGGCCCGCCGCCGCGTGACGGCACGCCGCGGGAGGGCCCAAGGGGTGCGGCTGGTAGCCTGTGCTCCAGGTCGTGTCGACCGTAGTCTTGAACCCACGCAGCGCGAGGCCGGACGAGCCAATGGCTCCCCGGGGCCCGCGCGCGACCACACGAGGAGAACAACACTTTGGCACCACGCTGGTTTCGCTTCGGCAAGAAGCAGGAAGAGCAGGAAGCGCACGAGGCAGCTACCCCGGAGGTAGCAGCACCGTCTGAGGCCCTGCAGGAGCCTCAGGTCGCAGAGCAGGAGACGACGGAGCCCGCGGCGGACGAGTCGCCGACAGGCCCGAGGAAGAGGCGCCGCCGCGGAAGTCGCGGGGGGCGCGGCAGGAAGAAGCCGTCGACGGCCGCGGCGTCCGGCGCCGACGACGCGGCGGAGGAGGCGGCGGCGCCTGCGCCGTCTCCGGCGCGGACGAAGCAGGGCAAGGGTGACGCAGCAGGCAAGCCAGACGGGAAGCCCGATCGGAGGCAGCCGCGCGGCGGAGGCCGACGGCGCACACCCACGAAGCGCGCGCCGCTACCCGCCGCGAAGCGCGACCTGATGATCTCGGTCGACGTCGGCGAGCAGCGCGTCGCGATCCTGGAGGACGACCGGGTTGCGGAGGTCTATCTCGAGCGGCCGGAGCGCCGGTCGATCGCCGGGAACATCTACCTCGGTGTCGTGGACAACGTCCTCCCCGGGATGGAGGCGGCGTTCGTCGAGATCGGCCTCGAGAAGAACGGCTTCCTCTATGTCGACGAGATCGTAGGCCCGGAGCTCGAGGGTCGCAAGGGCGCGCGCAAGATCCAGGACCTCATCAAGCGCGGCCAGACGATCATGGTGCAGGCGGTCAAGGATCCGATGAAGTCGAAGGGCGCTCGCCTCACGACCGAGATCTCGCTCCCCGGACGGTTCCTGGTCTACGTGCCGAACGGCGACGGTTCGGGTGTCTCACGCCGCCTGGAGGACAACGAGCGCACGCGTCTGAAGGAGATCGTCAAGCACCTCGATCCGAAGGGCGGCGGGATCATCGTGCGGACCGCAGCCGAGGGTGCGTCGGCGGAGGACATCGAGCGCGATCTCGTCTTTCTCCAGCGCCTCTGGAAGACGATCCAGACGAAGGCGAAGGACGCCACCGCACCGATGCTCGTCTACGAGGAGGCGGAGCTGCCGCTCCGCATCGTGCGTGATCTCTTCGCCGGCGACTTCGTCGGCGCGCAGATCGACGACGATCGCACGCATCGGCGGATCGTGAGCTACCTGAAGAAGACCTCGCCCCACATGGTCGAGCGCGTCCACCGCTACCGCGAGAAGGCGCCGCTCTTCGAGGCATCCGGCGTCGACGCCGAGATCCGCTCGACACTCGATCGCCGGGTCGACCTCCCGTCCGGCGGCTACCTGGTCTTCGACTACGCGGAGGCGTTCACGGTCATCGACGTGAACACGGGACGGTTCGTCGGCTCCCGCGGCAAGAGCGCGCAGGGCCGGCTCGAGGACACGATCGTGAAGAACAACCTCGAGGCCGTGAAGGAGGTCGTGCGCCAGCTCCGACTCCGCGACATCGGCGGGATCATCGTCATCGACTTCATCGACATGGCGAATCCCAAGAACCGCGAGACCGTCGAGGAGGCGCTGCGCAGCGAGCTCGAACGGGACCGGACGAAGACGTACGTGGTCGAGATCTCACCGCTCGGGCTCGTCGAGATGACGCGGCAGAACGTGACGGACGGGCCGCGTGAGATCCTTACGAACCGCTGTCCCGTCTGCGACGGGGACGGCGTCGTCGTGTCGGAGGCGACGCACGCGCTCGAGATCGAGCGCAGGCTCCGCGCGATCGCGAAGGGCTCGCGGGTCCAGGCGTTCAAGGTCGCCGTGCATCCGCGTGTGCTGACGCTCCTGGTCGGTGACGGAGGAGCGCGACTCGAGGCTGTCGAGGCGGCATCTCGGCGCCGCTTCTACCTCGTGCCGGCCGCCGTAAACGGTCATGTCCATCTCGACCACTTCGAGGTCGTCGCGCAAGGGAAGCTCGAGACGGTGCGACCCGACGCTCCGGTCGAGGAGGGGGCGACGATCGAGCTGAAGCTCGTCGAGCTCGGCCTCCACGACCCGACGACCGGCGTGGGCAAGCTCGACGGTGGCTACGAGGTGGTCGTCGCACATGCGTCGAAGCTCGTGGGCAAGAAGGTCAAGGTGACCGTCGGACGTGCGCTCGAGGGCGTTGCGTACGCGACACTCGCCGACGACGCGGTCGCCGCACCGACGCCGATCACGTTCGAGGCGGAGGCGGAGAAGCCCACGCGCGCGTCGAGGAGCAAGAAGGACCTCGACCCGGTCGAGGCCGACGAGCTCGATGAGCCCGACGAGCCCGAGGACGCAGACGCCGCGATCGAGGAAGATGAAGCTGAGCTGGCGCCGGGCGAGGTCGTCGCCGACGCTGACGGTCAGCCCAAGAAGAAGCGGACGCGCAGAGGGACGCGTGGGGGGCGGAGCCGCAAGAAGCCGGCAGCCACCGCTGCCGCCCCGGCGGACGACGCCGTCGACGTCCCGGCGGACGAGAGCAACGGCCGTCCGGCGCCGAGGATCCACGTCCCGCCGAGCGACCTCGCCGTGACGGTCCTCGTGCCCGAACCGGCGACCGACACGGGCGCCGATGCGGCCGAGCAAGAAGAGGCTGCCGCGGACGGAGCGGTCGGCGCGGACGGTCAACCGAAGCGCAAGCGCTCGCGGCGCGGGTCGCGCGGCGGCAAGAAGCGCCGCAAGCCCGCCGCCGAGGGCACGGACGAGGTCGCGCCCGCGGACGAGGCCGGCCCCGAGGTTCGAGCGGACGACGTCGAGCCGCCGGAGTACGTTCCGATGTCCGAGTGGATCGACGACTTCGACTCGCGTTCCCGCGTCTAGCCGCTATCATGCGGCGTCCCTGCGGGCCGCCCGCTCGCCACGACCTCACGAAGTAGCCATGACCTACGCGATCATCAAGGTTGCCGGAAAGCAGTACCGCGTCCGCGAGGGCGAGCGGCTCCTCGTCGACCGGCTCCACGAGGATGAAGGCGCGACGTTCGTGCCGACCGTCCTGCTCGTCGGCGGAGGTGGTGCTCCCCAGCTCGAGCCGGGCGACGGCGCCGTGACCGCGAAGGTCCTCGGTGATGTCAAGGGGCCGAAGATCCGGATCGGGAAGTACAAGAAGCGCACCGGCTACCGGCGCCACACGGGCTTCCGCGCGTCGCTCACGCAGATCCAGATCGAGTCCATCGGTGGTGGCAAGCCGGCACGCGCGAGCTCGAAGCCGAAGGCGGAGGCGCCGCCGAAGGCAGCGCAGGTGTCGAAGCCTGCGAAGGCGGACGAGGCACCTGCCGACGCTCCATCCGGCCTGCCGGCGGGCTTCGCGGACATGACGATCGCGGACATCAAGGCTGCGGCCGCCGACTGGGGCGTGCCCGCGATCGAGGCCGCACTTGCCTACGAGCAGGAGCACGGGAAACGCAAGGGTGCCGTCGCCGCACTCGAGGGAGCGCGCGCGCAGCAGGGAGGTGAGTCCTAGTGGCGCACAAGAAAGGTCTCGGCTCCTCGCGCAACGGGCGCGACTCCGAGGCGAAACGACTCGGGGTCAAGATCTTCGCCGGGCAGACCGTCAAGACTGGGATGATCATCGTGCGCCAGCGCGGCACGAAGTTTCGCCCAGGCCCCGGAGCAGGGCTCGGGCGCGACGACACGATCTTCGCGCTCCGCGACGGCACCGTCGAGTTTCGTCGCTCCGGCGAGAAGCGATTCATCTCGGTCGCGGCTTCGGAGTAGCGCGGCGCCCTCGGCCTCGCCGGGAGCCATGTTCCACGACCGCGCACACATCCAGCTCGAGGCCGGGCGCGGGGGCGACGGTGGGCTGAGTTTCCGCCGTGAGAAGTATGTCCCGAAGGGCGGTCCTGACGGCGGGGACGGTGGCCGCGGGGGAAACGTGGTGGTGGCCGTGGATGCGACGCTCCGCGACCTCTCCGCTTTCCGACGCATCAGGCAGGCCAAGGCCACTCGGGGGGGCAACGGACGCGGGAGCAAGAAGCACGGCGCGGACGGCGACGACGTCGATCTCCGCGTTCCGGTCGGGACGCAGCTCGTCGACGGCGAGGGCCGGCTGATCGCCGACCTCGTAGTCCCGGACGCGCGCGTCGTCGTCGCGCGCGGCGGTCAGGGTGGGCGAGGCAATGCGCGCTTCGCGACTGCCACGCGCCAGACGCCGCGCTTCGCGGAGACTGGCCTTCCGGGAGACGAGCTCGAGCTCGAGCTTCGGCTCAAGCTCGTGGTCGATGCAGCGCTCGCCGGTTTCCCGAACGCAGGCAAGTCGTCGCTGCTCCGGCGTCTCTCGAACGCGAAGCCGAAGGTCGCTGACTATCCCTTCACGACGCTCGAGCCTGTCCTCGGCGTGGTCGACGGTCCGGAGGACCGGCAGCTCACGGTCGCCGACGTCCCCGGGCTCATCGAGGGCGCCGCCGACGGCGCGGGTCTCGGCCACCAGTTCCTCGCGCACCTCGAGCGCGCGCGCCTGCTCGTCCACGTGCTCGACGCCTCCGAGCCGGATCTCGAAGAGAGGTTCCGTACGATCGACGACGAGCTCGCCGCCTACGGAGCTGGGCTCGAGGTCAAGCCTCAGCTCGTCGTCCTGAACAAGATCGACCTCCTCGACGCCGTTCCTGCATTCGAACCGCCCGACGAACGCGTCGTTCGCGTCGTCGCGACATCGTGCGTCACGGGTGCCGGTATCGACCAGTTGACGTACGCCCTGTTCGAGCTCTGTCCCGTCGACGCCCCGGCTGTGGACGAGGCCGTGCCGGAATTCCTCGAGTACACGCCTCGTGCCAGGCGAGGCCCACGCTTCCGCATCCTGCGCACCGACCGTGGCTATCGCGTGGTCGGCACGCCACCACCAGCCGATGAGCTGGAGGAGGCGCTGCGCAAGCTCGGCATCAAGCGCGGCACGCAGGTCGAGGTCGGAGAGGAGGCGCTCGAGTGGCAGTAGGCATTCTCGGCGGAGTCTTCGATCCTCCGCATCTCGGCCACGTCGCTCTCGCTCGCGCGGGGATCCGCGAGCTCGGGCTCGAGGAGCTCCTCGTCCTTGTCGTCGCAAACCCGGGCCACAAGAGCGCCACGACCTCGGCCGAAGCGCGGCTCGAGCTCGCGCAGCTGGCGTTCGCGGACGTCCCGGAGGCTTCCGTCGAGCTCGACCTCAACGCACGCACCGTCGACGCACTCGAGCAGCGACGTCCGACGGACGCAGTCTTCATCCTCGGCGCGGACGAGCTGGCCGACTTCCAGAGCTGGAAGTCGCCTGCGCGCGTCCTGGAGCTCGTGCGACTCGGCGTCGCGATGCGCCCGGGCGTTCCCCGAGACGACGTCCAGGCGGTTCGAGAGCGACTCGCAGGGGGCGATCGCATCGTCGAGTTCGCACTGGAGCCCGT
>Ga0307296_10001284_pt1 | contig 12574 bp, 9 predicted proteins | sample ER_DNA_153_FD_194467 | JGI IMG/M metagenome (GOLD analysis project Ga0307296, IMG submission 194467) | Bulk soil microbial communities from the East River watershed near Crested Butte, Colorado, United States - ER_DNA_153 | ecosystem: Environmental > Terrestrial > Soil > Floodplain | place: USA... | reverse complement strand
GCGAAGCCTCGCCGCGCCGCACGGTTGACGACATCCGCGAACCACGAACCTTTTGGAGCGCGCGGGCTGTGCCCGCGCGCGTTCAGCGCGAAGCGCCGTACCCGAACCCGAGCGAAAGCGAAGCTTTCGCTCGGCTACAAGGAGAAGGTCATGCTGCCGGTCGCCGCGGCCTGCGGGTCGATCACGACGGTGTAGGAGCCCTCCGCCGGGAGGTTCGCGGTGATTGTTCGACCAGGAGTGCCGACGAGCGTGTTCGACACGAGCGTCGTCCCGTCCGGCTTGAGGATCGAGACGAACGAGGTCGAGACGGTCACCCCGGTGATCTTCAGGCTTACGGCCTGGCCCGCATGCCCGGCGAAGGTGACGCGCCCGTTCTGGCCGGGGGTCGCGAGCGAGATCGACTGCGGGGGGCCGCCGATGGTCAGGGTTGCAGCGGCGTCTGGAGGCACGTCGTACAGCGTCAGCGTCGCGGAGCCTGTGGCCGCGCCTTGAGGGTCGACCGTCAGCGTGTACGTGCCCGCGACGGGTAGCACGCGCGTGTCGACGAACGTCCCCGACGTGGAGAAGATCGTGTTGCTGAGGAGCGCGCTGCCGTCCGGCTTCGTGATCGACACGTACGCCATCGAGAGCGTCGCCGGTCCAACCTTCAGGCTGATGCGTTGACCCGCGGAGCCGTCGAACGTGAACCGCGCGTTCTGCCCGGGTGTCGCCATGTTGGCCGAGGCCGAAGGTCCGCCCGGCGTGATCGTGCCGCCGAGGTCGGAGGGCACGTCGTACACGGTGAACGTCGCTGAGCCGGTGGTCATGTTGGGCGGGTCAACCGCGATCACATACGAGCCCGTTGTCGGCAGTGTGCGCGGATCCACGAAGCCGCCGCCGGTCCCGAACAGCGTGCTTCCGCCCACTGCCTTCCCGTCCGGCCCGATCAGGGACGCTGTCGCCGACGAGAACGTGACGCCGGAGATCTTCACGCTGATGCGCTGCCCTGCGGTGGCGCTGAACGTCAGCCGGCCGTTCTGCCCGGGCACCGTGGTCGAGATCGAGATCGGCGCGCCGCCGGGCGCGATCGGACCGCCGGAGTCGGGCGGGACATCGTAGACGGTGAGGGTCGCCGAACCGGTCGCCGCGCCCTGGGGATCGACCATGATCGCGTACGTTCCGGCGGTGGGCAGCATCGTCGCGTCGATGAATGACCCGCCGGTCCCGATGTAGCGGTTGGACACCAGCGTCGTGCCGTCCGGCTTCAGGATCGAGACGAAGGCAAACGAGAACGTCACGCCGGAGATCTGAATGCTGATCCGCTGTCCCGCGGCCCCGGTGAACGAGACGCGCGCGTTCTGACCGGGTGTCGAGGTGGAGATCGAGGTTGAGCCGCCGGGTGTCACCGTCGCGGCTGCGTCAGGCGGGACGTCGTACAGCGCCAGAATCATCGAGCCGGTTGCGTTCGCGAGCGGATCCACGTAGATCGTGTAGGCGCCGGTCACCGGCAGCGTCCTCGTGTCCAGGAACCCGCCGGACGTCCCCACGTACGTGGTCGCAATCGAGCTGCCGTTCGGCTGCAGGAGCGAGATCTGCGCTGCCGACATCGTCACGGCCGACATCGCGAGGCTGATGCGCTCGCCGGCGGTGCCGCTGAAGCGCAGCTGCGCGGTCTCGCCCGGTGCCGTCGTCGTCACGGTCACCGAGGGACCGCCGGCGCTGATCGGGTATGCCTGGGTCGCGCTCCCCGTCACGCTGCGGCTGCTCGAGGCTCCACCGACGGACGCAGTGACGGTGAAGGTCACCGGGCCGCGCGCTGTGGGAGTGAACGTTCCGGTGTACAGGCCGTCTCCGCGCGGTGTCAGCGAGACCGGTGCTCCGTTCACGTTCGCCGACGCGCTGACGCCGCCGCTGTCGGCGCAGTTCGTCGCGATCGCCGAGAACGCGATCGGCGTGCCGACATCGACGACGAAACCGGGGCCGGGCGAGTCGATCCACACCTGCGGGCTCGCGCTGCACGCAACGGCGTTCCCGATGTTGAGCCGGCCTCCCGTCGTCGTCTCCTCGGCCAGCGCGGCATCCGGATCGACGCTGTCGAGCAGGAGCGCCTTCAGGCCGACGGCCGTCGCCGACGGGAACGCTGCCTTCGCCAGCGCCGCCGCCCCGGCGACATGCGGCGTCGCCATCGAGGTGCCGCTCAGGAACTGGTAGCCCCCACCCGGCCAGGTCGAGTAGATGTCCACGCCGGGTGCGCCCAGGTCGACCGACTGGCGGCCGACGTTGGAGAAATACGCGAGATCGTCTGAGTTGTCCGTCGCAGCGACGGCGACGACGTTGGGCAGATCGTAGGAGGCGGGATACGTCGGTTCCGCGTCGTTGTCGCTGCCGTCGTTGCCGGCCGCCGCGACGAACAGCGAGTTGTGCTGGTCGGCGACGGTGATGGCATCGCCGAGCGCCTGCGAGTAGTCGCCGCCGGCCCAGGAGTTGTTCGTCACGTCCGCGCCGTTCTGTGCCGCATACAGCACTGCGCTGATTGCGTCGGCCGTCGAGCCGGAGCCCTGCGCATTCAAGAACTTGATCGGCATGATCCGCACGTTCCAGTTGACGCCGGCGACACCGACGCCGTTGTTCCCGGTTGCGCCGATCGTCCCCGCGACGTGCGTCCCGTGGCCGTGGTCGTCCATCGGGTTGTTGTCGTCGCTGACGAAGTCCCAGCCACGCCAGTCGTCCACATAGCCGTTGTGGTCGTTGTCGATCCCGTCGGTCCGGCAGCCGCTGCAGTTCTCCCCCTGGTTGATCCAGATCTGCGAGCTGAGGTCAGGGTGCGACCAGTCGACGCCCGTATCGATCACTGCGACCGTCACACCGGCGCTGCCGGTCGTGACGTTCCACGCCTCCGGCGCGTCGATGTCTGCGTCCGGCGTGCCGGGGGACCCGTTGATCGGCTGGCCGGTGTTGTTCAGGCCCCACGTGTTCGCGTAGGAAGGATCGTTCGGGGTCGCATCCGCGTGCACAATGAAGTTCGGCTCGGCGTACCGGACGCGTGGATCCTTCTTCAACTTGGCGAGCGTGGCCGCGACTGCGTCGGGACGGACGTGCGCGAGCGCGCCGTGGATCTGCTTGAACGTCTTCTTCTCGTCGGCGGCGATCCCCTTGAGCACGCTCTTCTGGTCGGCCGCGGAAACGTCTCCGCGGAATCCGATCAGGAGCTCGCCGGGTACGGCTTCGTGGGCCGGCTTCTTGGCCGGTGCGGCTTGCAAGCCGGGGCCGCCCAGCGCGAGCACGCCGACGATTACGGCGAAGAGGAGTGGTATCCGGCGGGTGCGGTCCATTGCATCGACAAGGGGGTCGGGGCCGCATTCCGACTACTGGTTGGACAGTAGGCGGGGCCTAGGGCCGCAGCGCCCCCAGATCGAGGGATTCGCACGTAGTCGCGCGCGAGGGATCGGAGTCAAGAGGCCGCGGCAGCAGCAGCCGCGGCCTCTCTCACCCGTGTCGAGCTAGGAGTGCGCGTAACTCCTGAGACCGAGGCCGGCACTTGCGAGAGCTGCGCCCAGGAGGGCGATCAGCCCGACCATGAGGCCCGTGAACGGCAACTGGCCGAGGACTGCCGTTCGGCCAGGCTGGTTCTGCGCACCGAGCGTGCGTCGTGTGCCCGGCACCGGAGTCGCCTGCTCGATGGTTCGGCTACCCGTCGGCCCGGCGCTTGGCGCCGACGCCGCGCCGGCGCTCGCGGTCGGGGCCGATGCCGACTGAGCCCCGGTTGTCGGGACAAGGGCGGGCGTTGCGGGTGTCGCGGGTGTCGCGGTCGTAGGCGTCACGGTCACGGCCGGTGCGGCTGTGATCGGACCGGACTGAACCCCGGCCGTCGAATCCGACGCCGTGTTCCCGCCGCCGATTTGTGCCGTGCCGGTCGATCCGACAGCGTCGTTGCTGCCGCCCCCGTTGCCGACGGTGAGTGCAGCCGACGCGGCAGAGCCTGCTGCTGCTGCACCGACTGCCGGACTTGCTTCGGCGCCGCCGACCTGCACGGCACCGGTTGAGCTGTCGGCGGAGTTACCGCCCCCGACCTGAACCGCGCCGGACGAGTTCGAGGCGCTGTTCTGACCGCCGCCTCCGACCACGATCGGTGCGCTGGCCCCAGCGGAGTTGCCCTGGGCAGCGGCACTCGCCGAAGGGCTGGAGCTGACAGCACTGGTCTGGACCGCACCTGTGGAACCCGTGGACGTGTTGCCACCGCCGATTTGCACGCCGCCGACCGTGTTGGACGCGGTGTTGTTGCCAGAACCCGCCACAGACGTCGGCGCAGAGATCGTCGTCCCGGCCGACGAAGAGCCTGCCGTCGCCGAGGGGCTGACGGATGTGTTGCCGACCTGAACCGTTCCGATCGATCCTGAAGCGCCGTTGTCTGCGCGTGCGTTTTCGGCGACGCCGAAAACACCTGCCGGCAGCAAGGCGAGCAGGATCAGGAGCTTCGAGCGCATGATCCATTCCTCCTTCGCGAAGCGACGGGGAGACCGAATCCCCAAGCGCTCCTTCGATTGTCTCCTTCTTTGCTGCTGGATCTTGCCTCGTGTCGACGGATCGAAACGCCTCCGCCGTCGGAATCACTCGTTCGAGTGATCCGTCCGCTGAAACCGAAAGGAACGGTCGTGGGGCGCTTCTACTTCAACAAGCGTCGCAATCAGCGTGCCACATGTCGCGAAGGATGTCCCACCAGGAGCTACGCCCGCCGTCGGTCACCGATCCGTGCGAAGAACGAGACAAGACGCACAGCGGAGTCGGCGGGCGTAGCGCCCCCAAGGCTAGCGCCGCAAGTTTTGTCCGGTTGCGGCCCCTCTCCCTGTATCCCCGATACGTCGCCGGTCGCGGTAGCTCGAAGCCGCAGCGCGAGCCCTCTCCCCGCCGCGGCCGGCGACGCCCTTCATATCTGGGTGTTCTGTTGGCGGCGGCGATCGTTTCTGCTCTGTTCGCCGCGGTTCCCGCACGTGCCGATCTCTGCGTCATCGTCGATCCGTTGCTTTCGGTCGGATGCGGTGGGCACACGCCGGCGGGTTCGATGGCAGCCGCGAGCTCGACCACGACGTCCACCGCCCCTGCCACGGACGAGCGCGTGGCGCTCTCTGCGACGAGGACGGAGTACGACCCGCGGCGCATCGCGGTGACCGTCGACCGTCGCGCTTCGGCACGTCAGGTCGCCGCCGTCTTCGCCGGTGCGGGAGTGGAGCTCGAGCAAGCGGTCCGCCAGATCCATGCGTATCTCGTCCGCGTCGCACCGGAGCGGCAGGCGGCTGCGGTCCGGGCGCTCCGTGCGTCACCCGTGGTGGTTCGAGCGAGTCCCGACGTCGTCGCACACGCGCTCGACACGACACCCAATGACAGCGAGTGGCCGTTGCAGACGGGCTTGCGCGTCGTCGGGCTGCCGCGCGCATGGGACACGAGCCGCGGCTCGGCCGCGCTCGTCGTGGCGGTCGTCGATACCGGCGTCGACGGGAACCAGCCCGATCTGCGCGGAGCTGTCGTCCCGGGCGTCAATCTGATCGAGCCGACCGCGTTGCCGCGGGACGATCACGGCCACGGCACGGCGGTCGCCGGCGTCGTCGCCGCGCGCGCCAACAACGGACAGGGGATGGCAGGCGTCTGCTGGTTCTGCTTGATCATGCCCGTCAAGGTCCTCGACAGCAGCGGCAGCGGCGATGACCTGCGGATCGCCGCCGGCATCGTCTGGGCGGTCGATCACGGCGCTCGGGTGATCAACCTGAGCCTCGGCGGACCGGGGAGCACCCCGGAACTAGAGGCGGCGCTCGCGTATGCGTCGCACAAAGGGGCAATCGCAGTGGCGGCTGCAGGTAACAGCGGTACGACGTTGCGGTTCTACCCGGCCGCCGACGTGAACGCCCTCAGCGTCGCTGCAACGACGACCGCCGATCATCCGTACACCTGGTCGAACTACGGCCCGTGGGTGGACGTTGCTGCGCCGGGTTGCAACGTCGCGCCGGCTCACGGCGGCGGGTATGGCGCCTTTTGTGGGACGTCCTCGGCCACCCCGATCGTGACCGGGCTCGCCGCCTTGGTGCTGTCGGCGCACCCGGGTGCGACACCCGCCGTGATCCAGGGTGCGATCGAACGGGGCGGCACGCCGTTGCCCGGTGTCGTGCAGTTCGGCCGGGTCGATGCCCCGCGAGCGCTCGCAGCGTTCGGAGCCACCGCTCGGCGGACGGAGGTGGAACGAGGAAAGCTCAGCAGGACTCGGTCGACCCGGAGCTACGACGTGCAGTCGGGCCTGGGATCGTTTCGCGCGACCGTTCGCTTTCGCAGCGGCTCGATCGTCACGCTGGCGCTCGAGTCCGTTGCGACGGGTGCCCGGCTCGCGCAAAAGACCGGCCGGAGCCCGTTGCGGCTATCAGAACCGGTCGCCGGCCCCGTCAGGGTCGTCGTTCGCGGCGTCAAAGGTACGCCGGTCCGATTCGTGCTCACCCTGTCGTTCAACGATCCGGGGACAAGCTCCGGCTAGGCGCCGTTCAGGGCAGATCGAGCGAAGGAAGCGTCGGCGGCGGCGGAAGCTGGACCGGCAGTGGCGGGATCTTCACGGGTGGAACCGTGACTGGGGGAAGACCGAGAGCTTCCCCGACGTCGGTCGTCGTCTGGATCACGTCGTCGACCGTCTCGAGGGGTGCCGTTGCGGTTGCTTCGACGCTCGGAGTGAGTGTGGAAGGCGGCGCCGCCGGCGAAGGCCCGCCCACATCGGCTTGCGCAGGCGCGGGTGTCAGATCGCGCGGCCCAGGCTTCACGTCGGCGCGTACATCCGCCGTCACACGCGGGACGCGCGCGGCGTGTGAGGCGGCCGCCCGGCGGGGTGCGGAGACATGCGTGCCTGCGCGGAGAGAGGGCGAGCGGAAGTCGCCCGGCGTCCTCGCGTCGGTGTGAGCGGTTTGTGCTTGCGGCGCGACCGGGGCTCGCGTCGAGACGTCTGGCACTGCTCGTTCCGCGGCTGGAATCGCGACGATCGTGAGTGCAGCTCCGGTGCCGACCGCGACTGTCTTTGCGGCGGCGGTCTGAAAGAGATTCCGGAGGAACGAGAAGAACGGGAGGCCGTTGAGGGTCGCGCGGCCCGCCTTGCCGCCGAGTTGTTGCGCAACGTTCTGGCGTGCACGGAAGAGAAGGGCTTCCGTCGCGGCCTGCGACAGGCCGAGCTCGGTTCCGATCTCGTCGTACGAGAGCCCTTTCCATTCGCGCAGCAGGAGCGCCCTCCGCTGGCTCTCGGGGATGGCGCGTAGCGCGGTACGGAAGTCCTCGCTCGTGGCGACGTCGGAGCGGTCGGGCGTGGCGAGCTTGTCCTGGATGGTGTCGAGATCCTGTGGCGTCTCGTAGGTGCCGCGGCGCATTCCCGAGCGGCGACGCGTTGAGCACACGTTCTTGGCGATCGTGATCAGCCACGGCAGCTCCATCTGCGGGATGACGCCGCGGCGGAGGCTCAGCAGCGCATAGATGAACGTCGTCTGAACCGCGTCGTCGGCGTCCTCGCGTCGCCGCAGCTGTTTGAGGCAGATCCCGAAGATCGCCCTGCTGTGTCGCTCGTACAGGCGTGCGGCGTACGCCTCCGCAGAGGTGACATCCGCTTGTGGTTGTGCCGCAGCGACTGCGCTCACGGCACTCCGAGGATCGTCGTCACGGTCGAGAGAGCGGGGACAGACAGGTCGGGAACCGGCACGGGCGGCGTGACCGGGGAAACGGGGACGGTCGGCAGGTCGTCGAGCGGCGCCGGGAGGTTCGACGTCACGTCGTCGGGCACGAGGGGAGCGGTTGTCGGGGACACGGGTGCAGCGCTCGGCGCTGTCGCCCGCGACTGTGTCGGAGTGCGTGTGGATGCGGGGGCGGTCGCTGCGGCAGCTCCCGGCTCGGGGCCGGACTCGCTCGTTTGCCGGACTTCGGGCTTAGAGGCCGCCACACCGGCGCGAGTGGGCCGGCGACCGCCGACGTCGACACGCCCATGCGCGGCGGGCTGAGCCGCCGGCTCCGACGGGCCGCCGACGAATTGCGGCGTCGTTACGCCGATGCGTACGGGATCGGGGCGGCCGACGTCGCGTCCGGCTCCGAGAACGCCCGAGCTGAAGGCGAACCAGCTGCACGCGAGGACCATCAAGCCGCTCGCCGCGATCGCTCCGACAACCGGACGCGCGCCGGAGGCCCACTCGCGCAGCCCGATCGCCGGCGCCGAGTCGAGGCTCGAGACGTCGTCAGCCGTGGTCACACTCGCGGCCATCACTTCGGCACCGAGATCGTTCGCGTGAACGTGTGCTGCTCCGCTCCGGTGTCGAGGACGAGCTTCAGTGCGCCGAGAGCGCACAGCGACTTGCCGTGGGGCCGGACGCGGGGGGAGGGAGGCGCAGGTTTCATCGGGGAGGGTCGAACGGCGACGGCTTTTCCTTGCAGATGCGCCAGGCGCGCCCGTTTGTCAACCGTCTAGGCAACGACGCTGCGTCAAATCCCTCGTTAACGTGAGTCAAATAAACAGAGGATTTTCGCGCATTTCTCCTAGAAACTACTAAAAGATTCACTAAGAAGCAGCGCAAGTTTCTTCGGGCACGAGCCCCTTCTCAGGCACCAAGCACCGACCAGAAGGAGCCCCCCGACGAACGTCTTCCGAACCGCCTCGCGAGCTGCGATCGCCCGCCCCACCGCCGCCCTTCTGGCACTGGCGGTCGCCGGGGTGACAGAAGCGGCGTCTGCCGACGCGGTCCTTCCGCCGGTGCCGCCCGTGCCCCCGTTGCCCGCGCCGCTCTCGTCACTGGTCGGGGGCGACCGGCCGGCACAATCCCCGACGGGGAGTGCCGCGCCATCGGCCGCCGCCTCGGCCGCAACGCTCGGTGAAACCGCGACGACGACGAGCGTCGCCACTCAAATGCAGTGGCTCTTGGTGGCGGAGATCAATGTCGTCCGGCGGTCGCAGGGTCGCGGACGCCTGACGCTCTCCACCCAGCTCACACGCGCCGGGCAGGAGCACGCGCGCGAGCTCGCGCTTGCCGGCTACTTCAGCCACGACTGGTCCGACGGAACCCCGTTTGGTCGCTGGATTCGGCGCTTCTACCCCGTCGCCGGCGCACGCAGCTGGAGCGCGGCCGAGAACCTCGAATGGTCGGCCCAGGAGGTGACGCCGGGGCAGGCGGTCGAGCTCTGGCTCGCGAGCCCGGCGCACCGCCGCATCCTGCTCGACAAGCGGTGGCGGCAAGTCGGTCTCGGTGTGATCCGCGCGAACGGTGCGGGCGGGATCTACGGCGGGCAGAGCGTCGTGATCATGGCGGCAGAGTTCGGACTGCGGCGGTAGCGCGGTGCCAGCACGCAGAAACCCGCAGCTGCTCGTCCTCGCGCTCTTGGTTGTCGCGGCGATGCTGGTGCCGTCGGTCGGACGCGCCACGGGGGGCCGGTACGCGTTCGCCGGCGGCACGCCGCGCCAGCAGGCCGAAGTTGCCCGCGCGCTTGCGGCGAGCAGTTTCGACTGGGACATCGTCCCCGTCAGCGTCACCATCCACATCCACCGCGGAGTGCTGTCTCATGCGACCCCCGGTGAGATCTGGCTCGATGCAGACTTGCTCGACGCCGGTCCGGTCGCCTGGGGCGTCGTCCAGCACGAATACGCACACCAGGTCGACTTCTTTCTGCTGACTACGGCTGCTCGAGCGCACCTGCTGCGCCAGCTGGGTGCGACTGTCTGGTGCCCACAGACCGACAGTCGCCGCGATCAGCTCGGGTGCGAGCGGTTCGCGTCCGCGCTGGCCTGGGCGTTCTGGCCCTCGGCAGACAACTGCATGCGTCCGGAGGGTGCGCGGCCGGCCTCGACGGCCCGCTTCCGCAAGCTCGTCTCCGGCCTGATCGAAACCAACACTCGACGCGCGGGAGGGGATCGCTGATGCCTAAGTGGACCGAATGGGTTTTGCTCGGGGGTGGAGCCTGGCTGGTAGGAGGCGCCTTCGTCGCCTTCCTGTTGGCGCGCGTGCTTGCCGTGAGCTCCGCGGGCAGCGTGACGACGTTCGCCGCGCCGCCTCACCTCAGCGCCGTTGAACACGATTTCGACCCCTCTCGTCTTCGGGTCTTGATCGTCGACGACGACGCTCCTCTCAGGTCGCTGCTGCGGGCAACGCTGTCGACGGGAGAGTTCGACATCCGAGAGGTCGGCTCCGCCGAGCGCGCGCGCGACGTCATCCGGTCGTGGCGACCGGGGATCGTGCTCCTCGATGTCAACCTCCCCGGGCTGGACGGGCTCTCCCTTTGCGCCGAGCTCGCCCAGAGCCGGAGCCACGACGACACGGCGGTGATCTTGCTCACGGCCGAGCAGATCAGCGATACGGCTGCGCGACTTGCGGGTGCGAAGGCCGTCGTCCGCAAGCCGTTCAGCCCGCTCGATCTGTTGGCCCTGATCATGCGTGTGGTGGATGAACGCGAGTTCGTCTCAGGCACGGAGCGGCGCGAGGACGCGCAGCTGCTGATGTACGCGCGTGACCTCGCCAGCGTCGCGCGCACGGAGCGCACGCAGCGTCAGCTTCTCCAGGACGCGTACCGCCAGACCGCCATGGCACTCGCCGATGCGGTCGACGTGCGCGATCGGGGCACGGGCCTGCATGCCCAGCGAGTGCGGCGCTACGCGCTGGACCTGGCGGAGGCCGTGGACTCGTCGCTGCTCGAAGATCCCAGCCTCGAATACGGCTTTCTCCTCCACGACATCGGGAAGATCGGGATCTCCGACCACATCCTCCTGAAGCAGGGACCGCTCAACGCCGAGGAACGCGAGCTCGTCCACGCTCACCCGACCATCGGCGCGCAGATCCTCCACAACGTCGCGATGTTGCAGGGAGGTGGAATCGATGTCGTTCGGCACCATCACGAGCGTTGGGACGGCGCCGGCTATCCGGACCGCTTGGCGGGAGAGCAGATTCCGCTGGGCGCGCGGATCTTTGCCGTTGCGGACACGCTCGATGCGATGACGAGCAGCCGGCCCTATCGAGCCGCGCTCGGCTGGCCGATCGCCGTCGAGGAGATCCAGGCCCAGAGCGGCCGCCAGTTCGACCCCGTCGTCGTCCAGGCGTTCCTCGCGGAGCAAGAGCGTCTCCGAGCCGTCTACGAGGATCTCAGCCTCGTCGCGTAACGACTTCTAGTAGCCCGAGCTGAACTTCTTCTGGGCCGCAGCCTTCTTCTCGTTGCGGCGTTCCTTGAGCGACTTCTGCGCCTGCTTCTTGGCGCCCTTCTTCGGCTTCGACGCACCTTTCATGGCGCGAAGCCTACCGCGGCCGGCGGTCGCGCTCCACCGCGACCTCGCGCAGAGGTCTAGACCTGGGTCGCGGTGTCAGCGAGGATACGGGGGAGGCTGCATGACGAGGAAGCCGCACATCCGCGTGCTCGTGGCAGAAGACGATCCGGCTGTGCGCGCAGCGCTCGTCGGATTGATCCAGGCGGAGCCGAGCTTCGAGCTCGTCGGCGAGACCGCGTCGGCCGCGGATGCGATCGACCTTGCAGGGCAAGAGCAGCCCGACGTCGCGGTGATCGACGTGCGCATGCCGGGTGGTGGGCCGACGGCGGTCCGTGGCATCAAGCGGAAGTCGCCGGGTACCCGCATGCTCGCCTTCTCTGCGGCGGACGACCGAGCGACCGTGCTCGAGATGCTCGAGGCCGGCGTCGTCGGTTATCTCGTCAAGGGCAGCTCGATCGAGTCGATCATCGAGTCGGTCGAGCAGGCCGCACGTGGGCAGAGCAGTTTGTCGGTTGAGGTCACCGGCGATGTGATCGAGGAACTGGTTGGACAGCTGAGCGTTCGTCGTCGCGCTGACGACCGTCGTCGCCAGCGCGAGAGCCGGGTGCGGCGCGCCATGGAGAGCGAAGGCGCGCTCGGAATCGTCTTCCAGCCGATCTGCGACCTCAACACCGGCAAGGCTGTCGGGGCGGAAGCGCTCGCCCGCTTCCACGTGCCCCCCGAGCGCGCGCCGGACCGCTGGTTCGCCGAAGCGAGCGAGGTCGGCTTGCGGCGCGAGCTCGAGCTCGTGGCGTTGCGTCACGCGCTCTCCCATCTGTCCGAGTTGCCGAAGGGGCTCTTCCTCTCCATCAACATCTCGCCCGCAACGGTGCGCACGCCGTCGTTCCGCAGGGCGATGGACGACGTCGCTGCGAACCGCATCGTCCTCGAGGTCACCGAGCACACGCGCGTCGAGGATTACGACGCTCTCAACGACGCACTCCAGCGCGCGCGCACACTCGGTGCGCGCCTTGCGATCGACGACGCAGGTGCCGGCTTCGCAAGCCTGCGTCACATCCTCCGCCTCGCGCCCGACTTCGTGAAGCTCGACCGCACGCTGATCGACGACATCGAGCACGACCGCTCGCACCAGGCGCTCGCGGCGGGCCTGATCTCGTTCGCAACGAAGATCGACGCCACCATTGTGGCCGAGGGAATCGAGCGCGACGGCCAGCTGCGCGCGTTACGCGAGCTTGGCGTGAGCTGCGGTCAGGGGTTCCTGCTGGCAAGACCGGCGCCCTTACCGTTGGCGCGGGTCGTTCCCGGCCACCGCTTCGGCAGGTCCCGCGCGTCGGTGCGAGCTGCGGCTACGCG
>Ga0307296_10001283_pt1 | contig 12575 bp, 10 predicted proteins | sample ER_DNA_153_FD_194467 | JGI IMG/M metagenome (GOLD analysis project Ga0307296, IMG submission 194467) | Bulk soil microbial communities from the East River watershed near Crested Butte, Colorado, United States - ER_DNA_153 | ecosystem: Environmental > Terrestrial > Soil > Floodplain | place... | reverse complement strand
CAGCGCGGCCGGCATCGCCTGCGCTGAGATGTTGAGGCGCGAAGGCTACCGGGGTCCGATAACGCTCGCAGACATCGATCCCGATGCGCCCTACGACCGGCCGAATCTCTCCAAGGACTATCTCGCCGGAAACGCCCCCGAGGAATGGCTTCCTCTTCATCCAAGGGAATTCTTTGAAGAGCAGCAGTTCAGGATTCTATCGGGAGTCAAAGCCCTGGAGATCGATACCGCCGCCAAAACGGTGCGGCTCAGCGATTCCAGCGTCCATCAGTACGGCGCCCTTCTCATCGCCACCGGTGCAAGCCCGATTCGGCTCGACATCAAGGGCGGCGAGAAGATTCAGTATCTGCGGACGCTCGCTGACTGCCGCACCATCATCGGCCACCTGAGTGGAGCGCGGACAGCGGTCGTTATCGGTGCAAGCTTCATCGGACTCGAGGTGGCGGCTTCCCTGGTGACCCGCGGCCTCGAGGTTCACGTCGTCGGCCCAGAGACTCTTCCGCTGCAACGTGTGCTCGGCACCGAGCTCGGACAGCTCATACAGAGTGTTCACGAGCAGCATGGCGTACGGTTCCACTTCGGGCGGACCGCGCGCGCGATCGAGGACAAAGCGGTAATCCTCGACGACGAAACTCGACTCGATGCTGACATCGTGATCGCCGGTGTCGGTGTCCGGCCCAATCTCGAGCTCGCCGAGAAAGCGGGGATCCTGCTCGACAACGGTATCGCCGTCAACGAATTCCTCGAGACGAGCGCCCGCGATGTTTTTGCGGCAGGTGATGTGGCGCGCTGGCCCGACGCGTACTCGGATACACGCCTCCGTGTGGAGCATTGGGTAGTCGCTGAACGCCAGGGCCAAGTGGTCGCGCGGAACATGCTGGGGCATCGCGACAGATTCGACGACATTCCGTTTTTCTGGAGCGCTCACTACGACAACCTGTCCATTCGGTACGTCGGCCACGTGGAGCGTTGGGACGAAACACGAATCGACGGCGACGTGATGAAACTCGACTGCGCGGTTTCCTATATGGTAAATGGCAAACGGAGAGCGATGGCGACGATCAACCGGGATCGTCAGAACTTGCAGACAGAAGTCGAGATGGAAAGAGAGCTTCTTCTACAGCCACCGTCGCAGGTTACGCTCGAACCCTCGCCGCGATATTGACAGGCTGTCAAACGACTCCTGGCGATTGATTCACCGCTGTTTTTCAGCCGTTCACCGTGAAAAACGGGAGGAAGCTTGATCTGGCAAATGCCAGCCCCTACCCTGGTACAACAGGATTACTGGAAGCTTCAAAGTGGAGATAGTGTTATGAGAACAGCGAATGTGTGTATCGCGCTAGCCTTGATTTCGGCCGCTGCGTGCGGAGGCGGCTACTCTTCTGGCCCGCCGACGAGTCAGACGCCCGGCAACACGCCTCCGCCCAGCGGCGCAATCTCTGTTACGAACAATGCCTTTAACCCGGACGGGAAGACCGTGCCCGTCAACACAACGGTTCAGTGGGCGTGGAACAGCTGCACCGGCGGCGATCCCTACGGGGGACCGCAGACCTGCGTTCTTCACAACATAGTCTTCGACGGCGACCAAGCTACTTCGGGCTTGAAGGATCAGGGAACGTACAGCAGAACTTTCAGTGTTGCGGGCACCTACAACTACCACTGCTCGGTTCATGTGGCGCAAGGGATGACTGGGAGCATCACCGTCCAGTAGATCGATCGCTTAGCCGATCGCGAACATGCGCTCGACGTCCTGCGTGAACTCGCGGACTCGGGCGCTTTTCGTTTGATCATCCCACTCGAGCAACGGCGCGACAATGTTGGCTGCGATTGGGGCGACACTAGTGCCGTGATCCCGCGTCTCGAAAGCCAGGTGCGTTCGACGAATCAGAAGATCGGACAGATCCTGCGCCAGTTCCTTCGAGACCCCGTACACGAGATGTGCTCCCGTGTACGGAAGTCCGGGCGCTAGCGGTTCCGACAGCTTCGCATCCTCCCTTTGAAGGCGCGCGATTTGGCTGGCGCGCTCCACACCGGGAAGCTCAACCGAGTCTGTCGGGGACGGCTCCGGATTCTGACCAAGAGAATCCTGCACCCGATTCACGATCTCGGCCGCCATCGAGCGATAGGTCGTCAGCTTTCCACCCGTGACGTTGATCACGCCCGAGTCATCGGTCACGATGGTGTGCTCGCGTGACACGGCGCTCGGATCGGACGCAGCGGCGATTGCGAGCGGTCGGATCCCTGCCCATGCGCTTACCACGTCGTTGCGCTTCAGCTGGGCGCGCGGAAAGTAGGCGTTGGCCGAGCGCAGGAGGTAATCGACGTCGGTCGCCGATGCGTGCACCGTCTCGGGGGACTCGTCGGTCCAGGTGTCGGTCGTGCCGATGATGGCCTGTGGACCGGCGGGCAAACAGAACATGACGCGCCCATCAATCGGCGAGATCAGAGTGATCGCATCACGATTGCCGACGCGCTCCCGCGGAACGCTGATGTGAGCTCCCTTGCTGCCGCGGTGGAGTCGAACACGCTTGCCAGCCATGAAATCGTTGTCCCAGACTCCGGTGGCGTCGACGATTACGCGAGCCCGCACCTGTTGCGTTTCGTCCGAGTCGCGGAGTTTCACGACCGCACCCACAGCCTTGCCGTGGTTTTCGACAATCCGGCTCACGCGCGCATGACTCACGACCGTGGCTCCGCTCATTTGTGCGGCGACAGCATTGGCGACGGTGAGCCGCGCGTCGTCTGTACAAGCGTCGTAATAGACTGCTCCACCAGTGAGACCTGTGCCCTCGAGCGAGGGCTCCCGCTCCAGAGTCTCGCGGACGTTCAGGGTCGAGTGCATCCGAGCGCGCCCGCCCGCCAGCACGTAGTACGCAAGAAGCCCGGCGCTCAGTCGTATTTTCCCGACGCGGACGCCACGATAGACGGGCCAGGTGAAGGCGAGTGGCCTTACGATGTGGGGTGCAATCCGCAGCAGTATCTGTCGCTCACGTATAGACTCGTAAACGAGATGGAGCTGCCCGTGCTCGAGATACCGGATCCCACCGTGAATGAGACGTGATGAACGACCCGAAGTGCCGCTGGCGAAATCGTCGCGCTCGACCAGCGCGACGTTGAGCCCGCGCATGGCGGCATCACGCGCCACGCCACAGCCGGTGATGCCGCCGCCTATCACCAGCACGTCGAATTGTTGTCGCGAGAGCTCAGTCATTCCGTTCTGATTTGGGAGTGCCGCGAAGTTACCAAGTATAGGGAATTTGACCGCAAGATTCGGATATCGCGGGATCTGGCGCAGGCCCATCCTTCGGAAACGAACATCGAGCCAGTCTGTCCGAATGGAGGAAACAATGCAATCATATCGCGTAGTGGCTGTCGGGGACCGAGTTGCTGACGCCGTCCGCAAGACACTGCGGTCGCCGGGTTACGGTCATCCCGCGCACGCCGAATTGGCCACCGGCTACGGCCCGTGCCGCCAATGTCTGAGAACCTTTGCCGTCGGCAAAGAGAGGCGGATACTTTTCACATACGATGCGTTCTACGGGAAAGAAGATCTTCCGCTACCCGGTCCCGTTTTCATCCACGAGCACGACTGCGAACGATATCCGGAAGCTGGCGGTTTCCCGATCGACATGACTTCCCACCGCCTCACTCTGAACGCTTATGCGCGAGGACGGCGGCTGGTTTCCCAGAAGTATGTTTCGAACGGAGAAATCGAGCCCCAGCTTCAGCAGCTGCTCCAGAATCGCGATGTGGCCTATATCCACGTGCGGAATACCGACGCCGGCTGTTATGCTTTTGGTATCGAAAGGATGAGCGATGAAGCTGACGGCGCGAAAGCCAAAACGTCGAGCGGAGGAGAGTCCAGTGAATGAAGCTATTGCCTGGGAATCCGTCCTACAGCGAGACCCTTCCGCCGATGACCGATTTCTCTATGGCGTCACGACGACGCACATCTATTGCCGCCCGTCTTGTCCGTCACGGCGGCCGAAGCGCGACAACGTCGCTTTCTTTTCGTCAGCCCAGGCGGCGGAGCAGGCTGGATTCCGCGCCTGTCAGCGCTGCCGTCCGAATCGAGAGAAAGTATCCAATCGTGCTATCCAGCGAGCCCGCGATTACATCGACGCGCACATCGTCGATTTCAGCGACGAGCGCATCACTCTTGAATTGCTGGGCGAGCAATCGGGAATGAGTCCGTATCATCTTCAGCGGAAGTTCAAGGCGCAGCTCGGGCTAACGCCCGCCCAGTACATCCGCGCCCGCAAGAGAGAGCGTCTCAAAGGCGAGCTGAAACGGGGCGAGACCGTGAGTCGCGCTACGTTCGGCGCGGGATACGGGTCCAGCAGCGGAGTCTACGGTGGCGCCGACGCAAAGCTGGGCATGACGCCTGCGACCTACAGGCGCGGCGGAGCAGGAGCGAACATCGATTATGTAATCGAGCAGACATCGCTGGGGACGCTGCTCGTGGCCGCAACGGATCGCGGCGTCTGCGCGGTGACGCTCGGCGATGATGCGAAGAGTCTTGAGGCTGCGCTCGAGCACGAGTATCCGGCTGCGACGCGTACTCGCGTCACAGCTCCAGCGAGCTCATTCGGTGTGTGGGTTTCAGAAATCGTCGCCGCCGTGGATGGCGAGAGAGCTCGGCCCGCCATTCCGCTCGACATCCAGGCCTCGGCGTTTCAATGGAAGGTGTGGCGCGAGCTGCAGAAGATTCCGTTTGGCGAGACACGCTCATACGGTGAGATCGCCAACGCAATCGGATCTCCGAAAGCAGTGCGCGCGGTCGCGAGTGCATGCGCCAACAACCGCGTCGCCGTCGTCGTGCCGTGTCATCGTGTTGTGCGATTGGATGGCGCACCCGGGGGTTATCGCTGGGGACTCGAGCGCAAGACGCGGCTGCTCGAGAGGGAGCGTGCCAACCGAGAGAAACAGACGTCCTAGATAGATAAACGGCGCCCGTCTAAGTTCCCTGCATGGCAACATTCGGGAACGGGCGCCGGGTGGCAATAGTCGCCGGCGTACGAACGCCGTTTGCTAAAGCCGGAACGGCGTTCAAATCCATTTCGGCGATAGATCTCGGCAAGCTCTGCGTTGCTGAGCTCTTGCAGCGCACCAACCTGGACGGCAAGGAAGTTCAGGCGCTCGTGTTCGGTACCGTAATTCCGTCGGTGCTCGCGCCGAACATCGCTCGCGAGGTTTCTCTCCTTCCTCTGCTCCCGAAGGGTGTTCAGGCGTTCAGCGTGAGCCGCGCGTGCGCATCGGCGAATCAGGCGATAACGGATGCGGCGGACCAAATCGCCCTCGGTCAGCTCGATGTGGCGATTGCGGGTGGGTCCGAATCGCTCTCCAACATCCCGATCCTGCACTCCCAGGGATTCGCCGAGGCGCTCGTACTAGCATCCAAAGCTAGAACTCTGCCGGCGAGACTGAGAGCACTCACTCGGATACGGCCGAAGGACCTGGTCCCCGTCACGCCCGCGATCGCCGAGCCTTCGACCGGCGAGACGATGGGTGAGTCAGCGGAGAAGATGGCCAAGCTCAACGCCATCGCGCGTGAGGAGCAGGATCATTTCGCGCTGCGATCGCACCGTCTCGCTGCCGCCGGGACCGCTGATGGACGACTGACAGCCGAGATCATGCCCGTATACGTACCGCCGAAGTTCGACAGTGTGCTGACGTCGGACAACGGCATTCGGGAGGACACGAGCTATGAACAGCTCGCTGCGCTCAAATCGGTATTCGACAGGAAGTACGGCACCGTCACCGCGGGCAATTCGTCGCCGCTCACCGACGGCGGTGCGTGCGTCCTGCTGATGAACGAGGAAAAAGCAAAGTCACTCGGCTATTCGCCGTTGGGCATCATCAGATCGTACGCGTACGCCGCGCTCGATCCGGGCGAGCAGCTGCTGCAGGCGCCGGTTCTTGCCGCGCCGGTCGCGCTCAAGCGCGCGGGACTCACGCTGAAGGACATGGATCTCGTGGAGATGCACGAGGCATTTGCCGCGCAGGTTCTGTCGAATCTCAAGGGTTTCGAGTCGAAGTGGTGGGCGGAGCGCGCCGGTTTCTCGCAGCCGGTAGGCGAGGTCGATAGGGCCAAGCTCAATGTGATGGGCGGGTCGATCGCGATTGGACATCCGTTCGGAGCGACGGGCGCCCGCATCACGACCACGCTGCTCAACGAGCTGCGCCGCCGTGACGGACAATTCGGGCTGATGACGGTTTGCGCTGCCGGCGGTATGGGCTTCGCGATGGTGGTGGAGAGAACGCGATGAGCCCCACGCCGGAAGTCACGATCGGCGGACTTGTTGGAACGCGGTGGAAGCCGGCTCTCTCGGTCGAAGTGAGCGACGGCATCGCGGTCGTCACCTTCGACCTTCCCAACGAATCGGTCAATAAGCTAAGCCGTGCGGTCAAAGACGAGTTCGTGGCGCTGGTGAGCTCGTTGGAGCGGGACACAACGGTTCACGCGGCGGTGCTCATCAGCGGCAAGCCGGACGTCTGGATCGCGGGTGCCGACATCGAGGAGTTTCTCGAGCTCAAAACTGCGACGGATGCAGAGAGACTAAGCCGTGATGGCCAGATGCTCCTCGATTCGGTCGAGCGGCTTCGGATTCCAATCATCGCCGCGATTCATGGCGCCTGCCTCGGAGGAGGGCTCGAGACCGCACTTGCCTGCCGATATCGCATCGCGACCGATCATCCGAAAACGATTCTCGGTCTTCCGGAAGTGCAGCTGGGATTGATTCCAGGAGCGGGCGGCACGCAGAGGCTTCCCCGCAAGATCGGGCTGACGAATGGCCTCGACATGATCCTCACGGGTAAGAACGTCCGTGCGAAGAAGGCTCTGGCTCTTGGCCTCATCGACGAGCTGGTGCATCCATCGATACTCCGCACCGTTGCGCTACAGCGCGCGCGCGAAGTTGCGGAAGGCAGACGGAAGAGCGAGCGACACAAGGGTGGCTTCAAGGGACTGCTGCTCGACTCGAATCCCGCCGGGAGGACGATGGTTCTGCGCAAGGCGCGCGAGCAGACCCTCGCGAAATCGCGCGGACACTATCCCGCGCTGATTGCTGCAATCGACGTTATCGCCGCTGGATACGAGAAGGGAATCGCCTACGGTTATCGCGAGGAATCACGGCGTTTCGGCGAGATGGCGATGACCGATGTGTCGAAGCAGCTGATCTTCCTGTTCTTCGCGACGAATGAGCTCAAGAAGGACCCGGGAGTGGACCCGGCGCAGTACCCTGACTTATCGGTGTCGGCGTTCGAGCCACTGCCGGTCGACAAGATCGCGATAATCGGGGCGGGATTCATGGGAGCTGGCATTGCCTCGATAGCCATTCAACACGGGAGTCTGGTTCGGTTGAAGGACGCCGACCACAGCCGAGTTGCGAAAGGATACGCCGCCGTCCGTGACGTGCTCAGGGAGAAGCTGACGAAGAAGCAGATAAGCAAGATTCAGTACAGCGATTACATGGCGTTGCTCGGCGGCACCGTCGACTATTCGGGATTCGGCAATGTCGATCTGGTAATCGAAGCGGTGTTCGAGGATCTGTCCGTCAAGCACCAGGTATTGCGCGAGGCCGAAGCGGCGATCCATCCAAGCGCAATCTTCGCGACCAATACATCTACGATTCCGATTTCACAGATCGCACAGGCGTCGAGCCGGCCGGAACGCGTACTCGGAATGCACTTTTTCTCTCCGGTCCACAAGATGCCGCTGCTGGAAGTCATTCCGACATCCAATACGCATCCGCAGGTGACGGCGACGACGGTCGCCTACGGGAAGAAGCTCGGCAAAACCGTCATCGTAGTGAACGATGGTCCCGGCTTCTACGCCAACCGCATTCTCTCGCCCTACATCAACGAGGCTGCGATTCTGCTCGATCAGGGCGTCGCGGTGGACATCATCGACAAAGCGCTCGTCGATTTCGGGTTTCCGGTTGGCCCGATCATGCTCATCGACGAAGTCGGTCTCGACGTCGCCACGAAAGCGGGGAAGATCATGGCGGACGCCTATCCTGATCGCATGCGGCCCGCGAAATCGATTCCGGCTGTGGTTGCGGCGGGACGTTACGGACGGAAGTCCAAAAAAGGTTTCTACAGTTACGACAAGGAAGGAAAGAAGGGCGATGTGGATCCTTCCGTGTACGCGTTGTTCCTCGAGCCGGGAAGCATCCCCCTCGCGAACTCCATCGCGCCTTCAGCGCCCGAGGCGCCGACCTGGCCAGAGATGCCCGCCGTCCAGATCCAGCAGAGGACGGTGCTGGCGATGCTCAACGAAGCGGCGCGTTGCTTCAACGAAGGAGTCATCCGGTCGCCGCGCGACGGAGATGTCGGAGCGGTATTCGGAATCGCTTTCCCACCTTTCCGCGGCGGACCATTCCGCTACATGGATTCGCTCGGCCTGAAGATCGTGGTGCAGCGGCTCGAGGATCTCAACGCCCGCTTTCCCGGAAGGTTCGAGCCGGCGGAATTGCTGCTCGACATGGCTCGACGCAATCAGTCTTTCTATGCGGACGAGCGCGGGTGATCAGCGAAGTGCCGGTCGAAGCGCGTTGGTTCTTTTCGACTGCTGCAGTAGTGGCTATTGTCGCGGCGTGCGGTCCGGCCGTCCCGCCCGGTCCGCCAAACCCTGCGACGTTTCCACGAACCCGCCCCGAGCTGACTAGCTATAGGGAAACATCACGCTATAGCGACGTGCGTAGCTTCCTCGACTCATTGCGCGCGCTGCGCGCTCCACTGACGTTCGGCTCGATGGGAAAGACCAACGAAGGGCGCGAACTGCCATTCGTGATCGCTTCACGTCCGCTCGTCTCCACTCCATCGGAAGCGAAGAGGCTGGGTCGGCCCATAGTGTACGTGCAGGGGAACATTCACGCCGGAGAAGTCGAAGGGAAGGACGCGCTGCTGGCTCTCCTGCGGGACCTTGCCTTCGCGGCCAAGCCGAACGCGCTCGACTCGATCGTCCTGATAGCCGTGCCCATCTACAACGCCGACGGCAACGAGCGCTTCGCCTCACAATCCGTGAATCGTACCGAGCAGAATGGTCCGGAGATGGTCGGCATTCGGGCCAACGCACAGAGCCTCGATCTGAATCGCGATTACGTGAAGGCCGAGGCGCCGGAAACGCGCGCATCCCTGGCGATGTTCAGCAGGTGGGATCCCGACGTGTTCGTCGATCTGCACACCACCGACGGAAGTTTTCACGGCTACGCGCTGACGTATTCTCCTTCGCTGAGCCCCGCCGCCGTCTTCGGAGGAGTTTACGCCCGGGACTCACTGCTGCCGGTTTTGCGCGAGAGGATGCGTGTCCGCAACGGCTTCGAGGTATTCGACTACGGAAACTTCGTCAGCGATGGGCGCGGTCTGGTAGCGGATACCACTGTAGCAGAGGGGTGGGAGACTTACGACGCGCGTCCGCGCTTCGGCACCAACTACTATGGTATTCGCGGACGGATCGCGATTCTCAGCGAGGCGTACTCGCATGATCCTCTCGAGCGACGTATTGGCTCGACTTACGCATTCGTGAAGGAGATTCTTTCGCTGGTCGGCGAGAAGGGCGCTGCGATCAGGTCGTTGAGCGCTCGTGCCGACAGCCAGCCGCTGGCCTGGGGCCGCTCACCCGACTCTCTCCAGATGGTCCCGGTTCGCTCGGAGATCATTGCGACTCCCCGAATGTCGTTCGTAATCAAGGAGGATGTGGAGAAGACCGGTGACTCGTCTTTCACACAGCCCGGCGTTCCGCGCGGAGAGCGCCGTACCGGACGCTTCAGGTCCATTAGAATGCCGGTGTATGACCGCTTCTCCTCAGCGCTGGATCGGATGCCTCCGGCAGCGTATGTGATCGCGCCTGAAGACACGGCAGTCGTCACTCTGCTGCGGCTGCACGGAATCCGTGTCGATCGCTCTGACACCCTATGGACAGCGCGCGGAGAATCGTTCGTGATCGATAGTATCGTCACGGCGCAGCGGCCCTTTCAGGGCCACCACGAAGTGAGACTCAAAGGACATTGGGAGCGGGGATTGCAGACGCTCCCTTCCAAATCCTTCGTCGTATCCACCGCGCAGCCGCGCGGAGCCCTGATAGTCTACCTGCTCGAGCCGGAGAGCGACGATGGCTTCGCCACCTGGAACCTGTTCGACAACCGGCTGCAAAAGGGTGGTCGGTTCCCGGTGAAAAGGATCTTCGATCTCTCGCGTCGCGGTCGCGGCCCCGCGATTCGCCGTTCGTCCGCGACGCAACCGCAACTTCAGAACTAATGCTTCGGAGTGCGTTGCTTTATCTCTCGGACCAGCAGCACATCTTCCGCTTCATCCGCAACAACAAACTCGCGAAGAGCTTCGCTAACCGATTCGTAGCGGGTGAGACACTCGATACCGCACTTGCGGCGGTCGCGCGGCTCAACGCGCGCGGGATCACAGCTTCGCTCGATCTCCTTGGAGAAAGTGTCCACAACGAGACAGAAGCACGCGTTGCCGGCGACGCCTACGTCGCGATGCTGGATCGGATTCACCAGCAGAAAGCAGATGCCAACGTGTCGGTCAAGCTCACGGCGATGGGTTTCGACATCTCGGAGGATCTCTGCGTCGCCATCATGCACAAGATTCTGCAGCGGGCGCGGGAGTATCAGACGTTCGTGCGTATCGACATGGAGTCGAGCGAGTACACCCAGCGAACGCTCGACCTGTTTGAGCAGCGCCTCTACTCCGCATATCGTGAGAACGTCGGAATAGTCCTTCAGAGTTATCTGTACCGTACCTTCGCCGACGTCGAGCGCGCCAATCTGATCAAGGCACGGGTGCGGCTCTGCAAGGGCGCATACAAGGAGCCGGAAACCGTAGCCTATCCGGACAAGAAGGACGTCGATAGCAACTACATCCGCTGCATGCACGAGCTGATGTCGAAGGGCAACTATCCCGGCATTGCCACCCACGACGAGGCGATCATCAAAGACGCGAAGCAGTTCGCGAAGGAGAATCGGATCGCGCCAAACCGCTTCGAGTTTCAGATGCTGTACGGCGTGCGGCGCGACTTGCAGGACAAGCTGGTGCGGGAAGGCTACCGCATGAGGGTGTATGTTCCATTCGGCACGCAGTGGTATCCCTACCTGATGCGCCGGCTTGCGGAGCGTCCGGCCAACGTCGCGTTCCTCACCGGAAATGTGTTCAAGGAGATGGTCGGCAAGCGCCGACGATAGCATGGGCAGATTCATCCCCGCCGACCATTCGAAAGGCGATCCGAATACGATCGGCGGCTACATGGCTGTCCACGATCGCCCTGCTGCCTTCGAGGGAAGCGATGGAGCGTCCTACAGCGTCGAGATCGTCACCGATCTGAGCGACCTAAAGGATCGCCCCTTTGGCGCGTACCTGCTTTTCGTGCGCTGGCGCGAAGGCGATCCGGTCGCAAGCGGACATTTGGAAACCGATTTCCTCGCCTTTGCCGGCACCGAGGATGAAGCACGCAACATGGTTGGCGCCATGCTTCTGAATGAAGTCAAGCTTCGCCTGGATCAACTGATCGCGGCAAGACGAGCAGAGCTGCTGCCGTGGTGGGATGCGATGCGCGAAGAGGGTACCAGTTGACGCGCGAGGAAGGTGTCGTGCTCCAGGGGACCGGAGGAGTATGGCACGTTCGCACCGAGTCAGGAAACACGCATGAGGCATCGCTCCGAGGCAGACTCAAGCAGGAACGCGGAGACAGCAGGAAGCTCGCAGTCGGCGATCGTGTCGTACTGGAATCCGATCAGCAGGGAGCCCATTGGGCGATCGCCGACATCCTGCCGCGACATTCGAAGCTGGCGCGGCGCGAGCCGGGAGCAGGGCAGGGCGAGCGCATCGTTGCCGCGAATGTAGATCAGGTCGTCGTCGTGTTTGCGGCGGCGAAGCCGGAGCCGCACCGCAGAATGCTCGACCGGTTTCTGGTGATCGCCGAGGGGAACTCGCTGCAGTCCCGCATCGTCATCAACAAGATCGAGCTGGTCGATCGAGAGGCGACAGAGCGCGCATTTGCCGATTACGTCGCAGCCGGTTATCCGGTGCACTTCACCAGCGTCAAGCAGAATGTGGGACTGGAAGAGCTGCACGCCGAGCTCGCGGGGAAGACGTCGGTGCTGACCGGCCCATCAGGTGTCGGCAAATCGTCGCTCATGAACTCGATGTACCCGGGGCTTGATCTGCGCGTCGGCGAGATCAGCGAGTCGGTCAACAAGGGTCGCCATACGACGGTCGGCGCGTTGTTGCATCCGTTGCCCGACGCGGGCTACGTCGTGGACACCGCCGGCTTGCGCGAGGTAGGAATGTGGGGCCTCGCATCCGAGCATCTAGACGAATGCTTTCGCGAGTTTCGACCACACATTGCGGAATGCAAATTCGGGAATTGCACCCACCGCGTCGAGCCCGGATGCGGCGTGAAGAAGGCGGTGGGGGCAGGCTCGATCAGCGCTGAGCGGTACGACAGCTACCTTCGACTGCGGGAAGAGATCGAGGACACAGAGAGGAAGTGGGCGCCGTACTCAGCCGCGTCCAAACCGAAGAAGCGGCGCTGACAACTGCAACTGAACGGGTGCGAGCTG
>Ga0307296_10001281_pt1 | contig 12580 bp, 9 predicted proteins | sample ER_DNA_153_FD_194467 | JGI IMG/M metagenome (GOLD analysis project Ga0307296, IMG submission 194467) | Bulk soil microbial communities from the East River watershed near Crested Butte, Colorado, United States - ER_DNA_153 | ecosystem: Environmental > Terrestrial > Soil > Floodplain | place: USA... | reverse complement strand
CAGATCGCGACCAGGCCGACGCGGCGTTGGCCGCGGCCATGCAGACCGGTTGGGAGGGCCTGCTGGCCGAGCAACGCAGCTACCTCGACAGGTTCTGGGCATGCGCCGACGTCGAGCTCGACGGCGACAGCCCAATTCAGCAGGCCGTGCGTTTTGGGTTGTTTCACATCTTGCAGGCCGGGGCGCGCGCAGAGGGCAGGGCGATCGCGGCGAAAGGGCTGACCGGGCCTGGGTATGACGGACACGCGTTCTGGGACACCGAGACCTTCGTGCTGCCTGTGTTGACCTACACCGCACCGGATGCGGCCGCCCACGCCCTCCGGTGGCGCCATAGCACACTGCCGCTGGCGATCGAGCGGGCCAGGCAGCTGAGGCTCAACGGCGCGGCGTTCCCGTGGCGCACCATCCAGGGGGAGGAATGTTCCGGTTACTGGCCGGCAGGCTCGGCCGCTTTCCATGTCAACGCAGATATCGCCTGTGCTGCGGTACGGTACGTTCGCGCCACGGACGACACCGCCTTTGAGCAGACGACTGGCTTGGAGCTGCTCGTGCAAACGGCTCGGCTGTGGCGTTCGCTCGGCCACCAGGACAGCGACGGCCGATTTCGGATCGACGGAGTCACCGGCCCCGACGAGTACAGTGCGGTTGCCGATAACAATGTCTATACAAACCTGATGGCGCAAGAGAACCTGCTCGCGGCCGCCGACGCAGCAGCGCGGCACCGCGACCGTGCCACGGCGCTCGGCGTCGACGGCGAAGAGATGACCACGTGGCGCGAGGCGGCCGTCAGCATGGTCATTCCGTACGACCCGACGCTAGGAGTCCACCCCCAGGCCGACGGGTTCACCGGCCACGAAGTCTGGGACTTCGCCAACACGACCGCCGAGCAGTACCCGCTGCTGCTGCACTTCCCCTACTTCGACCTTTACCGCAAACAGGTGGTCAAACAGGCGGATCTAGTGCTGGCCATGCAGCTGCACCCCGACGCCTTCACCCAGGAGCAGAAGGCCCGCAACTTCGCCTACTACGACCGGCTGACGGTCCGCGACTCTTCCCTATCGGCGTGCGTCCAAGCAGTCATCGCGGCCGAGATCGGTCACCTCGACCTCGCCGAGGACTACCTCGCCGAGGCCGCCCTGATGGACCTCGACGACCTTGAACACAACACCGCCAACGGCCTACACATGGCCTCGCTGGGCGGGATCTGGACCGCTCTGGTAGCTGGCTACGGCGGGATGCGGCACACCGACGCTGCGCTCAGCTTCACACCGCGGCTCCCGCCTGCCCTGACCAGGCTCGCATTCGGGGTGATGCTGGCCGGGCGAACGCTGCGCGTCGAGGTCAGCGGCGCGGCAGCCACATACTCCCTCAACGACGGCAAGCCCGTGCGGCTCCTCCACTACGGTCAACCCGTCGATGTGTCCATGGATCGACCGGCAACCTTTCCAATCCCCGACGTGGCGCCGTTAGGCCCCAGACCGACTCAACCACCCGGGCGAGCTCCTCACCGCCGCCACCTGACCAGGCTGTGATCACTCGGCGTGGCCGTGGGACGGCCTTCACAATTCATAGGGGGCGTTGGCCAACGGCTCATATGGAGGCCGTCTGTCGGCGCCCGGGCCGGCAATCACCGATTCAAGATGGCGGCGAGCACAGCTGCCTCACTGATGTCGACAGCTTTACTGCCGGTCAGCAAGGTCAGGCGACCGTCAGGGGCAAGGTCCCGCAAGTGCTGCAGGGCTTGAACTCGCTCGGCTTGTTCCAGCTCGGCACCATAACGGCGCGTGAACTCCTCAAACTTTGCAGGGTCGTGGCTGTACCACTTGCGCAGCTCCGTGGACGGGGCCACATCCTTGCACCATTCGGTGAGTGCTGCCCTCACCTTGGTCATGCCACGCGGCCAGATCCGGTCGACCAAAACCCGGGCACCGTCGCTGTCTTCGGGTTCGTCGTACACCCGGCGTACCTGCACCTGCGCTCTATTGGCCACAATCCCAACCTTCCCGCGCGGCCACAGCCCCACGAACTCCAATGAAGCCACCAAACCTGACGACACACATTGCAACGAAAAGAGATACCCAATGTCGAACGAACGCGTTGAGACGTTGACCGTGGCCGAATGCCGCGAACTACTAAACGGCCATCACTTCGGCCGGTTTGGCTTCGTGGATGCCGTGGGCGTGCTGCCGTCCATCATTCCGGTCAACTACCTTCTCGACAACGACAGGATCGTGATTCGAACCGATGCGGGCAGCAAACTCGCCGCTGCACTCCGCGGTGCCCCAGTCGCGTTCGAGGTGGACGGCGTGGACCGAGACCACCAAGTCGGCTGGAGCGTCGTAGTGCGCGGTCGCGCCGAAGAAATAACCGACGATGACAAACTCGCCGAACTGCGCCAAACGCCATTACTGGCCTGGCATCCCCGAGCCAAACCCCGCTACATACGAATTAACCCGAGTCAAGTCATCGGCAGACGCATCAATATCGCCAACCTTCCCCCGGATTGGTGGGGATAGTAGTCGGCAACGGCCGACCCATCGTCTCGTGAATCTGGCCAAGCCGAGCGACAGCGCCACAATGAGGTGTGGCAGAGACCGCACTGCGACAGGATCCCTCCGTCCTGGAAGTTGAGGAGGTGGCGGAGGCGCTGGCGGTTGATCTGGCCTCTGGGCTGCCTTCGTCGGAGGCGGCTCTCCGCCTCGCGGCGGACGGTCCGAATGAGCTTCGGGGGACGCCGCCGGTGCCGATCTGGCGCAAGATTCTGGCCCAGTTTCAGGATCCGCTGATCTATCTGCTCCTCGTCGCCGTGCTGATCTCGCTGGTCGCGTGGGTGTTGGGCGGTCGCGTCGGCTGGCCGGTGGATGCGATCGTGATCGCAGTCGTGGTGATCTTGAACGCGGTCTTGGGCTACGTACAGGAGGCCCGGGCCGAGAGTGCAGTGGCAGCCCTGCAGGAGATGACCGCGGTCACATCGGCAGTGCAGCGCGATGGCCAATTGGCGCGAATACCGAGTGATCAGCTGGTACGCGGGGACCTGCTCGCCCTCGCTGAAGGCGATGCCGTCGGCGCCGACGCGCGGCTCACCGAAGCCGCGGCGCTGCGAGTCCTCGAAGCCTCGCTAACCGGGGAAAGCGAGGCCGTGGAGAAGAACGTCTCAGCACTGCCGGGACCAGCTGCACTCGGCGACCGACACTGCATGGTCTACAAGGGCACCGCCGTCGCCCAAGGCAGCGGACGGGCCATCGTCACTGCCACGGGGATGGCGACCGAGATGGGCTCCATCGCCGGCATGTTGGATGCGACGCAGGAGGAGCCAACACCACTGCAGACCGAGGTCGGCCGGATCGGGCGGATGCTTGGCATTGCGGTGATCATCATCGCTGTGGTCATCGTTGTGACGGTGTTTGTGATCTCTGACGTACGGACCGCCGCTGATGCGACCACGATCTTGCTGCTCGGGGTTTCATTGGCGGTGGCCGCCGTGCCGGAAGGGCTGCCGGCGATCTTGTCGGTAGTGCTGGCACTGGGCGTGCAGCGGATGGCCAGGCACCGGGCCATTGTCACGAAGCTGTCCTCGGTAGAGACGCTGGGCTCCGCCTCGGTAATTGCCTCGGACAAGACTGGAACGCTGACCAAGTCGGAGATGACCGTACAGCGGGTGATGACAGCCTCTGGCCAAGCCGAAGTCACTGGCGTTGGATACGCGCCGGTGGGCAGTGTGATCGCCGAACATGGGTCAGATCTCACCGGTGGCCCCCAGCTGTCAGAGAACATCGTGGTGCTCAGCGGCGGGAGCCTGGCCAGCAACGCTGATCTGCAGCAGCGAGACGGTGAGTGGCAGATCCAAGGCGACCCGACCGAGGCTGCCTTCTTGGTCGCGGAGCGAAAGCTAGGCGTCACCGAGAGGCGCGTGCAGCGGTTCGAACGGGTCGCGGAGGTTCCGTTCACCTCGGAGCGCAAGCGCATGTCCACCATTGAGAAAGATCATGAGCAAGGTGACTCGCTGGTATTGATCACCAAAGGCGCCCCGGATGTGCTGTTAGGACGGTGCACCCGGGCCCGGATCGGAACCGATGTCGTCGAGCTGACCGATGACGGCCGGCAGCGGGTTCTTGCGGATGTGGCCCAGCTCTCTAGAGACGCGCTGCGTACCCTCGCGGTGGCCTACCGACCCCTCGTCGAGGGCGAGACCGCTGAGCCGTCGGAAGACCTGGAGCAGGACCTGATCTTCGTCGGCACAGTGGGGATCATCGACCCACCCCGCCCCGAAGCTGCGCTTGCGATCGGAGATGCGCACCGAGCGGGGATTCGAGTGATGATGATCACCGGGGACCATCCGCAGACCGCAGTCCGGATCGCGGAGGATCTCGGTATCGTCCAGCCAGGTGCGGCCGCACTGACCGGGCCCGAACTTGACCGACTCGACGAGCATGCCTTTATCGAGGCAGTACGAGAGACCTCGGTCTACGCCCGGGTGGCGCCCAAGCACAAACTGGAGATCATCGACGCCCTCCAGGCCGACGGGAAAATCGTCGCCATGACTGGAGACGGTGTCAACGATGCGCCGGCCCTGAAGTCGGCCGACATCGGGATCGCCATGGGCCTGACCGGCACCGAAGTCACCAAACAGGCGGCCAACATGATCCTGGCTGACGACAATTTCGCCACCATCGTGGAGGCGGTACGCGAGGGCCGGGGAATCTTCGACAACATCAAGAAGTTCCTCCGCTACCTCCTCTCCTCCAATATGGGCGAGGTTCTCACGGTGTTCCTCGGCGTGGTCTTCGCCGGCGTGATCGGACTGACCGGCACCGGCGAAGCGGTGGTGCTACCGCTGCTCGCGACTCAGATCCTTTGGATCAACCTGATCACCGACTCCGGCCCAGCCCTGGCGATGGGTGTCGATCCGGAGACCGAGGACGTCATGGCGCGGCCGCCGCGGAAGCTGACCGAGCGGGTGATCGACACGCGGATGTGGGCCGGGGTGCTGGAGATCGGCGCAGTCATGGCGATGGTGACGCTATTGACCATCGACATGTATCTACCCGGCGGGCTGGTTGAAGGGACCCAGGAACTGGAGCGCGCCCGCACCGCTGCGTTCACCGTGCTGGTCTTTTGTCAGCTGTTCAACTGCTTCAACGCGCGCTCCGAGACCTTGAGCGCCTTCCGCCATTTGTTTGTCAATCGGTGGCTGTGGGGCGCCATTGCGCTGTCGGTCGTCCTCCAGATCGCGGTAGTCCACATCGGATTCCTCAACACAGCCTTCGGCACCGTGCCGCTGAGCTGGGACCAGTGGCTCGTCTGCATCGCGATGGCCAGCGTAGTGCTCTGGTTCAACGAGCTCCGGAAGCTGGTCGCCCGCTCGCTCCGCCGCTCACCAACACGATTGCAGTAGTCAAACGCCAGGGCAGCGGCACCGATGAAATCCCTGGGATAGCCGGTGGAATCACCGCTCTGATGAGATTTGCGCCGGCCTAGAGTGTCTTGGAACCGACGGCCGATGGAGGAGAAGACATGACCGAGGGCCCAATGACCAATGTTGATGAGTTCCGCCATCGACCCGTCAACGAGCTGGCAGCACTCCTGCCCGACAAGCAAGCCGCCAACGCCGCAATCAAGGATTTGCAGACTTCCAACGTCGACATTTCGGCCGTACGCGTTTTGCACGGCGAGGAGGGTGCCGACATTCTTGATCCAACCGGCGCGGAACACGGTTTCGCCACGCGGGGCGTCCGCTGGCTGCAGACTCGTGGCTACGACCGGAACATCCTCGACGTTTACGAGGAGGGGCTGGATAAGGGCGAGGCGCTTATCACAGTGCCTTGTGCCCCGGCGGATAGCCGCCGTTTGGGCCGGCTGATACTCCCCCATGGCGCACATGCAGTCATCTACTTCGGTTCCGGCACGGCTGAGACGTTGACGGCGCCCTAGCCTCGACCTTTGGTAAGTGGCACTTTGTCAGTCATTCGGGCAAGGTATAGCGAGCACGAATGAGCTCAAGGATGAGTACTCGCGTCTCGGACGATGTGAGATCCATGCGCCGCTCGATGCGCTCCGCCTGGTCGGCGAGATAGCTGTCTCGGATCGCGTCCCGGAACCAGCGCGAATAGTCGCTGCGACGCAGGTGGAACATCCATGTCGACTCACTGATACCCTCGGCAATCTGGGCGAAGACCTCGAGGTTCTGGGCTTTCAAATTGTGCCGGTCGTCCGGTCCGCGAAAGTAGAAGCTGTGCCATCGCAAGTCGCCCTCAGCGTACTTGCGATGGTGGCGAATGCGCTCCGCACGTGCGGGTTGAGCCTGCATCGAAAAAGGTAGCTGGTCATCGCCGACGAACCACGCAACCAGACTGGCAGGTGCATACGCCAGGCCTTCTGGCCAGGCAAAATGTTGGGCCGCCGCGCCGGCAAATCGCTTGAGCGTCTCCTCAGGTGATGGCCCGATCGCAAACACCACGTCGATCGGCGCCAGCACCGCAGGCGCAAGATGATCCGGGTGAACGGTGACCAGGATCGTCTCGCCCACCTTGCGGGGAAGCGTCGATGACACATGGCCCCAGGTTTGGGGCAACATGTGGTGCGCCTCATCCAGGACAATCCAGTGCGGTCGGCCGGTGCGTGCGCGCAGTGCCTGCAGACCCGGTATGAGCTGTGCTAGAAAGAACGGCCGATCCTCCAGTGGCAGACCCAGTAGATTCACGTTCAGGTTGATGGTGGAATCCTCCAAAATGGCTAGGACCTCGTTGACAGTTGGTGCGTGCTGCTGGTTGCCGAGACATACCAGCGCCTGAAGCGTGCTGTAGTCACCCTCCGGATCGATAATGCACACCTGGTACGCCTTGTCGATCAGCCGCTCTATCAGACCGGCCGTCATGGTCGATTTGGCAGTCCCTGACGGGCCGGCGATGAGCAGGTTCCGCCCATACGGTGGGATGCGCACCTCAGCTCCGTGCGGCCGCTTCCCCATCAACACCAGATGACGCTCCAGCTTCCCTTCCATGCGGACAAGGTCGTTTTCGATGAGCTCATCGACCAACTCGGAAACGCCAGTGCCGTTGGCTCCGCGCGTAACGAATGCGGCGATCTCCTTGAGCGAATCGACTGCATTCGCGACGCCACTCCGCACTCGCAGTATTCGAGTAGCGAATGGTCGTTCTCGCCATCACCGATTCCGACGACTTCGTGTCGGGACATTCCGAATCTGCGCACTGCGACGTCAAGTCCGGTCGCTTTGTTGATTCCGGGCGGTAGCGCCATGACTGCACCGCGATTGAAGATCACATGGATCTCAAGTCCAAGCTCGCGGATCACTTCTAGCATGACTCCGCCGTGCGGGTCGTGGGTCGCGACCACCACAGCACCCTCTTCTAATGGGGCAACACCGCGTTCACGCAATCGTTCTGCAAATCGTGCGGGTAGAGGAGCTGCGAGCGGGATCTCCTCGCGACTCTGTGGGTCATAGATGACGGCGCCGTTCTCCGCGACGATCAGATCGAACAATGTGCTTCTCGGGAGAACCTGTAGCAGGTCACCTACGCGCCGGCCAGTTACCAATACGACGCGCCGTCCCGAAGTGCGCAAACGCTCGATCGCCGATGAAGCCGCGTCGGAGAGCTTGCCGTCACTCGCTGCCGTGCCGTCGTAGTCGAGAGCGAGCGCAAGGTAGCGCATCCACCTGCTCCTCACAGTCGAACCGCTAAGCATTTCATCGTGCACCATGACGGGCACAGCCAGCGAACTTTGTGGGGCGCTTGCACTTCCAACCGCGAGCTGGACCGTGATTTCGTCTACGACGGGGGCGGTGGCGAGGCGCGTTAACCTGGCCAGCTACCGATAAGGGTGGGCGGTGCTTGCGTGGGCAAAGAGATTCGCCAGGGACGGATAGCCGCCATAGTTGGGCTCTTGGCGCTGGGGGCAATCCTCGTGCTGAGCTGGATGCTGGAGAGGCCGCCAACCCCGGTGCCGGCGTCCGCGCCGGCACCGGGGTTCAGCGCCCAACGTGCGTACGCCGACCTGCAGCAGATCGCCGGTCCAGAGCCGACACCCATTGGCAGCACTGGCAGTGATGCAGTTCGCGATCACATCGCAGTCGCCCTGTCCGCTGCCGGGTTCAGCGTGGAGATGCACACGGGTGTCGGCAGTCGGACCTTCCACAGCACCACCGTCGCGGGTCGGGTGCAGAACGTGGTCGCTACGTGGCCGGGATACGACTCGACCGGGCAGGTCCTACTGGCTGCCCATTACGACACCACCTTCGGCAGCCCTGGCGCGTCCGACGACAAGTCCTCAGTCGCGGCCATGCTGGAGACGGCACGCGCGCTCGCCAGCGGTGAGCCGCTGCGCAACGACATCGTCATGATCTTCACCGACGGGGAGGAAGCAGGGCTGCTCGGCGCTTCATCGTTCGTCGCCGAACACCCGCGCGGAGCCCAGGGCGGTGTCGTGCTGAATTGGGAGGCCACCGGTAACGCCGGCCCGTCGGTGTTGTTCGAGACCTCGTCGGGAAATGCGGAGTTGATCAAGGAATTCGCGGCTTCGGCGCCCTACCCGATCGGTGACTCCGCGATGGCGGCGCTGTACCAGGCCGGGATGCAGAACACCGACTTCACCGCGTTTCGCGATGCCGGGTTTGTCGGGCTCAACTTCGCATTCATTGACGGCGTGGCGTGGTACCACAACAGCGTCGATACCGTCGCGCAGCTCGATGCGGCCGGCCTGCAGCACATGGGCTCGAACATGCTGGGTCTCACCCGCGGGTTGGGGCAACGCGATCTTGCGGAGCTGCGTTCCGAGCGTGACGCGGTCTTCTTCGGCACCTTTGGACATCTGGTGGCATACCCGATGTGGCTGGTCTGGCCGCTGGCCGGGCTCGCGGTTGTGATCATCACAGCGCTGGCTGTGCTGGCTAGTCGCCGTGGGCAAGCGACGACGCCACGGCTGCTGGCTGGGGCGGCAGCGGCGCTGCTGCCGATCATCGGAGCGCCTTTGGGGGCGATCGGGTTGTGGCAGGTGCTGATCATGATCCGGCCTGGATACGCGACGTTGTTTATGGGGGATCCGTACCGTCCAGAGCTGTACCGCTGGGCGCTGGGCACGCTTACCGTGACGATCGTGCTGGCGTGGTATCTCGCGCTCCGTCGCCGGATCGGGGCCGCATGCCTGGCGATTGGGGCGTTGGTGTGGCCTGCGGCCTTGGGTGTTGTCACTGCGTGGTTGCTGCCGGCGATGTCGTACTACGGTTCGCTCGCTGCGGCCGCAGCCGGCGGCGGCGCATTGATCGCACTCCTGCTCGGCTGGCGACGACCCGTGTGGAGTGTGGTTGCGCTGACCGCGGGAGCCATACCCGGCACCGTGCTCCTCGTCCAAGGCGGCCGCGCACTACTCGGCGTACTCGGCATCGCCAACGGCGCTGCTGCAGTGTTCTTCTTCGTCCTCGCTGGGCTGCTTGTACTACCCCTGGTCGAACTCGTGCTCCCAACCGCCACCGAGGTCAAGTCGGCAAAGTCGATCATGCGCCGGCGCAGCTTCTTGGTCCCGGTGGGAGCGCTGGCCCTGACCGTCACCCTCGCCAGCATCGGCCTCGCGATTGATCTCTTCGATCCAAATCATCCGCGGCAAGACCATCTGATGTATGTGATGGATGCCGACAGCGGCACTGCCATGTGGGCCAGCCATGATCAAGAACCTGACGCTTGGACGGCGGCGTACGTTCCGGACCGCAACGGTAACGCCGAACCGCCTGTCCCACTTCCTTACGGCACGACGCCGAGGTGGCAAGGCCCCGCCGTTGCGCTGCCCCTCAAGCCGCCTCGAATCGATCTCCTTGAATCCCATAGCGAGGGTGACGGCGCCCTCGTCAAGGTACGGGTCGCATCCCCGCGAGGGGCTGATGTGATCACGGTGCACGCCGATCGTCCAGTCAGGACTGCCGTCATAGAGGCCGCCGGTCAGCCAGCCGTCTCATCCTTACCGAGCTATCCCGATGACCTTGGCTCGCGTGCGTGGCCCTACGAGCTGCGTTTCTACGACCCTCCGCCGGATGGGTTCGTTCTCACGCTGCAGTCACGCGGTGTCGGTTTTCCTCGACTGTACGTCAGTGACTACACCGTTGGTCTGGAGCGGTTGCCCGGGTTCCGGCCGAGGCCCGCCGGTCTTGATCGGTCGCCCGACCACAGCTCCGACATCGTGGTGGTGGGCCGTACCTTTCGCCCATGATCACCGAGCTCAACGGCTCCAGGACTCCATGATCAAGGTCCATGAGTGCGCCCAGCGCCGCAACGGATCGAGGGCATAGCTAGTCCAGTCGGCTAAGCCCGAATAGCAGCGTTGATCAGATCGTCCAGGGCCGAAGTTGATCTTGGTTGGTTGTCTCGGCCTCAGGCGGACGTGGCTAGGAGGCTACGACAGCGACTGGCGGGGAAGGTCGGAAGCGGGCCAGTCGAGGAGCCGAGCTCCGACGACCGCCATGTGCAGTGCCAGGCGTTGGGCTGGGTCGGCGGGGTCGGTTCCGGTCAAAGTCTTCACCTTGGCAAGTCGATAAGTCACGGTGCGCACCGACATGTGCAGTCGACGGGCCGTTTCGGTGGCCACGGCCCCGGTGGCGAAATAGGTTTCCAGAGTTTTGAGCAGCGGTTCCGCCCCGCCCCTAGACCGAGTGAGCGGCTCAAGGAGAGCCTGCACCAGATCGACCAATGCCGCCTGATCACGACCCAACACCCGGAAGAGAAGCAGGTCGCGGGCCTGCACAACGTCGTCGTCGAAGTGAAGCCGTCGGGCCAGCAGGAGGGCCTCGCGAGCCTCCTCGTAAGAACGGGCGATCCCATACGCTCCCGGATAGGGTCGACCGGCAGCGACCTGCCATCGGTCGTGCCGCGCGGACTGCCGCAACCGGCTATGAGCAAAACCTGACGGATCAGAGACGTCGGCGCCTGACACCACGTCCCGCAGCTCCCCCGGGATGAGCATCACCAACAGGTCGTCCTTGCTCGCGATCAAGACATCTCGATCTCCGAACCGCTCGACGATAGCCCGTTCCATCACCACCACGGCTCTGTCCAGACTGGCAGGCGACCTGACCGGCGCAGCGAGCAGCACCTGGTGGCTGCGACCCAGATCAAGCCCAAAGGGTTCGGCCCGCTCGACCAGTCGGGAGACGTCGGTGTCGCCGCGCAACAGATCGTCGACGAACTCCCGCCTGGCCGACTCCTCCTGTCGAATCATCTGCCGCCGCGCTGCCTGATGGCCCTCGACCAACACCTCCACCGCATCGCTGATCACGCGCAGCACAGCCTCCGCAGCTGCCCGCACCTTCTCGCGGTCCCGGGATCGCACGATCATCGGTATCTCCTGCCACAGCCGCCAAGCCGCCGAGAGGTACAAGTCGACTGCCTGGTTGGCGTCGACGCCTTGCTCAGCTGCGCGTTGACCAAGTCGCCGAACGGATTCCAGCTCCCGCTTCATCGGCCGCCGCCCGGAAAGGGCGGCGTCAGCGAGGATGTTCAGATACTCACCCAGCAGCTCGATCGGGGCGTCGGCGTCGGCGGCCGCCGTACGGGCCACCACCGCCAGCCAATCATCCGGCGCGGCAAGGCGCCGTGCGTCGCTATCGACTGGTTGTTCGGGAGCATCCACATGTGAAGGGCCGGCGATGCGATCACCCTCGACCGGCGACGTCTGGGCGCCCCCGCCGGGTTGATCGCTGATCATGATCGACATTCTCCTCTCCTGCGGCATGCACCGCTACTTATGTTGCCGATACTCGGCAATCAACTCGGTCTGAATGTCGCCGATCTTGCCCCTAGTTGGCAACGCCCTCGCGGGAGACGATAGAAGGACTCCAAAACAGTGCCAGCCGAGATGCCGATCAGAGGAGGTGCCAGATGGACCACCGGACCGATGTCCGGGAGCCGGCTGGACCTGCACAACATCAGCATCGACTTCGCTGCCGCCAGTGCCGGCTATGCGGTTTCACCCATCTCGACAGCGGCCGGGTCTGCCGGCTACCGCACCGGCACCACGGCCCTTGTCAGCTGCAGGACCGCCCACGCCAGCACCGCTGAGCGCGCGGCCGGCGTCCTGCTCGGTTAGCCACCCGCTGCAACGGTTCCGCCAGCAGCGAGCCGGCTATCAATCCATACCTTCAGAAAGGGAAAGACCATGCGCCAAGAGATCGGCGCCGCGCGCACCATCGCCAGGTCGACTGCTGGCTTGTTTGGGCGTCAGCTGCCCGCCATTCGCGCGGACTTGGACAAGCAGCGACGCTTCCGCAGCGAACGGCTCGAGGAGCTCGCGGTAGACGCGGTAGACGCGGCAGAGGCGATGGCGACTGCGGATCAGAACCGGTTCGAGGTCACTCGCGTCCTCACGCTGGCCGCAGAAGCGGCACTGTCGGAGATTGACGCTGCGCTGCAGCGGCTCGAGGAGGGGTCGTACGGAATCTGCGAGCGCTGCGCCGAGCCGATCCGGTGGGAACGGCTGGAGGTACTGCCGATGAGCAGGCTCTGCACCCCCTGCCAGTACCTCGCCGAGTCCGGCCGGTCCAACAGCGTGCACAGTGGCCAAACCCGGTCCGGCAGCATCA
>Ga0307296_10001275_pt1 | contig 12599 bp, 10 predicted proteins | sample ER_DNA_153_FD_194467 | JGI IMG/M metagenome (GOLD analysis project Ga0307296, IMG submission 194467) | Bulk soil microbial communities from the East River watershed near Crested Butte, Colorado, United States - ER_DNA_153 | ecosystem: Environmental > Terrestrial > Soil > Floodplain | place... | reverse complement strand
ACTGGCGCCAACCGGGTCCGAAAGAATTGCATTTTGACTCGGTCGATGCCTGTCGTCGTACGGTGATCAGCGGCAAATCGTGGTTTCTGTACGCGAAACCAGCAATTGGTCGGTAACAACCCGAGCCGCGAAAATAGCACGATTAGAGCAAGTAAATTCCGGAGCAGCCGCTCTGACCAGAAACTTACGCGACCACAGCTTTGTCGCGCGAATCCTTGCGGCGCTGTACGGCAACAATCTCGGCTAGAATCGAAATTGCGATTTCCTCGGGAGTAATGGCGCCGAGATCGAGGCCGGCGGGCGCCTTGAGCCTGGCGAGCCGCTCCTCGGATATGCCGTGGCCCGCCAATGAAGATTTCAAGGCCTCGGCCTTCTTCCGGCTGCCGACGAAAGCGATGTACTCGGCATCGACCGCGAGCGCGGCGAGCAAGGCGGCTTCATCGCCGCGGCCCTGCGTTGAAATGACAATATAGCGCGCTCCGGGCTCATCCACTGAAAGCGCATAACCTTCAATGCGGCGGTCGATCTCGCCGAACGCCGCCTGCTCATCCGCCGGCGCGCAGCTTGTGACGGAAAACCCGGCGCGTTTGGCAAAGTCGGCGACCGCGACGGCGACCGGACTCGACCCGCAAATGATGATCTGGGATCGTGGCAACACGGGCTCCACGAATATGTCCATTGTACCCTGGCTGGGGCACATGTTTTTGGCAAAGCGGACCCCGCCCTGCTCTTCACCGGATGCATGGCCTTGCTGATCGAGCAGGTCCGGCGGCTGCACGGACACAAGACGCGATTGTCCATCCGCCAGCGCATCCTTGGCCGCCTTGAGGACCGCCGCGCGTGCGCAGCCGCCCCCAATCCATCCTTCCGAAATCGTGCCGTCCGGCAGGATGACCGCCTTTGCGCCAGCCTTTGCCGCGGTCGCCGCCACTGTGCGCACGACGGTCGCGAGCGCGAACGGCTCACCCGCCGCTTTGCGCGCTGAGATGATGCGCAGGATGTCGGAGGCACGCTCCATCGCATCAAATCCTCGCAAGGTAAGGTTCGAGGGCCGCAAGGCTTTCGATATTGTGCGCCGGCGCAAACAGATCAACATAGGGCAGCGCCGCTTGCATGCCGCGCGCCTGCGGGCTGTAGTCGCGCCAGCCGATCAGCGGATTGAGCCAAATGATGCGCCGGCAACGGCGGCGCAGGCGCTGCATTTCCTCGCCGAGTTGCTCAGGCGCGCCTGTGTCGTAGCCATCGGAAACGATCATCACGGCGGTGCGCGAATTGATCACCCGCCGCGCGTGCCAGCGGTTGAACGTGGCGAGGCTCTCGCCGATTTTGGTGCCTCCGCCGATGCCCTGCGCCATCAGCGCCAGCTTGTCGACCGCACGCGTGACGTCGCGGTCGCGCAGCGAGGCGGACACATGGGCCAGCCTGGTATGGAAAACGAAAGCCTCCGATTCCCGGAACGCATCGACGATACCGTGCAGGAAGCGGACGAAGAACGCGGTGTAAAGGCTCATCGAGCCGGATGCATCGAGCAGAAATACCAGACGCAGCGGCCTGATTTTGCGCCGGCGCCAGACGAGATCCAGCAGAGTGCCGCCGTGCGAAACATTTCTGTGAATGGTCCGGCGCAGATCGAGGCGACGCCCGCGCCGACCCACCCGCTCGCGCCGCACAAGCCTTGCCCGCATCACACGCGACAGCCGCGCGGCAAGCGCATGGGCCCGCGCAACGTCGGCGGCGTCCACGATATGGCGCAGATCGGTGCCTGCGAGGTTTTCGATCCGCGAGGCGCCCTCGCGCCTGCCCGTTCCATCGCCGGTGCCATCCCCATCGTCGTGGGGTCGTTCGACGTGATCAGGAAGGCCGGGCGTTCCATCACGTGGCCCGACATCCTTGAGTTGCCGCGACTGCGCGCGCCCTTCCTGGGCCGTACCGGCAACCACGCGCGCCTGGCGAACACCACGACCCTGCCAGTAGGCGTCGAAGATCTCGTCGAAACGCTCCCAATCCGAATGTGTCGCGCAGAACAGCGCACGAAACGCAGGCTTCACCGTGGATGCCCCCGCGGCCAGCGGTCCCGCAAGGATTGCGAGCCCATCTGCGCTCTCGGCGAGGCCGACCCTGAAGCCGTTGTCACGCAGCGTGTGCACGAAACCGGCCAGCCGTCGGCGCGCGGCAAACCACCCGCTCCTCTCGTCTGGATTCCCGCTTTCGTGGGAATGAGCGGATTGTCGCTCGCCGGCGTTCATTCAAGCCACCTTGCCCAACAGCCTTTCGGTGACCTCGCGCGTGAGGCGACTGCGGTCCTCGCGCGTCTTCAGCAAGCACATCATGGTCTCGTGCACGACCTCCGGCTCCTGCCGCAGGTCGTGAAAATCAAGCCCAGCCAGCGTTGCCGCCCAATCGAGGGTCTCGGCAACTCCGGGAACCTTGCGCAGGTCTTCTGTCCGTACGCTTGCAACCATGCGCGCGATCTGCAGGGCAAGCGCGGTATCGATGCCCGGTGTGCGCGTGATGATAATCCTGGCTTCGCGGTCGACGTCCGGGAAGTCGACATAGTGATAGAGACAGCGCCGGCGCAGGGCGTCCGACAGTTCGCGCGTCGCGTTTGACGTCAGCACAACGCGCGGGATCGACGTGGCCTTGATGGTTCCAAGCTCCGGAATACTGACCTGAAAATCTGACAACAGCTCAAGCAGGAAGGCCTCAAATTCCTCGTCCGCGCGGTCCACCTCGTCGACCAGAAGCACCGGAGGTTTTTCGCGGCGGATTGCGGCGAGCAATGGCCGCTCCAGCAGATATTGTTCTGAGAAAATGTGCTCTTCGATGGCGTCGGCATTCACCCCGACACCCTCGCGCGTCTTGATGGCGAGGAGCTGACGTTGATAGTTCCACTCGTAGAGTGCCGCATTCTGATCGAGGCCCTCGTAACATTGCAGCCTGATCAGTTCGGCCCCGTGCACTGCAGCGAGTGCTTTTGCAACTTCAGTCTTGCCGACGCCGGCTTCCCCTTCGAGCAACAGCGGACGCTTCAGGAAATCCATCAGCCACAATGCAGTCGCAACGTCGTGATCGGCGATGTAGCTGACGGCGGCCAACCGGTTCGAGATATCGTCGCGGTTCAGGGTCATGCAGGTGTATTATATAGACATGCGGCGCCGAGATTGCTCCGACGCCCCAGATATCAGTCCAGCCCACCTACTCATTTATGTAGACCGAGTTTGTCGGCGGCCGTCCACGTCCGCCAGTTGTCGTGCGGCATCGCAATATTGGTCGAGCCGAGGAACGCAAATGCGTCGTTCACTGCATTGGAAAAGCACGGCACGCCGCCGACATTCGGGCTCTCGCCGACGCCTTTGGCGCCGATCGGGTGGTGGGGCGATGGCGTCGTGGTCCAGTCGGTTTCCCATTTCGGGGTTTCGACCGCGGTCGGCAGGAAATAGTCCATCAAGGACGCGGTGGTCACGTTACCGTCCTCGTCGTAGTGGATCTCCTGGCCCATGGCGATGCCGAAGGCTTCGGTCAGGCCGCCGTGAATCTGTCCCTCGATGATCATCGGATTGATGCGCGTGCCGCAATCGTCGAGCGCATAGAAACGCCGCACCTTGGTAGAGCCGGTGTCCACGTCCACGTCCATCACGCAGATGTACGCGCCGAACGGAAAAGTGAAATTCGGCGGATCGTAGTAATTGATCGCCTCGAGCCCTGGTTCCATGCCGGGCGGAACTTCGTGATAGGCCGCCCAGGCAAGTTCGGTCATGGTCTTGAAGCGCTCCGGATTGCCCTTCACGCGGAAGCGATCGACATCCCATTCGAGGTCGTCGTCGTGCACTTCCAGCATATAGGCAGCGATCATCTGCGCCTTTGCCTTGATCTTGCGGCAGGCCATCGCGGTGGCGGCGCCCGACACCGGCGTTGAGCGCGACCCGTAAGTGCCGAGGCCATAAGGCGCTGTGTCGGTGTTGCCCTCCTCGACTGCGATGTTATCGGCGGGCAATCCTAGTTCGGTTGCGATGATTTGGGCGTAGGTCGTCTCGTGCCCCTGCCCTTGCGACTTGGTGCCGAGACGGCAGATGCCGGTGCCGGTCGGATGAATACGAATCTCCGCGGAATCGAACATCGCGATGCCGAGGATGTCGCAATTGCGCGAAGGCCCTGCGCCGACAATCTCGGTGAAGAAAGCAAGGCCGATACCCATCAATTCGCGCGTCTCGCCGCGTTTGAACGCCTCGCGGCACTTCTTTTGCTCTTCGCGCAGCTGCTTGTATCCGACCGTCTCCATCGCTTTGTTGAGAGCGGTCTGATAGTCGCCGGAATCGTAAACCCAGCCGAAGGCCGAGGTATACGGGAACTGCTCGCGCCGAATGAGATTCTTCATCCGGAATTCGGCCGGATCCATTTTTAGCTTCTGCGCCATGATGTCCATGGCGCGCTCAATCGCGTAAGCCGCTTCCGTGACGCGGAACGAGCAGCGATAGGCAACGCCGCCCGGTGCCTTGTTGGTGTAGACGCCATCAACGGATACATGCGCGGCCGGAAAATCGTACGAGCCGCTGATGATGCTGAACAGCCCGGCCGGCCACTTTGTCGCATTGGCACAAGCATCGAACGCGCCATGGTCGGCGACCGTGTAACAGCGCAAGCCGGTCACCTTGCCGTCCTTCGTGGCCGCGATTTCCGTCTCCATGTAGAAGTCGCGCGCAAATGCAGTCGTCGAAAGATTCTCGATGCGATCCTCGACCCATTTTACCGGACGGCCGGTCACGATCGAAGCGACGATCGCGCAGATGTAACCCGGATAGGCGCCAACCTTGTTGCCAAAGCCGCCGCCGATATCGGGGGCGATCACGTGAATCTTGTGCTCTGGAATCTTCGAAATCAGCGAGCCTACGGTCCTGATGACGTGCGGCGCCTGGAACGTGCCCCACAGAGTGAGCTCACCTTTGATCTTGTCGAATGATGCTACGCACTGACAGGTCTCGAGGGGACAAGGATGCACGCGAGGATAAACGATCATCTCCTTGATCGTGACGTCCGCCTTGGCGAACGCATCGTCTGCCTTGGCCTTGTCTCCGGCCTGCCAATTGAAGACGTGATTGGGGTGCTTGCGCGGACCGTGCGCGCCCTCCTTCTTGTCCTTGATGTCTTCACGGATCACAGGAGCATTGGCGGACATGGCCTTGAGCGGATCGACGTTACACGGCAGCCCCTCGTACTCGACTTCGACCAGTTCGGCAGCATCCGCCGCGGTGTAGCGGTCCTCGGCGATGACGAAGGCAACTTCCTGGTTCTGGAACAGAACCTTGCCGTCGGCGAGCACCATCTGCACATCGCCGGCAAGCGTGGGCATCCAGGCGAGATTGACGGTCTTAAGCGTTTCCGCCGTGATCACCGCCACAACGCCAGGTACTGCGGCGGCCTTGGTCGTGTCGATTTTCTTGACGCGGGCGTGCGCATGCGGCGAACGCGTAAAGTCGCCGTACAACATGCCGGGCAACTTGATGTCGTCGACGTAGTTGCCCTTGCCCTGAACAAAGCGGATGTCCTCGACGCGCTTCCGCTTGCAGCCCATGCCCTGAAGCTTTTCGGCGCGTTCGGCGGAGGTGGGGGTCATGTCGTTCATTCTGCGGCCTCCTGGAACGGCACGCCGCTGATTTTGGCGGCAGCGTATTGAATGGCTTTGACGATGTTCTGATAGCCCGTGCAGCGACACAGATTGCCCGAGATGCCGAAGCGAATTTCATCTTCGGTCGGATTCTTGTTCTCCTGGAGCAGGCGATAGGCCCGCACGATCATGCCGGGCGTGCAGAATCCGCATTGCAGCCCATGCATTTCACGAAAACCTTCCTGCAGTGCGTGCAGTGTCCCGTCGGCCGCGGCCATGCCTTCGATCGTGCGGATATCCGCGCCGTTCACTTGCACTGCGAACATCGTGCACGATTTCACCGACTTGCCGTCGAGATCGACCGTGCAGGTACCGCAATGGCTGGTATCGCAGCCGATATGCGGACCGGTCAGATGAAGTTGCTCGCGCAGGAAGTGAATGAGCAGCATACGCGGCTCGACGAGCTCCTCTACTTTCTTGCCGTTCACGGTCATCGAAACCTGGGATTTTGCCATGGTTCTCTTCCCCTAATTCAAAACCCGGCGCGCGCTTTGGCGCGGCCGAGGGCACGCGTCAGCATCACGCCAGCCATCTTGGTGCGATAGGCGGCGGGTCCGCGACTGTCGCTTGCAGGCGACGTGATCGCCTCTGCGGCGGCCACTGCTTTTTTCACCGTCGCCGCGTCGAGCGCCGACCCGGTCAGGATCTTGCTGGCCTCTTCGGCCCACAGCGGCGTTTCCGCCACATTGGTCAGGCCAATCGAGCAGCTGGTCACCTTGCCGCCGCTTGCCGTGAGCACAACCGCAGCCGCTGCTGTGGCATAATCGCCGACCTTGCGTTTGAGCTTCTCGTAGGCATAACCGTGGCCGGCCGCCGGCGTCGGAATGCGGATGGCGGTTACGATTTCGCCGGGCTCCAGCGCTGTGAAATAGGCGCCTTGGTAGAATTCGCGGGCTGCAATGCGGCGTTCGCCTGATTTGCCGACCGCGTGATAGGTCGCGTTCAGGCACATCATCACCGCCGGCATGTCGTTGCCGGGATCGCCATTGGCGACGTTGCCGCCGATCGTACCGACATAGCGCACCTGCGGATCGGCAATCAGGGTCGCGGTTTCACTCAGTATCGGAATTTTCTTGGTCAGCAGGTCAGAGGCGATGACCTCGTGCTGGGTCGTCATCGCACCGATCAAGATGTCCTTGCCATCTTCGCGAATGCCTTTGAGATCAGCAACGCCGGCAAGATCCACCAAGTGCGACGGGCTTGCGAGCCGCAGCTTCATCATCGGAATAAGACTGTGCCCGCCCGCGATTGCGCGCGCGTCGTCGCCGAGACTGCCGAGCAGGCCGACGGCTTCCTTAACCGAAGATGGCCGATGATAGGCGAATGACCCAGGAATCATGGGTGTCCCTCCCGGATGCCCTAAACCGGACGGCTTACGGCCGACTTGCGGTTCCTGAGGTGGGCGTCCTGTCCATTTGACTGCAGCCAGCGTGACGGATGCACGTCGGGGCGGCAACGACCGATTTATGGTGCGCGGTGAGACCTGCACCAATGACGGTTAGATTGCACCAGTGACGGCACCAATTGCGTCAGAACTATTGACGTGATTTCCCTAGCGCGCCTTGGCGATCCGAGACTTCAACCAGCCGATGCGGCTGCGGCTGACCGGAACGGAGTAGTGGTCGCTCCCGGTAAGCTCCACCAACTCGCTATCGCCGTTTCGCCGATGGCCGACCACCCGGTCGATGTTGATGATGTGGCTGCGGTGGACGCGAATGAACCGATTCTTGTCGAGGCGCGATTCCACTTCGCCGATGGCCAGAGGACAGAACAGCTTACGCGCGCCGTCGAACACGTATGTGTAATGGGCGTTGGCATGGACCGCGACGACGTCTTCGACGGCTATGAACTGTGTCGCGCCGTCGCGCTCTATAGGCAGATGGCGGGCAATGCGCGGTGGCGGACCGCCGGCACCGCCGAGCGGCGCGTAGGTTCCCCGTCCGAAGTGAGCCTCGTGTTCCGCGCTGCCGGAGGCAAGCGCTGGGGCCGGGCCGGTAGAAATCCCGGCAACCTGCAAGGTGTGCGCGTGCGCCGAAGCAACCTCCGCCGGCGAGCCTTCTCCCCGCGAACGATCCGGCACAAGGACCAACAGGAATATCCCGGAGACACAGAAAGCGACAATCGCGACGACGATTGCCAACAGATCGGTCGAAAGCGCCGGCGCACTCGAAGCTGGTACCGACATCGGGACAAGTTTCATTCCCGCCATCGCCGTATAGTGCATCCCCGAAACGGCGATACCGAAAATCACCGATGACAATATCAACGGCAATTGCCTTACCGGCCCCGTCGCCAGCCAAAGCGCCATTCCCGATGCAACAATGGCGATGATCAGGCTCGCGGTGACAAAAAGCGGCGCATGTTCCATATGCGCGCTCGCATGCAGCGCGGCCATGCCGATGTAGTGCATGGTGAAGATGCCGACACCCATCAGGCAGGCGGACAGAAAGAGGCGCGGCAAAGAAAAGGGGCCACTGCTGATCGCAAATACACCGGCGCCGACCACAAGCACGCAAACCAGAAGCGAGAGGAGCGTTGGAAAAACCAGATAGTCGATCGGAAAAGGTATACGGGCGGCCAGCATGCCGACGAAGTGCATTGTCCAGATGGCGACTGCCAGAGAAAACGCCGCCCCTGCAAGCAGCACGCGCCTTCGAACCCCGGTGGCACTGCCAAGTTGCCCCGCCAGGGTGAACCCGACATAGGCGCCTTGTACGGCCATCACGATTGATAGCAGGACGAGCCAAGGCTCGTATGCAACCTGCATACTTCAACCCTTCCCCGTAAGTGATGAAGTCAAAACAAAGTATAGGTTGTAACGATCCTAATTCAAATGGTCCGGCCCGCTTTCGGCGTAGCACTATCGCCCCTCTCGCCACATATTTTTACTATCGATTTATACGGGGTGAGTATGTCAGAGCTTGATCATCTTGAAGTGGTTCGCCTCCAAGGCCTTTGCCACGGCCGCGGCTCGTGTTCCGACTTCAAGCTTCCTGAAAACTGATTCAACATGAAATTTCACGGTATGCAGCGAAATATCCAGCTGCCGGGCAATCAACTTATTGGTCAATCCGTCCATGATCGCGCTCAACACCTCGAGTTCGCGCGGTGTCAGCAGTTCCTGGGCATCCCCCTCGTCCAACTGGCCAAAGCCAGGTTCGCTTGCTGCTGGAGACCGCACAATTAAACCGGCTGCGACAGCCCGCAATGCGGCGTCGATCTGATGCGGCTTGGCATGACGTGGCAGCAAGCCGGATGCCGGGCGATCACCGTCGCCAAGTCTGACCATCGGCCTGTTGTCGCCTGCCGCACAATCCCCGTCAGCCAATATGATATCGGCCGGATCTTCGATATCGACAACGATGTATCCCGCCTCGACCAGCACATCGCTCAAAGCTTGACGCCGCAACGAATCCGGCGCCGACAGTGCCACCCGGAGCCGTGCATCGGCTGACACTTTCAGAACTGCAGTCATGAATTTGGTCTCTCGGTGATCATTGCTTGTCGCGATGTCACGAGGCCGCCCCTGATAAACCGGAGATCGATCGTGCGCCCAATGCTGTCAGTGCCCAACCGTGCGGTGATGTTGCGCATCCGACGCGCCGAAACACCGTCGACACTGAGGACGATATCTCCTGCCACAATCCCCGCGTTCGCTGCAGGGCCGCCCGCGGCCAGCGACATGACCATTAAGCCGCTCGATTGACCATCCCCGAGTCCTTCCGGCACAGCGACCGGGCGCAGACCGACTCCGAGCCACCCGCGAGAGACCCGGCCATCCTTGAGAAGTATCGGGACGACTCGCTCGATCGTCGCCGCAGGGATGATGATCACCTGGCGGCGCGGTCCGAACGTCGACATGCCCAAGAGTCTGCCTGACGCGTCGAAAACCGGTCCGCCTTCTTCGCGCCGCGCGAGATCAATATCAAGTTCAACCCTCTGTTCGATGCGCCCACCATGGCTGCTGTGCCATTCGGGCCCGATGGCGTTGACGACACCGAGGCGCGGGGTCGCAGTCCCACCGGCATCGGCTCCAAACGCGATGGCAAGAGCGCCCACGTGAGAAGCCGCAGGAATCGCCGTGGCGACAGAGAGAGGTCGCTCGGGCTTGAGAGCCGCCAAGTTCGTGCCGGGGTCACGGCCGGCAATTTTCGCTTTGATCGCCGACCCGTCTGCGGTCAAGAGTTCGAATTCTTCGCGCTCCGGTAAAGATTGCTCGGAGGTGATCACGGCATCCGGCCGCCACAGCATGCCGGTCATGTGCCGACCCTCCCTCAGCCGAATTGCTGCGATCGCCGAATTTGCGGCAACGCTGCGCTCGACTAAGGCACTTGAGAACTGGGCGAGGATATTTGTTCTGTCGACCATTGCTAGCTCCCGCAACATATATGGGTGGCAATTTGAGCCGTTCCGAGACCCGAAAACTATCGGTCAAATGACCGGGTGACGAAAAATGCAGGCGGCTTGCATTCCGGGAACATGGCAACCTCCCAACGCACTCGCATTGGAACGCTCGATATCCTATCGTCGCACTACTGCCGTCGAGTTTGTTGATCGCTGCGTGTGGTGCAAAGGACACCGAGTGGCATGACGATGTCGCTATCGACCGCGCCGGCCCGCTCGGAACTGATCGGGCCAGGACGTCTGGTGTTGGTCGTCGGCCCAAGCGGTGCCGGCAAAGATACTGTAATCGCGGGCGCAAAAGCGGCGTGTGCCGCAGACTCAACCTTCGTATTTCCGCGCCGTGTCGTTACCAGACCGGCCTCGGACGCGGAGGATCACGATACGCTGGAGGACGCTGAATTTAAGCGCGCCGTAAGGAAACGAATGTTCGCGTTTTGGTGGGAAGCGCACGGCCACAAGTACGCGATCCCCCGGGCTGCGGAGAACGAAATCCGGGCTGGACGCGTGTGATCAGCAACGTGTCGCGCGGAATCGTCGCTCAAATGCGAGAGAAATATGCCAGCGTCGATGCGGTGTTGATCACCGCGCCGACTGCCATTTTGGCCGTCCGTCTCGGCCGCCGCACGAGAGAGACGGATGGATCTGTCATCGATCGGATTAAACGCAACGATGCGTTCGCTGGCTTTCGGCCCGATCACGTGATCGAAACCACTGGCGCCCCTGAAGACGCGGTGCGGCGATTGTTGGATGTAATTCGGGGTTCGACGGCCCGTCTATCCCCGTGATGCCGAAGGATGCGATTGGTCACGCTGCCGAAAACCGACGGCGCTTTCAGCCTCTGTCCGGGTTGCTGGCCGCCAGGCTGGTATGAATCATTGATACAACCTGCGCTCCCTCGCCGACTGCAGCAGCGACACGTTTGACCGAACCTGCCCGTACATCGCCGATCGCAAAGACGCCCTGCCGACTCGTTTCCAAGGATCGTCGCTTGCCGCTGAGCTCTGAGCCTGTCAGTACAAATCCCCGCTTGTTTAAATTGACGCCTGATCCCGACAGCCAATCCGTATTCGGCTCCGCGCCAATAAAAAGGAATAGATGTCGGATGGATCGACGAACCTCCTCGCTTGAGGCTGCCTGCCGCCAGCGAATGGCCTCCAATATGCCGTTGCGACCCTCAAGAGCAGTGACCGTTGTTTGCGTCAGCACTTCCACATTCGGAAGACCTGTAATCCGATCGACGAGATACCGCGACATTTGCGACGCGAGGCTGTTTCCGCGCACCAAAAGCCAAACCTTGGCACCTTGGCTGGCGAGATAGACGGCCGCCTGTCCTGCCGAATTTCCGGCCCCTACCAGGGCGACTTCCTGTCCGGCGCATAGCTTCGCTTCAAGCGGAGAAGCCCAATAGTGAACGCTCGCTCCTTCGAATTGCTCAAGCCCGTCAACCGCGAGGCGACGGTAACGTGCGCCACTCGCAATGACGACGGAACGAGCAAGAACACGCTCGTTGTTCGACAACGTCAGAACATACGTATTTTGCTTGGAGTCGGCGCTGCTCGCCAATGCACTCACCTCATCGGGGATCGCCATCTCGACACCGAATTTCTGCGCCTGATTGTAAGCACGCCCCATAAGGGCAATACCCGAAATGCCAGTCGGAAAACCCAGATAATTTTCTATCCGGGCGGAAGCGCCAGCCTGTCCACCGAATGCGCGGCAATCAAGCACCAACACCGAGAGTCCCTCCGACCCAGCATAGACGGCAGCGGCAAGCCCAGCCGGGCCAGCGCCCACGACCACGACGTCGAAGATCCGGTTCGGATCGATAGGTCCAACGAGCCCGATGCAACGCGCGAGCTCGGTTTCGCTGGGGTTGCGCAACAACTGTCCGGCAGGACACAAAACGATCGGCAGCTGGCCAGGATCAATATGAAAGCGTTCGATCAACGCTCTCGCTTCGCTGTCGTTCTCCGGATCGAGTTTCTGGTGCGGATGGCCATTGCGGCGAAGAAAGCCGGCCAAACGAAGCACATCGCCGCTTTCCGAGTGACCGATGATCACTGGCCCGCCAGAACCTTCCTCGAGCAAACCAATCCGTCGAATGATGAGCGCGCGCATGATGCGTTCGCCAAGTTCGGCTTCCGCGATCATCAGCGCGCGCAGCCGATCCGGCGGTATCACCAAGGCCTCGACCGGACCTTCTGCGTGTGCATCGACGAGCGCCGGGCGGCCAGCCAGTTGCGCCAGCTCGCCCAAAAACGACCCTGCGACGTGCCTGACAATTAGCGGGCCTTGGCCCGACGAAGCATGCCGAGCGACGGCTACTTTGCCGGACAGTATGACAGTGAAACCCTCGCTGACCTTGCCGGCTTGAGCGAGGATGTCTCCAGACTTGTACGATCGGAGCGTGCCGAAGCGGCGCATGCGCTCGATCTCCGAAAGCTCCAGAGTCGGAAATGCCTGCTCCCGTCGCGCTTCAATGATCGACTGATTTTGTGACGCCATACCGCCGCCCCACGTCGCATGCTGAAGA
>Ga0307296_10001273_pt1 | contig 12604 bp, 11 predicted proteins | sample ER_DNA_153_FD_194467 | JGI IMG/M metagenome (GOLD analysis project Ga0307296, IMG submission 194467) | Bulk soil microbial communities from the East River watershed near Crested Butte, Colorado, United States - ER_DNA_153 | ecosystem: Environmental > Terrestrial > Soil > Floodplain | place... | reverse complement strand
ACGCCGTCCGCGGCGGCGATGGCTCGCCCCGGGCGCGAGAAGCCCGGGATCGCATGGACGAGGTGCACGGAGCCGGAGGCTGCGCGGAGTAAGCAGTTCCAGTGCGCCATGGTTCCGGTGCCGTTGGACTGGGCCAAACCGAATGGCACGAAGATCGAGCTGGCCGTCATCCGCCGGCTGGCCAGTCGACCCCAGCAGCGGATCGGGTCGATGTTCGTCAATCCGGGCGGACCGGGCCAGAGCGGATACGAGTTGGTGGCTAACTCGGGTCAGGACTTCGACGAGTGGGGCGGGGGACGCTTCGACGTGGTGAGCTGGGACCCCCGGGGCACGAATCGCAGCTCACCGGTGGAGTGCTTCACCAGCCAGGCCGCCGAGGACCGGTTCTGGGCGGGGGTGTTTGTTCCTATCACGCCGGCCGAGTCGGCGTCCTACCAGCGCAAGACGGTCGAGCTGGCCCGCCGCTGCGGTGAGGTGAGCGGGGCGCTCCTGTCGCACATCACCACCACGGACACCGCCCGCGACCTCGATGCGCTGCGTGCGCTCGTCGGCGACCGGAAGATCACCTACGTCGGCCTGTCCTACGGGTCGATGATCGGCCAGATCTACGCCAACCTCTTCCCGGGCCGGGTGCGGGCGATGATGCTCGACGGCATCGTCGATGCGGTGGACTACACCACCAGTGCCGAGGCGAATCTTGGGAACTCCGTCTCGTCGGCTGACGAGGTCTTCGCGCAGTTCCTCGCGCTGTGCCAAAGCGCCGGCCCCGGCCGCTGTGCGCTGGCCGGTCACGGCCAGACCGTCGCGCAACGGGTGGCCGGGCTGTTCGCCCGGGCGCGCCGCGCGCCGATCCCGGCGCCCCACGCCAACCCGCCCGGCACGCTCAGCTACGGGGACCTGCTGCAATCGACGTTCACCCCCCTACGGCTGCCGCTCACCTGGCCCGAGTTCGCGGCGAACCTCAACGCCGCCGCCAACGGTGACGGGTCGGCGCTGAAGACCGAAGCGCGGCTCTCGCTGTCACCGCAAGGGATGCATGCGTCGACGACGTCGGCGGCGATCTCATGCGGTGACGCTCCCGCCCGGCTGCCGTCGTCGGCCTGGCCCCTGGCCATCCGTCGCTTCACCAACGTGGGCAAACTGTGGGGGCCGGTGCTGGGGTGGTCGCTGTGGGCACCATGCGCCTCGAACTGGCCGGCCCACGCCACCGACCGCTACACCGGGCCCTGGAACGCCAAGACCAAAACCCCGATCCTGTTGGTCGGCGCCCGGTACGACCCCGGCACCCCCTACCGCAACGCCCAGGTCGCCGAACAGCGACTCGGCAACGCGGTGCTACTCACCCTCGACGGCTGGGGCCACCCGAGCTACCAGATCCCCAGTACGTGCATCGACGAGGCGAGAATGCGCTACCTGGTCAAGCTCATCACCCCACGCCCCGGCACGCACTGCCAACCCGACCAGGTCCCGTTCGCATAATTGTCGGGATCTGACCTGGCCCGCTGCACGCGGCGATACGCCATCGTGATCTTGGACTTATGGCCCCTGGGACGACGATAAGTCCAAGATCACGACTAGAAACCAAGCCGACTTCTTTAGACGGTCCAGGTCTGCATGACCAGCGCGTTCTGGCGGCGGGCGGTGAGTACGGAGTCGAGCACGTCGAGCGGGTTGATGGCCTTGACCCCCTCCATCATGTCGATCTCGCGCATGCCGTAGAGAGCGGCGGCGGAGAACCGGCAGGCGTAGACATGGCCGCCTTCGTTCATGAAGGTCTGCAGCTGGCGGTTGTAAGCCTGCGCACCGGGGAACGGCTCGTCGCCGACCTTCGGATAACCACGGGTTGCCGCAGCCATCAGCGAGCCCGGGCCGTAGAGCACCAGGTGAGTGTCGAATCCCTTCCGGTTGATCCGCGTCGCCGTCAGCATGTTCACCAGCCCCACCGATCCCTCGAACGGAACGGTGTGCATCAGGATGTACGCCTTCTCTCCGGGCTCAGCCTGGATGTCTTCGAACACCTTCTCGTCATAGTCGACGATCGCGTCGCCCTTGCTGACCCGCTCACCCACGATCTGTGCCATGTTGCGAACTTCCTTTCTCCACAGGTGGAATCGCTTCCGAGTTGGATGTGCAACTACACCGCGGGCCCGTGCGCTCGCGGTGGCGGTGCCCATTGCCGACGGTGACTACCCGGCATGGAAAGCAGAATCTTGTGTCGTAGCGGCCACGGCAGCGCCCGGTATAGCGGCGCGAACACCCGTCGCCAGAAGATCTCCGAGGCGCCCTGCGGGGCGCGCGGCGGGCGAGCGTCATACTGCCGGGCGATTTGATCTTGCGCGGCGACCAACAGGTAGTGCTGGGCGTTGTCCCGGAGCCAGCGTGACGCGCGCATGTCACGCGTTCTTCAGCCGGTCGAGGCCGTTCTGGGCGGCGAGCACGATTGGCTCGTTCAGCGCACCAATGGCCGGCGAGTACACGTTCTCCATGGTCGCCAGGTCCTCGAACGTGAACCCGAATTTGATCGCCATCGCCAAGAAGTCGGCTCGCTCCTTCACACCTTCCCCGCCGACGATCTGCGCGCCGATCAGCCGCAGGCTGGACGGTTCGGCAAGGAGCTTTACCCTCACCGGCTTCACACCGGGGTAGTACCGCGCGCGGGATATGCCCTGTGCGGCCCCCAGGACGTAGGGAATGCCGAGCGCCGTCGCCGTTGTCTCGCCGAACGACGCACCGCCGATGATCCACTTGCCGGCCGGCGTGCCCCATGGCACATAGACCGCACGGTAGACGCGGAATCCACCGCCGGCGTTGACCCCGGCGACCTTGCCCTGCGCGTACGCGTGGCTACCGGTGAGGCCTTGCAGCGGCACGCGGGTCAGTCCGTGCGGCACCTCGATCACGTCGCCAGCGGCGAAGACGCCGGGCACCGACGTCGCCATTCGCTCGTCAACGACCACGCCGCCCGTCGACCCGATCTTCACTCCGGCCGCTGCGGCCAGCGCGTTGTTCGGCTGCTTGTGCGTACACACCACGGCGATGTCGGCCGGGATCTCGCCATCCGACGTGTCAACAGCTCGGACATGCCCATCGCCCACGAACGCCTTCAATGTGGTGTTCATGTGCGTCGTGACCCCGAGCTCGCGCCAGGACTCCTCGACCGGCGTCATGATGTCGGGATCCGCCATCTCGGCGAGCGGCCACGGATGGGGATCGACCAGGTGGGTCTCGATACCCCGATGCGCGAGTGCTGTCGTCATCTCGACGCCGAGCGGTGATGCCTCGATGACGACGGCCACCTTGACGGTGTCCAGGATCTTGTCCCACTCCATCGCCTGACGGATGTTCTTGACGTAGTACAGGCCTTCGAGGTCCGCGCCCGGCACACCGGGATCGGCATAGTTGAACCCGGTCGCGACGATAAGCGAGTCCCAAGGTACGTCGCCCTCACCAGCGACGTGGACGACCTGCCGAGACAGATCGAGTGAGTCGACGGTCGTCATATACCGGATATCGATGCCCGCCTGGACGTAGGCCTCCTTGGTGGCAAGGAACAGCCGTTGAAAGTCGTCGATTTCCTTGCCGTGTACATATGGGATGCCGCACGGGCTGTAGCCGACGTCCTCGAACTCGGTGTAAACCACGACTTCGGCTTGAGGATCGGCGGCTTTTGCGCCTCCCGCCGCACCTATACCTGCTGCGCCGCCCCCCACGATTACGATCTTGCGGCCCACCCGACCCACCTATGGCCTGAGGCGACGAGGCCCCGCCGAAGCTCGGCCCGCCCACCATGATTGACTTTTTTTCACTATATTGGATGCCGCTCAACCGTCAAGGGACCGAGATGACTCCTACGACTACGAAGTCCGCCCGCGCGGTGCGACTGGACGAGCACGTCGATGGGATCGTGAGTTCGATCGGTCCGCGGTTGAAACACCTGCGCCAGGAAAGGCATTTCTCGCTTCAACAACTGGCCGCGCGAGCTGAAGTATCAGCAGCGGCGATTCACAAGATCGAGCGCAACGACATGGTTCCCACGATCACGACGCTGCTCAAGATCGCGACCGCGCTCGACCGTCCGGTGAGCTACTTCGTCGACAGCGACGAGGGTCCTCGGGAACCAGTAGCCTTCACCCCGGCCTCTCGCCGACCAGCGGTGTACACGCCGCACGCCGGGCTCTCCTTGGCCGGCGTGTCCGGTCCGTACGCGCCGTTTCGGAGCGCTGCTGCGGTAGCGACGGTTGAAGTAGGCGCCAACAGTGGTGATAAGCCGCTCGTCCATCCGGGGGAGGAACTGGTCTATGTTCTCGAAGGCGAGCTGACCTTCGACATCGCCGGCACCAGCTATCGACTGGCGCGGGGCGACGCGTTGCATTTCATCGGGGACCAGGATCATCACTGGATGAACGAGGGCAAGACGCGGGCGCGGGCAGTTTGGGTAGCGCTGCGCGACTCCTGACCGGGTCGATCAGCCGCGCCCACCATAGAGCGCCTCGTAGTTTTGATACAGGACGCGTTCTTTGAGCTCTTGGCTCACCGGCGCGCCGTTGATCTTCCAGTACTCACCCCAGAAATCGCTCCACGGCTCGTCCGAGGCGAACAGGACCCGATCCTCGCCGATGCCGCGACGTTCGATCTCTGTCATCAACCACCGGGCGCCGAAACCAATTGTCCACGTGGTATCGCAGTACACGCGGAAACCTTGCTCCACCCAATCGAGGAACTGGGGGACGAGCTTGATGTGACCACTCACCCCGCCGCCAAAATGTACGAGGTAGATCTTGATCCGCTTCCCGTACTTCTCGACGAGTGGGATGAAGTTGTTGATGTCGGAGGAACCGCCTGCGCTGGTGTGGAAGTGAAAGACCAGGTCGTGCTCCTCAACCGCGGCAAAGCAGGCCTCCGCGATCTCACGGGTGTCGTCATCCCAGGTGCCCGGGTCGGGGTTTCCGCCGAGCAGGAAGGTCGTCTTGAGGGCGACGACGCCCGGCTCGCCCGCGAGCTTTAACGCTGCCAGCGTCATCTCCTTGTTCTGCGGTAGAAAAGACACCCAGATGCCGCCGACCAACCGGTCACTGGACTGGATCGAGTCGAGGACCAGGCTGTTGAGCGAGAAGGGCTGGCTCTGAACCGGGATGCCGTAGTTGGGCAGCACCAGGCCGCGTTCGACGCCCAGACCGTCAAGATGCCGAAGGTAGGCCGGCGCGTCCGCGAACTCGTAAACGGTCGGTTTGACCGGCTCCTTCAGGTTGTAGAACGGCCACGCGTCCATTTCGCCGATGTGGCTGTGTGCGTCGATGACCCGCCCCTTGACCCGCTCGGGTGATGCCATGCCTCCTCCTCATCGCGTCTACTATCTGATTCGTTTGGATCGCATAGTAGACCTGCCGCTTGCGGCCGCGACCGGCTGACTGCAGCCAGCCCGGACTGGCGAAATGCCGTTGCGATGGAGGAGCGGCATGCTTGTCAGACGGATAACTTGGTACTGGTAGGGCAGCCATGGAGGAGGTCGGCATGACCGATCCGTATGCAGGTCAACCCGGACCCGGTGCCCCGTATCCTGGCGGTCCGCAACCCGGCGGGGGCGTACCGGCACGGCAGCCAAAACGTCGCATAAACGCCCGGCTGATCGTTGGTCTGGTGTTGCTCGTTCTGCTGATCGTGTTCTCGGCGGAGAACACCCGTTCGGTGAAAATGCGGTTGATTGGCCCGGAGGTTCACGCACCGCTGTTCCTCGCGCTGTTGATCGCAGCGCTCGTGGGCGTACTCATCGGGCTCGTCGTCCGCCGCCGGCGCAGATCAAAGGCCTGATCTCAGCCGGACTTCCAACCGGCGGCCAAGAACTGAGCGACGGCGGGCAGCTGTGCCTCCGCCCAGGCGTTGTCGTGATTGCCGGGGGTGCGGCGCAGCTCGACCGTGGCACCACGCGCCCGCAGCAACGTGGCGTACGACTCGGATGCATGGGCTGTCAGCGCTAGATCGTCGTTCGTGGCCTCGATGAGCAGCCAGCGCATTCGGGGAGCAAGCGCGATGAGGTCAGTTGGGTTGTAGGCCGACTCGACGGCCGGATCGTCACCGAAGATGCCATCCGGGTCGTCGATGGTGAAGTAGCCGGCGAGCGTGGCGACCTGCCCGTACAGGTTCGGATGCCGCAGAGCGAGCATCGCCGCGCCGTAGCCGCCCATCGAGAATCCGCTTATCGCCCGCAGGCCCCGTGGGCGAGGATGCGCTCCCTCCGCGGCGGTGATCAGCGGGCCGGTGACGAAGGCTTCCACCTGGCTTCGGCCGTCGACCGAGTCGGCCCACTCGGTGTCGTCGAAGTCGTCGTCGTTGCCGTCCGGGCAAGCAACCACGATCGGCTGCACGCCGGAGGCGAAGGCAGCGGCTAGGGAGTCTCCGACCGATGGGTTGCACAGATCGCTTGCGCCGCCGGGCTCGCCGTGCAAGAGGTAGAGCACTGGCAGCTGGTCTGGTCGCGCGACGGCCGGGGTATAGACCCGGACTTCGCGCTGATCGCCGGGCACAGCGGTTGCCGGTACCGGAATCGTCTTCCAGCTGCCGTGGACGGTTGCCGATGAGCCGGATCGTCCGCGGGCGGCGGGCGATGGTGAGGCGCTGGGCGGCGCCTGCGCGGTACAACTGGCGATGAGGATCGCGCTGAGCCCGAGGACGGCGAGCGCCCGGGTAGTCCGGTCGCCTCCGCTCCGCACCCACCCATGATCCCGGATTCGGCGGTGAAAATCTTAAGTTGAGCGGAACAGACTCAACTTGCTGGGCGTTGCGACGAGTGACAGAAGATCGAGCGTGAGAGCAAAGGACACCCATGGATCTGACGACCCGCAGCCAGCAGGCGGTTTCTGCCGCGGTACGAACTGCAGCGGAGCGGGGTAACCCCGCGACGGAGCCGGCGCACTTGGCCGTCTCGCTGCTCGATGACACCGAGGGGCTGACCCGGCCGCTGCTCGCGACGTTGGGCGTCGACCCGCTGAGCGTCCGAGCCGCCGCATCGCAGCTGGTCGACCGGTTGCCGTCCGCCTCTGGTGCGTCGGTCGGTGCGCCGCAGCCGTCACGCGCCTTCCTCGCCGTGCTGAGCGCCGCCGAGCGGGAGGCCCGTGACCGAAGTGACGAGTACGTCTCCACCGAGCACCTGCTGATCGCGCTCGCCGGGCAAGGTGGTGAGGTCGCGACCCTGCTCGCGAACCGAGGCGTGACTCCGGCCGCGCTCGCAGATGCGCTTCAGTCGGTGCGCGGCTCCGCCCGCGTAACGAGTCCCGATCCAGAGGGCACCTTCCAGGCGCTGGAGAAGTACAGCGTCGATCTGACCGCGCGAGCGCGCGACGGGCAGATCGACCCGGTCATCGGGCGGGACAGCGAGATTCGCCGGGTCATCCAGGTGCTCAGCCGCCGGACCAAGAACAACCCGGTGCTCATCGGCGAGCCCGGCGTCGGCAAGACCGCCGTCGTCGAGGGTCTCGCGCAACGCATCGTCGCAGGCGACGTTCCCGAATCCCTACGCGGCAAAAAGCTGGTCGCGCTGGATCTCGCCGCAATGGTTGCGGGCGCCAAGTACCGCGGAGAGTTCGAAGAGCGTCTCAAGGCGGTCTTGAGTGAGATCAAGGATTCCGGCGGGCAGGTCATCACGTTCATCGACGAGCTGCACACGGTGGTTGGCGCCGGCGCGGCCGGCGACAGCGCGATGGACGCCGGCAACATGCTCAAGCCGATGCTCGCCCGGGGTGAGCTGCGCATGGTTGGCGCCACCACGCTGGACGAGTACCGGGAACGGATCGAGAAGGACCCGGCGTTGGAACGGCGATTCCAGCAGGTCTTCGTCGGTGAGCCCTCGGTCGAGGACACCATCGGTATCCTGCGCGGCCTGAAGAGCCGCTACGAAGCGCACCACAAGGTGCAGATCAACGACGGCGCTCTCGTCGCTGCCGCCGCCCTGTCCGACCGGTACATCACCTCGCGCTACCTGCCCGACAAGGCCATCGACCTCGTGGACGAGGCCGCGTCGCGATTGCGCATGGAGATCGACTCCCAGCCGGTCGAGATCGACCAGTTGCAGCGCGCTGTCGACCGTTTGCGCATGGAGGAAATGGCCCTCGCCAAGGAGCAGGACGAGGCATCCGTCGAACGGCTCGCCCGGCTGCGGGCAGAACTCGCCGACCGCACCGAGCAGCTGGATGCGCTCAACGCCCGTTGGGATCGCGAGAAGGCCGGGCTGAACCGGGTCGGCGAGCTCAAGGAGCGGCTGGACGATCTGCGTGGGCAGGCCGAGCGGGCGCAGCGTGACGGTGATTTCGAGATTGCCTCGCGGCTGCTCTATGCCGACATCCCGGCGGCCGAGAAGGAGCTGGTCGGGGCGTCCGAAGCCGATATCGCCCAGGACGTGCTCGTCAAGGAGGAGGTCACCGCCGACGACGTCGCCGAGGTGGTCGCCGCCTGGACGGGCATTCCAGCTGGCCGGTTGATGGAGGGGGAGACTGCCAAGCTGCTACGGATGGAAGACGAGCTGGGGACGCGTGTCGTCGGCCAGCCCGAAGCTGTACGAGCTGTCTCCGACGCTGTACGGCGGGCGCGGGCGGGCATCTCCGACCCCGACCGGCCCACTGGCTCGTTCCTGTTCCTCGGACCGACCGGCGTTGGCAAGACCGAGCTGGCCAAGGCGCTCGCCGCCTTCCTCTTCGATGACGAGCGAGCGATGGTGCGTATCGACATGAGCGAGTACGGCGAGAAGCATTCCGTGGCTCGGCTCGTCGGCGCCCCGCCGGGCTACGTCGGCTACGACGAGGGTGGGCAGCTAACCGAAGCGGTACGGCGCCGTCCGTACAGCGTCGTGCTGCTGGACGAAGTCGAAAAGGCGCACCCGGACGTTTTCGACGTGCTGCTGCAGGTGCTCGATGACGGCCGGCTCACCGACGGCCAAGGGCGCACGGTCGATTTCCGCAATACGATTCTCGTCCTGACGTCTAACCTCGGGTCGCATGCGCTCGCGTCTGAACTGCCAGACGCTGCCAAGCGGGATGCCGTGCTCGCCATCGTGCGAGAGCATTTCAAGCCCGAGTTCTTGAACCGGCTCGACGACATCGTCGTGTTCGAGTCGCTCACGACCGAGGAGTTGACGAAGATCGTCGAGATCCAGGTCGCGTCGCTCGCGCATCGACTCGAAGGTCGTCGGCTCACGCTGGATGTCACTGACGCCGCTCGAGAATGGCTGGCCATGAACGGCTACGACCCGGTCTACGGCGCTCGCCCGCTGCGGCGGCTCGTCCAGACGGCGATTGGCGACAGGTTGGCCCGGGCGTTGCTGGCGGGTGAGATCCGCGACGGTCAGACGGTCCACGTCGACATGCTCGACGACCGATCTGCGCTGAGCGTCGAGGCGGTCTGACTGCTCAGAACTGGTAATAACCACCCGTCTGGGGCGAGTTGGGCATCATCGTGACCCGAAGCCATTCCGACGTCTGTTTCGTCCAGGCGAGGGCTAGCGCGACGATCGCCAGGATGACGAACAGCACCGTCCAGATGATCGTGTTGGCCCTCGCCAAGAAGATCCAGTAAACGCATTCGACCAGGCAGATTGCCGCGCCAAGCGTGAGTAGCTGCCGACCGCGTGTCCGGCCGCCCGCGAACATGACCGCGCCGGCGATCAGCAGGCCGGCCGCCCCGCAGTTCGCCAGGGCGTCGATGATCAGCACGATGGTCGTGCCGATGTTGTTGCTACCCGTGAGGCTATCGATGCTTCGGACGATGGATGCGCCCACGAAGAGGACGAAGGCCGCCACGATGAGCATTCCGCCCATCACGTAGCAGAGCACGCCGGCCCACAGGACCGAGCTTGGGCGGCTCACCCATACGGGCCCTGGCGGTTCCACCTGCCAAGGAAACGTCTGTCCCGGATAGGTCGGTGGCTGTTCGGACGGGCGCGGGCGAGACGCGCCCGTCGGCGGCGGGCCCGAGTAGCTCTCATTTGGATCGTGGGCCGACCAGGACGGAGGCGGCCACGGCGGCGGGTTATCGCTCACGATTCGTGCCCCGTTCCGTTAGCCCTGGGCGCCTAGCTGTAGGCAAACTCGGTAGTCCGAAGTCCCGGTGTCGAACCGGTCGGCGCAGTCCTTGGCCCGGTTGTAGACAAGGATGAACAGCGTCGTGGCGACGATCGCGCCGACGATCGCGCAGGTGAGGCCGGCGATAGCCATGCCCTTGCCTCCGCCGCCCCGTGCGGCCTGCCGAAGGCCCAACACGCTGAAGACGACGCCGAGCACGATCAACGGAATGTCGAACAGCGTCAGGAAGGACAGGATCAAGGCCAGGATACCGAGCACGAGGCCCGCGATGGCTCTGCCGTTGGTGGTGCGCGGGCGCGGGTACAGGTCGGATCGGGGAGCGGTTGGAAAGGACTCGAACTGGCTGGGGTCCGGAGGACCGAAGCGATATGGGTCGAATGGCTGCTCTTCGGGCGGCGGCGGCGCGGACCACGGTCGCTGCGGCGGCCCGGATGATGGTGCCGACCAGTAGGGCTGCGATGGCCCGGGTGGTGCCGACCAGCCCTGTCCGGGTTGCTCGTAGCCGCTCATTGTCGGCTGCTCAAAGCCGGTTTTGCTCGGCTGCTCGAATTGACCCGTGCTCGGCTGCTCGTAGTCGCCAGGCGCGCTCGGATCTGGGGTACTCCGGTCGGGCCGGGTCTCATCCGGGCGCCCCCACGGATCATCGGATCGCTCGGATTGTGACCGAGGCTCCTCCGGCGGCGGGGTTGATGTCACGATCGTCCTCTCGATGGACCGTGCGCAGCGACGCTTTGTGCTCGAACTCTAGTCGTTCTGCCTATATGGGCGGCGCACGTACACTTCCCGCGTGACCGCCCAATCCCCAGCCGGGCCGCAGCCACGAACGATCCAAATCACCTGGATCGCCACTTTCGTGGCCGCCGCCTTCTCGGTGCTCGCCCCGTTGACGTACTTCACCGCGCGCTCCTGGATCGAGGATCAGCAGCGCGCCACGATCACGAAGAACACGGCGAAGCATTCCGCCGCGCAAGTTCAGCAGGATCTCGACAACGTCGCGCACAACGTCTCCAAAGCGCTGCCGATCCAGCTGATCTTCGGCGTGATTGTCGCCGCGATTCTCGTGGTCATAGCCCTCAAGGTGCGCGAGGGCAAGCACTGGACGCGGTGGGCGCTCGTGGGCGTCTGGGTGCTGGTCACCCTCACCGGCTATAGCCCGGTTGGCCTCGGGGGACTGGTCACCCTCGGTTCGAGTGCGCCGACTCAGGTCAAGATCACGTCGTTCCTCGGGGCCGCCGCCTTTGCCGTGGCGCTGATCGCGGTGAACCTCCCGGCGAGCGTCCTCTACCTGAACGCCAACCGGCCGCCGCGCCCAGCCGGTGCACCTGCAGGCGGCGGACTTGGCGGTCTGTTCCGACCGCGCCAGATGACGCCGCCCCCTTCCCAGCCGACGAAGCCAGCGTCCGCTCGGACGACCCAGCCGACTAAGCCAGCGCCCGACCGGAAAACCAATCCGGCGCAGTCCGTGCAGCGCACGAAGGCCAAGACTCGGCCCGCATCGACGGAGTCCGCCGGGCAGGCGCCGCCTACTTCGCCGGCGCCGAAGAGCGGCGGGACGGCGCGTAACCGCGGCAAGTCCCGCGGCCGATGATCAGTCACCTGGCTGTGATGTGAGGGCACGCCGCTGAGTACCGCGCTCGTTACTGGTGCGACGTCGGGTTTAGGCGCCTCGTTCGCACGGGCGTTAGCGGCCGAAGGCCGTGACCTTGTTCTCGTGGCTCGGAACACCGACCGCCTCAGCGCGGTTCGCGGCGTGCTGATCGACCAGCACGGCATCGACGTCGAGATAATGCCTGCTGACCTCGTCACGGACGATGGCTGCGCGCGGGTCGCCACTCGACTGACCGATACCGCCCGGCCCGTCGGCGTCCTGGTAAACAACGCGGGCCTCGGCACCTACCAGCGGTTCGGGAGCGCTGACATTGCCGACGAGGAACGCCAACTCGACCTCAACGTGCGAGCGGTGCTGCGCCTCTCGCACGCCGCGGTGCGGGCCATGACGGCACGCGGCACGGGCGAGATCATCAACGTGTCGTCCGTCGCGGGATTCGTACCTCGCCGGGGCAACCTCACCTACTCGGCCAGCAAGGCCTGGGTGACGATGTTCAGCGAGGGGCTGGCGTTGAGCTTGGCCGGTACCGGCGTGCGGGCGATGGCGGTCTGCCCCGGCTTTGCCCGCACCGAGTTCCATGAACGCGCGGGAGTTGACATGTCGCGCGTTCCCGACTGGATGTGGCTCGATGCTGACGAGGTCGTCGCCACGGCGCTCGCCGACGTGCGACGAGGCAAACCCGTGAGCGTCCCCAGCGCCCGCTACAAGGCTCTCATTGGCGCGGCCCGCCTGACGCCGCGACCGGTGCTGCACCGCATCCTGCGGCGGGGCACGCTGTGATCGAGCACGATCCACGCCTGGCGACCGCGGGCATGCATTGCGTCCCGCCGGTGACCTCCATATCCGACCGGTGCTATCGCGAAGGATCGACGTGACCGATCGCGACGACCTCCTGTCCTTGATCAAGGAGCTGGCCGTCGTGCACGGC
>Ga0307296_10001271_pt1 | contig 12610 bp, 6 predicted proteins | sample ER_DNA_153_FD_194467 | JGI IMG/M metagenome (GOLD analysis project Ga0307296, IMG submission 194467) | Bulk soil microbial communities from the East River watershed near Crested Butte, Colorado, United States - ER_DNA_153 | ecosystem: Environmental > Terrestrial > Soil > Floodplain | place: USA... | reverse complement strand
AACAAAGGCGTTCTATTCTGCGTCATCCTCCCGTCAGAGGGCTGAGATTTTCCGTGAAGTCATTCGCGCGGATTCAGAGGTGATGCCTATGAAACTTCCCCGCCGCAAATTCTTGCATCTGGCAGCCGGTTCTGCCGCGCTTCCGGCTATCTCTCTGATCGCACGGGCACAAACCTATCCGACGCGGGCGGTGACCTTGATCGTCTTCGTTTCCGCCGGCGGCACGCCCGACATCATTGCGCGCCTGATTGGCCAATCGCTGTCGCAGCGGCTTGGTCAGTCGGTGGTCATCGACAACCGGCCGGGCGGCGGCGGCAATCTGGCGCTGCAGGCGGTCGCGCGTGCACCGGCCGACGGCTACACGCTTCTCCTTGTCGCTACCCCGCACGCCGTCAACGCGACGTTATATGAGAAGAGCCCTTTCACCGTCACGCGCGACATCGTCCCGGTCGCGAGCATCAACAACGATTCCTTCGCCCTACTGGTCAATCCCTCGTTCCCGGCCAAAACCGTCCCCGAGTTCATCACCCATGCCAAGGCCAATCCGGGCAAGATCAACCTTGCCTCGAACGGCACCGGAAACTTGACCCATCTCTCCGGCGAACTGTTCCGGATGATGACCGGCATCGAGGTGGTGCACGTGCCCTATCGAGGCACGCCGGCGGCGGGACTCATGGCAGGGGACGTGCATGCGATGTTCGACGCCATTGGCTCGGCGGTGCCGCATATCCAGTCGGGTGCGTTGCGCGCGCTTGGAGTGACGGGCACGGCGCGCGTGCGCGTGCTGCCGGACATTCCGCTGATCGGCGATGCCGTCCCGGGCTACGCGGTTACTGGCTGGCTTGGTATCGGCGTTCCCAAGGGCACTCCGCCCGAGATCGTCGAGCGGCTCAACCGGGAGGTCAACGCGGCGCTCGCCGATCCGCCGGTGAGAGCGCGGATGGCTGATCTTGGCAGTGATCCGCTTCCCGGCTCGGCGGTCGACTTCGCCAAGCTGATCGCTGACGAGACAGAGAAGTGGGGCAAAGTGATCCGGTCGGCCAATATCAAGCCCGACTGATAAGACGCAACTCCCCGCCTAATATTCCATAGTTCCCGCTCCGCGAACGCGGGCCTCTCCATGCCGAGGCGCACAGTCCATTGGTGTCCCGTTCCTTGAGAAATGGGGCGGCTCGAAAGCGGATTGGCGATGTCCGAAATTGCAAATCCGGTGCCACGCACCGGTCCATAGTATTCGCAGCAGCCATTAGTCTAATAGCGTTTTCATTTGCTTGCTCCATTGTGTGTGGGCTGGCTCATCAGTGCAGCGTTGTCAGCCAATTTGACGGTCGACCGTCACTTCTTGCGGGTGGACCTGCAAGGTGGGGCGCAACACCCCAATCGGCGGTCGACCGCCAAATTGCGGGCCAGCCCACAAATTGACGGCCAGCCGTCAAATTGGGTGTCCCGACCCGCGCCCTGGGCCACCCGCCGCCCAGGCAGCCAGGGCTGGGTGATGCCCTAGCTGCCTTGGCCCTTGGTTGGGTGGCTCCCGACCTGCGACCACCGTCACCCGGCGCACGCCGAGCGTATGTCCCGGCTCATGCCGGGTACTGTACTGCCCCATCCCGCGCCCCCGATGAACATGTACTGGTAGCAGCGCTGAACAAATGTTTGGCGCAAAGCAACAAATCCCGCCCGCCGAGCAAAGCGACTAAGAGGCGGAATGCAATGAACAGAGCAGTACCCAGTTGGTCGGCTGTAGCAAGTCGAGGGGCAGGCTTTGTGGTGTTGAGGAAGCCGCACTGATGAGCCAGCCCACAAATGGAGCACACTACAATGAAGACGTTACTAAAGATTGCGGCAGCCTTGGCCATGTTGGCTATGCCTGCCGCAGCGTCGGCCGAGATCACATATCCGGTGGACGTGCCATTCATGCAAGCAGGGATCTACTTCATGTTTGGCAAAGAAGGTAAGGACGTGAGTTACGAAACTGACCTTACTCCTATCTCCGCGTACAGCAGCAAGTTAGGTCCCGTCGTGGCAAGAGCTACCGTGAAGGACAGGCTTCTCATTGGAGGAGGAGGCATGGTTACGGGAACGTGGGAGGTTGTCATGTTCGAGAACAAGCCGTGCATCCTGTATGTCTCACTCATTGAGCCGGTCGAGGCATTCAATACGGTTAATATGTGGACAGGCGAAGGCAACGGTGGACGCCGTCTCGAATTCAACAAACTGCCAAGCCCACGATCATTCGTATGGAGCAATGGCCGCTACCAATTTGACCTACCCGATGAAACATGGTGCTCTTACCGCCAAGTCATTGAAGACGGGAGGGTTAAGTTGTTGCGCGGCTCAAGCACATGCAGCACAGGTATCAACTTTCAGCTCAATGCTGAATGGTCTCGACGCATTCGTGCTTTGGACTACATTCGTGCCAACTACTGTCCGGGCCAACCTGAACCGGCACCGCGACCAAGGTTGCCGTACTGAGTTTAGCGTAAAAGCGAAACGTGCAGCGGAGGCCGCACGTCTGCAGGCTGGGCAAGCCTGCACTGATGAGCCAGCCCATATGTGAAAAAGGTTATCGGCCATGCCGACACCATCGACCGAGATGTCCTTGAGCGGCGCGTACATCGGCAGATCGATCTTGGGATAAGCCATTACCTCGTTGAAGTCATCGCCGATCAGTTCGCGGATCCAGGGCGGGATGCCGATGAAGGACAGGCCGCGGCGGGGGATGGTCAGTCGTGGATTGAGTCCGGCGACCAGCGTTCTTGTCGCCCCGGCGAGATCGAGCGGCACCGGCGCCGGCCGTTGCGCCGCCGCCTTGCCGGCGGCGAGGAGCGTGTAGGAATCGCGCAACGCGGTCTTGAACCGTACCGCCGTCGGGCTGTCGCTCGCGCCCGGCGCCGGGCGCACGCTCGAGCCCGGGTCGGCGAGCACGAAGTTCGGGTTGTTGGCCAGCCTCTCGATTGCCGACGGGATCTGGTTGGCCTCGGTCATGGCCTGCGCCGGCCCATCGGCCGACTGCCATCGGCGCAGCAGGGCGAACAGCGCGATCCCCGCACCAGCGACGACGAGCGCGACGACCAGCGCCGCCGGCATCGGCAGCACGATCAAGAGGATCGCGGCGAGGAGGAGGGCGAGTACCAGCACCGCGAACGGCAGCCAGCGATACGCGGCGAGGAGATCGAGAATCCAGGTCGGCACGCCTGACGGATGCGCGGCGCCCGCCGCCTGGTCGACGGTCGGAAGGGCGGGCGGAACAGCCTTGGGCGGCGCCGCGCTCACCTCGCCCGCGTTGATGCGCGTGAGCAGGTTGCGCGGCGTCACGCCGGCGTCGAACGGCAGCAGGCGCGTGAGCCGCGCGCCGGGCCGCAGCACGCGCCGCATGGCAGCCGACGTGAGCGTCGGGGGAACGAGGCTCTTCGTCTGGGTGAATTGGATGGTCGAGCCGCCTATCAGAAGGCGACCCGTGACCGGCGCCGACAGCGAGAACGCGCGTTCCGTGTTGGTGGCGGCGAGCGGCGTGAGATGGCGCTCGTACCACACCATCGAGACTTCGGTCGCGAGCTGTAGATGCCTGATCTTCTGGTTTGCGGCGAGCACGTCGCCGATCTGCTCCCACGCATAGTTCATGTAGGTCTCGGCGTTGGCCTCGACCACGTCGGTGCCGAAGCTCGCCGCCACGCGGTAGCGCGGATCGAGATTGAGCTGGTGCACCCAGTTCGTCGGATTGTCGGCCGGCGTGCCGTCGCGCTTGGTCAACAGGCGCTGCGTCCGCGCGTGCCAGCGGCCGTAGAGCGGTGCCGTGATCAGTGGATCGGGGTCGTCGGTGATGCCGGGGATTGCGCTCGCCGCGTTGGCGGCCTCGGCGGTGCTGGCCGCGTAGTCGTCGGGCAGGTTGACGAACGCCGCGAGTGCCCGCTGGAACGGATGCGGATAGGGCTGGTCCCAGTTCTCGTATTTCTGCCGCTCCTGCAGGTCGGCGGTGCCGAGATCCGCGTCGGGCACGCGCAGCGCGCCACCAAGTCGCAGGACGCCGCCGAGCGGCGGATCGGTGATTGCGGGAATGTTCGAGCCGGGGTCCTGCACATCCATGTCGCGCGTGCCGACTCGCGTATTGATCGGCTGCGGCTTTAGCAGCGTAACCAGGTATTCGAAGTCGCCCTTGCTGCCGGTCCGGAAATACCAGCGATAATAGACCGGCATGACGTCGGGGTCGGGCTGGTCCGGATAGGCGGCGCCCCAGGCCGAGTAGGTCGCGTGCGGGGAAAGCTTGGGGTCCTTGCCGATGCCGGCGAGCCGGCCGGTCTCGAACGTCGGAACTACGAACGCGTGGTAACCGGCGTTGTCGTCGAGCCGCCGCGGACACACGAGCCGCGCATAGGCAAGGTCGGGATTCTGCGCGATGATCGATTGCACGCGCGGCAGCACGGCGCCCATGTCGCTAGAGACAAGCTCGGTCGCGGATCCGGCCACGGTCTGATTGAAGTGGACGTGCGCCCAAGCCCACAGGTCGTCCGCCGGGGGCAGCACATTACGGTCGGGAATCGTGATGCAGGGGAGCGGCCGGCCGACCGCCCCGGCGCCCTCGCTGAACTCCGTTTCCTGCAGCACAATGAGCGTGAGCCACGGACGCAGCCGCAGTCCGGACCCGTCCGGCGCCGCCGGCGTGTAGCGCCAAACGAGATCCTCGTCGTAGAACTCGATCGCGGCCAGGTAGTTGGATTCGTAGTTCGTGATCCACGGCCGCGGATCGGTGCGGAAAATGGCGCGACTGTCGATGCCGACGATGTCGCCCGGGCCGTAGAGCGCGATGTTTTGTGTCAGGGGCGCGGTGAGCGTTGCGCCGCCACCGACCGGATCTCCGGCGACTTGCAGCTCGACATGCGTCGAGGCGCGGGTCTTGACGCTCGTGTCGTTGTCCGCGGTGACGATCGTGTTGGCGATCCCTTGGCGCAGCCACGGCAGGAACGAGTAGGTGCCAAGCGCGCTCATGCAGCCATCTCGAATTGCGGCAGCACATGCAGCGTGCCGTTGAGCGTCGGATCCTTGGCGACTGCGCGCGCGACGTAGTCGTTCGCCGCGGCTTGGCTGGTGAAGGAAGCGGCCTCGGAGCGGAATAGAGTGTTGTTCGCCGACAGCGCCACGGCGAAGGTCTCCGGCGCCACCGTCACCGGTTCGGCGAACGGGTTCGTCTGCGCCCTGCGGAACGCCGACAGCTCGCAGCGCGCGACGCTGGCGCCGCGCAGGAAGTGGTTGAACAGCGCGCCGGCGAAGATAAAGAACTTGGCGAACGAGCGGCGCAGCTTGGTATCGATGATGGTGACGTCGTAGCGCACGATGCGCGTGATCGCCGTCCCCGACGCGTAGGTGGTGCCGGCGACCGCCAGCTCGATACCGCTGTCCTGCGGCACGTATGCGGGCTGCGACAGTTTGCCGGCGTCGTCGATGCTCTTGAACTGTGCCGGCGCGAACGGCTCCTGCAGGTCGCGCGTCTTGGTCAGTCCGCCCGACGTCACGGTAAGGGTGAAAAAGTCGGCATCGGTCGGCTTCTGGTTTCCGAACTTGTCGAGCGTGACATCGAGCGGGAGGAGGCGCTGGCTCACCCGCAGGGTTCCCACCGGGTGCAGCACGAAGACGGCCTCGGCCGAGTCGAGCTGGCGCAGCGACACCAGCAGGTTTGATCCGGGCGGCAGGAAGGCGCGCCAGTTGCTCTGCTTGCCGAGCTCGCTAACGAGGAGCGGCATCACCGCGATCGGAGGCAGCGTAGTGTCGCGGTCGTCGCCCCAGGTGAAGTCGATGCCGATGTCGATCGAGAAGAAGAAGAACGAGAGCGAGGCGGTGCCGTGCGCATGCCAGGGGGTCGGGCCGTCGAGGGTGAGCTCAATGCCGACACCGTAAACGCCGAGTCCGAAGACCTTGACCGAAAACGTCGTCGAGATCGTCGCCGTGAAGTGGAACGGCGAGAACTGGATCAGCGCGTCGAAACCGGACGAGCCCTCCACCGACAGTGCCGAGAAGCCGAAGAAGTAGCTCGCATGCGAGCCGAACTGCACTGTATTGGTGGTGACCGCGAAATATCCCTCGGCGTGGATACGCGCGTAGGACTCGTTGATGATGTCGAGCTGGATGCGCTGCAGGGCAGGGAAGGGTAGCGGTGGCGGGTTGAACTGCGGGTGGAAGCCGCCCACCGACAGCACGAAGTCCGCGTCCTCGCCGTACGCGAACAGCAGTCCCATCTGACCGTCGATGGTCATGAACAGGATATGCGAGTCGAACAGCGACGCGTAGAAATAGAGGCGCTGCTTGTCGAACTCGAGCGCGCCGGCGAAATTGATTTGCAGTTCGAGGATCGCCAGTTCCTCGGCCGGTAGCGCGAGCCGGAGCACTCCCAGGATCGCGATGTCGCCGGGCGGGATCTCGATGATGACCCCCAGCGACAGGCTGACCAGGGTCGGCTGGCCCCATCCGAGCTTCGCCATCGGCCCGACCAGGAACGTGCCCTGGTGGGCCGGAAAGAACGCCTGCAGGTCGCTGATGATGCGCGGCGCGTTGGCGATCACGTCCTGCGGGAACATCACGCTGGCGATCGCGTTGGTGCGCACGCCGTCCATGATCGCCTGGAATTGCATCGAGCGGTTGAGGCCGAGGAGGCCCCCGACCGCGAGCAGCGTGAAGCCGAAGCCGAGCTGGATGCCCGAGCCGAAATCCGCCGTGATGATCACCAGCAGCGAGAACCCGTCCGATCCGTCGGGCAGCTTGGTCTCGATCAGCCCGATCGCGCTGACGTTGAGAACGTCGGCGATGATGAGCTGCAGCGCGCCCGCGTAGCGGCCGTGCTCGCTGTCGAGGAACAGATAGCCGCCGCCGGCGACGACGCCCGCGTCGATGAACAGGCCCGCGCCCTTCGGCGGCTTGAATCCAAGGCTGATGTCGAGCGGCCCGGCGTTGCCGTGCTCGAACGTCACGTAGACGCCGAGGCCGATCTCCTCGACCGAGAAGGTGAGCGGCCCGAGTTCGCCGGAAACGTTGGCGCCGACCTCGAGCATCAGCTTGGGCTTGGGGTCTGACGGAACCGCCAGGCGTACGATCAGCTCCGGGATGTCGATCGGCCCGAGCGACAGATGCGGATGGAGAGCGACCTCGAACCCGCCGCTGCCCTTGAACGACAGGCCGGACAGGCTGGACCACTCGACCCCCAGCGGCACCGCGATCGTCGTCTCCCCGTCGCCGATGATCTTGCGGATGAAGCCATCGCCCTGACCCGCCGACAGGATCAGCGCGAGATTGGACATCTGCGCCCCGATGGTGATCTCAAGGCTCGATGCGCCGAACGTGGCGCCGAGGTCCAGCGACCCGCCCTTGAACTGCAGCCGCGTGCCGTCCGGCTCGCCCAGCACGATGACCGGATCTGGCGGCGTGAAGTCGAAGCCGACACCGATTCCCGCAGACGGCGGGATCGTGCCCGGCGCCAGCGGATAGGTGACCGAAACATCGTCCGGGCGCACGACGAGGCCGAAGAGGTCCGGCACGTTGGTGCCGGCGCGCAGTCGCAGCGCGATGTCGTCGGCAAGCTGGAGCGTGAGGGGGAACTGGCTCGGGATCAGCGGCTCGATCGCGAAGCCCGGCATGTGTGCGCCCGAGGCGGGCAGGGGACGCAGCCGGAATCCGGCTCCGAGCTCGGTCCCGGCGATGGCGATGCTGTAGAACAGGACATCCAGGGTGCTCGTTGTGGGGAGGATCGGATCGACGGTGTCACCGGTATATCCGAGCACCGTCTCGTCGTCGGATTCGCGAATCGAGACCGGAAACTTGAGCGCGAAGAACAGCGCGCCGAGGTAGTCGATGACCTTCTGGGCATCGAGATCGGGCGTGCCCCAGCCGAAGACCTGCTGGGGAATCGAGCCCGGATCGCCGATGATCCTGGGCAGCGCCTGCCAGTCGAACTTGACCCGAAGGAAGCTCGGGCGCGCCCCCGCGGCGGGATGATGCTCCAGCGTGATGACGTTGAGCGCGACCAGCAGGTTGTATGCGGCCGGCAGCTCGGCAACGAGGTAATCGGTCAGCAGGATCTCGAACAGCCGCTCGCCGATCTCGGCCAGAAACGCTCCCGCATCGACGCCGGGCGGTGCCGTGGAAATCGAGCGCACGGCGTTGAAGGCGGCGACCGCCTTCTGCAGCAGATCGACGATGTCGGCGGGCGAAGGGTCGTCGCCGAGCGCCTCGAGCTTGTCGATGGCGGCGCTGACCGTGCTGGCGAGGCTCGTATATTCCGGCGGAATGTCCGTCGGCTGCCAGCCGAGCCGCAGCATGAAGGCCTTGAATTGCTCGGTGCCGTTGAATGCCGTGGTCAACGGGCGCAGCGCCGCAGTCAGCGCCGCGCCGAGGCTCTGGAGCGTTCCGGGCTGGTCGGCCATGTCCCAGGCCTCGCGCGATATGTCAGTGCGGTGTGAGCCCCGTGAGCCCGGGTCTCACCTCAACGGATAGATGTCGTCGTAGTCGAGATCGATCTGGAAGTGCTTGGAGGGGTCGACGAAGTCGACCATCACGTACCGGCACACCGCGCAGAACTCGGCCTCCTCCTCCTTGCTGCGGCGCATGATGCAGGTACCGGTCGGATGGAAAATGCGGTGGCCATAGTTGGCTCCGCCCTCATAGAGTCCGACGATCCTGGGCTTCTCCTTGAAGCAGAATGGCCGTCCCGGCAGCGAGGGCGTGAGCCCGTCGAGATTGGGATACTGGTAAGTGTCCCGGTTCTTCCTGATTTCGTCGGTCAGCGCCGCGCCCCTCGGCCGGCGATAGAGCGGCTGATGCCGGCCGGTGATGAGGTCCTTGACGTTCTTGGCGACCATCTCGGCGTAGGGATACGCGTCGGCGTCGCGCACCGATGCCGGCGCCGGCACCGGCAGGAACAGGATACTGCCTGAGGTGAATATCTCCAGGTCGGCCAGCGTCACCGGCACCCCGGCAGCCCCCTGCACCACCAGGTAGTCGGCCGACGCCGACGCCGACGGCGCCACGGCGATCTGCAGCGCGTCGCTGACCTCCACGTCGAGCGACCTTTCCAGCAGCTGTCCCGGAACGCGCACCCGGAGCAGCACCGTGTCGTTGAGACGGAACTGATTTGCGTGCCCAGGGACGACCGGGATCCGGAACGTCCCCGCGGCGACGCTCGTGATTGGGCCCCTGACCACCGCTGCTTTGCGCACGCGGTGCCAGTTCCAGCGGATTTGGTCGCCGTCGATGTCGCCGTCGATCGCGACGTCGTCCTGGGTCTGGAGATTGAGGGAGTCCGCAAGATCGGCCTGGTCGTGCGGGTAGGCGTGCTCGCTATAGGCATATTCGTCGCCGAGGCCGAGCGAGTGCGCGAGCTCGTGCGCGGTGCGTCGGCAGGCGTCGAGGTCGGCGTCGGCGGGTACGGCGGTGAAATTCAAGACGAAGCCGATGATGCCGGTGGGTGAGGCGAGGGGAATGTCGTGGATTCCCCACCTGGTTGAGGTCGCGATGTAGGGGGATCTGCGCCGTGTTCTTCCGTGATTGACGGCCCGGCCGGACGGAAACGACGAAAGGACGATCACGAAGCTGGCGTTGTCAAACACCGCCTGCGCCGCCTGGAAGGTTGCCGATCCGTCCGCGATTGTCGCTCCGGCTTCGGCGTCCGCATAGTCCGCCGGCTCGCTCAGGTCGGAGATCCCGGCGGTCGTGCACACGAACACCAGGCCGGGATTGTTGGCGACCCTAATGAGTTCCTTCAGCGCATAGTCGATGAGGTTTCGCCGTACGGGTGGCCTCGCCCATACCGCGCCGATGTTGGCCCCGGGTCCGAATTGAACACCGCTCACGCTCCGTAGCGCCGCCAGGAAGCTGTCGAGGCCGTTCCGCCCGCAGCGATCGGGATGAAGGGACAGTTCCGGAGTGCCGGATTCGGTATTGGCGGCCGGCGGATCGCCGAAGGCCATGGCAGGGAAGTTGTCAAGCTCCTGGATGAAGGCGCGGCTCGCGATGCGCTTCCAGGTCTCGATCACCCGGTCCCGGATGCGCGCGTTGGGAATTGGCCCCGCCAGGGCGGCCCAGTCGGAGCGCAGGTCGGCCACCGACTTGGCGCCGTCCGCCGGCACCGGGAGGCCGACGCTGTAGATGAGATTCTCGATCGACCATTTGCCGGTCGACGGCGGCTGTTCCGGCGGCGGCACCGGCCGCCCTGCACCGCTGCCGTTGCGATCGTACACCTCGCAGCGGAATGAGATTCCGCGTGTGCTGGCGGGAACAAAGGCGCGCCAGAAGTTCATCGAGGTGCACAGCAGGTCGTAGGGCCGCATCAGCCGGTCGGTCTTGAAGTGGTGCACCTCGGTTGTCGCCATTCGGGTGAACGCGCTTTCGTCGGCGGCGGTGAAGCCGTCGCTGAGGAACAGGATATTCGGCGCCGTATCGGGGAACGTCGTTCCGGGCCATCCGCCACCGACGATGATCGATGTCAGCGGCATGTCCGGGTCGTCGCGCCATGTCCGTCCGATCCGCACGGTCCCGGTCTGCGCGCCGCCGCCGAACTCGGCTGGGAGGGTCGCGGTGATCGTGATGGTGGTCCCGTCGGCGTCGCCCGGGGCAATGATGATCCGGCCGGTGTCGGGGTCGACGTGATCGGGCGGATTGCTGCTCCAGGTCACGCCGTGGTGTTGGGTCAGGTCCCCCATGGTGCCGTCGTCGAACCTGGCCCGCACCGTGAACCGGTAGCGGGTCGTCTCGGGGTCGGCGCGCGTGGCGGCGGCGGGGCGGATCGTCAGCGTTGCCGGGGTCAGCGCGAACGCGGTCACCGAGGTGTGGTTGTGCACCCGGATGGTCTCGGTATCGATGGTCGAGTGGTCAGCCGGATCGCTTGCCGTCACCTCGATGATGAAATTGTTCTTGGGCAAGGGTCGCGGCAGCGCCTCCACCGTGACCTCCCCGGTCCGCATGTCGACGTCGATGCCCTGGCCGGAAAAGACATCGCCGGTCCGGGTGCCGTTGAACAGCGGCTGGAAGGTCAGCTCGACGTCGTCGTTGTCGGCCAAGTAGTCGTGCGCGTTCAGCTCATTGCCGTCGCTGTCGGTGACCTGCAAATCGTCGAGCGTGAGGTCGCGGGTGGAGTGCCCGCGCAGGACGTGGATGTCCTGGTTTGAGGTACCCGACCAAGAAATTTCTGTGATCGGCATGGCGCTCTCACCGCAGCGGATAGATGTCGTCGTAGTCGCGATTGATCTCGAAGTATCGGAACGGGTCGACCAGGTAGCCCATGACTTGGCGGCACACCGCGCAGAACTCGGTGGATACAACGTGCTCGTTGCGCATGATTCAGGTGTCGCCTCGTCTATCGAAACGCACAATCAGCGCGGCCCAATTTAATGCTACTCCCGCTTGCAGGCCGGTGTCGAGGACGCGCACTTATAACCATCATCTATGGAGCCAAAACCATTTCTATCGCCGGATCGAATTCAGACGCGCGTTCATCGCGGCACCGCCGGACGACTGCCGAGCTGGGGAAATGATGTTGGCCGCACGATGCGCGCGCTGATCACTCCGGAGACCGGCAATATCTCGGCGGGAAGAGATGGCCGCAATGAGGATCGCCTTGCTGTCACCCTTCAGGATTTTGAGCCAGGGATCGACATACGAGGTATGGCGTAGCTCACCGGTGATCTGCAGGACGCAGCACACCATCGCTGCGTCGATCTCAGCTTCCGCGTCTTGCGCTTAGGCCATCACCCCTGCTGGGATCGCGTCCAATAATGCACACACATCTGAACGAATGTTTTTCCAAGGCTGATTTAGCTGGATTATCTTAATGCAAACCGAGTGATCACCAACTGTATATGCCAGAGTAGCCCTATCAGCCCGCGTAGTTCACGTCGCAGGCCTGGGTCCAGGTGCTTGTATCTAACGGCTTTGTGCCACCTATCAACCGGTGATGCGGTCTTCAGCCATCCACGCCCTACAGCTCTTTGAGTTCGGATTCTCGCTGAACCACTTCGGCGACGATCTAACGGAAGTCATTGACCGCGCCATGGCGCGACAAGCTCTTGGTATAAAGATTCCCCGCTCGCGTTTGCCTGAGGCACACCCTTCCAATCTTTCCGCTCCAAATCCTCAACCCACGCCCGATACGCGCGCTTAAACAGCGCCTGGATCCGCGCGGAACGTTCGACGAACAAAAGGTCGCTTTCATGTGCCATCCATGGGGCATGGACGCGCCGGCATAGGACGATACGGGACGGGAAAACGTTGATTTAATTGGCATTTAGCAGCATGGCGCCCAGCCAGGCATCTGAGGCCAATTTGGCTCAGGCTTTTTAGTTGGTTGCGGGGATAGGATTTGAACCTATGACCTTCAGGTTATGAGCCTGACGAGCGTCGGCTGCGGGTCCAATTGCGCCAGCCAGCCGGGCCGCTCGCCATCCGCTAACTGGACCCACCCGCCAGCGCCCGCACCGCACCCATGAGGTCGCGCACCTGCCGCTCGGGGATGTTGCGGGTGATAAAGACGAGCCGGCTGACGCGGCTCTTGTCCGGCCAGGCCGCGAGCTCGACCGGTGGATGCGCGAGGTGCTGGACCACATGCACCACGACCGGTCCGCGGCAGCCGGCGACG
>Ga0307296_10001270_pt1 | contig 12613 bp, 13 predicted proteins | sample ER_DNA_153_FD_194467 | JGI IMG/M metagenome (GOLD analysis project Ga0307296, IMG submission 194467) | Bulk soil microbial communities from the East River watershed near Crested Butte, Colorado, United States - ER_DNA_153 | ecosystem: Environmental > Terrestrial > Soil > Floodplain | place... | reverse complement strand
CCCGAGAGAAGCTTGGTTGCGAAGTTGCCGAGAGTGGCGATCAGCTTCGGCTCGATCAACTCGATCTGTCGGAAGAGGTGACTCTCGCAGGCCTCGATCTCGGCCGGCTGGGGGTCACGGTTGCCCGGCGGGCGGCACTTGATCACGTTCGCGATGTACACGTCGTCGCGCGTGAGTCCGATCCCGCCCAGGAGCTTGTCGAGGAGCTTCCCCGCCTGTCCGACGAACGGGTAGCCCTCCTTGTCCTCGTGGAAGCCGGGCGCCTCGCCGACGAACATGAGATCCGCGGCCGGGTCGCCGACGCCGAAGACAACTTGCGTCCGCCCCGAGGCCAGCGCGCAGCGTGTGCAGGCAGCGGTCTCGCTTGCGTAGGCCGCGAGCGCGGCGCGGCGGTTCAGTGCGTCAGGATCCGCAGCCACAGCCCCCGCCGCAGCATCCGCCTCCGGAGGATCCGCCGAAGCTCGGTTGCCCGGCGGTGCCGTGAGCCGCGAACACGGAAAGCTGGCGTCGCGCCTTCCCGGAGCCGCACTCCGGGCAGTCCGGATCGCGGTCGTCCAGCCGCAAGAGCTCCTCGAAGTGGCTCTCGCACGACATGCACACGAACTCGTAGATCGGCATCGCCGACGGAGTCTAGGCAGGTCGACGGACACACCGCAAACGCCTAGCGCTCTGGGCGGCGGCGGCTCTCGCCGGGCAAAGCCCGGCTTCGCACCACCTGACGACACTTGCTACGGCATGCTGCGCTCGCAGCCCCTCGCCGTACCACTTGTACTGTCTCGGGCCTGCTCGCTTGCCTCCTTGGCAAGCGTCGCCCCAGAACGCTAGGTGGAGGATTGCGCGTCGGTCTCGGGCTCGAGGTCGAGCGCGCAGGAGTTGATGCAGTAGCGCAGGCCGGTCGGGTGGGGGCCGTCGGAGAAGACGTGGCCGAGGTGGCCGCCGCAGGAGGCGCAATGGACCTCTGTCCGCGGGACGAGCATGCCCCAGTCGCGCTCCGTCTCGACCGCGTCAGCGCTCGCGGGCTCCCAGAAGCTCGGCCAGCCGGTCCCGGACTCGAACTTCGTGCCCGAGGAGAAGACCTCCGCGCCGCAGCCGGCGCAGCGATAGACGCCGTCCTCCTTGGTCGCGTGGTAGGCCCCCGTGAACGCGCGCTCCGTTCCCTTCTCGCGCAGCACGCGGTACTGCTCGGGCGTCAGCTCCGCCTTCCACTCCTGCTCCGACTTCTGCACCTTTTCGGCCACGCTTTCACGTTACCTGCGCCGGTACACTCTGGGTGCCCGGTATCCCCTACGGAACTGGAGCCGTGTTCGAATCAGCATGTGTCGTCGGCGCGGGACGCGTCGGCAAGGCGATGGCCGCCCGCCTGGGCGAGCGAATTCCGACCCGCGTCGCAGGTCGTGAGCTCGACTGCGCCGACGCGGAACTCGTCCTCCTCTGCGTGCCCGACCGCGTCATCGCCGAGGTCGCCGCCGCGATTCCGACCGGCCCGTGGGTCGCCCACACGAGCGGCGCCTGCCGGCTCGACGCGCTCGCGCCGCACACGCGGCGGTTCAGCCTCCATCCCCTACAGACGTTCACGCTCGACCGTGGGCCCGAGCAGCTCGACGGTGCCTGGGCTGCCGTGTCCGGGGAGAGCGAAGAGGCGCTGGGCGCGGCGCGCGAGCTCGCCGAGTTTCTCGGGCTGAAGAATTTCGAGCTCGACGACGAGGCGCGCCCCCTCTACCATGCGGCCGCGCACTTCGCCTCCGCGTTCCTCGTCACGCTCCACGACGTCGCCGCCGAGCTCATGGAGGCCGCCGGGGCGCCGGCCGAGGCGCTCGAGCCGCTCATGCTCCGCACCGTCGAGAACGGCTTCGACCACACCGGTCCGCTCGTCCGCGGCGACTGGGAGACGATCGATCGCCACGCCGAGGCGATCGGCGCGCGTCGGCCACAGCTCCTCGCTCTCTATCGCGCCCTCGCCGAGACCGAGGCGGCCCTGCTCGGAGCCCAGGCGCGATGAAGGTCCTCCGCACGATCTCCGAGGTGCGGGCCGACGTGCCACGCGAGGGCGTCGGCCTCGCCCCGACGATGGGCGCTCTCCATGCCGGGCACGTGGCCCTCTTCGAGGCCGCCCGCTCCGAGTGCGAGACAGTGGTCGCGAGCATCTTCGTCAACCCGGCCCAGTTCGGCGCGGGCGAAGATTTCGAGCGCTATCCGCGCGACGAGGCGGCGGACACTGCCGTCGCGGAGGCAGCTGGGGTCGACTACCTCTTCGTGCCGGCCGTCGGGGAGATGTACCCCGATGGGTTCCAGACCTGGGTGGATGTGGAGGCACTGTCGCGACCCCTGGAGGGGGAAGCGCGTCCGGGCCACTTCCGCGGCGTCGCAACCGTCTGTCTCAAGCTGTTCAACATCGTCCGGCCGGCACGGGCGTATTTCGGCCAGAAGGACGCCCAGCAGCTCGACGTGGTCAGGCGACTCGTGCGCGATCTCGACCTCGAGGTCGAGATCCGAGCCGTTGCGACCGTGCGCGACACGGATGGCCTCGCCGTCTCGTCCCGAAACGCCTATCTCTCGGCCGATGACCGCCTCCGGGCCCTCGCCTTTCCCAACGCGCTCGCTGCCGGTGCGGCCGCCGACCGCGAAGGAAGGAGTGCCGTCGAGGCAGCGCGGACCGCGATCGACGGGCTCGAAGTGGACTACCTGGAGGAGACCTTCGACCTCGAGGGCGCGCGCCTGCTCGCGGGCGCGGTCCGGGTCGGCGGCATCCGCCTCATCGACAACGTCGTCCTCGAAGGAGACCTGCCATGACCAGCCGCCCGCGCACGGATGGAAAGCTTCCGCTCACCGAGCTCGCCGACATGAAGCGGCGGGGCGAGCCCATCGTGATGGTGACGGCGTACGACTACCCGAGCGGGCGGATCGCCGACGGTGCCGGTATCGACGTCGTCCTCGTCGGCGACTCGGCCGCGATGACCGTGCTCGGCAACGACTCCACGGTCCCGGCGACGATGGACGAGATGCTGATGCTCACGCGCGCGGCCGCCCGCGGAGCCGAACGGCCCCTGATCGTCGCGGACATGCCGTTCGGCTCGTTTCAGGTTTCTGACGAGGACGCGATCCGAAATGGGATCCGCTTCGTCAAGGAGGCAGGCGCAGACGCCGTCAAGCTCGAGGGCGCCGGCCCGTCGATCTCGCGCGTGCTCGCGCTCGTCGGCGCCGGAATCCCGGTCATGGGCCACGTCGGCCTCACTCCTCAATCCGCCACGATGCTGGGCGGCTTCCGCGCCCAGGGCCGGACGGCCGAGAAGGCGCAGAGGCTGCTGCAGGACGCGCGTGCCCTCGAGGCCGCGGGCTGCTTCGCAATCGTCCTCGAAGCCGTCCCCGCCGAGGTCGCGGCGCGGATCACCGAGGCGCTCACGATCCCGACGATCGGCATCGGCTCCGGGCGCGGCTGCAACGGGCAGGTGCTCGTGTTCCACGACCTGCTCGGCCTGTACGAGGGCAAGGCGCCCCGCTTCGTGAAGCGCTATGCCGACCTCGCCGCCGAGACGAAGGGTGCGCTCGAGCGCTACGCGGCGGACGTTCGCTCCGGCGCGTTCCCGGCCGACGAACACACGTATTCGATCCCGGAGGACGAGCTGGCCGCCTTCGAGGCGGCGCTCAGCGGCTTGCGAGCGGAATCAGGAACGGAAACGTGATCACGAGCAGGCTGAGCACGACGAGCGCGACCGCGACGAGCGCGCGCACGATGCTCCAGCGCTCGACCACGGCGATTCCGTAGACGAGCAGGCCTGCGGCCCAGAGCCCGATGATGCCGAGAATCGCGTCGAAGGCGACGCTCCCGGCGCCGCTGTCTCCTCCTCCGCTGCGGAAGAGGTCCGCGCCGTAGACCGCGATCCGAACGGGCCACACGAAGACGAGCCCGACGACGAGCGGCGCGGCCGCGAACGCGAGCACATGACGCGCCCTGAGGTAGCTCCCCTTGCTCCCGGCTCCGCGGAGGCCGACGTAGAGGGCGAGCCCGCCGATCCAGTAGGTCGCGACCCCGTAAAGCGCGCCGGTGACGAAGACGAGCACGGCGACGACGGCCAGGCTGTTGTCCACGAGAGACTCGTCGAGCAGCCGCCGCGTCGAGGGTGCGACGAGCACTCCGGCCATCCCCGCGAGCAGGACGAGGGCGAGCACCGGCTCGGCCCGCGCCTCGACATCTTCGGTCGACTCGTTTCGCAGCGCGGCGAAGACCGCGCGTGGCGCCTGGAAGATCGCGAGCGTCCGCAGCCACCACTCACGGTCGAGGACGTCCTGGGACGTCGACCGCTCGCCGGCTTCCACTAGGCAGCCGCCGACGCCGCGCTCGGCAGGAGCTCGCGCAGGAAGCGACCCGTGTAGCTCTCCTCGACGTCGGCCACCTGCTCCGGTGTCCCGGTCGCGATCACCTCGCCCCCCGCCTCGCCGCCCTCGGGCCCGAGGTCGACGATCCAGTCCGCCTGCTTGATCACGTCGAGGTTGTGTTCGATCACGAGCACCGTGTTGCCCGCATCCACGAGGCGCTGCAGCACCTCGAGCAGCTTCTCGATGTCGGCGAAGTGGAGTCCCGTCGTCGGCTCGTCGAGGATGTAGAGCGTCTTGCCGGTGGCGACCTTGGAGAGCTCTTTGGCGAGCTTGACGCGCTGCGCCTCGCCGCCAGAGAGCGTCGTCGCCGGCTGGCCGAGCTTGATGTAGTCGAGCCCCACGTCGTGGAGCGTCTGCAACCGCCGCCGGAGCTTCGGGATCTTGGCGAAGAAGATGAGCGCCTCCTCGACCGACATCTCGAGGACGTCGGCGATCGATTTGCCCTTGAAGCGCACCTCGAGCGTCTCGCGGTTGTAGCGCTTGCCGCCGCACGTCTCGCAGGGGACGTAGACGTCCGGGAGGAAGTGCATCTCGATCTTGATCGTGCCGTCGCCCTTGCAGGTCTCGCAGCGCCCACCGCGCACGTTGAACGAGAAGCGACCCTGCTTGTAGCCGCGCACCTTCGCGTCGGGCGTTTGCGCGTACAGCTCGCGGATCGGCGTGAAGAGGTCGGTGTAGGTGGCCGGATTCGAGCGCGGGGTGCGGCCGATCGGCGACTGGTCGATGTCGATCACCTTGTCGTAGCACTCGATGCCCTCGCAACCGAGATGCTCACCGGGCTTCACCCGCATCCGGTGCAGGCGGTTCGCGAGCGCCTTGTAGACGATCTCGTTCACGAGGGTGGACTTGCCCGACCCGGACACGCCGGTGACGCAGATGAACTTCCCGACCGGGAACTCCACGTCGATCCCCTTGAGGTTGTGCTGGCTCGCACCGCGCACCCAGAAGGAGCCGAGGTCCTCGGTGCGCCGGTCGGGGACGGCGATCGAGCGCCGCCTCGAGAGGAACTGGCCGGTGATCGAGTCCTTGTTCTTCTCGACCTCGTCGGCCGGGCCTTCGGCGACGACGTGACCGCCGTGCTCGCCCGCGCCCGGGCCCATGTCTACGAGCCAGTCGGCCGAGCGCATCATCTGCTCGTCGTGCTCGACGACGAGAACGGTGTTCCCAAGGTTTTGCAGTCGCTCGAGTGTCCCGATCAGCTTCGCGTTGTCCCGCTGATGGAGGCCGATCGACGGCTCGTCGAGGATGTAGAGGACGCCGACGAGCTGCGAGCCGATCTGGGTGGCTAGGCGCAGGCGCTGCGCTTCCCCGCCGGAGAGAGTCGCCGCCGCGCGGTCGAGCTGCAGGTAGCCGACACCGACGTCCGAGAGGAACGTGAGGCGCTCGCGGATCTCCTTGATGATCCGGTTCCCGATCAGCTGCTCGGTCTCCGAGAGCTCGAGCCCATCGAGGAACTCGATCGCGCGCGTGACCGACATCTGCGTGAACTCGTGGATGTTCGCGCCGCCCACCGTGACGGCCAGCACCTCGGGCTTCAGGCGGGCGCCCTTGCAAACCGGACAGGGCCGGAAGCTCATGTACTCCTCGATGCGCTCGCGCTGGCCGGCGGAGTCCGTCTCGCGGTAGCGGCGCTCGAGGCTCGGGACGATGCCTTCGAAGGCGAGCATGTAGGCGCGCCTCCGTCCCATCCGGTTTCGGTACGTGACGTAGACCTTGTCGCCGTCCGTGCCGTACAGGAAGAGGTTCTGCTGCTCCTCCGCGAGGTCGCGCCACGGCTTGTCGATGTCGATCTCGTAGCGGTCGGCGATCGCCTGGATGACGGACTCGTAGTAGGTCGAGTTGCCGACCGACCAGGGAACGAGCGCCCCCTCGGCGATCGAGAGCTCAGGGTCGGGCACGAGCAGGTCAGGGTCGATCTCCTGCTGGGCTCCGAGCCCGGTGCAGCGCGGGCACGCGCCGTGCGGCGAGTTGAAGCTGAAGATGCGCGGCTGCAGCTCGGGCAGGCCGACCCCGTGCTCAGGGCAGGCGAAGCGCTCGGAGAACGTCAACTCCCCGCCGTCGACCACGTCGACGGTCACGAGGCCCTCCGCAAGGGCGAGCGCCGTCTCGATCGAGTCGGTGAGCCGGTGGCGAAGGTCTGACTTCATCGCGAGGCGGTCGACGATCACCTCGATCGTGTGCTTGAACTTCTTGTCGAGCTCGATCTCCTCGTCGAGGAGCCGCTGCTCGCCGTCCACCTTCACGCGCGTGAAGCCCTCGCCGCGCAGGTGCTCGAGCAGATCCTTGTACTCGCCCTTGCGGTCGCGGACGACCGGGGCGTTGACGGTGAACTTCGTCCCTTCGGGCAGCCGCAGCACCTGGTCGACGATCGCCTCGACGCTCTGGCCCGCGATCGGCCGCCCGCAGATCGGGCAGTGCGGGCGCCCGACCCGCGCGTAGAGGAGGCGGAGATAGTCGTAGATCTCCGTCACGGTGCCGACCGTCGAGCGCGGGTTCCGCGAGGTCGTCTTCTGGTCGATCGAAATGGCCGGCGACAGCCCGTCGATCGAGTCGACGTCGGGCTTCTCCATCATCTGCAGGAACTGCCGCGCATACGCAGAGAGAGACTCGACGTAGCGGCGTTGGCCCTCGGCGTAGATCGTGTCGAACGCCAGCGACGACTTCCCGGACCCGGAGAGGCCGGTGACGCAGATGAGCGCGTTTCGCGGCAGGCGGACGGTGACGTCCTTGAGGTTGTGCTCGCGGGCGCCGTGGACGACGAGGTGATCTGCTCCGGCCAACAGCCTCAGTGTAGCCCCGCCCTCCGGACGAACACGTGTTCGCTCGTAGCGAGCGGATACTTCCCGCGTGACCCGGATCGTCGTCTTGCTCACGGCAATCCTGGCCGTGCTCGCGGTCGGTTGCGGCGGAGGGACGGAGGCCGGGCCCTTGGCACCCGTCCCTGGAACTCCAGCTATGCGACAAGCCCGGCCAAGGTTGGTCAAATCGTGGCGTTCGGACTTTGGCTGGAGAAGAACACCGGATCGGAGGCCGTCATTCGATCCATCGAGCCCGCCCAGCGGGGACTGGCCAAGGGACTCGAGCTTCGCTATGCCGGCGTCAAGGCGACGTCCAATTGCCGCGTCGGCGCGCTCTACGGCTGGCCTCCGCCCGATTGCGTCGGCGATCTCCTCCCCATCAGCGGCTTCCGGGTGCCGAAGGGTGTGGAAGGCGGCATCCTCGTCGGCGCATCCGCCACGGCGCCGGGCCATTGGCTGATTCGAGCGTTTCGCATCAGGTACGAGGTGAATGGCAGGTCATATGAGAGCGTCTCTCCGCAGGGCCTAGGGCTGAACGTCGCCGACTAGCGCCAGTCGAGGCGGATCGCGGAGAGCGGCAGCGCGACGGCCGGCCGTGACCTGCCCGACGGGTAGACGAACACGAAGCTCTCGGTGGCCGCCGCCGTGAAGCGCTCGTCAGGCGACCAGGCGACGACGCGCGGGAGCGCGGCTCCGGGCGGCTGGCGGAGCTCCCCCTCGCGGCGGCTGTCGAAGAGAGCGAGCTGCCCTGCCTCGCTGACCGCGAGGTAGCGCCCGTCGGGGCTCGCCCGAAGGCTCGTCAGCCTGATGCCGACCGCGCGGAACACGGAGAGCGTCCGGCCGCCCCGAACGACGAGGAGAGAAGCCGCGTCCTGCGAGCCCGCAAGGGCTGCGTAGTCGTCCTCGGCGAGCCAGACCGCCTCCCTCATGAGCGGAGGCGCCCCGGGCACCGCCCTGATGCAGCGTGCGATCACGTGTACACCTCGAAACCCGACCGTCGCAGCGCCGGCCGGGCACCGTGCCGACCACTCGTAGAGGCGGCCGTTGCGGACGAAGGTCAGCGTCCCGCCCGGCTTGAACGCGGGCGACGTCCCCGCGAAGTCGTGGCGCCAGCCTTCGGAGAACACCTCGATCCGGCCGTCGTCGACCTGCAGCGCCGCGATCCCCGACCCGTCATGCACGACCGGCCTGGCCCCGAAGCCGCAGTCCGGCCCGGGGAGGCCGGCCGGGGTCGTCCAGCGCAGCGCGGGAAGCCTGAGGATGAAGCGGCGGCAGTTCACGTCGGTGACGTAGAGCGCGCCCGTCGCGCCGAGCGCCTCGAGCTCCGCCGACAACTCGCCCCGGCCGGGGATCGCGGGCGGGCCGGCGGGCGGGGCATGCTGGAGCGCGTGAACGACAGTCGTCCCGGGCTTCTGCGCCGCGGCGTCGCCTCGAAGAGCGTCCCGGGCGGCGAGGAGCCCGATGGCCGCCAGGGCCCCGACGACGAGCCAGGTGACCAGCGGGCGCATCGCGCACTCAGCGTATCTGGCGCCTTACCCGGCGAGCCGGCAGACGCGGCGTGGATCCGGCACGTACCGGATCTCGAGATCGCCGGCGATGAGCGTGCCGTAGCCGAGAAGCCGTCCGAGGAGGCTCTGCTCCACCTCGACGGGCCCGACCCGCGCGAAGCGGACGGCGGCGGCGTGACGCTGCGCGATTCCGTAAATGACCAGAAGCTTGTCCGTCGTGACCACGAGCGAGGTGCGGTCCCAGCGCCAGACCGCTCCCAGGGCGAGCAGCGCCCCGACGCCGAGCATGAGCGCGCCGAGGACCCCGAGCGCCGGGGGGGAAAGGCCGACCAGCATCCCGCCGACCAGCGCGAGCACGACCGAGCGGCTCAGGGGCCGCACGAGCGCCGCCGTGTGGGGCCGCGCCTGGAAGCGCACCTTCTCCCCGGGGTCGAGATATCCACGCATGCGCAGGAGTTCTCCGCACCCGCGTGGAATTCCTGGTTCCCCCGCCGACTATCCTGGGAAGCACAGGCTCATGCAAGACACTGCGCGCAAGGCCCTCGTCGCGTCTCTCATCGTGGTCGCCGTCGTCGCGCTGGCGCTCGCGCTCTGGAAGCTGCGCATCGTCATCGCGCTCCTCTTCCTCGCGCTGATCATCGCCGCCGCGATGCGCCCGAGCGTCGAATGGCTCACCCGCTACCGCATTCCGCGCGGGGCCGGCATCCTGGCGCACTACGCCGTGCTCGGTGGCGTGATCGCGGTGCTCCTTTGGGCGATCGTCCCGCGCGCGATCGACCAGGTCGACAACGCACTCGGCGGGATCCCCACCTCGAGCTCCGAGCTGCAGCGCGAGACCCAGCAGTCGACCGGCTTCAAGCACGAGATCCTCAAACGGGTGCAGGACGGCCTGGACGAGCTTCCGTCGGGCAGCGACCTCCTCGACCCGGCGCTCTCGCTGACGTTCACCGCCTTCGAGGTGCTCGTCGCCATCTTCTTCACGCTCGCCTGCGCGGCGTACTGGATCTTCGAGCGCGAGCGCGCCGAGCTGCTCGTCATGTCGCTCCTACCGCGGCACAAGCGGCGCGTGGTCAGGGACACGTGGAACCTGATCGACGCCAAGCTTGGCGCCTACGTGCGCGGACAGCTGATCCTGATCGCCTTCGTCGCGTCGCTGCTTTCGCTGATCTTCTACCTGATCGGCCTGCCTTTCTGGCTCCTGATCGGGATCTTCGCCGGCCTCGTCGAGATCGTCCCGGTGATCGGGCCGATCGCGGCCGGGGCGGTCGCAGTCGGCGTGGGGTTCACGCAGTCATGGCAGCTCGCTCTGGGGGCCGGCCTCGCGGTGCTCGGCGTGCGCCTGCTCGAGGACTACGTCGTCATCCCTCGCGTGCTCGGCCACGCGGTCGGGCTGACGCCCCTCTCCGTCCTCATCGCGGTGACCGCGATGGGAATCCTCTTCGGGGGCTTCGCGGTCCTGCTCGCGATCCCGTTCGCCGCCGTGCTCGCCACGCTCGTGGACGTGGTCGTGCGGCACCGGAACCCGGCCGAAGAGGAGACTCCGGCCGTGCTCTTCCCGGCCAAGGAAAGCGAAAGCTAGGCTTTTCTCCAGCGGCCGAAGATCAATCCACCCAAGGTGAAGCCGAGCCCGAACGTGCCGACGGCGAAGCCGCCGACGGCGAGGGACTTGCGCCAGGGCGAGAGGCGCTGCCAGCGGCCGATGGCCTCCTGCTCCTCGGGCGAGAGCTGTTCGCCGCGGCGCTGCTTGCGCCCCGCGGCCCCGGCGCGGAGGCCGAGGTACATGTCGTCGAAGATCTCGGCGGGTTCGTCAACCATGACCAAACTATAGTGTCCCCGCCCGATGGCGCCGTTACGCGTCCTGCAGGTGTCCGACCTTCATGCGGGCACGCGAGAGGAGCCCGAGGTGGAGGACGACCTACGGGCGCTCGTCGCCGAGCTCGCGCCCGAGCTCGTGGTCGCGAGCGGCGATCTCACCCACCGAAACACGCCCGCTCAGCATGAGCGCGCGGCCTCTCTCCTACGCTCGCTCGGTCCTCCGCTCCTCGTCATCCCGGGCAACCACGACATCCCTCGCTGGCCGCCGTGGCGGTTCACGCGCACCTTCGACGAATTCTTGCGGGCCTGGCCCGAGACCGAGCCCGTCTACCGCTCCGAGCGGCTCGTCGTCTGCGGCCTCAACTCCGTTCGCCCGTGGAAGCAGCAGGGCGGGGCCCTGCGCCGCTCGCAGCTCGCCCGGGTCGCCGACACCTTCACGGCCGCGCCGGCGGGCGCCCTCAAGATGGTCGCCCTCCATCACCACCTCCTCGGGGCGCCCTGGAGAACCGTCAAGCGGACGATCGCGAACCGCTCGAGCGTGCTCGGCGCGCTCGTCGACGCGGGCGCCGAGCTGATCGTCTCAGGCCACGTCCACCAAAGCGCGATCTCGGAAAGGCGCGAGTTCGAGGTTGTGAACAACGCCGTCAACGGGACGACCGTGGTCACCGCGCCCGGTCTCGGCCAACCGCGACCGAAGCGGCGAGGCGAGGCCCGCGGACTGCACTTCTTCGAGGCGGACGAGAGCTCGCTGACCGCGGGCACGTACGCGTGGACCGGGGCCGACTGGTGCCGGATCGCAGAGCGGCGCTTCCCGCGCGGGGTGGGCGGGCTGATCTAGGCGGGCTGGCGAGCGAAGCGGGGGAGCTCGTTGTTCAGCCGCTTGACCGAGGGGAGAAGGGCGAGCGCCGGCAGAAGCGGCAGCCAGAACGTGAAGAAGCGATAGACGAGCGCGGAGAGGAGCGCGGGCGCCAGCGGAACGCCGACAGCGTGGAGGCTGAACGCGAGCGCCGCCTCGATTCCCCCCGATCCGCCTCCGGGGAGCGGCAGCGCCGTCGCGACGTAGCCGGTCGCGAAGGCCAGCACGAGCGCCGCGAGAACCACGGTCGACTGGGTGAACGCCCGCAGGGCGGCGTACAGCGTGAGCAGGTGGCCGAACCAGTAGACCGCGAATCCGAACACGGCCGAAGGATGCTTGCGCGGGTTGAGGACGAGATGGCGGACGACCACGACGCCTCCGATCGCATCCGCCAGGCCTTTGCGTAGCTTCGTCCAGGTGGTGGACATCATCCCGTCGCCCTCCTCGACCTCGGCCTCGCTCAGCCGCTTGGCCCGCTTCGGGGAGCTGACCCAGGCGGCCAGCACGAAGCACACGGGGACGATGATCAGCCAGGAAAGGGTCATGGCGAGCGGCGCGCCCGATCCCCTCCCGGCGAGGACGAGCATCGCCGCGACCGCCGCGAATGCGCCGAGCAGGGCCCATTCGAGCGTGTTGAAGCCCAGCACGCGCCGCGCGGATTCGTGCGTGCTCGCGCCGGCGCGGCGCAAAGCCCAGAAATCCACCGCCAGTCCGCCGGCGGCCGAGCCGAGAACGTTCGCGCCGAATCCGATCCCGACGATCCGCGCGACGGTCCAGAGAGGCAACCTGGGGCCGCCGTGCATCCGGGCGACCTCGCGGTAGCCGAGGATGTAGCCGGCGTACGCGCAGACGAGCCCGGCCAGGCAGAGAGGGAACCAGGCGCGGTCCGCCTTCTCCAGGGCCGTGACGATGTCGTCGAAGCTCGCGAGCTTCCCGATCAGGCTGACTGTGCCGACCGCCAGGACGACCGCCACGAGGATCGTCAGGAGCGCCTTGCGGCTGTCGATCCCGAGAATGTTCTCGCGTTCGCTCAAGCCAACCTGCCCCCCAGTCTGAAGCGAGCCTAGGCTGCCGGCTCCGGCGCCGCGGCCCGGAGCTCGCGGCGGAGCTCCTTGATCTCGTCGCGCAGCTTCGCGGCGTACTCGAAGCGAAGCTCCTCGGCTGCGGCGAACATCTCCTCTTCGAGGGTGACGACGAGCTTCTCGAGCTCCTCCGGCTGCAACCCTTCGACCTTGCGCCCGCGCCGCCGGCGGCCGGGAACC
>Ga0307296_10001269_pt1 | contig 12623 bp, 13 predicted proteins | sample ER_DNA_153_FD_194467 | JGI IMG/M metagenome (GOLD analysis project Ga0307296, IMG submission 194467) | Bulk soil microbial communities from the East River watershed near Crested Butte, Colorado, United States - ER_DNA_153 | ecosystem: Environmental > Terrestrial > Soil > Floodplain | place... | reverse complement strand
CCTGCCGCCGCCGGCCGAAGGCTCGGCGGAAGTCGGTGCACGGGTCGCCGCGGCGCGCGACCTCCAGATGGCGCGTTACGCCGCGGCCGGATTGCCGCATATCCGCACCAATGCGGAGGCACCGGCCTCGGTGCTGGAGGAAATCGCGCAGCCGGACGCGCAGGGGCTAAAACTGCTGCGCGACGCCGCCGAGACCATGCGACTGTCGGCACGGGGTTATCATCGCGTGCTGCGCGTCGCCCGCACGCTCGCCGATCTCGATGGCGCCGAAAAAATCGGCCGGCTGCATCTGGCGGAGGCCTTGTCCTACCGCGCGCTGGCCGAAGACCTGCGGCGCGCCGCCTGAATCGATCGCCGGGCCTGCACTCCGCCTCGCTCCGGGTTTGGCTTCTTAATACCTCGTTAACGCTGTTCTCATCGCACCGTGCGACGGCCTTCGGCCTCAAGCACTTTGCAAGGTCGCCGTCTCATCGTCGTCCTCAACCAGATGACACGCGCGGCCGTCTCAAATGCCGACCGCGCGAAGCAATCGCGATTACGGCAATCTCAGGGGTGTTGGCGATGCGGCAGTTTTTCCGGATCAAATCGCGCATACGCCGCTTCACGCGACGCCACCCGTGGCTCACCGGCGCGGTTCGTTCGTTCATGATCTTTTCCGCCGCCTTCGGCGGCGCCTATGGATTCATCACTGGAAGCCGATCCGAGCAATCCGGCTATGACCCGCACGCCTTTGCGATCGGCGCCAGCTTCCTGTTCGCACTCGCCTGCGTCGGGCTTGCCACCTTGAGCATCCGCTTGCGCTGGATGCGCAAGAAAGTCCGCAAGATCGCGCTGCATAACGAGGCGCTGGCCGACCGCAATTGGGAATTGCAGGAAGCTGAGCAACGCGCCCGCAGCCTGTTCGAATCCCAGGGCGACCTGATCGTGCTGCGCGATGCGGCAGGCGCCATCAGCTTTGTCAACGACGCCTATTGCGAACTGGCGGGACAACCGCGAAGCGCGTTGGTCGGCAGCCGCTTCACATTCACCGTGCTTGAGCAAGGCGAGACCGCGCTCGAGCCTGATGGCACGCGGATTCATGACCAGAAGATCGCCGGCCCGCTCGGCCCGCGATGGATCGCATGGCGCGAAGGCCTGATCCGCAGCGATGCCGGCCGGGCGGCCGAGATGCAATGCGTCGGCCGCGACGTCACCGACCGGACCGAAACCGAGCGCGCGCTTGCCGAAGCGCGCGACCTGGCCGACGCCGCCAGCCGTGCCAAGTCGCGGTTCCTCGCGATGGCCAGCCACGAAATTCGCACGCCGCTCAACGGCATCATCGGCATGAGCGCCTTGCTGCTGGATACACCGTTGACGCCGGAGCAGATGACCTATGCCAGGGCGGTGAAAAGCTCGGGCGACGCGCTATTGTCGCTGATCGAGGAACTTCTGGATTATTCCAAGATCGAGGCCGGCAAGATCGACCTCGAGCACCGCCCCTTCGCGCTTGCCGCATTGATCGAGGACATCACCGATCTGCTGGCGCCACGGGCGCAGGCAAGAAAGCTCGAGATCGCCGCCTATGTCGACGAGCGGCTGCCGGCTGAAGTGGTCGGAGATGCGGCCCGGCTGCGCCAGGTGCTGCTCAATCTCGCAGGGAACGCCATCAAGTTCACATCGACCGGCGGCGTGGCGCTGATTGTCGAGCCGGGGATCGGTCCCAATGAAATCTCTTTCCTGGTGCGCGACACCGGCATCGGCATCGCGCCCGAGGCCCAGGCGCGCATTTTCCGCGAGTTCGAGCAGGCCGACGAACGCATCGCGCGAAGCTACGGCGGCACCGGCCTTGGCTTGAGCATCTCCGAGCGCATCGTCAAGCGAATGGGCGGCCGCATCAACCTGGACAGCAAGCCCGGCGCCGGTTCGACATTCGAAGTGTCGGTTCCACTTGCCGCCTCGGACGGCAATGGCAGCGAACAGAAGGTGTTTGCGGCGCCGGATCTGAGCGGGCAATCGATCATGGTGGTCGCCCCGCAGCGTATCGAAGCATCGCTCATCGCCCGGAGGCTGCAACGCTGGGGCGGACAGACCTGCACGATCTCGGATATCGCGGTGGCGCAGGCCTTGCTGCCCGAGCGTGCCTGGCACGCCGTGCTGCTCGATCACGCCCTGGGCGCTGAAGACGTCGAGCTGCTGGCCGAAGCGGCGCGCCCCCACGCAATGCAGCGTATCGTCCTGGTCACGCCGGCCGCGCGACACGAACTTCGACCGTCATCAGGCTCCCCGGCTTTCACCGGCTATCTGATAAAACCGTTGCGCGCGGCCTCGCTCGCGGCCCGCCTGACGATGGCGCCGGAAGTTCTGGCGCCTTCCCTCGCCGGCGATCCTCCGATCGAGGGGCCTGACGATGTCGGGACGCCGGCCGCCGCGCCGCTGCAAGGCCTCTCGATCCTGGTGGCGGAAGACAACGAGATCAACGCGCTTTTGATACGCTCGCTTTTGACCCGGTTGGGGCATCATGCCGTCATCGCCACCAATGGCGAAGCGGCGCTGGAATCGTGGCTCGCAGCCAAATCCGCCGGCACTCCCTACGATCTCGTTCTGATGGACATCCAGATGCCGCAACTCGACGGCATCGAAACCACCAGGCGGATCCGCAGCCTTGAGGCCGGCCAGCCGGGCCGCCAGACGCCGATCCTCGCGCTGACAGCGAACACGCTGGTGGAGGATCGCTATGCCTGTTTTGAAGCTGGAATGGACGGCTTCCTGATCAAGCCGCTCGATCGCGAAAAGCTCGCCGCCGCGCTCGCCGGCCTGGCCGCCTCGCGGCATATCGCGGCGTGAGAGTCCGAACAATTTCAGTGTCGTCCCTGCGAAAGCAGCGACCCATCACCACAAATGCGTTTACCTGCGAAAGCTGTCGCCGCCGCTCAGCGTAACGATAAACATCGGTGGTTATGGGTCCCCGCTTTCGCGGGGACGACGGCGTAAGCTACAGCCGCCGCAGCGCCACGGTCTCGACCACATGGTCCGCGCCCTTTTTCAGGATCAGCGTCGCGCGCGGTCTGGTCGGCAAAATATTCTCCTCGAGATTGGCGAGGTTGGTCCGCTCCCAGATCGCGAGCGCGGTCGCGGTCGCTTCCTCGTCGGAAAGCGGAGCATAGCGATGAAAGTACGATCGGGGATCGTGGAACGCGGTGTCCCGCAGCGTCAGGAAACGCCTGATGTACCATTCGCGCAGCACAGCTTCGTCGGCATCGATGTAGACGGAAAAATCGAAGAAATCCGACACCACCGGAACGGCCTTGCCGTCGCGTGGCAGCCGGCCGGTCTGCAGGACATTGATGCCCTCGAAAATCAGGATATCCGGCCGGTCGATCTCGATCCATTCGTTCGGAATGATGTCGTAGGTCAAATGCGAATAGACCGGCGCGCGCACCGGCCGCCGTCCCGCCTTGATGTCGCTTAAAAACGTCAGCAGTGTCGGCAGATCGTAGCTTTCGGGAAAACCCTTCTTTTGCATCAGGCCTTGCCGCTCGAGCACGGCATTGGGGAACAGGAAGCCGTCGGTCGTCACCAGATCGACCTTCGGCCGCGGCGACCATCGCGCCAACAGCGCCTGGAGCACGCGCGCGGTGGTCGATTTGCCCACCGCCACCGATCCGGCGACGCCGATAATGTAGGGCATCTTGCGGTCTTCGATGCCGAGAAAGCGCCGTTGCGCGTAGTACAGCCGCTGTGTGGCATCGACATAGATCGACAACAGACGCGACAGCGGCAGATAGATCTCCTCGACCTCCCTGAGATCGAGCCGGTCGTGCATCGAGCGAAGTGCCGCCATCTCGTCGGCTTCCAACGTCATCGGGGTATCGTCACGCAGCCGCGCCCATTGCTCCCGGGAAAATATCCGGTAGGGGTTGTAGAGTTGCTCGGGTGCCCGAATATCCATGACGCCGCCTTCATCCAAGAGGTTGGGCCAATGCCCTTTGTTTGAGCGTGATCTTTTCGGAAAACCGGTTTCCACTTTTCCGGACCATGCCCCTAATCGCGCTTGCGCGCGGCTTTCTCTTCCAGTCCCGACATCGTCGTGCGTTGCGCCAGTGCTGCCTCGACGTCCTCGAGCTTCACGCCGCGCGACTTCAAAAGCACCAGCAGGTGGTACAGCAGGTCGCCGCTTTCGGCGATCAGATGGTCGCGATCGTTCTCGATCGCGGCGATAACCGTCTCCACCGCCTCCTCGCCAAGTTTCTTGGCGCAATGCTCCGAACCCTTGTCCAAGAGCTTGCGTGTATAGGACGCTTCTCCGCCCGACGCCGCGCGGGCATCGATGGTGGCGGCGAGGTCATGGATCGTAAAACGCGACATCAACTCAAACTCACTCGCGCCCGCGGACGGGACGCTGTCTATCCCATCGGGATTTAGCACTTCTGGCACCGGGAGTCGTCAAGGATCGAGCCGCATCGGCAGCCCGGCGCGGACCATGTGGTCCTTGGCTTCACGTATGGTAAATTCGCCGAAGTGGAAGATCGACGCGGCCAGCACCGCGGTCGCATGGCCTTCGCGGATACCCTCCACCAGATGATCGAGATTGCCGACGCCGCCGGAGGCGATCACCGGGACCGGGACGCTGTCCGCGACCGCCCGGGTGAGCGGAATGTCAAAACCCTGCCTTGTGCCATCCCGGTCCATCGACGTCAGCAGGATCTCGCCGGCGCCGAGCGAGACGACCTCCCGGGCATATTCGATGGCATCGATCCCGGTGGAATTGCGCCCGCCATGGGTGAAGATTTCCCACCGCTCCGAGCCGCCGCCGCGCCGGACGCGCTTGGCGTCGATCGCGACCACGATACATTGATCGCCGAATTTTTCGGCCGCTTCCTTGACGAATTCGCGCCGGCTAACGGCGGCGCTGTTGATCGAAACCTTGTCGGCGCCGGACCGCAATAGCGTCTTGATATCTTCGATGCTGCGCACGCCGCCGCCGACCGTCAGCGGCATGAAGCAGGCTTCCGCCGTGCGCCGGACCACGTCCAGCATGATGCCGCGATTTTCGTGCGTCGCCGTGATGTCGAGAAAGCACAGCTCATCGGCGCCGGCGGCGTCATAGGCGATGGCCGCTTCGACGGGATCGCCGGCATCGCGCAAATCGACAAAATTGACGCCCTTGACCACCCGGCCGTCCTTGACGTCGAGACAGGGGATCACGCGCACCTTGAACATGGGTTGCTCCTAGGCCGCGGCGCGCGCGTTGCGGATCAGCGCCAACGCCACGGCCGGATCGAGGCGGCCGTCATAGAGCGCGCGGCCGGCGATCGCGCCGGCCAGTTTGTTGGCGCGCGGCGCCAGCAGGGCCTTCACATCCTCGATCGAGGCCAGGCCGCCGGAGGCGATGACGGGGATGGAGATGCGCTCGGCGAGCGCGATGCTGGCATCGAGATTGAGGCCTTTCAGGAGGCCGTCGCGGGCAATGTCGGTGAAGATGATGGCCGTGACGCCGGCATCCTCGAACCGCCGCGCAATCTCAAGCGCAGTGACCTCCGAAGTCTCCGCCCAGCCCTCGACCGCGACCTTGCCGTCCCGCGCGTCGAGGCCGACCGCGACGCGGCCGGGGAACTTTTTCGCAGCACCTTTCACAAGCTCGGGATCCCGTACCGCCGCGGTGCCGATAATCACCCGCGCAACGCCTTTTGCCAGCCAAGCCTCGACGGTATCGAGATCGCGGATGCCGCCGCCGAGCTGCAGCGGAATCGAGACCGCTCTCAGCATCGCCTCGACCGCATGGGCGTTGATCGGCTTGCCGGCAAAGGCGCCGTCGAGATCGACCACGTGCAGATATTCAAACCCCTGCGCGGCAAAGCTCCGCGCCTGCGCGGCGGGATCGAGGTTGAACACGGTCGCGCGCGCCATGTCGCCCTGTTCGAGCCGCACGCACTGGCCGTTCTTCAGGTCGATGGCGGGAAACAGGATCACGGCTTCCATTTCAAAAAGTTCGAAATCAAGGCCAATCCAAAACGCTGGCTCTTCTCCGGGTGAAACTGGGTGCCGACGGCGGTGTCCTTGCCGACGATCGCCGTCACCGGGCCGCCGTAATCCGCGCGGGCCAGCACGTCCGCCTCGTTGGCGGCATTGAGGTGATAGGAGTGCACGAAGTAGGCGTGGCGGCCTTTCGGGCCGAGCGGCAAACGCTCCAGCACCGGGTGCTCGCGGATCATATCGAGCGTATTCCAGCCCATATGCGGAATTTTCAAATTCTCCTCGCGCGGCGAAATCTTCTCGACATCGCCTTCGATCCAGTTGAAGCCATCCGTGGTGACGTGCTCCTTGCCACGGGTCGCCATCAGCTGCATGCCGACGCAGATGCCAAAGAACGGCCGCGCCTTGTTTCGCACGGCCTCCGTCATCGCCTCGATCATGCCGTCAAGCTCGTCGAGGCCCCTGCGGCAATCGGCGAATGCGCCGACGCCGGGCAGCACGATGCGGTCGGCGCGATAGACTGTTTCGGGATCGCGGGTCACCACGATCTTTTCCGGAGCGTCCATGCTCCGCGCCGCGCGCTCAAAGGCTTTCGCAGCGGAATGCAGATTGCCGGAGCCGTAATCGATGATGGCAACGCTCACCGCGACGCTCCCGGTTCCGGGAACAATCCGATGATTTCATTTCGAGGCAACGGCGGCGGCCGCGAGAAAGCCTGGCCGGGAATATCCCGCGCCGGCGGCGGCGCGCCGCGATCGACCGCGGTTTGGTCGTTGATAACGCGCTGCCTGGCGGTCCAGCGTTCGAAAAAACGCCGCTCCGCCGTCTCCCAATTGCGGGCCACCACGATGTCGAGCTGGCGCCAGTTGCGCCGCGACAAGGTCCAGCGCCGGACGCTCGACGCTTCAAATCCCATCAGCAGCGCAATCAACACATCCGCCCAAAAGATCGCGGTGCCGCCGGCGCCGAGTCTCGCCATTCCGACGTTGATCGCGAGCGCAACGATGATCCAGCCGATCAGCGCCAGCCACAAGCGATGCCAGACAAGCCACAGCGGGCCGAACACGGCGGCCCAGAAATGGAATCCGTCGCGGACGAAAGCGAACCTTTCGATAGCGGCGATCCCCGCACCGTTCGCTACCGGAGCATGAACTGTGTAGACCGGCATCGTTACTCTCCGCCGAACTTAAGGATTCAGCCGCCGAGCTGACCCTTGGTGGATGGCACTTCGCCCGCGGCGCGCGGATCGATCGCGACCGCCGTGCGCAGCGCCCTCGCCAGACCCTTGAAACAGGATTCGGCGATGTGATGGCTGTTCTCGCCATATAGGGTTTCGACGTGCAAAGTCACCCCGGCATTGATCGCAAAGGCGTTGAACCATTCGCGAACCAGTTCGGTATCGAAGGCGCCTACCTTGTCGCGCGGAAACTCCACCTTGAACACCAGCACCGGCCGCCCCGAAATGTCGATCACGACGCGCGACAGCGTCTCGTCCATCGGCATGTGGATACTGGCATAGCGGGTGATGCCGGCCATGGTGCCGAGCGCCTGCTTGACTGCTTGTCCGAGCGCGATGCCGACATCTTCGGTGGTGTGATGGTGGTCGATATGAAGGTCGCCAACCGCCTTCACGGTGACGTCAATGCGCGAATGCCGCGCCAGGAGATCGAGCATATGGTCGAAGAAGCCGATGCCGGTCGCGACGTTGGACACCCCTGTCCCGTCGAGGTTCACGCTGACCTCGATGTCGGTCTCCTTGGTCTTGCGCTTGATGGTCGCCGTGCGCATGAAAAGTGCTTCCCGTGGCCGAAAACGCGGCTCTTTTAACAGGCCCGTCCCGCCTTCGCTACTGCGGGATGGCCCGCTCAAGGCTGAACTTCGGCCTATGGTGACCGGATTCCGATCCCGAATCCCGCGGATTGTAACCCGGCGCGCCAGTCCTTAAGTTTGGCCGAACGCGAGGTACTCCATGCAAGCATCGCAGCCCCAGTCGCCGGTTTGGCACGGCACGACGATTTTGACGGTCCGCAAAGGCGGCAAGGTGGTGATCGGGGGCGATGGCCAGGTGTCGATCGGCCAGACCGTCATCAAATCCAACGCCAAAAAGGTCCGCAAACTCGGCAAGGGCGATGTCATCGGCGGTTTTGCCGGGGCCACCGCGGACGCCTTCACCCTGTTCGAGCGGCTGGAAAGCAAACTCGAGCAATATCCGGGGCAATTGACCCGCGCGGCGGTCGAGCTTGCCAAGGACTGGCGCACCGACCGCTATCTGCGCCGGCTGGAGGCGATGATGATCGTCGCCGACAAGGATGTATCGCTGGTCCTGACCGGCACCGGCGACGTGCTCGAGCCGGAAGCCGGCGTCATGGCGATCGGCTCCGGCGGCAATTATGCTCTGGCGGCCGCCCGCGCGCTGGTCGATTCCGACAAGGATGCCGAGGCCATTGTGCGCCGGTCGCTCGATATCGCCGCCGATATATGCGTCTTTACCAATCGCAATGTGACCATCGAGACATTGCAGGGCGGCTGATCGATGGCGCACCCCGCCTATGTGTTTCGTCCGATGTCCGAGGCCGATCTGCCGCTGGTGAAGCGCTGGCTGGCGGAACCGCACGTGATGCAGTGGTGGGGCGATACTTACGAGCAATTCGAGATTGTCAGTGGCGACCTCGAGGTCGAGGCCATGGATCAATTCATCGTGGCGACGGATGATCGACCCTTCGGATATTTGCAGTGTTACAATCCCGTGGTTTGGCCGGATAACGGGTTGGGCGTCCATCCCAGGGGCACCCGGGGCATCGACCAGTTCATCGGAGAACTGGACATGGTAGATCGGGGCCATGGCTCGGCATTCATCCGCAGCTTCATTAATCGGCTGCTGGCCGCCGGAGCGTCGCGGGTCATCACCGATCCCGACCCGGCCAATGCGCGCGCCATACGCGCCTATGAGAAGGCCGGATTTCGCCGCGATCGTCTGGTCGACACGCCGGACGGCACCGCCCTGTTGATGGTGTGCAACCCATGACGCTCGAGCGCACCGTTCCGGCGACCGCCGCCCTTTCAACGCGGCAATGGTTGCTGATCGCGGCCGGCCTGATCGCGCTTCAGGCATCGATCCTGTTTGCAATGGGGCGCTTGCCGATCTGCGCCTGCGGTTACGTGAAGCTGTGGCACGGCGTGGTGCAGAGCTCGGAAAATTCGCAGCATATCGCCGACTGGTACTCGCTTTCCCACATCCTCCACGGCTTCCTGTTCTATGGCGCGACCTGGCTGCTGCTGCCGAACGCGCCATGGCAGGCACGTTTGATCGCCGCGATGCTGATCGAAGGCGGCTGGGAAATCGTTGAAAATTCCAGCTGGATTATCGAGCGATACCGCACCGGAACGGTATCGCTGGATTATTTTGGCGACACCATCGTCAACTCGATCTCCGATACGCTATTCATGGTGATGGGCTTCTTGCTGGCGAGAAAGCTTCCGGTCGGGTTGACCATCGCGCTCGCCGTTCTGTTTGAACTCGTGATGGCGCTTCACATCCGCGATAATCTGACCCTGAACATCCTGATGCTGATCCACCCCTTTGAGGCGATCCGGCATTGGCAAGGAGGCCCTCCGATCATCTAGAGACGATTGTTCCGGACTGCTTGCGAGAGCGCTGATCCGGCTTACCTAACTCCGGAAGGTCGATACCAATGATCGCAGGTGAAATTTTAGCCAAGGGTGTTGAGCAGGGCATCATCACCGCCGAACAGGCCGAACGCCTGCGCGCGCTGCAAGGCGTTCGCGAGCCGCCCGAATTGGCGGTTTCACCCGACGACGAGCAGCTTCGCTTTATCAGCGGTTTCAGTGACATCTTCGTCACGATCGGCCTTGCCATGTTCCTCGGCGCGATCGGTTATTTTGCGGCGCGCTCCGGCGGACAGCTTGGGATGTGGATCACCATGGCCGTTGCGGCGTGGTTGCTTGCCGAATTCTTCACCCGGCTGCGGCGCATGGCATTACCGAGCATAGTTCTCCTGATCGTGTTCGCGGTTGCTGCTTTCATGGGCGCCAGCACTTTTCTTGGAGCCGCTCTGGTCCCGCCGAAGGGCCCTTATCCGGCGACCTTGAGTAACCTACTCGGCCTCGATCTCGGACGGCCAACTGTGCTGGCCGCCGCAGCATTTATGACTGTGCTACTGACAGCGGTGCACTACTGGCGATTTCGGGTACCCATCACGGTCGCGGCGGGTTGCGGGGCGCTGTCCATCACAGTCGTCGCACTGGTTTATGGACTGGCACCGCAGTTGTCGTCCGTTGCCCATAACACTGTCATTCTTGCCAGCGGTTTTGCCATTTTCGCGTTGGCGATGCGATTCGATATCTCGGACCCGCAGCGCCTGACACGGCGAACCGACATCGCCTTCTGGCTTCATCTGCTTGCAGCGCCCTTGATCGTCCACTCGTTGATCCAGGGATTGGTGGCAAATACGTGGAAGATGGACCCTACCGCAGCAGTCGCCATTATGGCCGTCTTTCTGGCGCTGAGCCTTGTCGCCGTTCTGATCGACCGTCGCGCAATGCTGGTGTCCGGCCTGTCCTACGCAGGATACGCCTTCGCGACGCTGATTCGCGAAGCTGGCTTCTCCGATATGACCACGCCAGCAACGGTGCTGGCACTCGGCGCGTTCGTGTTGTTGCTCAGCGCCGGCTGGCGCCCGCTGCGGACTGCGATCCTAAGCGTCACTCCATCTGCTCTCACACGCAATCTCCCGAAAACAAGTCCACAGACCTGATCATGCAGAACCACCTATGACAGACTTCTCTCCCCGCGAAATCGTTTCCGAACTCGATCGCTTCATCGTCGGGCAGACCGACGCCAAGCGCGCGGTTTCCATCGCGCTGCGCAACCGCTGGCGGCGGCTGCAACTCACCGGCTCGTTGCGCGAGGAAGTGCTGCCGAAAAACATCCTGATGATCGGGCCGACCGGCGTCGGCAAGACCGAGATCGCGCGGCGGCTGGCGAAACTGGCCGGCGCGCCATTCATCAAGGTCGAAGCCACCAAATTCACCGAGGTCGGCTATGTCGGCCGCGACGTCGAGCAGATCATCCGCGATCTGGTCGAGGTCGCGATTTCGCAAACGCGCGAGCGCAAGCGCAAGGACGTGCAGGCCCGCGCCCAACTCGCCGCCGAGGATCGCGTGCTCGACGCCCTGGTCGGCGCCAACTCCAGCGCCGCCACCCGCGATTCGTTCCGCAAGAAATTGCGCGCCGGCGAACTCAACGACAAGGAAATCGAGATCGAGACGCAATCCTCGGGCGGAATGCCGATGTTTGAGATTCCCGGCATGCCCGGCGCCCAGATGGGCGCGATCTCGATCGGCGATATCTTCGGCAAACTGGGTGGACGCAGCAAGACCCGCCGCCTGACGGTAGAGGATTCCCACGAGCTTCTGGTCAACGAGGAATCCGACAAGCTGCTGGACACCGATCAACTGGTGCAGGAAGCGATCAATGCGGTCGAGAATAACGGCATCGTCTTCCTCGACGAGATCGACAAGATTTGCGTGCGCGACGGCCGCGTCGGGGGCGACGTCTCGCGCGAAGGCGTGCAGCGCGATCTGTTGCCGCTGATCGAAGGCACCACGGTTTCGACCAAGCATGGCGCCGTCAAGACCGACCACATCCTGTTCATCGCCTCGGGCGCGTTTCATATCGCCAAACCGTCGGATCTATTGCCGGAGTTGCAGGGCCGGCTGCCGATCCGGGTCGAGCTGGAAGCGCTGACGCGAGACGACATGCGCCGTATCCTGACCGAGCCTGAGGCCTCGCTGATCAAGCAATATGTCGCGCTGATGCAAACCGAAGGCGTGACGCTGGACTTTACCGACAGCGCCATCGACGCGCTCGCGGATGTGGCGGTCGCCGTCAACTCCACCGTCGAGAATATCGGCGCCCGGCGATTGCAGACGGTGATGGAGCGTGTGCTGGACGAGATTTCCTTTGCCGCGCCGGATCGCCACGGCGAGACCATCCAGATCGATGCTGACTACGTGCAGAAGCACGTCGGCGATCTCGCCAAGAACGCGGACCTGAGTCGGTTTATTTTATAGTTTTCACGACCGTGGCGTCCATGCGAACGCAGAGACCCATGACCACCGACGGCCGTTGTTAGATCAGATAGCGGGACGATCTCGGAATATTGGCACGTTGCGCCTCACACGTTCGTCGTGTGATAGTTGGTTCGCCTAATTTCGTGACCACTTCGGGTGCCGAATGAATCTGCGTGTGCGGGAAAACCCCTGGCGCCTGATGCTTGCCGTCAATGCCGCCGATGATCCTGATCCTGGTCCACCACATTCATCTCCTGATGTATGTGCCGACCATCGCGGTCATCGTGGTGCTGCGCCATTATCTGGTGCAAGGTTTTAACCGGCAGAATGCGATCGCCGGGATAGCCGCGATCTCCTGCATCGGCGTGCTGTTCTTCGCCGCTCAATTCCGGGGATCGCTGGCGGTACCCGAGGCGGAGTTCGTCCAATATCTGCAAGGCCGCATGGCCGACCCCACCCGGACCAATCTCTTGAGCTTCAGTTATATCTGGTATCAGCCGCTTTCTCAGGAGATTCACGATACCTGGGATCGCATGCCGTCAAACCTGCTGGGCATTCCCGTGTTTGCGCTGTTGATC
>Ga0307296_10001263_pt1 | contig 12638 bp, 14 predicted proteins | sample ER_DNA_153_FD_194467 | JGI IMG/M metagenome (GOLD analysis project Ga0307296, IMG submission 194467) | Bulk soil microbial communities from the East River watershed near Crested Butte, Colorado, United States - ER_DNA_153 | ecosystem: Environmental > Terrestrial > Soil > Floodplain | place... | reverse complement strand
CGCGCCCAAAACGAATGCTTGCGTGATCGTGGCCATCAGCGCCTTGTGCTCTGTTGACGGTCTGCTAAAGATTCCGCCATGGCGGAAGAAACCGTTTGGCGCGGCACATCATCGCAATGGAAAAACGTTGGCGTGTACATCCTATGCGCCGTCTTTTGTTGGCTGATCGTGCCGATCTTTATTGCACTGGCACGTTATCTCCAAACGAAAAATAAGGTTTATGAGCTGACGACCGAGCGGCTGAAGATCACCGAAGGCGTTTTCAGCAAAGTCACCGACTCGCTCGAGTTGTATCGGGTCAAGGACCTCGAGACGCGGCAGCCATTTCTTTATCGCACGTTCGGTGTGGAGAATGTGCAATTGAATACTTCGGATGCTTCATCGCCATTTATTTTTATCCAAGCCATTCCGTGCACGATCGCGCTTGGGGACAAAATTCGGGATCAGGTGGAAGCGATTGGGACGCAAAAACAAGTGCGCGAAATCGACGTCGAGTAATAGGTTTGTATCTCAGCGAACGGATCGCAGGGTAGCTCGGAGTAGGCCTTTCCAACGAATCTGTAATGCGAACCTTCTTTACGACGAGTTCGTCGATTTCGAGCCGTTTGATTCGTGAGCGCCCAATTGCGAGCCGGCCGATCGCAACCGCACCCAGAGCAAGAGTGCCGATAGCCAGAGCGCCGAGTGCTAAAGCTCCGATCGCTTGCGCTCCGACGGCCAACGCGCGAATACCGACTGGTCCAAGATTGCTTGCCACCTTATCAGCTGTCATCGAGTCACTACTTCGGCTTGCCCGGTGTCGGCGAGAGATGATCTCGTTTTCATACCAGTTTTTTTGCGGCCGTCGCGCCCTACCGCTTTAGATAAAGTGTGCGCGTCCCGAAATCGATAATGCCGTGATGCCGGTTGAGGATTTCGCCGCCGAGGAGACCGGCAACGGGCGGCGAACCGCGCAATAATCCGTCGTGAATCAGTCCTTCCAGATCGACGACGCCCACCTCCTTGCCGACGATGTCGACAGAGCCGACGGACAATTTGCGAATACGCGCCACTCGTACGCCGCGTTCTTTCAGATTCACTGCGGAAGAACTAAATGGCGTCTCGCGCGTCGCAATCCGCATTCGCCGAACGAAGGAGCGATGCAATAGCGTGGCAAACGACCCGGTATCGATCATGAGCTTGGCAGCGGCGCCATTGATGGAGCCGTTGACGTACAAATTGAAACCATCGCTGACTTGAATGGGCACGGCGCGCAATCCGCGGCGATCGAAACCGGGCGCGCTGCCAACAGCGTCCGGATCGGTTTTCAGGATGAGGAGCCGTCGCTGACAATCCAGCACCGCTCTGGTCGGGAAAAGAATATCAGCTCCGATAATTCCATCGATTTCCTGCTCGTGGAGCAATTGCGCGGCCCGAGTGGAGCCTCCAAGATCGACAGTGACCACCGGTTCATCCACTAGACTTAGCGCGCCGAGCCGCAGCTCACGTGCGATGGCCACGTTATTGAACGCGCCATTAATCTGAATGCGCGCGGGCAGGGTCGATTTGGCCGAAATCGGGGTCAGCCGAAAATGCTCGCGACGATGTAATGCGATTGCGCTCACCGGCGCACCGCTATCGACGCCGAGCCACGCTGGCCTGCCATTGATATAAGCGCGAACGAGCAAATGATTTTGTCGCGAACGCACGAGTGGCAGCGCTTCAAATTGCGGCAGCTTGGAGCGCCGATCCTCGCTGGTTGACCGGGTGGCGCCGAATATCGGGGAAGCAAGCAGCAGTCCGGCGAGAAAGATCAAAACTATTCTTCGCGCTAAAGGGACAAGACTTGCTGCGGACATGGGCGCGAGAATAGCACGCTTTGACGCAATCCGGAAACGGTAGGCTTTCTGCGGACTTGAAGAACGTCGTTGTCCTATTTTTTCTCAGCCTAATCAAGACGTTGGAATTGCGTGCGAGCCGCGCAAGGGTTAAAAGACGGACTATTCATGAACCCATTTACCCGGTACATCGTCGTTTCATTTCTGTTCGCAACAGCCGGACTGCTCGCCCTTCCGACAAATGCGCAAGACATTGTTGTTGGCGAGTTCGCATCACTCACCGGGAGTGAAGCCACTTTCGGAATCAACTCGAGTAACGGTGTCGAGCTGGCCAAAGAGGAAATTAATAACGGCGGCGGATTGCTTGGCGGACGCAAGATCAAGATAATCATGGAGGACGACCAATCCAAACCTGGTCAACCTTCGGCCGCGGTAAAAAAATTAGTCGCCAGCGACATGGCGATTGCGATCCTCGGCGAGATCGCAAGCTCGCGCTCGCTCGAAGCCGCGCCGATTTGCCAGAATGCGAAAATCCCGATGGTTTCGCCGGGATCGACAAATCCCTCCGTCACTGAAAAAGGGGATTACATCTTTCGCGTCTGCTTCATCGATCCGTTCCAGGGGACGGTGATGGCAAAATTCGCGCTCGATAATCTGCATAAGAAAAAGATCGCCATTTTGCAGGATGTGAAGAGCGATTACTCCAAAGGCCTTGCCCAGTTTTTCAAGGAATACTTTACGAGCCACGGCGGACAAATTGTGGCCGACTTATCTTACACTGGCGGAGGCACCGACAAGGATTTTCGCGCACAGCTGACCAAAATCAAAGTGGCGCAGCCGGACGCGGTTTTCGTTCCCGGTTACTACACTGAAGCTGGATTGATTGCCAGACAGGCTCGCTCGTTAGGCATTAAAGTCCCGCTGCTCGGCGGTGACGGCTGGGATTCGCCGAAATTGACCGAGATTGGCGGTAGCGCGTTGGACGGCTGTTATTTTTCGACCCATTTCTCGGTGCAGGATCAAAATCCGAAGGTGCAGGATTTCGTGAAAAAATATCAGGCCAAATTTCATACCCTGCCTGATGGAATGGCGCCGTTGGGCTACGACGCCATGATGATTCTCGGGCAAGCGATTAACACGGCCGGTTCGACTGACGGAACGAAGATTCGTGACGCGCTCACAAACGTGAAGGATTATCCTGGAGTTACCGGCAACATTACGATCGACGAAAAGCGAAATGCAAAAAAAGCCGCTGTGGTTCTTGAGGTGAAGGGAAGCCAAGCCAACTTCGTCACGACCGTTCCGCCGTAATTTCTGTCATTCCGAGCGCAGGCGAGGAATCTCTCCCTATTTGAGGTAAAAACGGTCTCCTCGTATCCGCCCGCGGAATGGACGATAAGAAATTCCTCGACTACGCTGCGCTCCGCTCGGGATGACAAGCACCGAATTTTTCCAACAACTGATTAACGGGCTCTCGTTGGGCGCGTTCTATGCGCTGATCGCGCTGGGTTACACGATGGTTTACGGTGTCTTGCGCTTTATCAACTTCGCACATGGCGACGTTTTCATGATCGGCGCTTTTTGCGGCTACTACCTAAGCCCGCGGCTGTTGCCGCATTTTACCGGAGGGCTCACACCGCTCGGACCGGTCGCAGTGTTGATTTTAACGATGCTGATTTGCGCCCTGCTTGGCGTCACGATCGAGAAACTCGCCTATCGTCCGTTGCGTCAACAACCAAAACTTACCGTGCTCATCACTGCAATTGGCGTCTCATTATTTCTCGAATACGGGGGCCAGTTTGTTTTCGGCGCTGATCCAAAATCATTTCCCGAATTGATGCCGGATCGCGCGATCGAGGGAACCGGCGCGCTGACCATCACGACGACCCAACTCGCGGCGTTTATCGTCACCATTTGTTTGCTCGTCGCGCTTACGTTCATCGTTAAGCGGACAAGACTTGGAATGGCTATGCGCGCGCTCTCCAACAACCCCACCGCAGCCGCGCTCATGGGTGTAAACATCGATGTCGTGATTTCGTTCACCTTTGCTCTCGGCAGTGCGCTCGCTGGCGCAGGCGGCATTTTGTTTGCCCTCAGCTATCCATCGATCGATCCGCTGATGGGTCTTCTGCCAGGGATCAAGGCATTCGTTGCGGCTGTTCTCGGCGGCATCGGAAACATTCCGGGCGCCGCCGTTGGCGGAATTATTCTCGGCGTTGTGGAGACATTTGTCGGTGGCTCGGCTTTTTCAACCTATCGCGACGCGATCGCATTCTCGCTTTTGATCGTGATTTTGCTTTTCCGTCCAGCCGGAATTTTCGGACGTGCGCATAGTGAGAAAGTTTAAATCGGGCGCGTACTCAGCCCGGACGGAGCAATGAAATATCGCCACATCAAAAAATGGATACTGCTCGCCGCCATTATCCTGAGCGGCATCGTGTCGCACTTTTCCGGGGGGATCAATTCATATTATCTGCAAATCATCATCTTCATCGGCATCAACATCACGCTCGCTGTCGGTCTCAATCTCATCAACGGATATACGGGGCAGTTTTCGCTCGGTCACGCCGGATTTATGGCCATCGGTGCATACGTGGCGGCGTATCTCTCTACCGAATACAGTGCTGGCCTGTTCCAAGCGCTCGGCGGCGCAAATTTTTTTAGCGTTACGCTGCTTTTCATAAGCGTGTTGATCGCTGGCGGTCTTGCCGCCGCCGCCGCCGGCCTGATTGTCGGCGTTCCTTCGTTGCGATTGAAGGGCGATTACCTTGCAATCGTTACTCTTGGCTTTGGCGAAATCATTCGAGTCTTGATCCAAAATACCGATGCCGTCGGCGGACCGCGTGGTTATAGCGGGATCGCGAATTACACGACTCTGTTTTGGACGTACTCGGTTGCCGCGATCACGATCTACGTCGTTGTAAGTTTGATCGACTCAACTTACGGCCGGGGATTTCTTACGGTGCGGGATGACGAAGTTGCATCTGAAGCTGTTGGAATTAGTACGACGCGCTACAAAGTCACTGCCTTTGTGCTTGGCGCTTTTTTTGCAGGCGTTGCCGGCGGACTTTATGCGCACAGCACGACTTACATCAATCCGAGCGGTTTTGATTTCCAACGGTCGATCGAGATCGTCGTCATGGTAATCCTCGGTGGCATGGGCAGCACCGCCGGCGTGACTTTCGCCGCTATTCTTTTGACGCTCTTGCTCGAGTATTTGCGTTTCGTCTCGGGCTACCAATGGCTTCCGGAAATCATCCGGCGGATTGCGGCGAATCGCGTCATCATTTATTCGCTCGTGCTGATCGCCCTCATGCTGCTGCGTCCACAAGGACTTTTCGGCCGGTTGCCGCGAAGAGGAATTCCAATTGGCGGGGCGACGAAACGAGCGAAATTGCCGGCCGGCTCCGCTTAGATCCACATGCCGTCTCCGCTCCTCGATCTTCGGCAATGCACTATCAGGTTCGGTGGACTTACCGCCGTGTCGGCATTTGATCTGCAAATTGACGCAGACGAGCTCGTCGGCCTGATTGGCCCGAACGGAGCGGGGAAAACTACTATCTTTAACGTTGTCACCGGGGTTTATCGGCCAACAAGTGGCGCAATTATTTTCGAGAATAAGCCGATCGCCGGTCTCAGGCCAAATACGATCGCCCGGCGCGGTGTTGCGCGCACTTTCCAAAATATTCGTTTGTTTCCCACGCTGAACGTATTCGACAACGTGCGTGCGGGATTCAATTTGCGTTTGCGTCACGGCCTCGCACATGCGCTTTGGCGGATGGGTGCATTTTACCGCGAAGAAAACGATGTCGCGCGCCAGGTGGACGAGCTTTTGGAGATCTTTGATCTTGGCAAATTTCGCGATGCCCTTTGCGGCAGCCTTTCCTACGGCGACCAGCGTCGGCTCGAAATTGTGCGCGCGCTCGCGACGCGGCCAAAGCTTTTGCTGCTTGATGAGCCAGCGGCGGGGATGAATCCGCGAGAGAAAGAAAAATTAATGGAGCTCATCCAGTTCGTGAAACAAAAATTCCAGATCGCGGTTCTCCTGGTCGAGCACGACATGAAAGTCGTCATGGGAATTTGTCAGCGCGTGACCGTGCTCGACTATGGCATCAAGATCGCGGAGGGAACGCCGGCGCAAGTGAAGGCGAATCCAAAGGTCATCGAAGCATATCTGGGACAAGAAACGAAGAAAGCGTAAGGTCGGGATGTTGGATTTTTGTCATCCTGAACGGAGCGCAGCAAAGTCGAAGGATCTCACAATTCAGAATCATTTGACTTCTGGTCACATAAATCATGCTTGAGTTAAGCAATCTCGCAGTTAATTACGGATCGATCACTGCACTGCACGACGTTTCCCTGAACGTTGAAAAAGGCGCAATCGTAACTTTGATCGGCGCAAACGGCGCGGGGAAATCGACAACGCTGCGCACAGTTTCCGGCTTGCTCAAGGCGCGGCACGGAAACATTCGCTATGAAGGCGAAGAGATCGGCAATCTCCCGCCACATCGGATCGTCGAGCGCGGCATTTCGCAGGTGCCGGAGGGTCGAATGATCTTCGCCAACCTCACGGTCCGCGAAAATCTGCTGATGGGCGCTTACCTCCGCAAAGATCGCCGTAAACTCAACACTGAATTCGATTTTGTTTTTGAAATCTTTCCGCGGTTGAAAGAGCGAGCGAAGCAAGTTGCCGGCACGTTATCGGGCGGCGAACAGCAAATGCTGGCGATCAGCCGCGCGCTCATGAGCAAGCCGCGTTGTTTGATGCTGGACGAGCCATCCCTCGGGATCGCGCCGATTCTTACAAAAACGATTTTCGAAAAAATCGTCGAGATCAATCAATCGTTGGGCATCACCATTCTGCTCGTTGAGCAAAACGCGAACCTCGCGCTGGAAATCTCGCATTACGGTTACGTGCTCGAGACCGGCCGAATCATTTTGCGCGACCGCTCGAGCGCGTTGCGCGCAAACGAGCGCGTGAAAAGCGCGTACTTAGGAGGCGGCTGAGGCCCAACTGCTTTCGCCGAAGCCACCGCGCGGGCTGCTCGAGTCGGAACTGAGAATCGACTCCGCGCGTTTGCGTAGCGCCTCGTAGTCGGCCTGATTCAGAAACGCCCGCCAAGCGACCGCGGTGTTTAATAACGAAAGGTCCATCGCGCGAAGAATTTTCCGCTCTTCGGCGCTCAATAACTCGCGCTCTTCCTCATTCAAAGCGCGCTTCTGGAACTGAGAAATAATTTCCACCAGGGCGGCGCCATTCGACACCCGAAATAAATCAAGGAGCTGTTGAAAACTGAGATGAAGTGGAATCGTAGCAACATCGACATCTGCATCGGCCGCCACGTTGTCAGGCGGCATCGTTACTTCGTCGGAGACCGCGACGGAATTCCAAACGTCCTCAGGCTGATAATATCCGATCTCAACGCGATAAACGCCGCGCGGCTGTGAAACCGGCAGGTAGGAATTCCCAGCCATCGGTTCGATGGCAGTGCTCGTCTCCTGTGCCCCGTCAACTGTGTAAACGCGCAAGTGGACTTGGCGGTCCACGGGCATCGCTTGAGCGAAGATGGTTGGCCAATCGATGCTCCAATAGGTGAAGATGGTCTGCGGATCGCGAGCGATGGCGAATAAAATCGGCGCGCCAAAAGGTCGCGGGAGCTCGACCATATCACCGAATTCGTTACCCTCTCTTTTGGCTTCCTCCGTCGGGCGTATGACCGGTCCATTGGAAATCCGGAAGCCATCCGTCATAGATTTGCTCGTAACTGGTTTGCGACTCTTGATAGCCATGTAGGATTCTCTCCTAGTTTGATCGAAATTAGTAAAAGCGAAAACTGAAACTGAAACTCGCGCTTAGGAGCAAGGATCGATTATTGCAGCGTGAAACCGTACATCATTTTCAATCCAACGGCGCGATCGATTACGGATCGGCACGTCCTCCTAAAACAGCTTCGCCGACTTAATCCGAGAAAACTGTGTCTAACGAAGCGCGCAGGCGAAGCAGAAACTTTGGCGCGGGCCGCAATTCGCGCTGGATGCGACTACATTATTGCGGCAGGCGGCGACGGCACGTTGAACGAAGTTATCAACGGAATCGCGATTCCGCATCGCGCGCGCAGGGTCTGCGTGGGAATTGTGCCACTCGGCACCGCAAATGATTTTGCCCGGTCAGTTGGAGTCTCTGCTGGCGTCGACGCCAACATCGATATCCTGCGCGCCAAACAAACAGCCGCGATCGATCTCGTCCGTGTGAGGAGTGAACGCACGCGCTATTTCGTGAATGTCTCTGCCGGCGGTTTCAGCGATCTCGTCGATGAGAAATTAACGCCCGAAATCAAATCGACTTGGGGACAGCTTGCTTATCTGCGGAGCGCTGCGGCAGCTCTGCCCGAATTGCACACATACCACACATCCATAGTCTTCGACGACACGGAGAGATTAGCGATCGAGCTTTACAACGTCATCGTTGCGAACGGGCGATATGTCGCCGGCGGATTGCCGATCGCGCCAGATGCGAGCGTTTGCGACGGGTTACTGGATGTTCTGCTCGTCCCAAAACGAACGGCGGGGGAAATGGCGCTGTTAGCCGCAGAGATGCTCCTGGGCACGCATCTCTCGAGCGGTGCGCTTATTTTTCGAAGGGCAAAGAAGATCGCCGTTAGGTCGCGGCCTCGAATGTCGTTCAATGTCGATGGTGAACTGGTCGGAGATCAGCCGGCAGTCTTCCAAATCATTCCTGGCGCGTTAGACTTTGTTGTCAGCAACCGATGAACGCGAAAATCATCGAAATGGATGAACTGGCTGAACGCGCAAGGCAGTTGCGCGTCGCTGGAGAAAAGCTGGTCGCTACCAATGGATGTTTTGATCTGCTCCACGTGGGCCATGTGCGCTATCTGCAAGCCGCGCGTGCGCTGGGTGACGCTTTGGCAATCGGCTTGAACGGCGATCAATCAGTTCGAGAACTGAAAGGAGCCGGGCGTCCGGTGAACAACGAAAGCGACCGCGCGGAAGTGCTCGCTGCACTCAAGTGCGTCGATTTCGTCACGATTTTTCCCGAACTGCGCGCGACCCGATTTATCGAAGCGGCGAGGCCAGCCATTTATGCGAAGGGCGGTGATTACACTTCCGAAACGCTGGATGCTGAGGAACAAACGCTGCTCAGGAAAATCGGGGCGGAGATTCGTATCGTTCCGCTTGTGCATGGATATTCGACCTCCGATTTGCTGGAACAACTGCGAAAGATCATTAAATGAAAGAGGTTCCGCTCGGCATTCTCGGATCAGGCAAGGGAACGAACTGCCGCGCGATCCTTGAGAGCATTAGGAGCGGCGTTCTTGCAGCCGAGGTCCGCGTTGTCATCTCAGATGTATTCGACGCGCCGATCCTCGACATCGCGCGGGAATTTTCGATTCCCAACGCCTATTTGCCGCCCGGCAGGTTCCAGACACGACTGGAGCCGCAAGCCGAAATCGATCTTGTGCGAATGTTTCGTGATGCCGGCGTCCAACTTGTAATTCTGGCCGGCTTCATGCGGGTTCTCAAGTCGCCGATGCTCGGCGCATTTCCGCGTCGAATTTTAAATATTCATCCATCGCTGTTGCCTAAATTTCCCGGGCTCGAAGCGTGGAAACAGGCACTTGTCACTGGCGAAACAGTGACCGGCTGCACGGTCCACTACGTCGATGAAAAAATCGATCATGGAGATGTCATCGCGCAACGCGAAGTGCCGATTCTGCCTAACGACACACCAGAAGGCCTCCATGCTCGAATTCAGATTGCAGAGCACGAGTTATATCCAGCAGCGATTAATGAGGTCTGCCGTAAATTATCTGACAGTTAGATTTGCTCCGCTTTCTGATCGCGCTCGAGTAATTCCTGCATCGCCTGGACTGGCACCTTTCCCTCGTAAAGCAAACCGTCGACCTGATCGATAATCGGCGTCTCGATGTTGAGTCTCCGCGCGCATTCGTGAGCGCTTTTTGTCGTTGGAATTCCTTCGGCCACCATTTGCATTGATGAAGTGATTTGCTCCAGCGTTTGCCCGCGACCGAGCTGCTCGCCAACGCGCCGATTACGGCTGTGCTTGCTAAAGCAGGTCGCGATCAAATCGCCAGCCCCGCTCAGCCCATAGAAGGTTTTGAAGTTTCCGCCCATCGCCGTTCCGAGCCGAATCATCTCGGCGAGCGAGCGCGTGACCAGCGCCGCCTTCGTATTATCACCTAAACCAAGCCCATCACTCGCGCCGGCCGCGATCGCAAAGACATTTTTCAAGGCGCCACCCAGTTCAATACTGGTGACGTCGTCACTCGTGTAAATGCGGAAACGCGAACTGCCAAGAAAGTCTTGTAAATTCGCGGCGCACTCAAGGTTTCGGCAGCCTATTACAGTCGCAGTAGGGAGACCGCGAACTACTTCAGCTGCAAGGTTTGGTCCTGACAACACCGCGAGTTCATGCCGCGGAAAAATGTCACTCAAGATTTGGCTCATCCGCATCCCGGTGCCGTGCTCAATTCCTTTTGTGCAACTGAGCAACATGGTGCGCCCCTCGCGGATTACTTCCCGCAAACGCGTGGCAATTCCGCGCAGGGCGGTCGATGGCGTGACAAATACGATGATGCTCGCCTCGGCGCAGTCGCGCAGCTCATGCGTAACATTGACCGAATCAGGTAATTGCAGCCCTGGAATGTAATCCTTGTTCTCACGCGTTCTTTGCACGCGCTCGACCCGATCTGCGCTGTTTCCCCAAAGACAAATTCGTCGCCCATGTTTTGCCCACAACCACGCCAAGGCAGTTCCCCAGCTCCCGGCGCCCAAGATTGCTATTTTGTCGATCTTCACTTCCGCTTGAACCGCGGTTCGGTGCCTCGCACCAACCGGGAAAGATTCGAGCGATGCCGGAAAATTACAAGCGCGGCTAGGGAAATGGAAAAGTACAGAAGAGCCGTCCCGCTCGTTTGTTTTAGAGGCATCAGGATCAAAATGCTAATTGGCACCGCCAGTGCGGCGGTCATCGAGGCAACTGAAACGTAGCGTGTCATTTCGAACGTAATGACCCAGACCGCGACCGCGATTAAGGCCACAAAAGGCATCAGCCCAAAAAGCGCCCCCATCGAAGTCGCGACCCCTTTGCCTCCCTTAAAGCTCAACCACACCGGAAAGGAGTGCCCGATCACGCAGGAAATAGCCGCGATGATTCCGATTAGCTCAGTCGGAACCGATAGAGGCTGCGCGCGTTTTTCTATCAAAATCGACATAGTAACTGCCATCAAGCCCTTCAGGAAGTCCACAATGAAAACCGGATAGCCATAACGCTTTCCGAGAACCCGCGTTACATTCGTCGCGCCAATGTTGCCGCTTCCAGCGTGGCGAATGTCAATCCCTGCGATGCGGCCAGCGAGATAGCCGGCAGGAATCGACCCGAGAAAGTAGCTGGCGAGCGCGACAGCAGCAAAAATAAGCATTGCTAAGCGTTGGAGCTAACGGCCTTTTGATCCTTATTACCAAAAATCGCGACATTAGTAGCACTAGGCTGACATTGTAAGTTATTCTTGGTAAGCCAGATAGATATTATTGTAATGTCAGTCGGGGTTATGCCGCTAATTCGGGCCGCCTGACCCAGAGAAACAGGTCGAACAGCTGTTAACTTCTGTCGGGTCTCGGAACGTAAGCCAACGATTTTTCCATAGTCCAGTCCGTCAGGTATGGGCTGCAAGTTTCGGCTGGCTACTTTCCGATTCTGCTCAGCTTGTCGACTGACATATCCTTCGTACTTCACGTCCGTCCCAACCGTTTCCCAAATTTCGGCTGGCGCCAAGGTCCGGATTTCCTCTGGTAAATTCACAATGCCAAAGTCCGGCCGCTTCAACAATTGGCACAGGGGGACGCCGCCGAGTTTCGTATCGATTGCCAGTTGTCGAACACAGCCGAGAAGCTCCAGTTTCTGCTGAAAGTGAGCCCAGCGTTCTTTTGAGATGAGGCCTGCGTCAAATGCCCGTTTGGTCAATCTTTGATCTGCATTATCATGACGAAGAAACAAGCGATCCTCGGCCCGACTGGTGAACATGCGGTACGGCTCTTCGGTGCCCCTTGTGACTAAATCGTCGACAAGAACTCCGATATACGCTTCGCTTCTATCCAAAACGATCGGTGAGCAACCCTGCACTTTTAGGGCCGCGTTTGTCCCGGCGATCAAGCCTTGTGCCGCCGCCTCTTCGTAGCCTGAAGTGCCATTCACCTGTCCAGCAAAATAGAGCCCCTTAATCAACCTCGTTTCCAAGGTCGAAAAAAGCTGAGTGGGTGGAAAAAAATCATATTCCACAGCGTAACCCGGCCGCATGATTTCAGCCCGCTGCAAGCCCGGAATCGAATGCAAAAACTCCAGCTGCACATCGTACGGCAGGCTTGTGGAAATTCCGTTTACATAATATTCCTCGGTATGGCGGCCTTCCGGTTCTAAAAAGAGCTGGTGAGTCACTTTGTCAGCAAACTTAACGACCTTGTCTTCGATCGACGGACAGTATCGTGGCCCGGTTCCTTTTATTTGGCCCGAATAGAGGGGGGATCGGTGGAGATTGGCCCTGATGATATCGTGCGTCCGCTGGGTGGTATGAGTGATCCAGCACGGGATTTGTTCCACGTGGAACTCTCCTCGGTCATTAAAATTGAGGGTAAAAACCTCGTTCTTGAGTTTCCTCGCCTCGTCGTAAAACGCGAACCGCGGAGGTGGTTCGTCTCCGAGTTGGACGTGGCACTGCGAGAAGTCGATCGAGCGACCATTGATTCGGCACGGTGTGCCGGTCTTGAATCGCCCGACTGTAAAAC
>Ga0307296_10001261_pt1 | contig 12646 bp, 13 predicted proteins | sample ER_DNA_153_FD_194467 | JGI IMG/M metagenome (GOLD analysis project Ga0307296, IMG submission 194467) | Bulk soil microbial communities from the East River watershed near Crested Butte, Colorado, United States - ER_DNA_153 | ecosystem: Environmental > Terrestrial > Soil > Floodplain | place... | reverse complement strand
TGGCTTGTGTGGGCAGCATTCATCGGGGCCATAGCGTTCTTTATGGTTCACATCAGCCGGCAACGAACACATGGCGAATGGCGCTGGCGCTGGGGTGACCGCTCCGGCGACACCGAAATACAGAAATAGTGCATTTAATTGTGTGAGGATGAAGACGTGTCGTTTCTTGAAGTGAAAAATCTGCATGTCGAGGTTGAGGACAAGAAGATCCTCAATGGTCTGACTCTGTCGGTCGAGAAGGGCCAGGTCGCGGCCATCATGGGCCCGAACGGGTCGGGCAAGTCGACACTCGCTTATGTGCTGGCCGGCAAGGACAATTACAAGGTCACCGACGGCGAGGTGTTGCTGAACGGGGAAAATATCCTCGACATGTCGCCCGATGAGCGCGCGGCGAAGGGTGTTTTCCTTGCTTTCCAATATCCGGTTGAAGTGCCGGGTGTCGCCACGATGACATTCCTGCGCACGGCGCTTAACGCACAGCGCAAGACACGTGGCGAGGCGGAGGTTTCCACTCCGGAATTCATGAAACTGGTGCGCGATACCGCAGCTCATCTCGGCATCAGCCAGGAAATGCTTCGTCGCGCCGTCAACGTCGGCTTTTCCGGCGGCGAGAAGAAGCGCAACGAGATCTTACAAATGGCGATCTTAAAACCGCGGCTCGCCGTGCTCGACGAGACCGATTCCGGCCTCGATATCGATGCACTCAAGACGGTGGCCGAAGGGGTCAACCGTCTGCGCTCGCCCGAACGCGCGATGGTCGTCATCACGCACTATCAGCGCCTGCTCAACTTTATCGTGCCCGACGTTGTGCACGTGATGGCCAAAGGCAAGGTCGTGAAGTCCGGCGGCAAGGACCTTGCTCTTGAGCTGGAAGCAAAGGGCTATGCGCAATTTGCCGACGAGGCGGCCTGACGCCATGAATGCCGAACTGCGCGCGATAAAAACCCCAGCCGAGCAGGCGCTCGGCGCGGCCTTTGCAAAAGCCCGCGGCACCTTGCCGGGCAAGGGCACGATTGCCGCGATGCGTGAGGACGCCTTCCTCCAGTTCGATACCCGTGGGCTTCCGCATCGGCGCGTCGAGGAATGGAAATACACTGATCTGCGCGCGCTGATGCGCGATCTCTACCCTTTGGCGACGCCGCCTGATTCCGGCGCGCGCGCAAGAGCAAAGAACGCGAGCAAGTCACTGGGAAGTGTCGAGTGTCGCCGCCTGGTCTTTGTCGACGGCGCTTTTGTGCCCGACATGTCCGACCTGGCTTCGGAGCCCGGCATCGCCATAGACACGATGGCCAACGCACTCGGCAAAAGCGATCCGTTGGTGGCCGCCCATGTCGGCCGGGCCTTTGCGACCGACGACGTGGCGGTGGCGCTCAACACCGCGTTAATGAGTGACGGTGCCGTGATCCGTATATCCGCCGGCGTCACACTGAAGCGGCCGATCAATCTCGTCTTCGCGACGGGTAGCGACAAGCCAACGTCTGCGTTTGTCCGGTCGTTGGTCGTGGTGGAGAAGGGCGCCAAGGCCACCATTGTGGAGATCCACGAGAGCGGCGATGCGCAAGTCAATGCGGCGCTTGAGCTGGTGGTCGGCGACGAGGCGCAGGTCGACTACATCAAGATCACGCAGGCTCGCGCTTTGCATGTCGGGAGCCTTCTCGCCACGGTCGGCGCGCGCGCCCATTTCAACAGTTTCGCTTTCACCAGCGATGCCCGGTTGGTGCGTAACCAGAGTTTCATCCGCTTTGCCGGAGAAGGCACAAAAGCCGGCATCGGCGGCGTCAGTCTGCTGCGGGGCAAGGATCATGTCGACACCACGCTGCTGATCGAACACGCCGCAGGTCATTGCGAGAGTCGCGAGCAATTCAGGGCGGTGCTCGACGACGAGAGTCATGGCGTGTTCCAAGGCAAGATTGTTGTCAAACAACATGCTCAGAAGACCGACGCGAAAATGATGACGCGCGCGCTGCTCCTTTCCGACCAAGCTGAGGCCGACAACAAGCCAGAGCTAGAAATCTTCGCCGATGATGTCGTTTGCGGCCATGGCGCCACTGCCGGCGCGCTCGATCCGGGTCTCAAGTTCTATCTGATGTCGCGCGGCATCCACGAGAAGGAAGCTGAAGCGCTGCTAGTGCAGGCTTTCGTCGGCGAAACAATCGAGGAGATCGCCCACGAAGGAATACGCGACGCGCTGATGATCGCGAGCCTGAAATGGCTGGGCGGGCGGAGTTGACTATGCATCCGGCGGTCAGCAACGGCTCGTGCGACGTCAACAGGATTCGAGCGGATTTTCCTGCCCTCGCAATGCAGATTTATGGCAAGCCGCTGGTCTATCTCGACAACGCGGCGTCGGCGCAGAAACCGAAGCAGGTTCTCGATCGGCTGCAGAAAGCCTACACCGAGCAATATGCCAACGTGCACCGCGGTCTCCACTATCTCGCAAACGAGGCGACCGAGGCCTATGAGGGCGCGCGTGAGACGGTACGCGCATTTCTGAACGCCGCCCGCAAGGAAGAAATTATCTTTACCCGCAATGCCACCGAAGCGATCAACCTTGTCGCCTACACTTTCGGACGCGAGCGCATCAAGGCCGGGGACGAAATCGTGCTTTCCATTATGGAGCACCATTCCAATATCGTGCCGTGGCATTTCCTGCGTGAACGTCAGGGTGCGGTGATCAAATGGGCGCCGATTGACGACGAAGGGAACTTTTTGCTCGACGAATTCGAGAAGTTGCTCACGCCCCGGACTCGGATGGTGGCGATTACACAGATGTCGAACGCGCTTGGCACGGTCGTTCCGGTAAAGGATGTTGTGAGGCTCGCGCATGCGCGCGGCATTCCGGTACTGGTCGATGGGGCGCAGGCGGCAGTGCACATGGATATCGATGTGCGCGATATCGACTGCGACTTCTATGTCTTCACCGGTCACAAGTTATATGGGCCGACGGGCATCGGCGCGCTCTATGGCAAATACGAGCATCTCGCGACCATGCCGCCTTTCAATGGCGGCGGCGAAATGATCCACGAGGTGTTTGAGGATCGCATCACCTATGGCGAGCCGCCCCACAAGTTCGAAGCGGGCACTCCGGCAATCGTACAGGCGATCGGGCTCGGCGCAGCGATTGATTACGTCAATTCGGTTGGCAAGGCACGCATTCGCGCGCACGAGACCGGCTTGGTGAAGTACGCGCATGATAGACTTGGTCAGATCAATTCGCTGCGAATCATAGGCAACGCGGCGGACAAGGGTCCAATCGTCTCATTCGAATTGAAGGGCACTCACCCGCACGACGTCGCGACAATTATCGATCGTGCGGGCGTGGCCGTACGAGCCGGCACCCATTGCGTGATGCCGCTGCTTGCGCGTTACGGCTTGACCGCCACATGTCGCGCGTCGTTTGGCATGTATAATTCGAAAGAGGAGGTGGACACGCTTGCCGCCTCGCTCGTCAAGGCTCAGGAATTTTTCGTATGACGGAAGACACGCAGGCCAACGCATCAGTAACGGAAAAGCCGGCTGAAAATGCCGCAGTGGTTGGCTCGCCGGCCCTGCCGCAGGATGAGCTCAACAAGCTGACCGATGACATCGTCGCGGCTTTGAAGACCGTTTATGATCCTGAGATTCCGGCCGATATCTACGAGCTGGGTCTCATCTACAAAATCGATATTGGCGACGATCGGGGTGTCAAAATCGACATGTCGCTGACATCGCCGAATTGCCCGGCCGCGCAGGACCTGCCGATCATGGTGGAGAATGCGGTGTCGAGTGTGCCAGGCGTGAAGGAGACCAAGGTGGCTGTCGTATGGGATCCGCCATGGGATCCAAGTCGTATGTCCGACGAGGCGCGACTAGTGTTGAATATGTGGTGAGTTGAAGTTGAAGCGGCGAAACGCCAAATAAAGGGCTTACGAGGGATGACTATGACGATGCCACGACCCCGGCCTCAAGTGATGCGGCTTACCGATGCCGCCGCGACGCGTATCAAGGACGTGATGGCGCGGGCAGGAAAACCCGTGGCCGGCGTGCGCGTTGGCGTCAAGAACGGCGGCTGCGCGGGCATGGAATACACAATGGAGTATGCCGAAGCGGTCAATGCGACGGACGAAGTGGTCGAGGATAAGGGCGTGAAGATCCTGATCGATCCAAAGGCCGTGCTTTTCCTGCTCGGGACCGAGATGGACTACAAAACCGACAAGCTGTCGGCGCAATTCATTTTCAATAATCCGAACCAGACGAGCGCGTGCGGCTGCGGTGAATCGGTGCAGCTCACGCCGGCGAAAGACGCAAACTAGGCCTGCTACGCAACTTCAGCGGTGCTGTCTGTCGCGACCTCGGGGTCGGTCTCGCAAATCACGCGGTTGCGGCCATGCCGTTTTGCGGCATACAGGCACGTATCGGTGCGCTCAATAAGCGACTGCCGGTGTCGCCCTTTCGTAACGTACCGACACCGATCGATATCGTCATCCGGCCGAGATGTTCACCGGTCGAGCGTTTCATCAACTCCTTGGCCATCACTGCCCGGCGGATGTGCTCGGCAACCGTTACGGCCGCCCGCAAATTGGTGTTCGGGAGAATGACGGCGAATTCCTCGCCACCATAGCGTGCCGTTGTGTCCTTACCCTTTACATTGCGTTTCACCGACATCGCCACAAGGCGCAGAACCTGGTCGCCGGTCAGATGGCCGAAGTTATCATTGAAGGTCTTGAAGTGATCGATGTCCGTGAGCATCAGCGACAACGCCTCGTTTGCTTCTAGCGCTTCCGCTATCGACTTCTCCAAGGTGATGTCAAAGAATTTTCGGTTGGCGACTGGGTAAGCGGATCGGTCAGACTTTCGGTGCGCACGGCCTGTTGATTCAGCGCAGGGTGGTAGCCGCTCGCATAGGCGTACCAAATTTCGTAATTGCGCGGAGTTGCAGGCTGGCGCAGCGCCTTCATCTGTCCGAGAGCAATGTCTGCGAACGCCATTGTGCGTTCGTAGTCTTCGACACGCCCGCCATTGCTGAATATCCCCAGTTGCAAGCCGGTGCTTGCGGAGGACGGCGCTCCGACACCTCTCTTTCGGACGGTATGCGAGGGATATGAATCGGGGGTAAATTTGGAACCGATATGCAATCAACGGTTGCTAAATAGCATCCGCACCGCCCGGTCAGGCTTTGACCGTAAACGGCCGGAGCAAAAAGGCCGGGAGATGGCCTCCGTCGTTTTCTTGTGCTTGTTGATAAGGCGGTGTCTTGGGAGCAGCTGCATTCTTTTTTGTCTGATGTGCTGGTCCGCGCCCGCGACTTCGGGCGCGGGGGGCTTCTGTGCGAGATCGCTGGCCGTGCTCCCGGGCGGGCGGGCTTTCGACCGCTTCGGTCACCGCCGGTTTGTCCAGCCACGGAATGGTCTGGCCGATCAGCCGCTCGATGGCGTTGACCGCCTTGCTGTCGATTGGGGCGACGATGGTGATCGCAGTGCCGCTGCGCCCGGCTCGACCGGTGCGACCGACACGGTGCACGTAGTCATCTGCGTGATGCGGTACGTCGAAATTGAGCACGTGACTGACCTCGGGAATGTCGAGGCCGCGGGCGGCGACGTCGGACGCAATCAACAATTCGGCTTCGCCGCGGCGAAAACGGTCCAGGGCCGCCATGCGCGCGGGCTGATCCATATCCCCGTGCAGCGCGACCGCATTGAATTTATGGCGGAGCAGGGAGCGATGGAGGTTGGCGACCTCGCGCTTGCGATTGCAAAATATGATCGCGTTCTTGAAGCCAGAAGCGGAACGGATCAATCCGCGTAACGTTTCGCGTTTCTCATGCGGGTCCCGACCGGTCGAAACCAGAAATTGCGCAATTGTCGCGGCGGTGGTGGCCGGCTTGGTGACCTCGACACGCACAGGATTGTGCAAAAAGGTATCGGCGATACGCTGGATCTCCGGCGGCATGGTGGCCGTGAAGAAAAGCGTCTGCCTCGTGAACGGGACCAGTTTGCCAATTCGTTCGATGTCGGGGATAAAGCCCATGTCGAGCATGCGGTCGGCTTCGTCGATGATGAGAAGCTCGCAGCCCGATAAAAGCAACCGCCCGCGTTCGGAGTGATCGAGCAGACGGCCAGGCGTGGCGATCAATACGTCGACGCCTCGCAGCAGCTTAGCATCCTGATCGTCGAATGAAACGCCCCCAATGATCAGCGCCACGTTGAGCTTGTGGTTTTTGCCGTATTTTTCGAAGTGTTCGGCGACCTGTGCCGCGAGCTCACGCGTCGGCTCGAGGATCAGCGTGCGCGGCATGCGCGCGCGTGCGCGACCTTTTTCCAGCATTGTCAGCATCGGCAGCACGAAGGCTGCGGTTTTTCCGGTACCGGTTTGCGCAATGCCGAGCACGTCGCGCCGCGCGAGCACGTGCGGGATCGCCTGGTCTTGAATCGGGGTTGGCGTTTTGTAGCCAGCCGTTTTGATGGCGGCGAGAACTTTGGCGGATAAGCCCAGATATGAAAAAGGCATATAACCTCAGAAAACCGCCCAGAGCGCGCTGGACTAACAAAAACCAGTTGCTATGCGCGGGGGACGGCCGAATCTTCATGTCAGACCGGTTGCAGGCAACATAGGGTTCGAAGAGCCAAAGTCAATGCTTGGAATAATGATAAGCCGCATTAATTCTTAATCTTTTGGCTTTGAAACGCATGATTGCGGCAATTTACTGCTGTATCCGGATCGGCACCAGCCTTGTTGCACCATGCCTTGTGCAATGCTTTCCGGTTCGCATCCCTTTGCCTTGGCGGGCACGGGGCCTATAGGTGACCGCAAAATTATCGCCGGAAGCACATGATGCGCACGCAAGTCGGAATTGTCGGAGCAGGGCCCGCCGGACTCATGTTGGCAAGGCTTCTGCATCTCCAAGGCATCGAATCGATCATCATCGAAAATCGCAGCCGCGATTACATCGAAAATCGCATCCGCGCCGGACTAATCGAGCATTGGGCCGCCGACTTGCTCGCCGACGTAGGCGTCGGTAGCCGCATGCAACGCGAGGGAATGCTGCACTGGGGAATCAATATCGGCATCAACGGCGACCTGCACCGCATTGATTTCAAAAAACTGGTGAACAAACGTATTACAATCTATGGGCAGCAGGAAGTCGTGAAGGACCTCGTGGAGCGCCGACTTTCCGATGGTGCGCCGCTTCTGTTTCAGGTCGACGACGTCACGGTGCACGATCTGAAAACGCAAAGGCCGAACATTCGCTTCAAACATGACGGCCGGCCGCAGGAAATCGATTGCGATTTCATTGCCGGCTGCGACGGATACCACGGCGTCTGCCGACCAAGTATTCCCGACGGGGTGCTCAGCGTGTTCGAGCGAGACTATCCATTCGGCTGGCTCGGCATCCTGGCGGAAAGTCCGCCGCCCGATCACGAATTGATCTACTCCTACACAGATCGCGGCTTTGCGCTTTACACCATGCGTTCTCCAACCCTGGCGCGACTTTATCTACAGTGCGATCACGATGAGGAGATTGAGCATTGGCCTGACAACCGGGTTTGGGATGAATTGCACAGACGGCTCGGAGGGGCTCGCAAACTCGCAGAGGGCAAAATGCTGCAAAAGGGCATTACGCCGATGCGCAGCTTTGTCGTGGAGCCTATGCAGTATGGTCGCCTTTTCCTCGCGGGCGACAGCGCGCACATCGTTCCTCCGACCGGCGCGAAAGGGATGAACCTCGCATTTGCCGATGTGGTTATGTTGTCGCGCGCTTTGGACGCCTACTACAAAAACAAAAGCAATGATGGTCTGGAGAATTATTCAACAAGGTGCCTGCGGCGTGTTTGGTATGCCCAGCGCTTCTCCTGGTGGATGACGCAGAGCATGCATCGTTTCCCGAACGAGTCTGCCTTCGACCGCCGGCGGCAACTTTCCGATCTCGATTATCTTATGAGCTCGAATGCGGCTGCCACCTCGCTGGCGGAACAGTATGTGGGCCTTCCGGTGGGTTAGTCCTGCAGCACCGAACGAAGCGGTCGGCGCAGGAGCATGATTGCGACACCGGCTGCGGTCGATATGAGCGCGAGCATCAGGAAAAAATTGCCTTTGTCCATGCTCGACCAGAACATGCCGAGATAGCCGGCAAGAAATCCGCCGACGAAGCTCGTGGCGAGCCACACTCCCATCATCATCGACAACAATGTCTTCGGCGCGATCTTCGTCACGAGCGAAAGGCTGGTCGGGGAGAGATAGAGTTCTCCGATCGTGATGACGATGAAATACAGGAAGAGCCATAGCCAGCTGGCCTTGCCAGTGCCGGCGCTCCAGGCCGCAGTCACCATGACCAGATAGGCGAGCGCATTGAGCAAACAGCCTATCCCGAGTTTCGTACTGGTCGACGGCTCGTTTTTTCCCTGCCAGCGCCACAGAGCAACTATGAATGGCGTGAATGCAAAGATCATGAAGGGATTGAAGGCCTGAAACCAGGTCACCGGAATTTCGCCGCCCAAAAAATGCCGGTCGGTGAATTGGTCCGCCCAGAGCGTGATCGTGTTGCCTTGTTGTTCGTATGTCGCCCAGAACAGGCTGACCGGTGCGAATAGCAGCAGAAGTGCTGCAATCGATTGCCAGGCTTTTGCATCGAGCTTGCTGTCTGACGTGGCGCGTTTCTCGAATGCATCGCGCGGCAGGTGCGGCGTTGCGGAGAGATAAATGACAAGACCAAGGGTCATCCCAATTCCGGCGGCCGTGAAACCATAGTGCCAGCCAAGGTTTTCACCGAGCGTGCCGCAGACAAGCGGGGCGAGAAAAGCGCCGAGATTGATGCCGACATAGAAAATCGAAAAAGCACGTTCTCGACGCCGGTCTCCAGGCGGATAAAGTGAGCCGACCTGGGTGGAAATATTTGGCTTGAAAGCGCCGTTTCCGAGAATAAGAAAACCGAGAGCAAACAGGAACAAATGTTCGAAGGCCATCATGAAATGCCCGATGGCCATCAGAGTCGCGCCGATGATCACTGTGCGGCGCTGTCCGAGCACGCGATCGGCCAGCAATCCACCCAGAATCGGCGTTAAATAGACCAGGCCCGTGTAGAAGCCGTAGATCTGCGAGGCGAGGGGCTGCGGCGCCAGCGGGCCAAATACGAATTCCAATCCATGTTTGAAGGGTGCAAGGCCAATGACGTCGGCAGAGCTTTGCGGCGTGAACAAGTATTTGACCATATAAAGCACGAGAAGGGCCCGCATTCCGTAATAGGAAAAGCGTTCCCACATCTCAGTCGCAAAAAGATAAGAGAGTGCGCGGGGATGGCCGAAAAGCTCGTCGCGCGCGCCGGGGTGGTAACGGAGAAAGGCGCGTATAGAGGCCATGTTAGTTCCGGCAAGATGATTGCTGCGCAAACAATATCACAGTAGGACAAACATGTTTTCCAGCGGCCAAACTCGGTGTACGGTTTTTGCAAGTCTCACCGGGGAGCATCAAGCGGGGTTGTAATGAGGAGGGGTCGCACTAGGATCGTTTTTGCGATGTCCGTATTGCTTGCGGTTTTGTCCGCCGGGCAATCGCTTGGGCAAATCGACTATCCGAACCGGGCGATCCATTTCATTGTCGGGTTCGCCGCCGGTGGCGGGAATGATCTGTTCGCGAGGCTCGTTGTACAGAAATTCCAGGAGAATACCGGCGCAACCGCGGTGGTCGAGAATCGCGTCGGCGCCGGTGGACGTATTGCTGCCGAATTCGTCGCGCGTCAGCCGACCGACGGGTATACGGTTCTCGTCGGTGCAACCGGACAAATGTCGATCGCCACCGCAATTTTCCCGGATCTTGGCTACCACGCGAGCAACAGTTTCGTTCCGCTGAACATGATCGCGTCGTTCCCGCTGGTATTGGTGGTGCCGGCCAAGGATGTGAAAGAGCTCATCGCATGGGCAAAGGCCAATCCGGACAAGTCTAATTACGGCACATCGTCTCCGGCCTTCACCATTGCAAGCGAGCTGCTCAAGCTCAAAAGCGGGATGCCTGCCGTGGCGATTCCTTATAAGAGCAGCAATGAATCGAACCTGAGCGTGGTTTCGGGACAAAGCCTGTTCACCATTTCGGACGGGCCGCCGGTCATCCCGTTGGTAAAAGCGGGTAAAATCCGCGCGCTTGCGGTGACCGGGTCGGAACGCTCACCTGAACTCGCCGACGTGCCAAGCATGGCTGAAGCGGGTTTTCCGGATGTCGACACCCAGCTTTGGAGCGGCTTCTTCGTACCCGTAGGTACGCCGGCCCCGATCGTGGACAAGCTCACGACGGAATTGGGCAAGGCGCTTGCCGATGCGGCTGTCCAGGAAGGTCTGAAAAAAATGGCGGTGAAGCCGGGCGGGCCCACGGGGAGCGAATTCAAGAAACGGATTGATGCGGACATCAAGTTATTCGCCGAAGTCGTGAAGGCCGCTAACCTGACTTTCAAATAGGCTTCTGCCGGTCTGTGCGTTGCTGCCAGCCGTCGCTTGCGTTAAAGCATTGCCGCGGCTCCGACCGCTGCTATTGTACGAAGCGGGTAAAGTGGGGATACCATGCGGCCGGTCGCAGCGTTTGCGTTGCTCGTTGGAGTTTTGGCCGTTCCCAGTAGTGCGAACGCTGAATCTGTCGAAGAGTTGTTTCGCCATTTCAGTTTGTTCGGAACCTGGGCAACGAATTGCAAGACACCGCCAACGCCTGCCAATCCTCACGTCAGCATTACCGTGCCGAGCGCGGGCCTGGTCCTGGAGGATCACAATCTTGGTCCTGACTATGCCGTCAATCGTTACAGCGTTCTGTCAGCAGAGCAGGTATCTCCAACGAGCGTGGCGGTCAGCGTGATCTTCCAGCCTGGTACCGACGCTGAAGAGCGACAAAAGCTCATTTTCGCTGTGCGTGACAAAACACGCCGTACCATGTTCAATCAGGCCGATGGCGGCACGGTGCGAGTCAAAGACGGAATTGCGCTTGCCCGAGGCAGCAAAACGCCGCTGTTGCGCAAGTGCGAGGAAAGCAACCTCAGCCACTGACACCTTCGCACGCCTGTGCCGCGCGTCGGACCTATTGCCAGCCGGGAACATTGCGCATATCGGGCAAATGGTGGGCAATGCCTTTGTGGCAATCGATGCAGGTCTTCTGACCCGTGAACAGAAACCGCTGGTGGGCCTCGACGGCGCGCGGGCTCTGCCGCGTAATATCCATCGATTGCGCACTGTGGCAATTGCGGCATTCCAGGGAATCGTTCGCCTTCATGCGGGCCCATTCATGAATCGCCAGTTCCAGGCGATGATCCAGGAACTTTTCGCGCGTGTTGATCGTGCCAAAAAGCTTTCCCCAGACTTCCTTCGATGCCTGCATCTTGCGTGCGATCTTGTGTGTCCATTCGTGCGGAACGTGGCAATCGGGGCAATGGGCACGCACGCCAGATCGATTGTTGTAGTGAACCGTCGTTTTTAGCTCCTCGAACACATTCGAACGCATTTCATGGCACGAAATGCAGAATGTTTCGGTGTTGGTGAGTTCAAGGGCGGTATTGAATGCGCCCCAGAAGATTATTCCGGCGACGAATCCCGCAAGCACCAGAAATGCCAGGCTGAATACGGAGCTTGACCGAATCAATACGCCCCAGACTTCGCGTGCAAACGAGAGTACTCGCCTCCAAAAGGACGGCCTCGACACATCTGTCGTTGTCATCGCGGTCTCCCCGGCGCGGCTCCCTTCAGCACAGTGTCGATGTCGACGAAATCATTCTCGACCGGAGTTCGTACGTTGTGTTGCGGCACGTGACACTGGGTACAGAAATAGCGGCGAGGCGAAATCGAGGCCAGAAACTGTCCGTCACGATCGGAGTAATGCGTAATGCTGATCATCGGCGCCTGGGATTCGCGAACGCGCGTTCGCGCGTGGCATGACAGGCACTTGTTCGCATTGGTGCTGATCTCATAGCCTTCTGTGGAATGCGGAATGACAGGAGGCTGCTCCGGATAATTGCGCGGCTCGCGAACTGAAGAGTTCTGTTCCGGCGTCATGAGCGGCGGTGGGCCTTCCTGGTCAAGCGGGGTGGCTCCGCGCAAGGCTGAGAATGTCTCCGCCATCACCACGCTCGAGAGCAGCGCCATGAAGGCTGCGGCAGCAAGTAATTGTGACCGGTTTGCCATCTACCGCCCCCTAAACGCGCTCAATGCGAACGGCGCATTTCTTGTAGTCAGTCTGGAGGGAAATCGGATCGGTGGCGTCGAGCGTCACTTTATTGATGAGCTGGCTCTCGTCGAACCACGGTACGAATACGACGCCGCGTGGCATACGGTCTCGCCCTCGCGTCTCGATCCGCGTGCGGATCGACCCGCGCCGCGATTCGACTTTCACCTCGTCGCCGCGCCGCATATTGAGCTTGGCAGCGTCGTCGGGATGCATGAAGCAGACCGCATCCGGAAATGCGCGATAGAGCTCGGGGACGCGGCGGGTCATCGAGCCCGAATGCCAATGCTCGAGCACGCGGCCCGTTACAAGCCAGTAGGGGTAAGTCGCGTCCGGAGATTCGGCGGGCGGCTCATAGGGCAGGGCGAAAATACGCGCCTTGCCATCGGGGAATCCGTAAAATTCGACACCTTTGCCAGGCTTGACGTACGGGTCGAGGCCCTCTCGGTAGCGCCAGCGCGTTTCTTTGCCATCGACGACC
>Ga0307296_10001260_pt1 | contig 12649 bp, 8 predicted proteins | sample ER_DNA_153_FD_194467 | JGI IMG/M metagenome (GOLD analysis project Ga0307296, IMG submission 194467) | Bulk soil microbial communities from the East River watershed near Crested Butte, Colorado, United States - ER_DNA_153 | ecosystem: Environmental > Terrestrial > Soil > Floodplain | place: USA... | reverse complement strand
CTGGTTCGTCTTGAACAGGTAGAAGCCGTCCACTAGGGACCCGTCGGGCAGCGGGATGATCTGGTTCGAGATCGTCCCGTTCTGGGTCCCCGGATCGAAGATCGGCCGCGCCGGCTCCCAGGTAGGACTCGAGGAGGCGCCGTTGGTCGTGCGCGCGAACCAGACCGGCTGGTGGAACGCGTGCGCGTTCAACAATGCGTCCAGCGGAGCGTTCTCGTTCGGCGAGACGAACCGGTCCCACACCGCGTAGACCAGGTTGCCGCTCGGGTCGGTGCGGTCGGCGGTGAGCGACTCCTTGTCGTTGAAGTTGTTGCCGAGCGGGAGTCCTGCGCGCGAGGTGTCGAACTTCAGCGTGAACGGCTCGCTCCAGGTCGCGGACCCGTGGGGCAGTTTGGCGGCCAGGACCGCGTTGCGCGTGGTCGTCGTGTCGACCGACAGGCTGATCGACCATAGGTCGCCGTTGGGCGCCCACGACACCCACGGGTCCGATGAGCGCCCGAAGTCGCCGCCGTTGGCCGCGGTACCGCCGGCGCAGTTGCTGAAGTGCGGCGCGGAGTAGGCGAAGCTTGCGCCGCCGTCGTGACTGACCGCCGCCACCAGGCCGTAGCCCACGCGATGGGGCGGACCTGCCCGTAGCTGCGCACGCCCCCAGCGTCCGTCACACCCCTTTTCCGGCAACTGCCCGTCGAGAATGGACTGGTAAAGCAGAGCCTCGACGCGCGGGGCGCGTTCCGTATCGAGCAGACACGCCGTCTCAGCGATGAGCATCGCCGTGGTGACCAGCGGCTGCGGTTCGCTGGTCCGCAACTGTGAGCAAGCGCCGTAGTGCGGTGCGATCAGCGGCGGCGACCAGCACGCCGGTGTCGACGATCAGCACGGGCTAGTCACGGCCGAAACCCTCGCTCAGCGCATCGTCCATGCCCGTGGTGATCCCAGCCTTTGACGCTGCGGCGCCGACGAAAGCGAGGGTGCTCTGTGGCGCCAATGTCGTGTCCAACGGCAATTACGCAGCCAGTTCGGCGATTACCTCGTCGATGCTCAAGCGCCGCTTGGCGGCTTCGGCTTGCAGGCGCGCCAGTGCGGCGGCAGGAAGATCGACGGTCACGGATACGCCTGCAGTATTAGTAACGGCTGGATCGTTAGTAACGGCTGGGTCGGTTCCGACCCAGCACGCCAGCGAAATGGTCGAGCCGGTGCGCGCGGTGCGGTGTGGCGTAGCAGGCTGGCTGGCCGATGGGCGGACTCGGTCTGCCTCGGCGGTTCGCGATGAAGGCCACACGGCAGCCCATATGCGCCTAGCCTGGCGACCTTGCCATACCTCGAAGCCGCTTGCCGACCCGAAGGTTGCGTTCGCGGTCTTGCGCGGCTGCTTCTCGAGCAGCCAGTGAGCGACGCTCCTGGCGATCAAAGACACCATCGGCGGCCCAGGACAACACGGCCGCACAGGCCAGCGCAGACAGGTCTTCATGGACAGAAGATCAACGTGCGCCTGCCGTGGAAGCGTTATCACACCTGTATCTTGCTGGAGCCGACGGCCGGACTCGAAACGGGAACCGCTCGATTACAAGATCGGTGAGTGATGCCGACTGGAGTGTCTGCGCGCGGAAACAGAGGCACATACAGTGTTTGCACTGTCATTCGTGTCTACCGATGGCAGATGGTCATGGACAGATTCATGGACCGTCCATAGTGGATAAGTGCACTGGATCGCTGGTGGTTGACCGACAGTTAAGCTGACGCCGGTCCAGCATGAGTCGACATTTCCCTGCCGTTCCAACGCTCGGCATAGGTCAACCGCCCGACCGAGGACAATCGAGCTTCTCGGGGCGGGACGAGTGATCCGAGGCTCAGGCCCGCGAGTGGTGCTCGAGATCGGCAAGAGCCGGACGGCCTTCGCCGACAAGGCGCTCCTACCTCGACTGATGCCGCGGCCGGCGAACCGGTTGACCGGCTAGGAGGCAGCGCTCGCCTTCTCCGCGTCGGTGGCCTTGCGGACGACGACGCGCGTCCAGGCGCCAAGGTAGATGCGTTCGTCGTCGGCGAGTTCTCGTGGCCGCTGAGGTTCGAGCGCGTCGTCGGGGTAGGCCCTACCAGGCGCGCCGACGTAGGTACCGTTGGTCGAGCCGAGATCCTTCACCGACCATAGCTCACCATTTCGGATCAGCTCCGCATGGCGGTGCGAGATGGCGCCGTCGCTGGAGCAGTCGATCTCTGGGTTGATGTTGCGGCTCTTCGAGCGGCGTCCGATCAGCGCCACCCTATCCTTGAGCCGGACCACGGTGGGCAGCCCGCTGGTGGGGCAGGCGCCCGCGGCTTGCTGATGGGTGAACCAGTCCGGGTCGATCCATATCTCGGCGACCCAACCGACGTGCGACGGGTCGGCCGGTGAGCTCGCGGTCGGCCCGATGCGCCCCGAGCCCGGGTCGATCGGGGCGGGCGGTGGCGGCAGCTGGCCGGTGGTGAAGTCGTACCCGCAATCTTCGCAGAACAGCGCATCGGACGGGTTGGCGGCGCTGCAGTTCGGGCATTGCTTCGGCGCGACGCCGGTCGGTGGCAACGACAGCGATGACGGGCTCGCGGACGGTGTGGCCGGCGGCGGAGTCGACGGCGCAGCGGGAGGCGTCGGCGTGACGGGGGGCTTCGACGTCCCGGCGAACGCTGACGGGCCGGGCTCGATCGGCGCGCCGCACACGTCGCAGAAGTCGTCCGTCGACGAGGTGTGCCCCTGCGGGCAGACGGCGCTCATCTGCAAGGCCTCCTGGCGGATTGCGCAACATCGTGCGCCATAGCGCCGCGGCATGTTGCACGATCAAGGAAGCATGCGCTCATGAGGACGGCCGCACGCGTGTCGTCTTGGTCGAGCTAGTGTCGAGCGCCATCTCGTCGAGTTTGGATACGTCACGCTTGAGGCGCACCGTTCCAGTGTCGGCGTCCTCGATGTCGACGATCTTCTCCAGCCGTCGCGTCGCCTCCTCGTTGCCGGTCTCCGCCGCGAGCTTCGCCGCGCGGCCGAGTTTGAACGTGGCCGTGTCGATGTCACCGTCGGCTTTCGCCGCGAGACCTTCCTGAATGACCTGGGCCAGCTCCGCCTGCCCCGTGTAATGCGCGACGGCTGGACTGATACGCGCGGTCAGCGCGCTGTCGTCAGACCACAGCGCCTTGACCAGCCCCTGCGTGACCACCTCGCCGCCCACCTCGATCTGCACGCGCGCGGCAAGCTGCTCGGAGCCGACCGGCTTAGCCGCGACCCGGACGGCGACGTGGTAGTCACGGGACTCGTCGCCCCACGCACCGGTCGGGTATTCGGTGATCAGGGGGGTGACGTTGACGCGCCGATCGGTCAGGTCGTCGATGGTCGGCGCCACCTGCCGAACGAAAAGCAGCTCAGCGCCCTGTGGCGCCCACACCCGCAACTTAGCGTCGGCAACACCGCGTCCCATCGCCGTTTGCATCATCGCCAGGAAGTCGGCCGCCATATCAGCCGGATCGGCGATCAGGTCGACCGACCCCAGCAGAGCGGTGGCGATGCCGCGCAGCTCGCCGACGTCCCAGTCGGCGCCGACACCACGGCAGTCGCACTGGAACTCGCCGGTGACCGCCTGCACCGCCGCGGCGAGCTGCTGGGCGGTTTCGCCCTCGTTCTTTCCATCGGTGAGCAGGATGGCGTGGCGCTGCGTCGCCGGCGCCCGATCGAATGCCTCGTGCGCGGCCACCAGCCACTGGCCGATCGCCGTGCCGCCTTGCGGTGTCAGCCGCGAGACGGCCTCCGCTGCTGCGGCTCTGGTGCCCTGGTCGGCCTGCACCATGCCGGTACGCGGATAGACCGGCTCAGCCAGCCCGACGCCGGCGATGACCGCGAACCACGTCCCGTCCGCGATCTCCTCGATAGCGGCTGCGGCCGCCTTGCGCGCCGCGATGATCTTCGCTAGCGGCGCACCCATCGACCCCGAGCAGTCGATGATGATCGCCTCAGCGGCACCCCCGCTCTCGCCTGCCTGGCCGGTTCCAGCCGAACTCACCGTGACGATGGCGTGGACATCGGTGGCGCCATCGGGCAGGTACTCGTTCTGGAAGACCTCGGCGGTCCAAGTAGGCGTGGTGGACATGCGATCACTCCTCCGGTGCGATACGAGCCAGTGTCACGGTGATGTTGTCGTGGCCGCCCTGCTCGTTGGCCCACTGGACCAATCCTTCGGCCCGGGAGAGCGGCTCTGACGGTTGCGCGGCTACAACCTTGTGCAGCTCGTCGGCGGTCGAGCAGTAGTTCCACAGCCCGTCGCTGCACACGAGCAGCCATCCCGGGGTCGTGGCGGTCGTCGTTGACGTAGAGGCGTCGACGTCCGGAGAGTCGGCTCCGAGCCACTTCGTGATCGCGTGCGCCCTGGAGTCAGCTTCAGCGCTCTCGCGCGGGATCCCGCTGGCAATCTGCTCGGTGGCCCACGAGTTGTCGACGGACAGCTGCTCGGCCGGCCCCTTATCGGGCAGCCAGTAGGCGCGACTGTCGCCGACCCATCCGGCGACGATCACCGCCCCGTCCGCGACGGCCGCGACGAACGTGCACGACGGGGGATTGTCGGCGCCGGCCGATGCCGTGGCCTCGACGGCGATGTCGGCCGCCGACGCAGCGGCCTTGAGCTGCTTGGCCCAATGCGCCTGCCGTGCCGCGGTCGCGCCGCCGGGACGGGGCGCCGCGGCGAGCAGGTCGCGAGCGGTGTGGGCCGCGGCCAGGGAGGCGGTGTCGCTGTCAGTGGAGGTGGTGACGCCGTCGCAGACAACCAGCGCTGTCCAGGTTCCGTCAGATGCCAGGGCGCAGGCGTCCTCGTTGCGGGCATGGAGGAGCCCCTTGTCGCTGACCCCGACCACGGTCGGGCTCGGCTGCTCGACGACGTGCTCGCGGCCGTTGGAGGCCCGGGCGCCGCACACGGTGCACCACCCGTCTTCGCCCACCTCGCCACCGCATGCGGTGCAGCTGCGAGCCGGCGTCTCGGTGGACGACGTGACCGGTTCTGAGGGTGTTGCGGCGAGCGCCGCGCCGCAGTTCTCGCAGAACGCGTCGCCTGCAGCGATCGGTTCGCCGCACTGCGGGCAAGTCATACCAGCGACCTCGGTCGGACGGCGTTGGCGGCGTCGACGAGGTGTATCCGCTCGGCCCTGTCCGGAGTTAGCGCGGCGAGTTGCCGATAGGCCTGTTCAGCGCCGGCCCGCAGGTCGCGCTCGGTCGCCGCGACGCCGGCGATGTGCGTTTGCGGTTCCGGGCCGGACTGCTGGACCTGGTCGAGGGCTTGGGTCAATACCTTCACCGTCAGTTGCTGGCGGTCGCGCGGATCGATCGGTACGCGCTCGACCGTCTCGACCGCGTCGGCAAGCGCGGGCAGGCCCTTGTTGCTGCCCGCGAGAACCTCGGCCTTGGTCCGGCGGGCCGTTACGTATGCGGCGCTGGTCGGCCCGACCAGGTCGAGGGCGTTCAGCGCGCCGTCGACGTCTCCGTCGGCGAGATCGGTGCGGGCGAGGCCGAACGCCGCGGGAGCGATGTAGTTCGCATCGACGATTGTGCAGGTGCGATAGAGGCCCTGGGCGAGCTGGCGTTCGCCTGCGGTCTCGCAGGCGAGAGCCAGTGCCAACTTTGGCGCCAGTTCTCCGGGCACCTGGCCGAGCACTGTGTTGAACGCGGCGGTCGCCGCGGTGGAATCACCCCGAGCCAGCGCGGCAAGCCCGGCGAGCCAGACGGCGCGCCACTCCCATGGATCGTCGCTCAGGGTGCGCTCGATCGTGGCGTCGGCCACGTCGAACCGCCCGGCGTCGATACCCGCCCGCGCGCGAGCAAGCAGCACCTCGACGGTGTCCTGCGGGGCGCCGTCAAGCGCCGCCAGCCGTTGCAACGGATCGTCGATCGACACGCTGGCCAACCATGCCGCGGACGGATCGGACTGATCGACGAGCAGGGGTGGCAGCTCCTGCCATTCGAGAGTGGCCCCCGATGCCGTCGGCGCCCCAAACAGCACTGACGGGGTGGACTGGCGCGCCGGCCCGCCCACCCCGTCGCTGGCCACCACCTCGCGCAGCACGGCAAGTAACTGCTCGCGCAACTCGTCCGCGGATTGGAAGCGGTCGTTCGGGTTCTCGGCCGTGGCCTTGGCGAGCACCCGGTACAGCGAGTCATAACGCTGAAACACAGCTGTGTCATCGACCGGCGGCAGGCTCTTGACGTATGTGGACTGATGGCCGCGGAACTCCAGGAGCAGCACGGCCAACGTCCGCCCGATCGTGTAGATGTCGCTGGCCACACTCGGGCCCAGAGTGGCGATCTCCGGAGCCTGATAGCCGACCGTGCCGTAGATCGCGCTCTCGTTGTCGTCGATGCGGCGCACGCCGCCGAGGTCGATCAACTTCACTGCGTCGCCGAACTGGATGATGTTGTCCGGCTTGAAGTCGCAGTACAGGAGTCCTTGGCTGTGTAGATAGCTGAACGCCGGCAGGATCTCGATCATGTACGCGATGGCCTGGTCGGCGGGGAACGGGTCGTAACGCCCGTGGTTGGCGTCCATGCGGACCTTGAGGATCTGCTTGAGCGAGCTACCGCCGACGTATTCCATCACCGTATAGCCGGCGTCCTCGTACATCGCGAAGTTGTAGATGTTGACGATGAGCGGATGCTGAACCTCGGCGAGGAACTGCCGCTCTGCGACGGCCGCCTGGTATGCATCGAGATCGCCGGCATTGAGCAGGCCCTTGAGTACGACCCATCGGTCTGAGACGTTCTTGTCCGCGGCAAGGTAGATCCAGCCGAGGCCGCCGTGGGCCAGCGGGCCGACCACCTCGTACTGGCCGCCGACCAGGTCTCCGGCGGAAAGCTTCGGCGCGTAGGAGAACTCGGTACGGCACTTGGGGCAGAAGCCCTGTGTGCGCCCAGGCCTTCCGTCCCGTGATCGACCCACGGGCGCGCCGCACTTGGCGCAGAACCGCTTCTCCTCGGCGACCTCTGGGTTCGCCATGATCACCGAACGTGGATCCGGCACCGGTGCCGGCGGGATGGACGTGATTCCGGCGCCCAGCCGGGACGAGCGGGTATGTGCCGTGCCGAGGCTGCGGGTGGGGCGGGTACCTCCTCCGCGGGCCGACCCGATCGGCGCGCTGTACAGCCGCGACGAGCTGCTCGTGCGGGTGCTGCCGGTGCGAGCAATGGGCATTGAGGCGCTCGGAGCCGCGCTCGGTTCTGCGACGGCCGGGGCTCCGCAGACGTTGCAGTAGCCGTCCTCTATCTGTCCGGCGCAGCCAGGCTGGGTGCAATTCACTGCGACTCCTCGGAGGCGGCGGCTATGTCCGGCGCGGGTGCCCTCGGCATCGGCGTTTCGGGCGCTGGAACTGACGACTCGATTGCGGGCACCGGTGGCTCGGGCGGTGCGGCGATCGCACCGACGGCGACCTGCACCGCTCGCCCGTACTCGGCGACGAGCGGGCGGGCCACGGCTAGATCGCACGGCGCGCGCCACAGCAAGGAGCGCAGTGCGGCGAATCGCTCGCCGATTGCGGGATCCTCGGCCAGCCCCGCCGCCGCGGCCTTGGCCTGATACGCCTCGGCGAGCCCGCGCAACTCGGCTCTCTCGGTCAGCGGCGCGCTGAATCGGCGGCCGGCCTCGGCCAGCGCTGCGGCCGCTCGTTCGAGACGTTCGCGATAGTCGGTCAGTGCGGCCTGCGTCGCCTTCCAGGTGCCTGGGGCGTCGGGGCCGTCCGGGATGGGCGGTACCGCCCCCAAGGCGGCGATGTCCGGCACGGCGAGGCGCGGCGGCGCGGTGATCTTGTCCCGACACTTCTCCGCAGTGGCTCGCACCTGCCTCTCGATCGCAGCCAGCTCGGCAATGCGGGCGGCCAGCGACGCCGACTCGCGCCCCACGGAAGCCCGTAGCGAGGTCTCCTTGATCAGGTCGCGTTCGAGGATCTCGGCGGCGTTCACGATGCGAGCCACTTCCCTGCCCAACGCGGCCGGGCCGGCGTCGCCCCCCAGTGCGACCTCGAGCTGGTCGGCAAGGGCCTCGGCGTCACCGCTGTGGCGCGCCAACGTAGCCGCGAGGTGATGGCAGCGGGCGAGCGTCTCGCGCAGCGGACCGATGCGATCGGCCACCCCGGAGCCCGCGATCGTGTCGGCGTCGAGGCGTGCGGCAAGTCGCGCCTCCAGCGCGGCGGCCAGGGTGGTGGCCTCGCTGAGCGAGAACGCCGACGGGTTGCCGAGCGGGTCCGGCAGCCGTCCCCAAATCAGCTGCGCGATGCGCGCCAGCTCCTTCTCGGTCACGCGCCCGCTGTCCCATACCCGGATCAGCTCGTCGGTGCGCCGGTCGATCGACTCCAACAGCGATAGGGCCAAAGTGAGATCGCTGGTGAACGTGTCGGGCGCAGACGACACCTGCGCGCGCCGGTCGAGCGAACCTAGTGCGGTCTTCAGGTCGTCGCGCCAGCGTCGCAGCTCGTCCAGAAACTTCAGGACGCTGCGTGCGCCGGCAGGCGCGGTGAGCGAGCCGGGAGCGGTGGGTGGCGTGGCCAGGGTGGTGGTCATGGTCATGGCAACGCGCGCCCGTATACGGCGGGCGGTGGTTTCGGCACTGGGGCGGGCAGCCACTTGCGGTAGATCGTGGCCCAGCGACCGTCCGTGCGCATGTCCTGCAGCAGCGCATTGACGAACCGAACGAAGTCCACGTTCTCCGCCGGGATGCCGAGGCCGTACGGCTCCTTGGTGAACTGATCACCGGCGATCCGCGCGTACGGATCCTGGCTGGCGAACCCCGACAACACCGTGTTGTCCGAGACGATGCCTTCGACCGAGCCCTGCTGGAACAGCACCATGCAGTCGCTGATGTTGGCGACGTGCACCTGGACGACCTTGGGATAGAGACTCGTGAGGTTCTGGCTGCCGGTGGAGCCCGTCGCCGTGCAGACCTTGCGGCCGTTGAGCTGGCCGACATCCGTGTACGGCGAGTTCTTGCGCACCAGCACCTGCTGTCCGGCGTGGAAGTACTCGGTGGAGAAGGCGATCTGGCTCCACCGCATGCAGTTGATGGTCATGATGTCAGCGACGAGATCTACCCGTCCCGACCGCAGGTCGGGGATCCGCTGCGCGAAGTTCTCGACCCGGTACTCGACCTTGCCCTTGATGTCCTCGCCGAAGATCGCGTGGGCCACCTCGTTGACCATGTCGATGTCGAAGCCTTCGAGTTGGCCGGTGATCGGATTGCGGAATCCGAAGAGCAGGTTGTCGGCCGAGACGCCGACAGTGATCTTGCCCTTGTCCCTGATCTTTTCCATGGTCGAGCCACGAAAGTCGCCAGGTGCGGGCAGCGGGCCGCTCGGCGCGTAGGACTCGACACGCGTGTTGTCGTTGTTGTTGCAGCCCGCACGTGTCGGCGTAGGGCTGGGGCTCGGTGCTGCACTGGACGACGGCGCGGGCGCGGAGGGCAGGGTCGGCGTGCTGCCTGCGCTGCATCCTGCCACCAGGGCGGCAGCCGCCGCGGTCAATGTCCCTGTCAGCAGGAGTTTCTTCATCGGTACTCCCGCAGCCGGAGCGAGATGCCGCGTATCGACGTGACGGCGGCGGCCACCCCGACTATCAGCGCGATCCACGCGAGTAGAGTGAGCGGAGCTCGGGCCGTGCTGAGGTCGTTGCGCAGCTGGGCCGAGCGCTGGCCGAGTGCCTTGGCCGACGCTGTGTCGAATGTGCCGAACACCGCGTTGGCATCCGTTGCCTTGCCCCCAGTGGCGAGAGCGACGGCGCCGTCCCAGTTGCCGCGGTCATCTTCCGCGCGAATTTGTTGATGCACACTCTGATAGGCGGCGAACGCCGTCTTGGCGGCTTGCTCGTCCGCACCGCCTTGGTCAGCGGCGTCGTTCAAGATCATGGTGGCATTGCGCGCCAGGCTGTTGAAGCTCTGGTCGTACGCCTGCCCCGACCCGCGGGAGATCAGTGTGAGACTCTCCGCGCTCTTCGCGTCGAACGCGTCGATGCGCGCGGTGGCCAACTCGACCGTCGCGAAGTAGGCGTTCGAGCGAGTGTGATTTGCCTTGCTCTGACTCCACGCCATGGTCGCGACCAAGACGACACCCACCACGATGACGGCGGCACTCGCGGTGACCAGCGGGAGGTTCAGCAGCCGGTGGGTTCGCCCCGCCAGCCATATCTGGGTGAAGAGCAGGATGCCGAGAGCTGCTAGCAGGCCGATTACCAGCCAGTACACGGCATGCGCGCTGCCGGAATAGGAGTCGGCGATGCGCGCCTGCTCGGTCTTGACCAGGTCTTCGAGCGGCGGCAGCGCGTCGGTGCGCAGGAGCTGGGTGGCCTGGCGCAGGTATGCAGCCCCCAAGGGATAGCCGATCCGGTTGTTCGCCCGGGCCGACTCGACCAGGCCCGTGTACTGCGTGACGACGTCGTTCACGTTGGCCAGTACGGCCGCGTCTTGCGCGCTGACGCCCGAGGCTTCGGCCAGCGTAGTCGACGCCGTGGCGATTCCCTCCTGGTATGCGCTGCGTGCCGCCGGCGGCTCCAGCCCGCCGACGAGGAATGCGTTGGTCAGGTTCGCGTCGGCGAAGACGAGGTTGGTGCGGATCGCCTGGATGCGCACCAACTGCGCGGCGTCCGAGCGCGCGCTCGACAGCGCGCTGGCCCGGCTCGACGCGGCAATGAACGCGAAAAGGCCGAACACGAGGCATCCGAGCACGACGAAGGCGCCGTAGCTGCGCATGCGTCCTGGAGTGCCCTCGAATGTCGCGCGGGCAACCTGGCGCACGACCTGCCGGGCAGGTGGCGGCTGCGGTATGGGCGCGCCGGCTGGCTGACCGGTCTCGATGACAGTCATCAGATCGTCCGACTAGTCGTCATATCTCCCTCTGGCGGATGCACCGTATCGGGTAGCTCACCCAGATCGTCGGGGGCAAGCTCGCGAAGCTGTTCCACGGTCGGATCGGGCTCGTCGCGCAGGCGCCATGCCTGCCGAACGACCGCGGCCTCGAAGAGGTTTCGGACGAAGCGAGCGTTGCCGAATCCGGTGTCGCGCGGGGTGAGCGTCAGGATTTGCCTCAGCCGCGCCAGGGCGTCCGCGGTCGGTGTGAAGTCGGACTCGGAGCTGATCTTGGTGAAGATCTCCACGAGCTGACCGTCGGTGTAGTCGTCGAAGGTCAGCGTCAGCCGGAACCGGCTCGCCAGCCCGGGGTTGGCGTCGATGAAGCCCCGCATCGGCTCGGGGTAGCCGGCGACGATCACCACCAGTTCGTCCCGGTGGTCCTCCATCTGCTTGACGAGGGTCTCGATGGCTTCCTCGCCGAACTCGTCGTCGGCAAGGGCGTACGCCTCGTCGATAAACAGGGCGCCGCCTATCGCCCTGCCGACGACCTCTGCGGTCTTGAGTGCCGTCTGCCCGACGTAGCCCGCGACCAGCGCCGAGCGGTCGCTCTCGATGAGTTGCCCGCCTTCGAGGACGCCCAGTGCCCTGTAGATACCGGAGACAAGCCGGGCCACTGTCGTCTTGCCGGTGCCCGGGTTGCCGACAAACACCAGGTGGCGTGTGATCGCCGGGTCGCGCAGCTTCTTGGCGGTGCGCAACTTGGCCACGCGCAGCACCTCGGCCTGGTGGCGCACCTCGGTCTTGACGGCGTCCAGGCCGATCAGGTCGTCGAGCTGGTCGAGCAGCTCGTCCAGCGTCTTGGTAGGCGGCGCGGCCTCGGCGGCCGGCGACGCGGCAGCCGCGGCGGCCGGGGCGGCTGTGGCTGGCGGCGCGTTCCGGTCTTCGCCGCCAGAAGTCGGATAGCAAGGTTGGCGACCAATACCGGAGCAGGGCGCTGCTGAGCTCCCGGGCGCGGCGTCCTGCTGCACGGCCGCGATCACCGAGGCGGTGCCCATCGCCTGCAGACTCGGCTCGCCCAGCGCGCACGCGGCTGATGCCAACTCGGCCAGCGCCTGCGCGTAGGTCGCTGCCTGCTCGCCGCCACGCGCGACGAGGCGGGCAAGCACGGGCGTCGGCCGCCTCGTGAACGACTGGCCGGCACGTGCGGCTGCCTCGAAGCCGCTGGTGCGGCCGCCGAACGCAGCGCCCCAATCGGCGGCCGCACCGGGGGCCCGCTCGGCCGCCGTGGCGGCGAGAGCCGCTGCCTCGGCCATTACGCTTGCCTCGGTCTCACCGCTGGCGACGCCCGCCGCGACCAGCCCAGCCACTGATGCGCGCACCGCGTCGACGGACTTGCTCATCGCTGCCCCTCCCCAGCCCGATCTCCATGGCCGCCTCGAGCGATGACTCAACCAGAGCGTGCAGATCGGCGGTAGGGCCGGCGATTCGGCCTCATCTCAGCTTCGGGTCGAGGGCGAGCGCGCCGGAGCCGAACTTCTCCGCAAGGAAGCGCCCGTGCGCGATCAGGGCATCGGCATCAGCCCGGCACACCGCGTCGAATACGTCGTCCATCTTGGAGCCGAGCAGGTCGAGTTGGTCGCAAAGCACCGTCAGCGACGTCTTGCCATTGCTCACCGGACGGTGGTCGGCGAACGAACGTGGCAGCCGCATGTACGCCGCGACCGCCTCGGGCATGTAGGACGTGGCGGTGCGCAACACGTCGTGGGCGGTGATGCTGCCGGGCCCGAGGTTCGTCAGCCGCGGCACAGTCTCCCGCACCACGAAGG
>Ga0307296_10001259_pt1 | contig 12650 bp, 13 predicted proteins | sample ER_DNA_153_FD_194467 | JGI IMG/M metagenome (GOLD analysis project Ga0307296, IMG submission 194467) | Bulk soil microbial communities from the East River watershed near Crested Butte, Colorado, United States - ER_DNA_153 | ecosystem: Environmental > Terrestrial > Soil > Floodplain | place... | reverse complement strand
GGCCGTGTCCACGAGCACGAAGGTCGTGTCGCCTCGCTTCAGCACCGTGTCGATCGAGTCGCGCGTCGTGCCGGGCACCTCCGAGACCATGACGCGGTCCGCACCGACCAGCGCGTTCAGGAGGCTCGACTTGCCGACGTTCGGCCGGCCGAGGATGGCCACCCCGATCGCGTCCTCGCCGACCTCCGAGGGGCCACCGCCGGGCAGTTCGTCGACGATCCGGTCGAGCAGGTCGCCGGTCCCGTGGCCGTGAAGAGCGGAGACCGGAATCGGGTCACCAAGGCCGAGTCGGTGGAACTCGAGCGCCTCGTCGTCCCGCATGGGGTCGTCGACCTTGTTCGCGAGCACGAGGACCGGCTTTCGCGCGCGACGGAGGATCTCGGCCACCTCTTCGTCGCCGGGCGTGACGCCGTTCTTCGCGTCGACGATGAAGAGGACGAGGTCGGCTTCCTCCACAGCGCGACGGGCCTGGTCCACGATGGCGCGTGTGATCGGCGAAGGATCCACGACGTCGACGCCGCCCGTGTCCACGAGGATGAACCGCTTGCCGTTCCACTCGCAGACGATCTCCTTGCGGTCGCGCGTGACGCCCGGCGTCTCGAAGACGACGGCCTGGCGCGTTGCCGACAGGCGGTTCACAAGCGTCGACTTGCCGACGTTCGGAAAGCCGACGACTGCAACTGTCCCGAGCAGCGGGGCCGTCATCCGCTCTTGGAAGGAACGGCCGCAAGCCTGGGCGGCGCGCCGTCCGGCCAACCTGCTTGTTCCATGCGCTTCAAGAACTCCCAGAGGCGCCGGATCTCCGTTTGGATCTCCTCGGTGGCCTTGCGATACCCCTTCGAGTTCCTCGGGTACTCGCTGAACCGCATCGGCTCGCCCCAGGCGAGCCCGACCATGGGCCGTGGCACGCCGACCCGCCAGTTCTGCGTCCCGTAGATCGCGGCGGGGACGACGGGAACTCCCTCCTGGATTGCGACCATCGCGGCACCAGGCTTTGCCTCCCCGGGCCGGCCGCCACGCTGCCGCGTCCCCTCGACAAACATGCCGAGGAGCAGGTTGTTCCGAACCGCCTCGCGCGCAAGCCTGACGGCCTCCCGGTCCGATTCGCCGCGGCGCACGAAGAGCGTCCCGAAGGATCGAATGAAGGCGCCCGCGAGCGGCACTGCATCGACCTCTGCTTTCGCCAGGTATGAGATGCGCCGCGGGCAAGTCGCGCCGATCACCGGGATGTCGATCCAGTGGATGTGGTTGACGGCGAGGACAGCCCCACCCTCGCGCGGGATACGCTCGGCTCCGTACACCTTGATGGAGGTGGTGGCGCGCGTCAGACCGGCGAGAAGCGTGCGACCGACGCCCCACCACATGACGGCGTGCAGGTTCATGCGCGGCTGTGAGCCGTGACAGCGTCCTCGATCTGCTCGACGACCTCGTCGATCGAGAGCTCGGTCGTATCAATCGTCTGCGCGTCCGGCGCCGGCCGGAGCTGGTGTGCGTCGCGCTCGTCGCGGAGACGGAGGTCTGTGGCGAGCGCGTCCGCGCCGATCCCGGGTCGCTCGGCCTCGCGGCGGCGCGCGCGGACCTCAGCATCGGCGACCAGGTAGACCTTCACGTCCGCGTCGGGGACGACGACGGAGCCGATGTCTCGGCCCTCCATGACGGCATTCCCCTCCTCGGCGAGGATCCGCTGGCGCTCGCGGAGGACGACGCGAACGGATGGGTGGCGGGCGACCGAGGAGACGACCCGGTCGATCTCGGCGGTTCGAATCAAGTCCGTGACGTCACGGCCCGCGATGCTGATCCGTTCCTGGGCGAAGCGGGTCTCGCTCTCCCGTGCGAGCGAGGCCATCGCCTCCTCGTCATCGAGGTCGACGCCGCGCTCGAGCGCGAGCCAGGTCAGCGCCCTGTACATCGCTCCAGTGTCGAGATAACGAAAGCCGAGACGCTCCGCGAGCCGGCGAGCGACAGTGCTCTTGCCGGTCCCGGCCGGGCCGTCGATCGCAACGATCACGGCACGCGAACGCCGGCGAGGCGTGCCTCGCCCCGGCTGCGACGGAAGGGGGCCGGTATCGGTCGAATCACCTGACAGCGAGCGAGTCGAGGATCTCGAAGAAGTCGGGGAAGCTTACAGCGACGCTTTCTGCGCCCTTGATCTCGGCGCCCTCCCGGGACACAAGCCCGGCCACCGCCCCGAGCATCGCGATCCGGTGGTCGCCGCGAGTGTCAATCTCGCCCCCGCCCCTGGGGCGGGAGGGTATGCCACGAACCCGGAGCCCATCCTGCATCGTCTCGATCCGGATTCCAAGTGGTCGTAACGCTTCCCTGACACTCTCGAGACGGTCAGACTCCTTCACGCGCAGCTCCTCCGCGCCCCGTACGACGCTCTCCCCGTGGGCCATGCCGGCGACGAGAGCGAAGAGCGGAAGCTCGTCGACCAGAAGCGGCACCTCCTCCGGTGGCACCTCGGTCGCGTCCAGCTCTGCGTGCCCGACCTCCAAATCGGCAACGGGCTCCCCACCTTGAAGACGCCGGTTGAAGACGGCGATCCGCGCGCCCATACGCTCGAGCACGGAGAGGAAGCCAGTTCGCGTGGGATTGACACCGACCCCACGGACGACCAGCTGCGAGTCCGGCAGGAGCGTCGCCGCCGCGATGAAGGGAGCGGCAGAGGAAAAGTCCCCGGGAATCTCGATCGTCAGCGGCTGGAGCCGATCGGCCGGCCAAATGCTCTTCGCGGGGCCACCGCGAATGCGGGCCCCTGCGGCCTCGAGGAGACGCTCGGTGTGGTCTCGCGTCGGCACGGGCTCGACGACTACGGTCGGCCCGCCGGACGCGTAGAGCCCAGCAAGCAGAACGCACGACTTGACTTGGGCGCTCGCCACGGGCAGCTCGTAGCGGATCGAATCGAGCCGGCCGCCCGCGATCGTGAGGGGTGCATGACCGTCGGTCGTCTTGATCCGCGCTCCCATCTGGCGAAGCGGCTCGGCGATCCGCTCGAGCGGCCGGCGCGAGAGGGACTCGTCTCCGGTCAGGACGAAATGCCCCTCCTGGCCGGCCAGGATTCCTGCCAGGAGCCGCATCAACGTGCCCGCATTGGCGCAGTCGATCGCCTCGTCCGGCTCGACGAGGCCACGCAGCCCGACGCCGTCCACGTTGACGCGGTGACCGTCGACCTCGATTCCGACTCCGAGGTGCCGGAGGGCAGCGGCCGTCGCCAGCGTGTCTGTGGAGCTGCCGAAGCCCGTGGCCGCAGTCTCGCCGTCCGCAATGGCGCCGAGTAAAAGAGTCCGGTGTGAGATCGACTTGTCGCCCGGGACCTGGAGGGCTCCCCGGATCGACACGCCGGGCGAAACGAACACGGGCTAGACCTCGATCGCGGGCGAGACGATCACCGAGTACCCCTGCGCCGCGAGCAACTCGGCCGCACGCCCGGCTTCGGTCTCGCCGGAGACCAGCACCGTGAGCGTCCCGCCGCGCTCGGGCGACATGTGCTGGAGCTCGAAGTCCTCGATGTTGATCTTCTCGGCCCCGAGCGCCTGCGTGATCCCGGAGAGGACGCCCGGCCGGTCGGGCACGTGGATGCGAAGGCGCTGAAGTCCACCGGCATCCGGATAGGCCTCGGTCAGGAGGCGGCGCCGGTGACCCGCCGCCTCGCCGATCCAGCGCGCCAGGAAGCCCGCGTCCTTCGAGTCGAGCGCATGCTCGAGCTCCTCGATCCGACGCCGGTGCTCGCCGAGTGCGCTTCGGAGTTCGGTCGCGTTGTCGAGGAAGATGTCGACCCAGATCCGCGGGTTGGCTCCAGCCACCCTCGTCATGTCTCGGAGCGAGCCGCCCGCAGCGGCAAGCGGCTCGTGCCCATCGATCCGGACCGAACCGGCGTGGTTGAGAAGGAGGTTGGCAAGCGCGTGCGGGAGGTGGCTCGTGAGAGCAACGAGCCGGTCGTGGGCCCGCGGATCCACCGCGACTGGAAAGGCTCCCAGCGATGCGACGAACCCGTGCAGGCTCCGATAGCGCTCAGGGTCGGTCTCTGCGACCGGCGTCAGGAACCAGGTCGCACCGCGGAAGAGCTCGCCGCTCGCATGCTCAGGACCGTGGGCCTCAGACCCGCACACCGGGTGACCGCCGATGAACCGCGTCCGTTCGGCGACCGCTGCGCACACCGCTCTCTTCGTGGAGCCGACGTCTGAGATCGTGCAGTCGCCGGTCGCAGCAAGCGCAACTCCGACCTGGTGCACGAGGGTGGCGACTGGAGTTGCGACGAAGGCCAGCTCTGCACCCGAGACGGCTTCCTCCACGCTCGCCGCCTGCTCGTCCAGGGCCCCTCGCTCGCTTGCGACCCGAAGTGACTCCGGATCCTGGTCGAAGCCAACAACCATCTCGACGCCTGCACTCTTGGAGGCGAGACCGATCGAGGCCCCGATCAGCCCAGTTCCCACGATTGCGACCCGCACGGGCTAACCGATGACTTTGCCCATGAGCGAGGCCAGGGCCCGAATCTCGTCCGCGAAGGCCCCGAACTCGGCCGTCGGAATGAGCTGCGGCCCGTCGCAGAGAGCCTCCTCGGGCACCGGGTGCGCCTCGACGATGATGCCGTCCGCTCCCGCCGCAACCGCCGCGCGCGCCAGGGCCGGCACGAGCTCCCGCTTACCGGCCGCATGGGACGGATCCACGATTACGGGCAAGTGGGTCTCCTGCTTCAGCACGGGGATGGCGCCGATGTCGAGCGTGTAGCGCGTCGAGCGCTCGAAGGTTCGGATTCCGCGCTCGCAGAGGATGACCTGCTGATTCCCCTCCCTCAGGATGTACTCGGCAGCCATGAGCAGCTCTTCCACCGACGCCGAAGGGCCGCGCTTGAGCAGGACGGGCTTGTCGGAGCGCCCCACCTCGGACAGGAGACTGAAGTTCTGCATGTTCCGGGCGCCGATCTGGATCACGTCCGTGGTCCCGACCACGGCCTCGACGTCGCGCGGATCCATGAGCTCGGTGACGAGTGGAAGGCCTGTGAGCTCGCGCGCCTCCGAGAGGATCTCGAGGGCCTCGACCCCAAGCCCCTGAAACGCGTAGGGCGACGTGCGGGGCTTGAAAGCGCCGCCGCGAAGCATCGTCGCGCCGGCGTCGTTCACGACGCGGGCTGTCTCGAGTGTCTGCTCGCGATACTCGACCGTGCAGGGGCCGGCGATGAGCCCGAAGAATCCGCCACCTATACGGCGCCCACGGGCCTCGACTACGGTCACGTCGGGCGAGATCTCGCGCGAGACGAGCTTGTACGGCTTCAGGATCGGCAAGACCTGCTCCACGCCGGGAAAACCTTCGAGCGGCAGGCTGGCGAGCAGGTCTCGCTCGCCGATCGCACCGATCACCGTGGCGTCCTTGCCCGGAGTGACGTGGGCGTGCGCCCCGGCCTCGGCCAGGCGGGCGACGACCTCGTCTACCTGCGCGGGGGTCGCGTGACCGCTCATCACGATGAGGAGCTCCGGGGAGCCGAGGACTGCCATGCGCTCAGTCTAGTTCGCGATAATCAGGCGGCTCATGCGAATCTTCTCGGGCATCCAGCCGACCGGCGCCAAGCACCTCGGCAACTTCAGCGGCGGCTTTCGCCAGTACGCGCTGACGCAGGAGCGCGGAGACGGGTTCTTCTGCATCGTCGATCTGCACTCGATCACGCTCCCGTACGAGCCCGAGGATCTCCGTGAGCGAACCCTCGATCTGGCCGCCATGCTCTTCGCCACGGGACTGGACCCGGACCGCTCCACGGTCTTCATCCAGAGCCACGTGCCCGCCCATGCTGAAGCTGCGTGGCTCCTGAGCTCGGTCGCGACGATGGGCGAACTGCGCCGCATGACGCAGTTCAAGGAGAAGTCCGACAAGCAGGAGTCCGTGAGCGCAGGGCTCTTCACGTATCCGGTGCTCATGGCCGGCGACATCCTGCTCTACCAGACCGACCAGGTGCCGATCGGAGATGACCAACGCCAGCATCTCGAGCTCGCCAGGGACATCGCCGAGCGGTTCAACACCCGCTTCGGGGAGACGTTCAAGCTGCCGGAGGGGGTGTATCCAGAGGTCGGTGCGCGCATCATGGATCTTCAGGACCCGGAGAAAAAGATGTCCACCACGGGCGGCACGCCGCAGGGGACGGTACTCCTGCTAGACCCGCCTGACACGATCAGAAAGAAGTTCAAGACGGCAATGACCGACTCGGGTCGGGAGGTTCGGCGGGCGCCCGACAAGCCGGGGATCGCAAACCTCATCGACATCATGTCCGTTGCGACCGGAGAAGCGCCGGAGGCGATCGAGGCGCGGTACGACGGCGCAGGCTACGGCTCGTTCAAGGGGGATGTCGCCGAGGCAGTGGTCGAGCTCCTCGAGCCCGTCCAGATGCGCTACAAGGCGCTCCGCTCGGACACGCGCGAGCTCGAGCGGCTGCTCGCGGTAGGCGCGGAGAAGGCACGTGAGGCATCGGCCCCGACCCTGACGGCCATGTTCGATCGGATGGGGTTTGTCCGCTCGGAGTCGGGGCGCCTCTTCGGCGCAGCGCGACCTCGCGGGCTCTAGCCTCGTGCGCTAGCGCTTGAAGAACGTGGCGCTACCCACCATCCCCCCGTAGCGACCACGCTCGCGATCGCCAAACCCGGGCCAGACGTACCACTGGTAGGTGCCGTCGCGAAGGGTGCGGACGCCTCCGCCGTAGCGCCAGCGCATTCTCAGCTCGTACGCGGGGCGCGTCGGCCACCGGCTCAGGATCTTCCGACCGTTTCGCCAGAGCTGAACGTTGTAAAACGTGGCCCTGGTGACCTTGGCCCACTCCAGGACGGGAGCAACACGGATCACTCCCCCGTCGCGCGGGCTCGAGAGCCTGCCGCGCGGCTTCACCCTGACCGACGTGGCGGTCGAGATGTTCCCGGCCAAGTCGACCGCGGTGAACCGGTAGGTATAGACAGTCCCGTTGAAGAGGCCCCTGTCGACGAGGCTTTCCGCACGACCCTGGTAGACGATCCCCGTCCCGCGCCGGACGACCACCCGGAGAAAGTCCGAATCGGATGGGTTCTTCCAGGTGAGGAGCACACGGTGGTCCCCGGGGCGGGGGGTCAGCAACACCACACGTGCGGGCGCATTGTCGACGACGACGTTCACCGTCGCCGAGGTTCGCGTGTTCCCTGCGAGGTCGGTGGTGACGTCGCGCAGGTCGTAGCTGCCGTCGGCAACCGAGCCGGTCGCCCAGCCGACCGAATAGGGAGCGCTCGTGTCGGTATCGATCGCCGTCCAGGTTCCGGAGCCTGCGGGCGAACGCTGGAAGACAACCTGCTGGACGCCCGAGCCCGCGTCGGCGGAGTCGGACGAGACGGCGGTCAGACCGCGGACGACGGCAGCGGCGGCGGGCGCGGTGATATGACAGGTCGGCGAAGCGGAAGCACCGAAAGCTGGCTCACCATCATCGTGATCTGCAGGATCGGAGCGAGGCTTTGCCGGCTGGATCGAAGTGGCAGCGAGCCCGAAACGACGCACTGGCGTCCGCGCTGACGCTGCCGGCCGGCGCTTCCGAGGCGGTGGTCGTCCAGGCGACGGTATCGCCACGCGCCTCGTCCGCGCCCTTGCTAGCCGCGGCGCTCGCCGCCGCCCTAGCGACTCTTCTACTCGCAGCCATTCCCTCGTACGCGCTCAATGCGAGCCCGATCCTCCGTCCCGTGCAAGAGCGGCGCTTCGAGCTTGCCACAATCGGCGTCTGCATCCTGGTCGGTATTACCGTCGCAAACGGGCTTCCCGCATGACCGGCCGGCTGGTCTCGGCGACTGTGCTTGCGTGCGCTGCCTCGCTTCTCATCGCGGGAAGCGCGGTGGGCATCGATCCTGCCGTCACGATCGTCGATCCGGCCGCGGGTGCTGCTCTCGACAACCCCACGCCCCAGATCTCGGGCACCGCGACGGATGGCGGAGGGGATGTCACCGTGGAGGTCCGTGATGCTGGCGACGGAGTCGTCGCGAGCTTCGTGGAGGCGACCGCTGGGGGGAATTGGCTCGTCGACGACGCCGACTGGGCTGCGACGCCGATAAGCCAACTTGGGGACGGGAGCTACACCGTGAAGGCGATGCAGAGCGGGGACTCGGCGGGCCCGCAGCCCTTTATGGTCGACACCGCCAACCCGACGGGCTCTCCGGCTTGGCAGTGCTCGAGGCGACAGATCCGCTTGCCTGCGTGCTCGATGGTGACGAGCTCGAACTCAACGGTGAAGAAGAGCTCGGAGCTGGGGCGGTCTCAGGAGGGCTCGGCTGAGGCTCAGGTGGCGCCGGGGGCGGGTCGGGGGTGTGAGCCGTCTCGGTCGGGGGAGGATCGGGCGTCGGGTCGGCGGCAAACACGGGCGCCGCGCACACGAGGACGGCCGAGGCGCCGACGGCGGCGATCACGGCAATGAGGATGCGTTCTCGCCGATCCACGTGTGCGGATGCCACCTGACTCCCCTCCTCATGATTTCCTGTCCCGCGGAGGAAACTCAGGTTAAGACTTGTTCGCGGGGAGTTCAAATGCGGGTCAGACGTCCCGCATCGCGCGCTTGAGTCCCGCGACTTCCGCTGCGGACAGCTCACGCCATCTGCCTGCTTCGAGTCCAGCTAGATCAAGTCCTGCGTATCGGCTGCGATGGAGTCGCCGAACCGGGTGACCAACTGCCTCGAGCATCCGCTTGACCTGGTGCTTCCGGCCCTCGTGGATCGTGAGCTCGACCCTGTCCGCGGCCACGAGACGCGCCCGGGCCGGCGCTGTCCGGCCGTCTTCGAGCTTGATTCCCTCGGCGAGGCAACGAAGCGTCTCGGCTGTGGGCCTGCCCTCCACCTCCGCGACGTACACCTTGTCCATCCCGAAGCGCGGATGCATGAGCCGGTGGGCGAGCTCGCCGTCGTTGGTGAGGAGCAGGGCTCCAGTCGTGTCTGCGTCGAGTCTGCCCACTGGGACGAGGCGCCGTGAGTGGCCGACCAGGCCGACTACAGTCGCACGCCCGTGGGGATCGCGCGTCGTCGTCACGACGCCTGCCGGCTTGTGGAGGAGGACGTACGTCGGCGGGTCAGGCTCGACGAGCTCGCCGTCCAGCTCGACCCGGTCCTCCGGCTCGATGCGCGTTGCAAGGGCCGCGGTCATGCCGTTGACCGTGACGCGCCCGGCGCGGATGAGCTCCTCGGAGGCCCGGCGCGAGGCGATCCCTGCCCTCGCCAGATATGCGTTCAGGCGCACGAACAGTCATTATCCGGGCGTGCCGGTTTACATCTCGCTGATGAAGTGGACGTCGCAGGGAATGGGCGGCCTCCCGGCCTGGCGAGATCGCATCGAGGAGGGCGAACGTGCGATTCACGAGCGCGGAGGCAAGCTCCTCGACGCCTACGTGACGCTCGGCCGCTTCGACGTGGTAGAGATCTTCGAGGCTCCCGACGACGAGACGGCGTACCAGTGCCTGGTCGCGGTGGCGCGACACGGGACGGTGACCACCGAGACCCTGCGTGCGTTCACCCGCGAGGAAGCCGAGGAGATCATCAAGAACGTCTAGCCGGGACGTCGGAAGAACGGCGCCGTGTCGAGCGCCGATCATCGCGACACACTTGGCACATCTGATCACACACCTGCGCGCACTGCGCTGTTACCGTCAGAGCCGGTGGGTGGCCTGGGGGCCGGCCCCTTCGCGAGAGCCCGAATCGACGCGTCCGGATCAGGCCCCGCGGCGTTCGGCGACCGACTCGAGACGCGCGCGCAGATCCTCCGCGTCTCTGCCGTTGTCGTCGAGCCGAGGCAGTTCTGCCAGGCTTCCCAGACCGAAGATGCGCTCAAAGAGCGGCGTCGGGGCATAGCGGACCGCCCCGCCTTCGCCAGGCCGCCCAGCCTCCGAGATCAGGCCACGCTCCACGAGCCCGGCAACTGCCGAATCCGCTGCGACGCCCCTGATCCGGGCGATTTCAGGACGGCTGACGGGCCCGAGATAAGCGATCACGGCCAGCGTCTCCAGCGCGGCCTGCGAGAGCCCCCGCTGCGCTGGCCGCTCAACCAGCCGGGCACAGGCCTCCGCGGCTTCGCGCGTGGCCCGAAATGCGAACCCGCCGGCGACCTGCTCCAGCACGATCCCGCTTCGTCCTTCCCGATAACGCGACGCAAGCAAGCCGATCGCGGTCTCGACTCGATCCGGGTTGTCGTCGCACGCGCTGGCAAGGTCGTCGGCAGAGAGAGGCTGCGTCGCGATCACGAGCAGCGCTTCGATCGTCCGCGCAAGGCGGTCGACCGGGTTGTCGATGAGCCTTAGGTTCCGTTCCATACCGTGATCGGCTCGAAAGGCGCCGACTGCCCGATCCGGACTTCCCCGGCTTTCCGAAGCTCGAGAAGCGCAAGAAAAGCCACCGCTTGCTCGATACGCGACAACTGCTCGGTCTCCTCGTCGAAGACGAACCCTCGTCGTCTTCGCAGCACCGCCCTGAACCGTTCCAGGAAGAGCGTCACGGGAGGAAAGCGGAGCGCCAGGTGACGAAGCGACGGCTCCGGAGGCTCGGCTGCCAGTCCTCTGAGGGCTGCCACCAGGCACTCCGGGTCCTGGGGCGCCAAAGACCGCAGGGGCGGGGGCGCGAGCGGCGCCGGGCCGATCCGGAAGAACCGATCCGACTCGGTCTCGAGCCGCTCCTCGAGCCAGTCCGCGGCAGACCTGAAACGACGATAGACAGCCAGCCTCTCCGCGAGCTCTTCGACGGCTTCGTCCGGATCCAGCTCCTCGAAGACCTCCTCGTCGGGAAAAAGATCGCGCGCTTTCAGCTCGAGCAGCGACGAAACGAGAACGAGGAACTCGCCGCAGGCATCGAGATCGAGCGGCGAGTGCTCCAGCAGGCGCTCGACGAAGGTCACCACGATCTCGGCGACCTCGACGTCCGCGAGATCGAGCTCCTGCTTCAAGACGAGCGTCAGCAGCAGATCGAAGGGTCCCTCGAAAGCGTCCAGGTCCAAGTCAAGCTCGCGAACCGCCACCGCGCTCATGCGGCTGACACTAACGTCCGCGGCGGACGCGGCCTTTGGGTACCGCCATCTTCGGTCCGAGCGGGACAGCGGGCTCCGCGCGGCGGCCCGGCAGCTTCGGTTCGACGTCGCGGCGCTGCGTCCAGACGAACGCCGCCACTGCGCAGACGAACACGACGATCGAGACCCACGCGTTCAGACGCAGAGGGCCGAATTCCTTCGCCGGATCGACTCGCAGCAATTCGAGGAAGAACCGAGCGAACGTGTACCACGCCACGTACAGACAGAAGAGCCCCGGCGCCCGGATCCGGAAGCGCCGCCCGGCCCAGATCAGAACCAGGACGCCGAGGAAGTTCCAGAGCGACTCGTAGAGGAACGTCGGATGGAATGTGTCGGATGCTAGCGCGTTGTCGGGCCGGTTCTCGGGGTCGATCTCGAGCCCCCACGGCAGGTCGGTGGGCTTTCCGTAGAGCTCCTGGTTGAACCAGTTCCCCCACCGCCCGATCGCCTGGGCGAGCAGAAGCGCAGGTGCGGCCGCGTCCAGAAAAAGCGCAGCCGACTCTCCCGCCCGATGGACAACCCACCACCCCGCGAGGACGCCGCCGGCAATACCGCCCCAGATGCCCAATCCCCCCTTCCAGATCGCCAAGGCTCCCCACCACTCGTCCGGCACCTCGCTCCAGCTCGTGGCGAGGTGGTAAAGACGAGCACCGACGATGCCTCCGCCGACCCCCCACATGGCGACGCGCAGCACGAGATCCCAATCGCCCCCTAGCCGCGTCCACCTGAGTCCGCAAAGCACGGTCGCGGCGACGATGCCGAGGAGCAGCATGAGCCCATAAGCGTGAAGCGTGAGTGGGCCGAGTTCGAGCGCCCCACTCGATGGGCTGGGGATCGAGGCCTGGATCACGCTCTGATTCTGTCGAGAACCCGCAGCGCCCGCGTCAGACCATGGTGCGGCGCCGTAGACGTCCGAACGCGGGGTCTCGAGCTAGAGGAGAATGTCGAGCGCGATCTCGGAGGAGCAGCCGCGGCGCCTGAGATCGACCGCGAAATGGAGGTCGACGTCGATTCGTTCGGCCAGCCGTCGTGCATCGCCGCGGTCGTATCCGGCCCGCTCCAGCTCGGCGCGGCGCCAGTCGACGACGCGCTCTACCTCTGGGTCTCGTGTGAGTGTTGCTTCTGCCGCAGCCATGTCTCTCTTTACTTCGTACGAAACGGGCCTGTGGTTTCTCCCCGTTATGGGGGATCCCACACAACTGATCTTACGCACGATCGGCGAAACGTCTAGGGAACGGTGCGTGCGAGTTCGAGCGCACGATCCTTCCCGAAGCCACCTTCTAGCCGAAGTGTCAGGTCGTTTCGCTCCCACAGAAGCGCGTTTCGGGAGAGTCGAATTGTCTCTTCCTGGATCTCGCCGTCGCGATCCAGGTAGTAAATGACGTGGTTCGCGCCGGCCACCCAGAACCCCGGTGCTCCCCCCTGCACGTTGACCGGCTCGATCGTCGTCTCGGGTCCCGCCTGCTTGCCGATGAGTTCGGGGTTGAGGTCGCCGCGGAACTCGGAAAGAAGCACCTGCGCGCGAGCTTCGGTTCCCCAGAGGAAGAACACCTGCCCGCCCGGGGTCGCTCGGTCAACGTAGATCGAGTCGGGGCGGCCGAGGCCCGGAAGCTCCGGCTGGG
>Ga0307296_10001256_pt1 | contig 12661 bp, 11 predicted proteins | sample ER_DNA_153_FD_194467 | JGI IMG/M metagenome (GOLD analysis project Ga0307296, IMG submission 194467) | Bulk soil microbial communities from the East River watershed near Crested Butte, Colorado, United States - ER_DNA_153 | ecosystem: Environmental > Terrestrial > Soil > Floodplain | place... | reverse complement strand
GCGTGGGGCTACCACGCCTCACCGGTTTTGAAGACCGGCTGGGCCACCGGGCCCGTGCCGCTCCGCGGCTAACGTAGCTCAGCCGGTCTTGGCCCGGCGGCGGAGGACGCGCTCGTCGCCGACGCGCCGCGTCAGGCCGTCGGCGTCGAACCGTTCGAGGAGGAGCTGGGCCGGCTTGCGCCCGGTCCCGAGCAGGTCGCGGAAGCGGGCGAGCGTGATCGAGCCCTCGCTCTCGCACTCGGCGAGGAGCAGGCGGCGCGCCTCTTCGTAGGCCGCCGCACCGACCGCCAGCCCGTCGCCGAGGCGGACGAGCTTTCCTTCGCGCTCGAGATACGCGGCGAGCTCGCGGTCCTCGACCGCGAGGGGTGCGAAGCCGGTCCCGGCCAGCTCGGCTTCGAGCTCCTCCGCCTCGCCGGCCCGCTTTCCGAGGCTGGCCACCCCTCCGGGGAGGTAGAGCCGCGCGCCGCGGCGCTCGACGCCGGTGAGCGGGAGGACGTCGCGCGCCCAGGGCTCCGACGGCACCGGGATCCCTGGGTCGAGCGGGTCGGCGGCCTCGATTCTCGTCCGCAGCCCGGCGCTGAGCTCCTCGAGCCATCCCTTCGAGAAGACCCATTCACCTGCTTGCTCGAGGCCGTTCGCCTGACCGCCGAGATGGGTGAGGGCGGCGGCTCGGACCGGTTCGTGGACGAGGGCAGCGACGTCGCCGCGCTCGAGGAGTTCGAAGCGGCCGGGGTCGGCATGGCGAGGCGGCGCCGGGTCGAGCACGAGCGCGCCGCCGAGCGTCGTCCGTTCGCGGAGGACAACGCGGTCGCCGTGCGCCGCGACGGCCGGTGACGCCAGGCGGAGCTGCGCCCAGTGCTCCCCGGCCCGGACAACGCGCGCCTGGTGCTCTCCGGTTCCGTGGTGGACGTGCACGCGCGCCCCGTCCGCGATCGGCTCGAGCTCGTCGAGCGTCACGTCGAGGCGATAGGACAGTGGGTAAGCGTTCGGCGCGACGAGCGCGTCGCCGCGGCGGAGCGCGCGCCGCTCGACGCCGGGAAGCGCGACCGCGACCCGCTGGCCCGCCTCGGCCCGCTCCACGGGGCGGTCGTGCACCTGCACGCTGCGTACGCGCACGTCGAGCCCAGCCGGCTCGGCGCGTAGCGCGTCCCCTTCGCCTACCGAGCCGGACCAGAGCGTCCCCGTGACGACAGTCCCGATCCCGTGGAGGGTGAAGGCCCGGTCGACGAAGAGGCGGGTCGGCCCGGCGGCCCGCTCCGCCTCGACGTCCTCCACTGCGTCGGCCAGCGCCGCCCGGAGCTCGTCGAGGCCCTGGCCGGTCTTGGCGCTCGTGACGACTACCGTCGCGCTGGGAACGAGCTCGCGGGCCTCCTCGCCGACCAGCTCCACGAGCTCGGGCTCGACCGCGTCCGCCTTGGTGATCGCCACGACGCCGCGCTCGATGCCGAGGAGCCGGATGATCGCCAGGTGCTCGTGGGTCTGCGGGCGCGCGCCCTCGCCCGCGTCGATCGCGAGGAGGAAGAGGTCGATCCCGCTCGCCCCGGCGACCATGTTGCGGACGAAGCGCTCGTGGCCGGGCACGTCGATGAGCGACAGTTGGCGCCCGTCCGGCAGCTCGAGCGGCGCGTAGCCGAGGTCGATCGAGATCCCGCGCGCCTGTTCCTCGGGCAGCCGGTCGGTGTCCTTTCCGGTCAGCGCCCGGACGAGCCACGTCTTGCCGTGGTCGATGTGGCCGGCCGTCCCTACCGTGACCGGCATGCGTTCACCGCCTGCGCGGCCTCGTCGACCTCCTCGTCGGAGAGCGTGCGGCAGTCGAGGAGGAGCACGCCGTCGCGGACGATGCCGATCACCGGGAGCTCACCTCGGCGAAGCGGCTCGGCGAGCGAGTCCTCGAGCGCGCAGGCGAAGCTCTCGAGGTCGGCCAGCGGAAGCGAGCCGCCGCCCGCCCGGGCCACGGTCGGCTCGACCCGGCCGCCGGTCAGCTCGGCGAGGCGCTCGGCCCGCGCGCGCACCGCCTCCACCGGCTCGGTCAGCATGCGCAGGACCGGCGTCCCGGCACGGTCGGTGCGATAGAGGGCGAGGGTGCCCTCGAGCGCTGCCAGCGTCAGCTTGTCCGCCCGCAGGGCCCGCTGCAGCGGGTGGCGGCGAAGGCGCTCGACCAGCTCGGACCGCCCCGCCGCGATCCCGGCCTGAGGACCGCCGAGGAGCTTGTCGCCCGAGAACGTGACGAGGTGCGCGCCGGCCGCCAGGCTTCCGCCGACCGTCGGCTCGTCGCCGATGTCGGGCAGGACGCCCGAGCCGAGGTCGTCGACGAGGGGGACGCCCAGCTTGCCGGCGAGCTGGGCGAGCGCACCGAGCTCCGGCGACTCGGCGAAACCGACGATGCGGAAGTTGGATTGGTGGACGCGGAGGATCAGGCCCGTGCGCTCGCCCGCCGCGCGCTCATAGTCCTCGAGGCGGGTCCGGTTCGTCGTGCCTACCTCGACGAGCCGGGCACCTGAGCGGGCCAGCACCTCCGGGATCCGGAAGCCGTCGCCGATCTCGACCAGTTCGCCGCGGGAGACGAGCACGTCTCGTCCCTCGGCGAGGGCCGCGACGGCAAGGAGGACGGCCGCGGCGTTGTTGTTCACGACCAGCGCCGCTTCCGCGCCGGTCAGCTCGCAGACGAGGGGCGCGACGTGATCCTGCCGCGAGCCGCGCGAGCCCTCTGCGAGGTCGTATTCGAGGTTCGAATAGCCGCTCGCCACCTCGCGGATGCGCTCGAGTGCGCTCGGGGCGAGCGGCGCGCGCCCGAGGTTCGTGTGCACGATCACCCCGGTCGCGTTCAGGACCCTAAGCAGCCGGGGAGCCGCGAGGGTGTCCGCGAGGGCGAGCGCCCCCGCTGCGAGATCGCCCGGCTCGTCGCCGGCGAGGATGGACTCCCGGGCCTGCGCCAACGCTGCGCGGGCAGCCTCGACGGCGAGGCCGTGGCCCCGTTCGGACTCGAGCTCGACGAGTCGCGGATCGGCGAGGAGGTCGTTTACCGAGGGGAGCGCGCGTAAAGGATTCTCTTGCTGCACTGGGGCTGATGATACGCCGCGCTTCACGCTAGTCTCCGAGGCCCATGACCGAGATCGCCGCGCGTTTCGCGCGCCCAATTCAACACCTGGCGCGGCCCAGCGCCATCGTGGTGACGGTCGCCGTCCTCATTGCGGTCGCCGGCGCCGCGCTCTTCGCGCGCGCGTATTCGGTGCGAAACTTGGTGTTGCCTGGCGTGTCCGTTGCGGGAGTGGACGTGGGCGGCCTCTCGCCCTCCGACGCACGCGCCCGCATCGCGGAGCAGGTCGGTGAGAGGCTCGACACGCCGGTCGAGATCTCGGTCGGGCAGAAGTCCCTCCGCGTCACGCCTTCGAACATCTTCCGCGTCGATGCGGCCGCGACCGAGCAGACGGCGTTCGACTCGGCGCGCGGGTCAGTCGCAGCGCGTCTCGGCGCCCTGGCGGTTCCTTTCGCCGCGAAACAGGACGTCGACCCCGTCCTTCGGATACGTGCCTCGGGCAAGGCCGCGCTGACGGAGGAGCTGGCCGCGCTCACGAAACGGGCTGTCTCGGCGCGCGTCACGATGGACGGCAAGGATGCCGTCGCCGTCCCGGGGCGCCCTGGCACCGGGATCGACGAGGCCGCCGTGCTGGCCGCTCTCCAGGAGACGGCCCTCGCGGGACTTCCGTCGTTGACGGTCACCCTGCAAACCGTCGAGCCGCCCATTTCGACAGCCGCGGCCGAGCGCGCCGCCACGATCGCGCGCACGATCACGGCCGCGCCCGTCAGGCTCAAGCTCGCCGGCGAAGGAGAGATCGGCCGGCTCGGTCGCGCCGAGCTCGCCTCGCTCGTGCGCTTCCAGCCGGCGGCAGGCGCGGTGCAGGTGGTGCTGGATCCCGCGAGGATCGAGCACAAGCTTCATCCGCTCGTGAAGCCGTTCACCAAGAAGCCTGTCGATGCGACGTTCCGCGTCTCCGGCGAGCGGGCCTACGTGATCAAAGCGAAGAACGGCACCACTCTCGACGTGCCCGGTGCACAGCAGTCCATCTACGAGGCGGGGAGCGGTCCCGGAAAGCGTGCGGCGACGCTCGGCCTCGCCACGCTCGCGCCGGATCTGACCACGAAGGAAGCGAAGGCGCTCGGGATCCGCAAGCGCGTCTCGACCTTCACCACGGACATGGGCGCCTCGTCATCGAACCGGATCTGGAACGTGCACCTGCTCGGCCAGTACCTGGACGGGACGATCGTCAAGGCCGGCCAAACCTTCTCGTACAACGACGTCGTCGGGCCGCGCACGATCGAGCGCGGCTTCCGAGAGGGCCAGATGATCTTCGGCGGGGTGCTCATCCCTTCGATCGGCGGCGGCGTCTGCCAGACCGCGACGACGATCTTCAACGCAGCCTTCGAAGCCGGGCTCCCGGTGAAGGAGCGGCACAACCACTCCTGGTACATCAGCCACTATCCGCTCGGCCGTGATGCGACGGTGTCCTGGGGCGGGCCGGACCTCGTCTTCAAGAACGACCTCAAGCACGCGATCCTGATCAACGTCACGTTCACCGACTCGACGTTCACGATCAACTTCTACGGGACGAAGCAGGGCCGCAGGGTCACCTCCATGACATCGAGCCCGACGAACTACACACAGCCGAAGATGCAGTACGCGATCGACCCGACGGCCGCGCCCAAGTCGGTGTCGGTCGTCGCGGGCGGCGGGCCGGGGTTCGACGTGAGCGTGCACCGCAAGGTCTACGAGCACGGCAAGCTGATCCGCGAGGACGACTTCTTCACGCGCTACACGCCCGAGAACCCGACCACGGTCTACGGGCCCGGCGGCAAGCCGCCCGGTCCCTACATCACGCTCCCGACAAGCGGCTGAACAGTGGCTCGGCCGGCCATTGCTGCGGGCAAAATGACCATCCGAACCATTAAGCTGCCGCCGGCATGAGGCCGGACGCCGCCACCCTCAGACTCGCGGTCTTCCCGCGGTCGAGCTTCCTGACGAATGTGCTCCTCGTCCTCGCTGGGACCGGGTTCGTGGCGCTCGCAGCGCAGGTTTCGATCAGCCTTCCCTTCACGCCGGTGCCGATCACGGGACAGACATTTGCGGTCGTCCTCGTCGGCGCCTCGCTCGGAGCGCTGCTCGGCCTGGCGAGCCTCGGCCTCTATCTGTTCGTCGGCGCTCTCGGCGCTCCCGTCTACGCCGACCACGCGCATGGCTGGGACGTCCTCACGGGACCGACGGGCGGCTACATCGTCGGCTTCGTCCTCGCGGCCGTGCTGACGGGCTTCCTCGCGCAGATGCGCTGGGATCGGCGGTTCTCCTCGGCGGTCGCCGCGATGCTCTCCGGCAACGTCGTCATCTACCTTGTCGGCCTCCCCTGGCTGGCCGCGAAGATCGACACGGGTCTCGAGGACACCCTCGAGGCCGGCCTCTACCCGTTCGTCGTCGGCGACCTCTTCAAGCTCTACCTCGCGGGCGCGCTCCTGCCCGCCGCCTGGGCCGCCGTGGCCCGCTTCAAGGGTTAGCAGAGCCCTGCGCGGGTAGGTCCTCTTAGATCGAGAAAACGACTCTAGGAGGCCCTTAATGGCCACCATCACCGAATCAATCGTCATCGAGTGCCCAGTCGCGACTGCGTACAACCAGTGGACGCAGTTCGAGGAGTTCCCGCGCTTCATGGAGGGCGTCGAGTCCGTCAAGCAGCTGGACGACACGCATTTGCACTGGGTGGCCGAGATCAACGGCAAGCGGCACGAGTGGGACGCCGAGATCACCGAGCAGCGCCCCGACCAGGTGATTGCCTGGCGCGCGGTCGACGGTCACGAGAACTCCGGCCGCGTCGTCTTCGAGCGCATCGACGACAGGACCACGAAGGCCACCGTCGAGATGGAGCACGAGACCGAGGGGATGGTCGAGGCACTCGGCTCAGCGATCGGATCTGACAGCCGCCAGGTCAAGAAGGACCTCGAGCGGTTCAAGGATCTCGTCGAGGCCCGCGGCGCCGAGACGGGCGGCTGGCGCGGCGAGGTCCAGCAGGGCGCCCGCGTTCGCTAGCGCTTACTGAGCGTCTGCCTTGGCGGGGGAGGGAGGCGGCTGGGCGATCCGGCGTTCGTAGCCGGCAACGACAGTCGCCACCGTCTCCGCCGGGTCGTCGCTGACGACCAGCAGTGCCACGTCCTCCGGGGAGATCATGCCTTCGGAGAGCAGCCGTTCCCGCGCCCAGGCGAGCAGGCCTTCCCAGTAGGCCGAGTTGAAGAGGACGACCGGGAAGTGCACGACCTTGCCGGTCTGGATCAGCGTCAACGACTCGAAGAGCTCGTCGAGGGTGCCGAAGCCTCCCGGGAAGATGACGAATCCCTCCGCGGCCTTCACGAACATCGTCTTCCGCGCGTAGAAGTGGCGGAAGGTGAGACTGACGTCGAGATAGGGGTTCGTGTGCTGCTCGTGCGGCAGCTCGATGTTGAACCCCACCGAGACGCCGCCGCCCTCGCGTGCGCCGCGGTTGGCCGCTTCCATCAGCCCCGGCCCGCCGCCAGTGACGACGGTGAAGCCCGCCTCGGCGAATCCGCGCCCGACCTCGACCGCTGCCGCGTAGTAGGGATGGCCCTCGTGCACGCGAGCCGAGCCGAAGATCGTGACCGCGGGCTTGGCGAGAAGCGAGACGGCCTCGAACCCCTCGAAGAACTCCTCTGCGATCCCGGCGACATGCTTGCGCTCGGCGCCGTCGTCGCTCTGCAGGAGCCGTCTGTCGTCCAAGCTCAGAAGGTCCGCTCGAGGTGGGTCGCGGTCATGGCGACGGCGAGGAGCGCCGCCAAGCCGATGTAGACAGCGCCCGCCGTCAGGCGCTGCCACGGCTTCACCTTGTAGTAGGCGGCGGCGGCCGGGGTTCCGCGCTCCCGCCAGCGCCGCCAGAGCTCGAAGGCGCCGACGATGAGGATGAGGACGAGGATCGGGTTCGGGTGCCAGAACGCGAGCGCGACGAGGCCGGCGAGCCCAAGACCCCAGAGTGCCGGATGTATTGCGGCGACTGCCCGTCCTCCGTCGAGGGGGACGATCGGCAGGAGGTTGAAGAGGTTGATGAAGAAGCCGGTGAAGGCGAGCGCGACGAGGAGGTTGGAGTCGAGCGCGGCGCCCGCGGCCCACACCGCGGCCGCGCCGATGCTCCCGAGGATCGGCCCGGCGAGCGCGACGCGCGACTCCTTCCAAGCGTCGTCCGGCAGCTGCCTCATGCCGACGACGGCGCCGAGGAAGGGGATGAAGAGCGGCGCCGAGGCCGGAATGCCCTGCCGGCGCAGCTCGAGCACGTGGCCGAGCTCGTGAACGAGGATGAGGAGGACGAAGCCCACGGCGAACTTCCAGCCCCAGATCCAGGCGTAGGCGGCGATCGAGACGAGCATCGTCCCCGACGTGGCAAAGATCTTGAACTTGAAGAGCGCGAGCGCGATCGTCTTGAACTTCGCGAGCAGCGCGGCGAGCGCTGCGAAGGGCGCGAGCAGCTTCTTGCCGAGCTCCTTCCAGCCCGGCTCGGGGTGAATCGGCTCGTAGCAGCGCTCGGGCTCGGGCTCGTAGAGCGGATAGTCCGGTTCGTGCTGGGGGCTGAAATGGCTCACCGACTCATGGTAGCCCGCGCCTTCGGCGAATCCCTCCCCCTGCGGGTTGAACCACCGGTCCGGGCGTACTAGCGTCCGGGACGGGCTGGCAGGTAGAGCGTGACCATGCGTTCGTGGATGGACTTCGGTCGTGAATCCTCTCCGGTTGAAGCACGAGCGCAGACGTACTAGCTTCGGGCCCCAGTACCGGCGGCGGCTCGTTTCCGCCGTCCCTCCCCGAAAGGAGCAAGAGCATGAGGAAGTTTCTCAAGATGCCATCGCCCGCCATGGCAGTGGCCCTGATTGCGCTTTTCGTTGGCCTATCCGGCTCAGCGGCCGCAGTCACGGTCGCCTATGCCATGAACTCCGACAAGGTGGACGGAAAGCACGCCGTCGGCTACGGCGCGAGCCTCTCGGCCCGGAAGGGAAAGCTCGTCGCCACGAGCAGCACCAACGGACGATTGCCGACGAATATCGTTCGCAACGCCGGAGTCGATTTCAAGACGATCGCGGTCACGAACGCTGATGTAGATCCCGCTGTCAACGTCGCAACTGTGACGATCAAGGCGCCTTCGGCGGGATTCGTCGTGTTGCATTTCGACGGCTTCGGATCACCCGCGGCGAGCGACCGTCTGACGCTCGCAGCGAGCAACGTCTCGCAAGACTGGACGCCGAACGACGGCAACGTGACCCTTGACGTCGCCGGCTCCTTCTCCCACACCCGGGTGTACCACGTCTCGGCCGGCAGCCATACGTTCTACGCTGTCGCCCATCGATTCATCGGATCGGGCTCGGGGTTGGCGTCGGTGTACGCGACGTTCACGGCCCAGTTCTTCGCCGCCAGGCTCTAAGGGAACGTCTCTGCGAGGGGGGCGTCGAGCCCCCCTCGCAGACATTTCTAGGAGCCGGCCGAGGTGTATGTGTACTTCACCTTCGCTCCGTAGAACGAGTCGCCCGGTCCCTCACAGGCGACGAGCCCGTAGCTGTACGCGGCGCTCGTATCACCCCTTGACCGGGAGGTCTCTCCTTCGCGGCACGCCGCTGCACCGCTGAATCGCGTCGCCTGCCTCAGCCTGCGTCACCCGGCGTGAAAAGCGGTACTCCCCAGGTACATCCGTGCGCAGTCCCGTACACGCCCGGTACACGCGTCCCTCCCGCCGGAGTCCCGAAAGGGCCCGGTTTGTTGCCTACGAACCCCTCCCGACCCACTCCTCGCCGCCCTCGTAGACCTCCTTCTTCCACAGCGGAACGGTCTCCTTGAGCGTGTCGATCGCGTCCTTGCAGGCGGCGAGGGCATCCTGGCGATGCGGCGCGGACACGGCGATCGCCACACTTGCCTCGCCGATCTCGCAGACGCCGATTCGGTGCGTGATCGCGACGGCACAAAGGTCGTATCTCGCAGCAAGCTGCTCGGCGAGCTCAGCCATGACGTTCTCGGCCATGCCCTCGTAGGCCTCGTACTCGAGCCTGACGACCCGGTGCCCGCGGGACTCGGCCCGGACGGTGCCGAGGAAGGTGGCGATTGCCCCGGCGCGCTCGTCTTCCACTTCCGCGACGACGGCGGCGAGGTCGATCGGCCGGTCAGTGAGGCGAAAGGCGCCGCCGGAGACCGGCGGGATGAGCGCGACCTCGTCTCCGTCCGACAGCTCGCTGTCCCGGTCGACGTAGGCGCGGTTGACCGCGTAGACAAGCCCGGCCGGCTCGTCGCCGAGCTCCAGTGACGGCCAGACCTCCGCGACACGGGCGCCGTCCGGGAGGTCGAGCGCGCGGCGTCCTGTTCCCGCGCGCTCGCGCAGGCCCGCGAAAAGCCTCACCGTCACGTGCATGGCCGTTAGCCTAGAGGCGATGGCGAGAGCCGAAGACGGCCGCGAGACCGACTCGGGCATCGAGATCAAGCCGGTCTACACGCAGGACGACGTTGCCGGCCTGGAGCTCGAACGGCCGGGCGAGTTCCCCTTCACGCGCGGCCCCTACCCGGACATGTACCGCGGGCGCCCGTGGACGATCAGACAGTACGCGGGCTTTGCGTCTGCCGAGGAGACGAACACGCGCTTCCGCTTCCTCCTCGAGCGCGGGCAGACCGGGCTCTCGGTCGCCTTCGACCTGCCGACCCAGCTCGGCCTCGACTCCGACGACCCGCGCGCGGCCGGAGAGGTCGGGCGCACCGGCGTCGCGATCGACTCGCTCCGCGACATGAAGATCCTGTTCGACTCGATCCCGCTGGGCGAGGTGTCGACCTCGATGACGATCAACGCACCGGCGGCACTGCTCCTCCTCCTCTACGAGCTCGTGGCCGAGAGTCAGGGCGTCGAGGGAGGCGACCTTCGCGGCACGGTGCAGAACGACATCCTCAAGGAGTACGTGGCGCGCGGGAACTACATCTTCCCGCCGCGCCCTTCGATGCGGATCACGACCGACCTCTTCACCTACTGCCGCGAACGGCTGCCGAAGTGGAACACGATCTCGATCTCCGGCTACCACATCCGCGAGGCGGGCTCGACGGCGGTTCAGGAGCTTGGGTTCACGCTCGCGCACGGCATCGCGTATTGCCAGGCCGCGGTCGACGCCGGGCTCTCGCCCGACGAGTTCGGGGAGCGGCTCTCGTTCTTCTTCAACGCCCACAACCACTTCTTCCAGGAGGTGGCGAAGTTCCGGGCCGCGCGCCGCCTCTGGGCGAGGATCATGCGCGAACGGTTTGGCGCCGAGAATCCGAAGGCGCAGGCGCTCCGGTTCCATGCGCAGACCGGCGGCTCGACGCTGACGGCCCAGCAACCCGAGAACAACATCGTCCGGGTGGCCGTGCAGGCGCTCTCGGCGGTCTGCGGCGGCGCCCAGTCCATCCACACCAACGGCTACGACGAGGCGCTCGCGCTGCCGAGCGAGCGTGCAGCCCGGATCGCGCTGCGAACGCAGCAGATCCTCGCCGACGAGGCCGGTGGCACCGACACCGCGGACCCGCTCGGCGGCGCGTACTTCCTCGAGAGCCTCACCCGTGAGCTCGAGGGACGAGCTTGGGCGCTCATCGAGCGCGTGGACGAGCTCGGCGGCGCCGTCGCCGCGATCGAGCAGGGCTTCACGCAGCACGAGATCGAGGACGCCGCCTACGAGCACGAGCGCCGTGTCGAGGCCGGGGAGCGCGTCGTCGTCGGCGTGAACCGGTTCACGGAGGACGAAAGCGGAAGCGAGGAGATCCAGCTCTACCGCCTTGACCCGGAGGCCGAGCGGCGTCAGGTCGAGCGCACGAAGCGCGTCCGTCAGGAGCGCGACGCCGCTGGAGCCGAGGCAGCGCTGGCTCAGGTGCGCGACGCGGCCCGGGGGGCGCAGAACCTCCTACCGCCGATGCGCCAGGCGCTCGCGGCGGACTGCACGGTCGGCGAAATCTGCGGCGCTCTCCGCAAAGAGTTCGGGACCTACGACGCCCATCACTCGCCGTGAGGCTCGAGGACGACGCGATTCGCCTGCGGGCTTTCACCGAGGACGACGTGCCGGCGATCGTGGCCGCCTGCCAGGACCCGGAGATCCCCCGCTGGACGCGCGTTCCCGCTCCCTACACCGAAGCGGATGCCCGCAGCTTCGTCGCAGCCCCGCCGGACCAGGCATTTGCGATCGTCGACCGGGTCTCCGGGGAGCTCGCCGGCGCCATCGGCGCGCACCCAGACGGGGACGGGCGCGTCGAGATCGGCTACTGGGTCGTGCGCGAGGCGCGCGGGCGCGGGGTGGCGACGCGCGCGCTGCGACTCTTGGCCCGTTGGGCGGTCGAAGAGCTCGCCGCAGCGCGAATGCAGCTCTATACGGATCCGGAGAACACTGCGTCGCAGCGGGTTGCGGAGAGGGCCGGGTTCCGGCGCGAAGGGACCTTGCGCTCCTGGGTCGAGATCAAGGGCGTCCGGCGAGACGCCGTCATGTACTCGCTTCTTCCCGAGGACCTTTAGGGGCCACCCCGAGCCACCACCCGCTTTCGAGCGTACACCCGACTTCCGCGCGCGTGGTGCGCACGATGCGCCGGAACAGGCTCATCCGCAGCCGTCGCGATTCTGAAGGAAGATAGGGCTCGTGGCGACTGGTGCGGACAAGGGCACGCACGCGAAGCTCGAGGAGCTCGAGCGGCGCCGAGACGAGGCGCTCCACTCGGGGGACGAGCGCGCCGTCGAGCGCCAGCGCTCACGCGGGAAGCTCCTCGCCCGCGAGCGCATCGAGAAGCTCCTCGACCCCGGCAGCTTCGTGGAGCTCGACCGCTACGTGCGCCACCGCAACCCGCACTTCGGGATGATGGAGCGGCGCCCGTGGGGCGATGCCGTCGTCACCGGATACGGGACGATCTTCGGCCGCCGGGTCTTCGTCTTCTCGCAGGACTTCACCGTCTTCGGCGGGACGCTCTCCGAGGCCTTCGCGGAGAAGATCTGCAAGGTCATGGACCTGGCCCTCAAGTACGGCTGCCCGCTCATCGGCATCAACGACTCAGGCGGCGCACGGATTCAGGAGGGAGTGGTCTCCCTGGGCGGGTATGCCGAGATCTTCTGGCGCAACGTCCAGGCCTCGGGCGTCGTGCCGCAGATCAGCCTCGTCATGGGCCCGACCGCGGGCGGGGCCGTCTACTCGCCGGTGATGACGGACTTCGTCCTCATGGTCAAGGAGAGCTCGTACATGTTCATCACCGGGCCCGAGGTGGTGAAGACGGTCACGGGCGAAGACGTCACCTTCGAGGAGCTCGGCGGGGCGGCGACGCACGCCTCGAAGTCGGGGGTCGCCCACTTCGCCGCGGAGACCGAGGATGCTTGCCTCGAGGACGCGCGCTATCTCCTCTCGTTCCTGCCGCAGAACAACGTCGACCCGCCGCCCTACTTCGAGCCGTCGGACCCGATCGGGCGGGAAGATGCGGAGCTCGACTCGCTGATTCCCGACGAGCCGGCCAAGCCCTACGACATGCGCCGGGTGATCGAGCGCGTGGTCGACGACGGGGAGCTGCTGGAGGTGCACGAGCTGTGGGCCGAGAACGTCGTCTGCGCCTTCGCGCGCCTCGGCGGGCATCCGGTCGGCATCGTCGCCAACAACCCGC
>Ga0307296_10001255_pt1 | contig 12667 bp, 13 predicted proteins | sample ER_DNA_153_FD_194467 | JGI IMG/M metagenome (GOLD analysis project Ga0307296, IMG submission 194467) | Bulk soil microbial communities from the East River watershed near Crested Butte, Colorado, United States - ER_DNA_153 | ecosystem: Environmental > Terrestrial > Soil > Floodplain | place... | reverse complement strand
GCCTTGACGAACCGGCTCGCTACCAAGATCGCCACCGGAATCACCAGAGCCAGCAACAGTTGTTCGCCATTGCGGATCAGCAGCCGGGTTTCGATGAGTCCGTGTCGGAAAATTCGCTTGGCGGGAGGCGCCGGTACGGGAGCGGGGGAGAGGTCCAGTCCTTCGTCGGGCGCCGTCATGAGGTGGCTCGTGCACTGGTGTGAGTGAGGAAGACGGTCTCCAGGGTGCCGCCCGACTTGGTGAGCTGATGCACAGTTCCCGAGATGGTGACGCGGCCGCGGTCGACGATGAACACCTGGTCGGCGAGAGCTTCGGCCTCATCCATCGCATGGGTCGTGAGAAGCATGGTGACGCCATTCGCGCGGAGCTCACGCAGTAACAGCCAGGTGGCGCGACGGGCGTGCGGATCCATACCGGCCGTCGGTTCATCCAGAAAAACCAACTCGGGTCGGCCAATGAGGGCTCCGGCCAGATTCACTGCTTGCTGTTGGCCGCCGGACAGCCGCCGGTAGGAAGTTGTCGCGCATTCACTGAGTCCGAGCCGCTCGACCAGCAGCTCCACAGGCAACGGATTGGCGTATAGCCCGGCCAGATAGCGCAGAAGCTCGACTGCCTTGATCCCTGACCACGAGCCGGCGCTCTGGGGCATCAGCCCGATCCGGCCGGCGAGCTGACGGGAGCCGGCGGCTTGGCCCAGCACCTCGACTGTCCCAACGGAGGGCCGAATGAGATTGGTGCAGCACCGGATAAGCGTTGTCTTGCCTGCGCCATTGGGCCCCAAGACCGCTGTAAGCGCGCCAGTTCTGGCCTGCAACGTCAGCCCGTCGAGCACCGGGCGGCCGCCGAATCTGACCACCAGATCGTCGACCCGAACGGCGCTGTCGGGACTGGGCACCGATGAATTCTAGACCGGCTGACTGGGTGCTCAGGACAGAACGGGGCCGGCCAAGACCCAGAGCAGTTGCGGCAGCCGAGACGCCGAAGAATGCGCTCGCCGACTCAGGTGCCCTGGCGGCAGCAGAGGTGTCGGCTGCTCGGTCACTCGTGATTGCCGGTCAGGTCGGTGGCCAGAATGTCAGCGAGATCGTAGGTGACCGGCTCCTCCAGCTGCTCGTACGTGCAAGAGCGCGGATCTCTGTCGGGTCGCCACCGGTTGAACTGGGCGGTGTGCCGAAACCGGTCTCCTTCCATGTGCTCGTAGCGGACCTCGACTACCAGCTCGGGGCGCAGCGGGATGAAAGACAGATCCTTTTTGGCATTCCAGCGGCTGAACTCCGAGCTCCGCGGCGTACGGGTGCCTTCCTCCTGCTTCGCCCACGCCCAGGGATGATCGTCGAAGGTCGTGACCAACGGTTGCAGCTCGGTGAACAGCTCCTTGCGCCGGGCGGCGGGAAAGGCCCCGATCACCCCGACGCTGGCCAGCTCACCGGAGTCCTTGTAGAGGCCCAGCAGCAGCGACCCGATGCTGTCCGGACCGCTCTTGTGTATCCGGTAGCCGGCGACGACACAGTCCGCGGTGCGCTCGTGCTTGATCTTGAACATGGTGCGCTTGTCGGGCTGATAGGTACCGGTGAGCGGCTTGGCCACTACTCCGTCCAGCCCGGCGCCTTCGAACTGGGAGAACCACTCCACAGCCAGATCGTGATCCCGGGTGGCCGGGGTGAGATGAATCGGCGGCGCCGCATCCGACAATGCCTCCTCGAGCGCCGCCCGGCGCTCTTCGAACGGCCGCTCGGTGTAGTCGCTGTCGTCCAGCGCCAGCAGGTCGAACGCAATGAAGCGTGCCGGCGTCTCCTGTGACAGTAGCCTGACCCGACTGGCAGCCGGGTGGATGCGCTGCTGCAGCACCTCGAATTCCAGCCGGTCGCCGATCACGACGATGATCTCGCCATCGATGACACACTTTTCCGGGAGGTTGGCCTTCACCGCCTCCGCGATCTCTGGGAAGTAGCGAGTCATCGGACGCTCATTGCGTGAGCCGATCTCGACCTCGTCGCCGTCGCGGAACACGATGGAGCGGAACCCGTCCCATTTGGGTTCGAACGACAAAGGACCACTCGGGATCTGCGGCACGGCCTTCGCGAGCATCGGAGCGACCGGAGGCATCACGGGAAGCTGCATGCTGGCCATTCTGGCCTACCGCCTCTGTTGATCAGCTCTGACTGTCAGTGTCGGATGGGAGGCTGGATGACATGACAGATGCCATCTTTGCGGTGCCCGACGCGGCCCTCGATGATCTTCGAACCCGGTTGCAGAACACCCGGTGGCCGTCAGCCGTAGCGGGTCAGGGATGGGCGAGAGGAATCGATCTCGACTATCTCCAGACGCTTGTCGACTATTGGATCACCGGTTTCGACTGGCGCGCGCAGGAGGCTGCGCTCGGCCGCTTCACGCACGAACGGGTGCAGGTTTCAGGTCTGTCTCTTCACCAGATCCACGAGCGGGCGGCGAACCCGGATGCGCTGGCCGTCGTCCTGCTGCATGGCTGGCCCGATTCGTTCCTGCGCTACACCAAGGCGCTGCCGCTGCTAAACGATTTCCATCGTGTTGTGCCCTCACTTCCCGGCTACGGTTTCTCGGAGCGACCAACGACCCCGGGTTGGAGCTCCCTTAGGGTGGCTGACGCCATTGCCGAATTGATGACCGCCGACGGCTATGACCGCTTCGTCGTCTCGGGTGGCGACGTCGGTGCCTCCGTCGCAGAACAGCTGGCGCGGCGTCATGCCGAGCGCGTTATCGCGCTGCATCTCACCGACGTGCCGTACACGCATTTGTTCTCGGTGGATCCAGCCGAGCTGACCGAACCGGAACAGGCCTATCTCGCGGCCGGACAGGCCTGGCAGATGAGCGAAGGTGCTTACGCGCTTATTCAGTCCACCAAGCCAGCGACCGCAGCCGTCGGACTAGCGGATTCGCCAGCAGGACTGGCCGCGTGGATCGTTGAGAAACTTCGTTCATGGAGCGACTGTGGCGGGCAGCTGGAACGACGCTTCAGCCGGGATGAGGTGCTCACCTGGCTCACGCTCTACTGGGTGACGAACACCATCGGCTCCTCGTTCTTGCCCTACGTCGAGTACGATCCCGGCGAAAACGCCCCTGTGACCGTCCCAACGGGTGTCACGATCTTTCCCAAGGACCTGGTGCCAGCGCCACGCCAATTCGCCGAACGCTTCTTCCCGATCCTTCGCTGGACTGAGTTGCCGACCGGCGGCCACTTCACGGCCTGGGAGGAGCCGGAAGCCTTTGCGCGGGAGCTGAGTGCACTCGCAGAAGAATGCAGCGGGTGATAACCACAATCGCGATCGAGAACTACCGTTCGCTGCGCGACTTACGTCTCCCGTTGGAGCGGCTCAACGTTGTCACCGGTGCAAACGGCACCGGTAAGTCGGGTCTTTATCGCGCCCTCCGATTGCTGGCCGACTGCGCCTCGGGCCGGGTGATCTCGTCATTGGCCCGCGAGGGCGGCCTCGAGTCGGTTCTCTGGGCCGGGCCTGAGCACCTCGCCGCCGCGGTGCGCTCCGGCCGGCATCCCGTGCAAGGCACGGTGCGCTCCGGGCCGATCAACCTGCAGCTTGGCTTCGCATCCGACGACTTCTCGTACCTGATCGATCTTGGCCTGCCCACTCGTAACGAGTCGTCGGCGTTCAATCTCGATCCGGAGATCAAACGTGAGGCGGTCTGGAGCGGGCCGATCATGCGGCCGGCCAGCCTGCTGGTCAAGCGGAAGCGTGCCCTCGTCGAGCTCCGCGGCGCCACGTCGAAGAGCGATTCGTGGGAGACCTTCGAGAGCGCGCTGCGACCGTACGAGAGTGTGCTCACCGAAGTGCTCGACCCCGTACGAGCGCCGGAGCTGCTCGCGGTTCGAGAGCAGATAAGAAGCTGGCGGTTCTATGACCAGTTCCGAACTGATGTGGACGCCCCCGGGAGGCAGAGCCAGATCGGCACCCGTACGCCGGTGCTCGATGCGGAAGGCCGTGACGTGGCGGCCGCGCTGCAGACGATCATCGAGATCGGCGATGCCGACGCTCTGCACGGGACGATCGACGACGCTTTCCCGGGTTCACGGCTCCAGGTGGTGGAGAGCCGCGGCCGCTTCGACCTCGAGCTGAGAGCCCATGGTCTGCTGCGGCCGCTGACCTCCGCCGAGCTCTCCGACGGCACGCTCCGGTACCTGCTGCTGGTCGCCGCACTGCTGAGTCCGCGACCCCCATCGCTGATGGTGCTGAACGAGCCGGAAACCAGCCTGCACTCCGATCTCTTGCCAGCGCTTGCCCGGCTGATCTCTCGCGCCAATGAGCACACCCAGATCGTTGTGGTCACCCACGCCCAGGATCTGGTTGAGGCGCTGACGGCGACCGGCGCCCAGCCGCTGTGCCTCGTCAAGGACTTCGGCGCGACGACCCTGGATGGCGTCGGAACCCTGGAGCAGACGCCATGGAACTGGGGATCACGCTGAAGAGCAGGACACCGATTCCGTACTCTCTAGCGGTGTCTGGGCCCTGGGAGCACCGCGAAGCTGGGATCAGCGCGAGCGGCGTCGTTTGGCCCAGTCGGAGAACAGAGCGAGCGCCTCGGTGTCGCTCGGGGGGCCGTGCAGCACGTTCTGCTCGACGAAGTCGGCGGTGCCAGGCCAGGCACTGGCTCGTAGGCGCTCGGCGGCCCGCTCCAGCTCGTAGGGCGTGCGGCGCAGTGTTACGTCCGGGCCGAGCATGGCCCAGTAGGCGACGGTGCCGGCCGGGCCATAGGGCATGCCGACGCTACCCGGGTTGACCATGCGGCGACCGGCGGCGAGGCGGTCGAACGGCATGTGGGTGTGGCCGCAGACGACCACCTGCTCCTCGACGCCGGCGAACCCCTCCTCGAACCACTCGACCGGGCTGTCAACCAGCACGATCTCCTCGTCGTCCCGAGCGGTCGCATGGCAGAACAGAACTGGGCCGAGCCCGTCGACCTCGAGGCTGACAGTCAGCGGAAGCGAGGCGAGTCGCTCGCGTTCGGCGCTGGTCAGCTGCTGTCCTGCCCAGACGACGCCGGGCTCGTGGGCTGCGCCGGTCGGACGGTAGCGCCCGTCGAAGACCTCGACCACGGCGCGCTCGCAGTTGCCCCGCAACCAGATCGCTTTCTCACCGAGGGATGCGAGCGCGTCGAGTGTCTCGGCCTGCAGCGGGCCGATAGTCATGTCACCGGCCAGCACAATCGCGTCGGCACCCGCGGCCTCCACGTCGCGCAGGACCGCCTCCAGGGCAGGTAGGTTGCCGTGGATGTCAGCAAGGACAGCGACGCGCACGCGTCGTACTGTACGACGTCAGGCTCGAGCACCACTTCGCGTTACTTACTGACACTTCGCGTTAGCCGCGGCTACCGCGAAGTGCATGGAACTGCCGCGAAGTGAGCTAGCCGCCGCTGAGTCGCAACCACTGGCGTTGCCCGACGAAACCGCTGCGGCCCAGCGCGCTTGAGGTTGTCGGCGACTAAGGCGAGCCTTATTTGAAGGCGCTCGTCGAATTAAGGCACACTGGTGTTGTGAAAAACTCCCAGCGGGTCACCTCCGGTGCCACTGGGGTTGCCCAGAGCGCGGAGACTGACGCATCGACGCGGCAGCGAGTGGCCAGTTCCATTCTGGAACACGGGCCGTCGACTGCCGTGGAGTTGGCTGAGCGGCTGGGGCTGACCCCAGCGGCCATTCGTCGGCATCTCGATGTGTTGCTGGCGTCGGGCCATATCGACGCTCGCGAGCGGCGTGTCTACGGCGCTCGAGGACGGGGTCGCCCCGCCAAGGTCTTCGTGCTGACTGATGCCGGGCGTGCGGTCTTCTATACCGCCTACGACGGGCTGGCCATCGAGGCTTTGGAGTTCCTCGCAGCCTCGGCCGGCCCGGAGGCTGTCACGCTCTTCGCGGAGTCGAGAATGGCCGAGAGCGAGCAGCGCTATCAGGAGCGGATGGCGCGCGCCGCACCCCAGGTCACACCAGCTCAAGCCCTCGCAAGCGCGTTGTCCGAGGACGGCTACGTGGCGTCGACGCTGCCGTCGGCGATCGGTGAGCAGCTCTGCCAGCATCACTGCCCGGTTGCTCACGTAGCCGAGCGTTTTCCCCAGATCTGCGAGGTGGAGACGGCCGCGTTCTCCCGTCTCCTGGGTGTTCATGTGCAGCGCCTTGCGACCATCGCACATGGCGACGGTGTCTGCACGACTCATGTTCCGCACGTCCGCCAGACGACGACCGATATGACCCCATCCGAAAGGCCATGATCATGACCCAAACTCAGGATCCCGCTGTTACCCGACCCGTCGGCACCGGCCAGACTCAAGACGAGCATCTGGCTGCCCTGGGTCGCTATCAGTGGGGCTGGGCCGATACCGATGTTGCTGGCGCCTCGGCCAAGCGCGGGCTGACCCCCGAGGTTGTCGCGGATATCTCCCGGCTGAAGAGCGAGCCGAAATGGATGCTTGATCTGCGGCTCAAGGGCCACCGGCTGTTCGGCCGCAAGCCCTTGCCTACTTGGGGTGCCGAGCTCGGCGACATCGACTTCGACAACATCAAGTACTTCGTCCGTTCCACTGAGAAGCAGGCGGCATCCTGGGACGATCTCCCAGCCGATATCAAGAGCACCTACGACAAGCTGGGCATCCCGGAGGCTGAGAAGGCACGGCTGATCTCCGGTGTGGCGGCCCAGTATGAGTCGGAGGTGGTTTACCACAAGATCAACGAGGAGCTCGAGCGCCAAGGCGTGATCTTCCTCGACACCGATACTGCGCTCAAGGAGCACGAGGATCTCTTCAAGGAGTACTTCGGCACCGTCATCCCGGTCGGGGACAACAAGTTCGCGTCTTTGAACACTGCGGTCTGGTCGGGTGGCTCGTTCATCTACGTGCCGAAGGGTGTCCACGTCGAGATCCCGCTGCAGGCCTATTTCCGGATCAATACCGAGAACATGGGTCAGTTCGAGCGGACCTTGATCATCGTCGACGAGGACGCGTACGTGCACTACGTCGAGGGCTGTACCGCGCCCATCTACTCCTCTGACTCACTGCACTCCGCCGTCGTTGAGATCATCGTCAAGAAGAACGCGCGCTGCCGCTATACGACGATCCAGAACTGGTCGAACAACGTGTACAACCTGGTGACCAAGCGGGCTACCTGTGAAGAGGGCGCGACGATGGAATGGATCGACGGCAACATCGGTTCCAAGATCACCATGAAGTACCCCGCGGTGTACCTGATGGGTGAGCATTCGCGCGGGGAGACCCTCTCGATCGCGTTCGCCGGAGAGGGCCAGCACCAAGACGCCGGATCCAAGATGGTGCACTGCGCGCCGCACACCTCGAGCTCGATCATCTCCAAGTCGGTCGCTCGCGGTGGTGGACGTACGTCGTACCGCGGCTTGGTCCAGGTTCAAGAAGGTGCCCATCACTCAGCGAGCACGGTGAAATGTGACGCACTGTTGGTGGACACCATCAGCCGGTCCGACACCTACCCCTACGTCGACGTACGCGAGGACGACGTATCTATGGGTCACGAGGCGACGGTCTCCAAGGTCAGCGAAGATCAACTGTTCTACCTACGCAGCCGAGGCCTCGGCGAGGACGAGGCGATGGCGATGATCGTCCGCGGATTCGTGGAGCCGATCGCGCGGGAGCTTCCGATGGAGTACGCGCTGGAGCTCAACCGGCTGATCGAACTCCAGATGGAGGGTGCGGTCGGCTGATTACCCATCGCTGAACACCCACCAGACGGAACCAGAAAGAGACTTCTCGACGTGACCTTGCTTGATCAGGCTGCCGCACGCGTGGCCGATGCGATTGAGAGCCCTCAGAAGGCGGTCAGCCGGCTGCACCCGCCCGGCTCCTTCGACCTCGCTGATCATCCTGTGCCGACCGGCCGCGAGGAAGCATGGCGGTTCACCCCGCTGAAGCGACTGAGGGGGTTGCACGACGGCACATTCGTGCCCGGCGGCCGCGCGCGGGTGGACGTACAGGCTGCGCCGGAGGTCGTATTGGAGATGGTGGGTCGCGATGATCCGCGGTTAGGCACGATCTATACCCCCAACGACCGCGTTGCTGCCCAGGCCTGGGACTCATTCGAACAAGCCCGGATCCTCTCGATACCGCCTGGCGCAGAGTTGGACGCGCCGGTGGTGTTGAACGTCTTCGGCCTAGGGGCCGAGGCCGCTGTCTTCAACCACCTTGTCCTGGACATCGGTGCCAACGCGCGAGCCACCATCGTGCTGCAGCACCAGGGCTCGACGGTCCGTGCCGGCAACGCCGAGATCATCGTCGGCGACGGCGCCTCGCTGACACTGGTTTCGGTGCAGGACTGGAACGACGACGCCGTCCATCTCGCTCATCTGCATGCCCGGGTCGGCCGCGACGCGAGCTACCGCCAGGCGCTGGTGAGCATCGGCGGCGAGGTGGTCCGGATCGTCTCTTCGCTCGATTTCGCGGGTCCGGGCGGGGAGGCGGAGCTGCTTGGTCTGTACTTCGCCGACGCCGGTCAGCATCTCGAGCATCGGCTGTTCGTCGATCACAATGCCCCGCGCACCCGCAGCAAGGTGGACTACCGGGGCGCGTTGCAGGGGCAAGGAGCGCACACCGTCTGGATCGGGGATGTCTTGATCCGCAAGGTTGCGCAGGGCATCAACACCTACGAGTCGAACAAGAACCTGGTGCTCACCGACGGTTGCCGCGCTGACTCGGTGCCAAACCTGGAGATCGAGACGGGGGACATCGAAGGTGCCGGCCACGCGTCGACCACTGGCCGATTCGACGATGAGCAGCTGTTCTACCTACGCAGCCGAGGCATTGATGAGGCTGAGGCGCGGCGCCTGGTCGTACACGGATTCTTCGCCGATATCATCCGGAAGGTTGGCGTTCCGGAGATCGAAAAGCGGCTTCTCGAAGCTGTCGAGGCAGAGCTGGCGATCAACATAGGACTGCCGTCATGAGCACTCTGGTTCGCGCCTGCTCGGTTAGCGACGTCGTGACCGAGTCGGCGATTCCCGTCGAGCTGCCCCGAAATGGCAGCAGTCTGGAGCTGGCGATTGTGCACAGCAACGGGGCCTTCTATGCCATCGCCGATGAGTGCTCGCACGCCTCGATTCCGCTCTCCGAAGGAGATGTGGGCGATGGCGAGATCGAGTGCTATCTGCACGGTTCTCGCTTCGATCTGCGGACTGGGGAGCCGATCGGCCTCCCGGCGACGGAGCCGGTGCCGATCTACCGCTGCCTCGTCGAAGGCGACGACGTCTTGGTCGATGTCTCTGCGCCGCTGGATCCCACCGCGGCAGCTACCTACGCACAGGAGTTCTGATCTTTAATGTCCACTTTGGCTATTCGTGACCTTCGCGTTTCGGTCGACACCGAAAGCGGTCCGAAGGAGATCCTCAAGGGGGTTGACCTAACGGTCCGCAGCGGCGAGACGCACGCGATCATGGGACCGAACGGGTCGGGCAAGTCGACCTTGGCGTACTCGATCGCCGGGCACCCGAAGTACCACATCACCTCCGGCAGCGTGACCCTGGACGGCCAGGATCTCCTTTCGCTCACCATCGACGAACGGGCGCGGGCTGGCTTGTTCTTGGCCATGCAGTATCCCGTCGAGGTGCCAGGGGTGTCAGTATCGAACTTCTTGCGTTCGGCCAAGACGGCGCTCGATGGCGAGGCTCCGAAGCTGCGTACCTGGGTGAAGGAAGTCAACGCCGCGATGGAACGGGTTCAGATGGATCCCGACTTCGCCAACCGGAGCCTCAACGAGGGCTTCTCGGGCGGGGAGAAGAAGCGGCACGAGATCGTCCAGCTCGAGCTGCTGAACCCGCGGTTCGCGATCTTGGATGAGACCGACTCGGGGCTCGACATCGACGCATTGCGCATCGTGGCCGCCGGGGTGAACCGTTTCTCCGCCCAAGGCGACCGGGGCATGTTGCTGATCACTCACTACACCCGGATCCTGCGCTACATCACACCTGACTACGTGCATGTCTTCGTTGCTGGTCGGGTGGCCGAGCAAGGCGGTCCCGAGCTGGCGGAGCGGCTCGAAGCCGAAGGGTACGACCGCTACGTACGAGCGGCGGCGGCCGCTGGAGCGGAGTAGCGATCATGTCGGTCGACGGTGGGCCGGAGTATCCGGCCACCACGGATCTCGCGGATGTTGCGACGGGCGGCGTCGCGCTAGCGGATGAGCCGATCACTTTCGACGTCGAGGCGATCCGCGCCGACTTCCCGATCTTGGAGCGGACCGTAGCTGGGGCGCCGCTGGTCTATCTCGACAGTGCCAACAGCTCCCAGAAGCCGCGGGTCGTCGTCGAGGCCATCGAAGATCACTACCTCAATCACAATGCCAACGTGGCACGCGCTATGCATCTACTGGGGGCTGAGGCAACTGAGGCCTTCGAGGATTCCCGCGCTCAACTAGCAAGGTTCATCGGTGCGAACCGCTCGGAGGAAGTGGTGTTCACCAAGAACGCCTCTGAGGCACTGAACCTGTGCGCGTACACGCTGGGCGCCTCGCTGCGACCGGGCGACGAGATCGTCATCTCGGTGATGGAGCACCATTCCAACATCGTGCCGTGGCAGCTGCTGGCGCAGCGCACCGGCGCGGTCTTGCGGTGGTTCGACGTAACCGATGACGGCCGACTCGATCTGGACAAGGCGGCAGCCGAGGGTCTGGTGAACGAGCGCACCAAGATCATCTCGGTGGCATATGTGTCGAATGTGCTGGGCACCGTTAATCCGATCAGCCAGATCGCTGCGGTCGGTCACGCGGTAGGCGCCACCGTGGTGGTCGATGCTTCGCAGGCTGTTCCGCAGCTAGCTGTCGATGTGGTTGCGCTCGGGGCTGACCTGGTTGCCTTCACCGGTCACAAGATGGTGGGGCCCACCGGCATCGGCGTGCTCTGGGGACGGTACGAACTCCTGGCAGCGCTGCCGCCGTTCTTGGGTGGCGGGGAGATGATCGAGATCGTGACCATGGAGGGCTCGACCTATGCGCCACCGCCGCACCGCTTTGAGGCAGGCACTCCGCCGATCGCTCAGGCAGTCGGCCTCGCCGCCGCAGCGCAGTACTTGAGTGCTATCGGGATGGATCAGATCAGCGCCCACGAACGTGACGTCACGGCGTACGCGCTGCAGGGACTGCGGGCGCTGCCCGGCCTGAAGATACTCGGACCGGACGAGGCAGTAGATCGCGGCGGTGCTGTTTCGTTCACACTAACGGCGCCGGACGGGCAGCCGATCCACCCGCACGATGTGAGCCAGTTGCTCGACTCGCGGGGCATTGCGGTGCGCGCCGGCCATCACTGCGCGCGGCCGCTGCACGAGCGTTTCGGGGTGCAATCCTCGACCCGAGCCTCGTTCTACCTATACACAACTCATGCGGAGATCGATGCCTTGGTCGAGGGTCTGGGCTACACGATGTCGTTCTTCGGGGGGCTGCGATGAAGGTCGAAGATCTCTATCAGGAGATTATTCTTGATCACTACCGCACAAAGCATCACAGTGGGTTGCGGGAGCCGTACGACGCAGAGGTGCTCCATGTCAACCCCACGTGTGGCGACGAGGTGCGGCTTCGCGTGCACCTGGATGGCGACAACGTGACGGATGTGTCGTACGAGGCGCTGGGCTGCTCGATCTCCCAAGCGTCAACGTCGGTGATGGCCGACCTAGTGATCGGCCGTGACGTCGCGTACGACTTGGGCCTGTACGAGGAATTCTTGACCATGATGCAGAACAAGGGGCAGATCGAGCCCGACGAGGAGCGGCTCGAGGACGGCATCGCCTTCGCGGGCGTCGCCAAGTTCCCGGCGCGGGTGAAGTGCGCCTTGATCGGCTGGTCGGCCTTTCGGGACGCAGTCATCCGAGCCCAGAGCGAGCGTAGTTAAGGAGACGAAGCAAATGACCGACACTCGCAGGCCCTCAGATCTGGTCGCGGACGACCTGCCTGAGGTTGATCTTGACGAGCAGCCGGAGCAGGTAGATGACCGGCAGCTGTTGGAAGAGATTGAGGAAGCGCTGAAGGACGTTGTCGATCCCGAACTCGGCATCAATGTGGTCGATCTTGGTCTGATCTACGAGTTGCACCTCGAAGACGACGATTCGTTGACCATCGACATGACACTGACCTCGGCCGCCTGTCCGCTGACCGATGTGATCGAGGACCAGACCCAGACCGCGCTCGAAGGTTTGGTCGATCGGTGGGTGATCAACTGGGTCTGGATGCCCCCGTGGGGCATGGAGATGATCACCGACGACGGTCGTGACCAACTGCGCGCTCTCGGCTTCAACGTCTGAGCGCTTGTTCGCTGGTCCGGTTCGGGGAGACCCGGATAGCTGGCGCAGAAACGTTGTGGTTGGCTCGGCGGCGCCTTCCGGGTCAGCGGTCGTCAGGTTTCAAGCATTTTAGGTTTCTGCGCCAGCTATCCGAGCCTCCCCGAGCCTTCTACGCAGGGGCGCTCAGAAGTTTGGTCGAGTGCGGTTGGTCGCGGACGGTGGCGGTGACCATCTAATGCTGGTCGCGGCTGTCGCACACGGGGGTCGTTTGTTTGTGTGTCGGGCGAGGATTCTTGGCGGGTGGTAACGATGACTCATAGGGGCCGCCGACGAGGCGTAATCCTCGTGACTGGCGCACTCGGGCTCGTCGCCGGCGTGATCGTTGTGGCTGCGCGTGACACCCCGC
>Ga0307296_10001253_pt1 | contig 12679 bp, 11 predicted proteins | sample ER_DNA_153_FD_194467 | JGI IMG/M metagenome (GOLD analysis project Ga0307296, IMG submission 194467) | Bulk soil microbial communities from the East River watershed near Crested Butte, Colorado, United States - ER_DNA_153 | ecosystem: Environmental > Terrestrial > Soil > Floodplain | place... | reverse complement strand
TACCTAGCGAATTCGATCACAGCGAGCGTCACCTCGACGATCCTCGTGCTCCTTCTGGCGTTTCCCGCCGCGTACGCGCTCTCCATCCGGCCCGTGCGCAAGTGGTCGGACGTGCTGTTCTTCTTCCTATCGACGAAGATGCTGCCGCTGGTCGCCGGACTTCTGCCGATCTACCTGTTCGCGCAGAAGGCTCACATGCTCGACAACCTCTTCATACTGATCATCCTCTACACCACGATGAACCTACCGATTGCGGTCTGGATGATGCGGTCGTTCCTGGCGGAGGTGCCGATCGCGATCATCGAGGCGGCCGCTATCGACGGTGCCGGCGTCCTCTACACAATGCGCAAGATCGTCGCGCCGATCGCGGTGCCGGGCATCGCGGCCACCGCGCTCATTTGCTTCATCTTCAGCTGGAACGAGCTGTTGTTCGCCCTGGTGCTAACCGGGGTGCAGGCACAAACCGCACCGGTGTTCTTGACCAGCTTCGTCACCAGCCAGGGTCTGTTCCTGGCCAAGGTGTGCGCGGCCGCGGTCGTGGTGTCCATACCCGTGGTGGTGGCTGGCTTCGCCGCACAAGATAAGCTCGTGCAGGGCCTCTCTCTAGGAGCCGTGAAGTGAGAGCCGCGATCATCAAGTCCGCTGGCAACGTCTCCGTCGAGACCGTCGACGACCCCACGCCCGGCTCCGGCGAGGTGGTAGTCGAGGTCGCGGCCTGCGGACTCTGCGGCACCGACCTGCACATCCTCGACGGCGAGTTCGCTCCGTCCCTGCCGGTGATCCCCGGGCATGAGTTCGCCGGTCGGATCGTTGCGTCCGGCCCTAATGTGCTCGATGTCCGTGAGGGTGACCGGGTGGCCGTCGACCCGTCTCTGTACTGCTTCGAATGCCATTACTGCCGCATCGGCCACAACAACCTATGCCTCCGATGGGGAGCTATCGGAGTGACCGCGCCTGGCGGGGCGGCGCAGTACGTGGCTGTGCCCGCCGCCAACTGTGCGCGGCTGCCCGATCACATCGAGACGGCCGATGCGACCTTGATCGAGCCGCTGTCATGCGCGGTGCGCGGTTACGACGTGCTGCGCGGCCAACTCGGGTCACATGTATTGATATATGGCGCCGGCACTATGGGCCTGATGATGCTCGAGCTGGCAAAACGCGTCGGCGCGGTGAGCGTCGACATCGTGGACGTCAATTCGGACCGGCTCACGGTCGCCAGGCAGCTAGGCTGCTCGAACGCGGTGACCTCTGCTGACGTCCTGGAGCAACCTTACGGTTGGGAGCTGGTCGTCGATGCCACCGGCAACGACAAGGCCATCCAAGACGGTCTCGGCCGGGTCGCGCCGGCCGGCACGTTCCTGCAGTTCGGGGTGGCTGCCTATGCGGCGCGGGCCACCATCGAGCCTTACAAGATCTACAACAAAGAAATCACCATCACTGGTGCGATGGCGGTGCTGCATAGCTATGAGCGGGCCGCCGAACTGTTCGCCGCAGGGGTGCTCGACCCGCGGGTATTCATCACCGACCGGCTTCCCCTGGAGCGCTACGCCGATGCGCTAAACACATTCCAGGCCGGACAAGGCCTAAAGACCCAAGTGATCCCCTAGCGGCGTGCGCCGAGGAAGGCGCGCCTCTGGCCCGCCGGACTCGAGCCTGTGTGCCAAACTGGCAGTTGAGCTGCTCAGGTGAGCGGTCGGTGGCCTTGAGGGGGATGGATCGACGTGCGGACCGGGCCAGCGCAGCTGATGTTGATGTCCCGGGTGGCCCGCGGCTATTACCTCGACGGCCGATCGAAGAGCGATATTGCCGCCGAACTCAACATCAGCCGCTTTCGCGTCGCTCGACTTCTCGAGGCGAGTCGCCGATCCGGGCTCGTTCGCATCGTGATCGAGCACGAGGGGTCAATCGATACCGATCTTTCGATGCGTCTTCAGTCGACGTTCGGCTTGGCGCATGCCGTCGTGATCGATATTCCGGACGATAACGAGGTTGCGTTGCGCGGCCATCTCGGCGAAGCGGCCGCCGAGCTGCTCCAAGAGCTGGTCACCGCCGATGACGTCTTGGGCCTCGCCTGGGGCCGGTCGCTGAGTGCGATCGGGACGGCGCTGACCGAATTCGCCCCATGCCCTGTCGTTCAGCTGACCGGTGCGCTGTCGCGTCCGGATGCGAGCGACGTACTCGAACTCGTGCGGAGGGTGGCCCGGGTGGGTGGCGGCCCGGCGCACGTGTACTACGCCCCGCTCGTCGTCGCCGACGCCGCCACCGCACGCGCCCTCAGGCGTCAGCCGGACGTGATGCACGCGGCCGCCTTGTTGCCGGCCGTTACCGTCGCGGTGGTCGGTATCGGCGCCTGGGCTAGAGGGCTGTCAACCGTCTTCGATGCGGTAGAGCCCGAGACCCGAGAGCGTGTCCGGCGCGCCGGGGTCACCGGAGAGATCTCCGGAGTACTCATCAACCGCGACGGCAGGGAGGTGATCAGCCCGTTGAGCAAACGGATTATCGGAGTAACCGGGCAACAGCTGGCAGCGATCAGGGACGTCCTTGGCATCGCCTACGGCGAAGGCAAGGTCGACGCCGTGCGGTCCGCGCTCACAGGTGGGCTGGTGACCAGCCTGGTGACCCACTCGACACTCGCACGACGACTCGTCGAGTCCGCGTCCGGAAGCCATCCAGCCGATCCGACCTCCGCCGATGCAGCTCGTGTCTGACGCTGACTTTCTGCCCGGAGGCACAGCGAACCGCGGCCTCGTCCAGCGCATCGGCGACACCGTTCATCGGCCAATCGGCCCATACAGCGATGCCGTCCACCAGCTCCTGCGGCACTTGGAGAGCTCAGGGTTCACGGGCTCGCCCCGCGTCCTCGGAATCTGTGGTCAAACCGAGATCCTCAGCTACATCGACGGGCATGCCGCATACCCTCCGCCACCCGAGTGGGCCCTCACCGACGAGGCCCTGGTCACCGTCGCGACGCTGCTGCGTAGCTATCACCAGCACGCGGTCGACTTCAAGCCCGGTACCGATCGCTGGCAACGCGCCGTGCCGGCGCAGTGGCGCGGGTCGCTTGTCACCCACAACGACACCAACCCGGCGAATATCATTTTCCGCGACGGCGCCGCCGTCGCATTGATTGACTTCGATCTTGCGGCGCCTGGGTCTGTCGCGTGGGAGCTGGCGGTCGCAGGCTGCTTTTGGGCACCGCTGCTCGATCCCCGCGACGTCGTCGACTCGCGCCACGGTCGTGGCATCGGACGGTTCGGGCTCTTGCTGGACAGCTACGGAGCCTCACCCGAGGTCCGCTGGAAAGCCGCCCAAGCCGTAAGAGCAGCAAACGACTGGATCGCCGAAATCATCGAGGATGGCAGCAAGCGGGGTCATCCGGCCTTCACCCAAACGTGGAGACGCACCGCCAGTATGTACCGGCGCGCCCACCGGTGGATCGAAGCGCACGTCCACGAGCTGGCCGAGCGTCCCCAGGCCCGTTGCTAAGTGATCGACTCAGGCTGTTTGCGTTGAGCGGGTAGGAGACCGCATGACCCTTGTGGCAGGCATCGACTCGTCGACCCAGACATGCAAGGTCGTCATCCGGGACGCGGATTCGGGCGAGCTGATCCGTGAAGGGCGCTCGACGCATCCGACCGGTACCGAAGTGGATCCGCAGACCTGGTGGATCGCGCTGGAAGAGGCGGCGCGCGCAGCCGGCGGCCTTGATGACGTGTCGGCTATCGCGGTGGGTGGGCAGCAGCACGGGATGATCTGCCTCGATGAGGACGGGACGGTCGTCCGGCCGGCCCTGCTATGGAACGACACTCGATCCGCGCAAGCCGCCGAGGATCTTGTCGCCGAGCTGGGTGGTCCCCGGGCTTGGGCTGAGGCTGTCGGATCGGTGCCCGTCGCCTCGTTCACCGTTACCAAACTGCGGTGGCTGGCCGAAAACGAACCCGCGAGTGCCGCCCGCACCGCCGCGGTCTGCCTACCGCACGATTGGCTCACCTGGAAGCTGGCGGGTGCTACGGATGGCAGGTCATTGACCACTGATCGAAGCGACGCAAGCGGCACCGGATATTGGTCGCCGGCAACCGGGACGTATCGTCCCGACCTGCTGCGGTTGGCGCTGGGCCGCGAGCCGGCCGTGCCGGCCGTGCTGGACCCCAACCGGCCAGCGGGTCACGCTGCGAGCGGAGCGTTGCTCGGCCCAGGAGCCGGCGACAACGCAGCCGCTGCACTTGGGGTCGGCGCGGCGGTCGGCGACGTGGTCGTCTCAATCGGCACATCCGGTGTGGTGTGCGCGGTCAGTCCGTCGCCGACCGCGGACCCCACCGGAATTGTGGCCGGATTCGCATCCGCGACAGGAGAGTTCCTACCCCTTGTCTGCACACTCAACGCGGCGCGAGTGTTGGACTCCGCCGCGGCGATGCTCCGTGTCGACCACGTCACGCTGTCCGAGCTGGCTCTCAAGGCGCCGCCGGGGTCCGATGGTCTGGTCCTGGTGCCTTATCTCGAAGGCGAACGCACCCCCAATCGGCCCGACGCAACTGGTGCTCTGCACGGACTCACGCTGCGCACTAGCACGTCCGCCCACGTCGCCCGGGCCGCGATCGAGGGCCTGGTCTGCGGACTTGCGGACGGTCTTGACGCGTTGGAAAGCCACGGTGCCCGTATCGATCGCATCATCCTGGTGGGTGGCGGCGCACGATCGGAGGCGGTACGGCGAATCGCCCCGTCGATACTCGGCCACCCGGTGGCCGTCCCATCACCCGGTGAGTACGTGGCAAACGGAGCCGCCATCCAGGCCGCCTGGACACTCAGCGGCGCGCCGCATCCCCCATCGTGGGGCTCGACCGAGGAGCAGCTTTACGAAGCCGACCTCGTTTCCGACATTCGGGAGAGGTACGCCGCGGCAAGAGACCTCACCGTCCGCCAATTGGACTCGGGTTCTCCCGCCGGGCAATAGCGTCGGGGGAGAGGGCTGCGCCCGGCAACAACGCGCCGGCGCCTGCGGGTTCTCGGGCGGAATCGTCAGGCGGGATATTCATCGTGGCGTCGCCACCACAGGACGGTCTCGTTGCGGCCCAGTGGTGCGCGGTCGAGCCACGGGTACATACCCCAGAGGGCGTCCACGCCGCGCTCGTAGGTCGAGTACGTGTGGTAGATGACGCCGTCGTCGAGCGCGAAGGCGCTCATGCCGGGCCCTTCTGTGCGGTAGGTCGGCCAGTCCGTTCCGACGCTGGAGGTGATCGCAGCCACGAAGGGGTTCTCCTCGCCGGTCTCCGGCAGCCGGAGGTCGACGGTGCGAAAGTTGTACTCGACAGCTCCGGACTGCCACTCCTCCCTGGTGTGGGTCACGTGGAAGTCGTAGTTGAAGTCGCTATCGGACGAGGACGCCCAGGGGAAGCTCCAGCCCATCCGCTGCTTGTAGGCCTGCAGTTTCGCAAGTGGAGCCCGTGACACAGCGCAGAGGGTGACGTCATGGTTGGCGAGGTGGACGACGGAGCCGTTGAAGCCGTCGGCGATTGCCGAGCAGGACGGGCATCCTGCCTCGTAGTCGGGTCCGAACATGAAGTGGTAGATGAGCAGTTGCGAGCGTCCTCGGAACAGATCGGCGAGCGACGCGGTGCCCTCGTCGGTGTCGAAGACGTACTTATTGTCGATGCGAACCCACGGGAGATCCTCTCGCTGCCGTGCCAGTTCGTCGCTGCGCCGGGTCAGCTCCTTCTCGGCTAGGAGCAGGTCCAGCCGGGCCGCGAGCCACTCTTCACGAGTTCCGGTCTTGTGAATGGTCATTCGTTCTCTCCTTCACATCGTTGGGATGAGTCCGGGAACTGACGCGGGTGCGATGGCGATCCAGATACCGAGCCCGACGATCGCGAGCGCCAGCGGCACGTCGACAGCGGCTTTTGCGGGCAAGAGCTTCTGGGCGAAAACGACGACGGTAATTAGCGCCATCCAGATGACGCTCATGACGCCCAGCACGACCAGCATCAGCATTAGTCCGATGCTCGAGCCGACGCAGCAGAGCCCGAACTCGAATCCGGAGCGGACGCTCTCGCGGCAGCGCCGGCGGAAGTGCCGCTTGAGCGGCGTGAACTCGTAGACGCCGGCTGCGATCACAACCGCGGCGGCGGCGACGGCCCCGTGCGGCCGATACACCGCGTAGACCGCAGCACCCACGAGTGCCCAGACGGCAAGGTAGGAGCAGACGAAGGGCGGCCCGGCGAGCACCCGACGACCGGCACGAATATGTCTGACGACTGCCGGGGCCGCGCTCGGCAGCATCATCGCCGTCATCATCGAGACCCACAGCGCGGCGAAGAACCCGAACGAACCGAGCTCGGTGGCAGCGCCCATGTCCATTCCGTTCATCTGCCAGACCGCGACCACCCATGATGCGGCGGCGAGCCCTAGCGTCGCGGTGAACGCGGCCGTGCCAACCCTCGTGGTCGCGGCGGGGCTGGCGTTGGCTTCCGCCGGGCTTCGGTCGACTGCGAACGCAGCGGTGAATCGGTGATCAGGCATGGTGCCCTCGGGCTTCCTCGAGAGGGGTTGTAGTGCGTTTGCGGGCGGATCGATCGAGGTGCTCCGTCAACGCCTCGAGCGGGCGGTCCCAGTCGCGAGCCAGCGCAGCCAGGAACTGCTGCGCCACCTGCATCGGCGCCGAACGGAGCCGGTACCGGACCCGGCGCCGCTCTCCGTGTTCGGCCGTCACCAGACCGACCTCGGCCATCAGGGCCAGGTGCTTGGCGATCGCCTGCCGCGTGACCGGCAGCCGATCGGCCAGGTCCGTGGCCGTCGTCGGGCCCTCAGCGGCCAGCGCGGCCAGGATGGCGCGGCGGGTCGGGTCGGCCAGGGCGGTGAAGACCTGCTCGGCGATCGCCTCAATATCAGCCGGCATCGAGGTAGCTGACCAGTTCGCCCAGCTCGCTCGCCCATCCCTTGCTGTTGCCGTCGTACGCCGTGCGGTGGGCGTCGGCGGGCAACTGGGCGAAACCGCTCTCGACGACCGTCAGCCGCGTGCCCACATCGACCGGTTCGAGCGTGAACTCGACGTAGGTCCGGCGCGGATCCTCCTTGGGCAGCCCGTAGATCTGCCAGGTGAACCCGAACACTGTCGGCTGCTCCACCCGTTCGACGCGCATGTCGACCGTGAACCCGTCGGTCCAGCTCATCCGGGCCGAACCACCCGGGCGCAGGTCGATCGACGCCTCGTTGCCGAACCAGGCGGCAAGTCCGTCGGCCGTGGTGAGCGCCGCCCACACCTTGCTCGGCGGGTGAGCGATCTCCACGGTCCGCTCGATGCGATCAGGAAAACCCATCACGACCTCCATCAAGTAGCAATCAATTGGTTGCTACATTATTGCAATCGACTGATTGCGTCAATAGACAGCCGCCTGTGGCGAGGCGAACCTCGACGCGGCTCTCTTCTGTTGATGACTGCGCCGTCGCTCGCGTTCAGGTCGCGGCTGCTGAGCATGCCCAGTAGGACGATCTGCTGTGTTCTCGCTGGCGCTGACCGCCGGGTAATGCGCTACGAGTTGTCGCTGATGGCCGCGCCGCGCGACGCGAATGTTCCAGCCGCGCTCTGCGAGGCGAGCGAGAGGGTGGCCGCCGCCCTCCTGGGCTGGAGATCGAGGAAGTCGAGCAGCAGGTCGTTGACCTTGTTCGGGGCGTCGAGCTGCAGCCAGTGGCCGGCGTCCTCGATGCGCTCGTATCGCCACGGGCCGGTCACGTACCGGGCCGAGCCGGTCATGCCGGCCTCGGCCAGTGCGAAGTCGCCGGTGCTCCACACACCCATCACCGGCACGATGACCGGCGGCAGCGGCGTCGGCGGCTCGACCAGCCACTCCGGCGGCAGGATCGCGCGGTACAGCGAGAGGCTCGAGGTCAGCGCCGCGGGGTCCGCCAGCCGCTCGACGACAGGCTCGATGTCCGGGTGCGCCGACCATTCGCGCAGGTTGCGGAAGTCGTCGGCTGACAGCCACCGTTCTGCGATGTCGGCGAACTGGAACAGCAGCATGTACCACGACATCTCCCGCTGCCGCCAGCCGACCGACCGGAACGCGGCCGGATGGCCGACCGACAGCGCGGTCATCGACGCGACCCGATCGGGCGCCAGCGCCGCCGTCATCCAGGTGACGGCGGCGCCCCAGTCGTGACCGACCAGGTGAGCGCGCCGGATGTCCAGTGCGTCCAGCAGAGCGATGACGTCGGCGACCAGGATGGGTGCGGTGTAGGCAGCGAGGTCGGTCGGCTTGCTCGACCTACCGAAGCCGCGCAGGTCCGGCGCGAGGACGCGGTATCCGGCCGCGGTGAGCGCGGGTACTTGATGCCGCCACAGGTCACCGGTGTCTGGCCAGCCGTGTAGCAGGACAACCGGGATACCGGTGCCGGAATCCCGTACATGCAGGGTCACGTCCCCAAGGTGGACGTTCATCTCACGTACCGAACGCTTCAGGCGATCGCGTCGAGGAGCTCGGCGCGGGTCGGGCCAGGCAGCGGGTACTGCGCGGCGGCCATGCCGACCGCGATGACCCGGTCGAGCACACCGGGCGGGGCGAGCACCTCGTCGGGCGTGGCGATCAAGGACACCACGTCCGAGTACGCCCGGGTCAGGTCCGGATGAGCGAGGCTCGCCGCGAAGAGCGCCTTGCTCGTCAGCCACCGCATGTCCTCAGTGCGGTATGGGGTGCCGGCGATGTCTGCGTCGATCTCGGCGAGCCGGTGCCGGTCATACCAGAGCGTCGCGCGGTACAGCGGCTCGACGGCCTCAGCGGTCAACTCGTCGAAGCGGCGGGCGAACTTGTCATGGTCCGCAAGGTCGGTGTCCCGCAACAGGTCGCGCAGCAGTCGGGCGTGTATGAGCGCGATCGTCGCGCCCCGGCCGACCGACGGGTTGGTGCACGCCCAGGCATCACCCACCTGGACCACGCCGGTGGCGACCGGATGGCCGTCGACCACGAGGCGACGGTGCCGGTCCTCGATGCCGGCCATCACGTCCACATCGGAGATCGGCTCGCCGTCTGCCCAGTGTGCGACGAGCGGGTACCGGGCGACAGCCGCGTGCCATCGGGCTGGCTCGCGCAGCACCCGCAGCGTCTTGTCCCGGCTGCTGGTTGTCAGCACCACGCTCCAGGTGCCGTTGTCGGCGGGCAACGTGATTATCGACAGCGAGTCGTAGCTCTGCAGGAGGTTATTGAGCACGACCGGCTGCTCGCCCGTACGCGAGCGGAAATGCCTGCCGTAGTAGACGAATCCGCAGTCCGCCCGCTCTTCGACCGGACGCCCCGCTCCGACCGCCTGCAGCCACGAGCTGAGCGCCGACCGCCGGCCACCGCAGTCGACTACCAGGTCAGCGGTGATCGCGGCGCCGTCTACGGTGAGCACTCCGGTCACCCGAGGCACTCGCCAATGCCAGTCCGTGGTCAGGCCGGTGACGGCAACACCGCGCCGGATGGTTACCCCGGCGGCCTCAGCTGCGGCCGACAGAGCTGCTTCGAGTATCGGGCGGCGGGCGGTCACGGTTTCGAATCGCTCGTCGCCGTCCCGCATGGCGCCGCGCCGCGCGACCGGCAGCGCCCCCATCAGGTTCAGATGCAGCGCACCGGCGGCCTCCAGCGAGTTCCCGACCTCCGGCAGCTCGGTCCGCAACTGCTGCCACCAACGAGGAAGCATGAAGTGCGGCAGCCGGAACTGGTTGACGCCGCGCCGCTGCCAGCCGTCCCATGCCACGCCTGCGCGCTCCGGCGGTGGCGGCGGGGCCGCGTCGCGTTCGAGCACGGTGACCTCGTACCCGTCGCGAGCCAGGAGCATCGCCGTAGCGAGGCCACCCAGGCCCGCACCGAGAATGAGTATCCGTACCGAGTGCTCGGAAGCCTCACCCATATCGCACCTCCACCCACGAACCGATGGGTGCAGGGTCGGCCAGGGAACTGCTCATTTTCCAGGTCAGTTGGTGGTCAAAGGCTGCTCACTTGCTCGGTGTGGCGGTGGGCTCGTCGGGCCGGCGGGCTGTGCCGATCTCCAGCGACCACAGCGCCTCGGTCACTTCGTCGATCGCCCTGGCCAAGTGCCGGCGGTAGGTGCTGAACGGCAGCCCGAGGACCTCGGCCGCGGCCTCCTGGGTGGGTGCGGCGCGGACGAACGTCCGGTTGAGCACCGACCAGAGCTGGTCACCCTTCGGCTCGCCGGCGAGCTGTTCGATGGCCGCCACGACGCTGGCGCGCAGCTCGGCGGCGTTGGCGCCGAGTGCCGTCCCCACGAGCGGGCTCCCGGCGAGCCGGTCGGGGCGGTTGAGGTGCTGGAGCGCCGACCGTACCGCTTCGCCGAATGCCGCCCGGGAGATTGGCGGCGGGCGTAACGCCGAGTCGGGCGGTGGCCCGGTGCCGCCGCTGTGCTCGCGCTCGTTCATCAGATCGAGCCAGGCGTCGACCGGAAAGCGCCGCCAGTCATTGCCGTACACGACATAGTGGAGGTTGTTGTCCGCGTCGTCGACCTCGAGCACCGGTCGGAAACCGAGGTAGTCGAAGAACGGGCCCCAGTACGCCGCGTCGATGACGGTCACGAACGACCAGGCGAGCGGCTCGGTACACCAATCGATGATCGACGACACCGTGCCGGCCAGCACCGCATACACGTCGCGCTGGTACTCGCGTACTCCGGCGACAAACCGGGTGATGTCGACCCGCTCGCCGGGCCGGGTCGGTGCGGTGCGCACCACATAGTCGAGTACGGCTCGGACGACGGGGTCACGGTCCTCCATCGTCGAGCCGGACGGGCAGAAGATGTGGTACGCGAATCCAGCGATGCCTTCTTTGGTGCGTACCACGCTGGTTCGGTCGGGCTGGTCGGCGAACCAGCGCTCGGCAATTAGAGCGCTGCCGCTGCCCTGCCCATGCTCGATGGTCGACACCAGCTGGGCGTACTCCTCCGGCCGGGCCGGCACCACGGCCGCCGAGCCCTTCGTCCGCAGCGCGTAGTAGGCGGCGGTGAGCGGACTGCGCCGGTGCAGGTACGCCAGTTGCTGAGCGAGCAGCTGACGATCCAAGCCGGTCGTCGCGCGGATACCAGCGACCACGTAATCGTGGATGACTCGGTGCAGCGATCGGTACCGCTCCGGTGAGCGGCGCTCGAACTCCGCGTCAAGGACATCGCGGGTGAGATCGTGCGGCGTCAATCCGGTCGGCCCGCAAACCACGAAGGGCCGGCGCCGGAGCCACCCCCATACCTCCGGCGCGTCCGCGCCGACCGTTTTCCGCAACAGGTCCTCCGTGGTCAGCCAGGCCCGTGCGCAGGTGGCCAAGCCGACGGTGTGGGCCTCGGAAGGCGCATCACGCAGAAGTGACTCAAGCAAAACGGAAATCAGATCGGGTATGTCGGCGAGCCGGTCCGGAACCGTACCGCCCGAAGCGACGTCGGCCAGCAGCGCTAGCGCCAGCGGGTGGCCCCGGCCCAGGTCCAGCAGCCGTTGCCGGTTCGGCGGAGCTACGCCGGCGCGAGCGAGCAGGTCCGCGCTGTCGGCGTCGTCGAGGTGGTCGAGGGGATGAATCGCCACCAGCTGGCGCCAGCCGGGGTCCGTTCGCCACGCGACGACGGGTGGCTCGCGGCCGGCGAGGACCACGACGTCGTCGGCCGGCCGGGACGGGACCAGATCCTGGCGAAGCCAGCCGTCGATCGCGGCGAGTTGCTCGTACCCGTCGATCAGGAGCACCGTCCCGGTCTCCGCACCGTCCGTGCCTGCGCCCTGGGCGGCATTCGCGCTATCGACGGCCTCGGTGAACCCGTCCGGTGACGGATCGATCTCGTGCCCGTCCAGCAGTACCGCGGTTCGCCCCGCGCCGCGCGCCCGGGCGCGCATCTCGTGCAGCAGCGTGGTCTTGCCGATGCCGCCTGGGCCGTGCACGAACAGTACCCGGCGCCGCGAAAGTCCGGCCAGCGCATCGTCGAACGACCGCAGCTCGGACCGGCGGCCGACAAAGCTCCGCCGCCGCGCCAGATCGATGACGTCACCCAGGCTGGTCGCCGTCACCAGCCCAGTTTCGACCCGGTCTCGGGTACGCGCCAGCACGGTCCCAGTACGACAGTCGCAATGGCGGACCACCGAGCAGCGCCCCAGGGTGTCGAACTGCGGCTCGCCCGTACCACCCCTGGATCGCGGTAGCTCCGCCAGGCCTGAACCCCGCGGCGGCCACTACTGCTTCCAGCGCCGACCACCGAAGCTTCGACTCGCTGCCGCATTCGATGAACTCGCCACCGTGATCCGACCCGGGCGGGAACCGACCGTTGAGGGCAGCCGCGGGCAGCACTCGCCTTCGCCTGATCCAAATCGCATCAGCGAATCGCCTTACGAAATAACGTAATTCGTGATCGTGTTGCTGCGGTCGCCGACCCTCGGACGCTACGACCGTAGGCATTCCTGCGTCGTGCCTGGTCAAACGGGACGCGGGCCGCGAGTGCCGAGTCGCGTCAGGCGCTCCGCTGGGTTGCGTCCTGCGATCCCGGGTCAGCCGGCGCCGAACGGTGACGTGCCGAATACCGTTCGCCTCGCTGCCTCCGCTCTCGCCGGGCAAGAGAGACGGTTTCCCGCCATGTCTCGGTGCTAGCTTCGCGGATTGCTCTGGGCTCGTTCGTGCCGCTGGTCGTCATCACTGACCCCCGTGTCAAAGCCTTGCGGCTCCTCTGACGTCTG
>Ga0307296_10001249_pt1 | contig 12691 bp, 15 predicted proteins | sample ER_DNA_153_FD_194467 | JGI IMG/M metagenome (GOLD analysis project Ga0307296, IMG submission 194467) | Bulk soil microbial communities from the East River watershed near Crested Butte, Colorado, United States - ER_DNA_153 | ecosystem: Environmental > Terrestrial > Soil > Floodplain | place... | reverse complement strand
CAGGCGAAGCCGCGGCGCGCGGGCGAGACGGCGAAGAGGAGCTCCGGCTCATCCGGGAGCGGCTCGCCGGGCTCGAGCAGGCGCGGCTCGACGCGGCGGAGCAGGTTGGCCGTGCGCAGCGCCTCCCCCCGGTGCGGGAACGCGACGATGACTCGGTTCCCCGCGTTGATGAACCCGGCCAGCTCCGTCTCCGCCTCCGCGAGACCGCGCGCCGCGATGGCGGGCCGTTGCGCCTCGAAGGCGAACTCCTGCCCGCGCGGGAACGGGTCGAGCTCAGCGGCGCCCTTCAGCGACAGCTTCGTCTGGTACTCCTCCGCCCAGATCTCGCGCACCTGTTCGGGCTCCCACACGAGGTCGGGCGCACGGTCGAGCGGCGGGACGAGGTCGCCCGGGATCGAGGTCTCCCCCTCCTCGTTGAGCCGCGGCTCCTGCAGGTCGAGGCGGCGCTCCGCCGCCGGGTAGACGACGGCCCCCTCTACGTCGTGCAGCGCCCGTTGCGTGAACGGCGAGAAGGCGCGAATCGCCTCGATCTCGTCGCCGAAGAACTCGATCCTGATCGGGTCGCGGCCGGTGGTCGGGAAGACGTCGACGAGGCCGCCGCGCACGGCGAAGTGGCCGCGCTCCTGAACGCGGTCGACCCGCTCGTAGCCGGCCAGCGCCAGGTGCTCGGCGACCGCGTCGAGCCCGGGAGCGTCGGTGGGCCTGAGCGCGAGCGGCTCGGGGCGGGCACGCAGCGGCGGCATCGCCTCGGCGACCGCGGCCGCCGAGGCGCAGACGAGCCCGCCGGCGGCGAGAACGTCGAGCGCCCGGGCGCGCTCGCCCACGAGGTGCGGCGGCGGCTCGAGCCCCGAGCCCCATTGGACACCCCGGCTCGGCAGCAGCGCGACCCGCTCGTCGCCGAGGAACCAGCGCGCCCCCTCGGCCGCGTCGCGCGCGTCGGCGTCCTCCGGAAGCAGGCACACGAGCGGTCCCTCTCGCTGCTCGTACAGCGCCGCGAGCAGCAGCGGCAGTGCGGGCTCCGAGACGCGGGCAGGGGCGGGCAGCGCCTCGACGTAGGCGGCGAGGCGCTCGTCCGCAAGCAACTGCTCGACGAGCGGGTGCAGCACGGGTCTGGTGGTGGTCGTGTGGTCCATGACGAAAGACGGAACCGGCGGTTCCGCGCCCCCAATGGTAACTCCGGCTTGCTTAGTTGAAGTGCGTCTGCGCCGCCTCGAGCCCCTCCGTTGCGATTGTCTCGACGGCGTCCGCCGACTTCGCGACCAGCGCCTCCAGATCGTCCTCCGGCGCGAATCCCGAGAGAACCCAGTCCGAGACTGAGCGCGGGTCGCCGCGGCCCGGCCGCCCCACTCCGATCCTCAGCCGCTCGAACTCCTGTGAGCCGAGATGCTGAGCCAACGACCGCAGTCCGTTGTGCCCGGCAAGGCCGCCGGCTGCCCGCGCCTGCAGCCGTCCCGGCTCGAGATCGACGTCGTCGTGCACCACCAGCAGCCCTTCGGGCTCGACCTTGTAGAAGCGCGCGGCCTCGCCCACCGCCCGGCCCGACTCGTTCATGTACGTCTCCGGCTTCAGCAGCCCGAGCCGCAGGTCGCCGAGCCGCACCTCCGCGAACGAGCCCGAGAACTTCGAGCGCCACGAGCCGCCGTGCCGCCGCGCGAGCTCGTCGAGCACGAGCCAGCCGAGGTTGTGGCGGGTGCGCTCGTACTGGCGCCCGGGATTACCCAGCCCCGCGACGAGCAGGTCAAGCGTCGAGGCTCCCTCGCCCCGACGGAAGAAGCGCACGGGCTAGCTCTCGGTCGAGTCTTGCTCGCCGGAGCCGGAGGGCGCTTCGCCCTCGCCCCCGCCTTCGCCCTCGGGACGGGCCTCGCCCTCGGCGCCCTCTTCGCCCTCGGCAACCTCGCCCTCGGGCAGCTCGCCCTCCTCGAGCTCCTCGCCCTCGACCTCTTCGGGCTCGGGCTCGACGAAGCGCGTCGGCATCGTCACCGTCGCGAGCACCGTCTCCTCGGGGTCGTCCAGGAAGGTGACGCCCTCTGGGGGCGTGTCGAGATCGACGAGGCGCAGCGTGTCGCCGATCGCCATCGCGCTCACGTCCAGCTCGAGGTGCTCCGGAATCTCCATCGGCAGAGCCTCGACGGTGATCTCGCGGCTGACCTGCGAGAGCACGCCGCCCTCGGTCACGCCAACGGGCTCACCGACCAGCTCCACGACGACCTGCGCCTGGATCGGCTGGTCGAGCCGCACCTCCTGGAGATCCACGTGGATGATCCCGCCGCGTACCGGGTGCTGCTGGTAGTCCTTGAGAATCGACGGATGCGTGGTCTTCTGGCCTTCCAGGGTCACGTCGAGGATCGCGTGCAGGCCCGCGTCGCCCGTGAGCACGCGCCGCAGCTCGCGCTCCGGGACAGAGATCGCGTGCGGTTCCTTGCCGCGCCCGTAGAGGACGCCCGGGATCAGCCCCTGCTTGCGCAGACGGCGCGATTCGGCGGAGCCGCGACTTTCGCGCTCCGATACCTGCAGCTTCACCCGTTCGCCGGCCATCGGCGCGGAAGTCTAGCTAGGACCGGCCGCACGGGTAAAACCCGCACGGCCTCCATGGTCGGCGCCGCCGAGTCGGCGCCTTAGCGCCGCTTGATCGCGATCAGATCGAGCAGGAGCAGCGGCCAGAGGAAGATCGCGAGCACAGCTGCGATCACGCCCCGGAAGCCGTGGACGTTCTGGAAGTAGTTGCGTTCGGCGGCGACCGCGACGCCGATGCCGAGATAGACGAGCACGAAGAGGGACGGGAACCTGCGCACGGGCGTCTGCTACCCACGGACCCCGCTACCCACACCCGGCTACGCGAACGTGACCCGACGGTTCGCCGCAGTCTGGCGGCATTCGAGAGGCCTAGACCATCGATCTATGCGACCTAGCCTTCTTCGGGGTGGCGTCCCAGCGCGGTCAGCCTCACGGTGAGGAGTAACGGTGATGGACCGTCGAGCTGCTTGGGGAAGCGGCGCTTCGGTTCGGTTTGCACCGACTCGATCGCAAATGGCGCTAACTCCGAAGGGGGAGGGCATGAAAGTGAACAGCAAATGGTGGGTGACGCTAGTGGGCCTTCTGGTCCTACTGGCCAGCTCCAGCGCACTCGCGGGTTCGACCGCGGCGAAGCCGCGTTTCCAGAACTCCTACGTGTGCGTGAACCTGCACGACGGACTGATCAAGGTCATCTCGCGTAGACAGCACAATCGCTGCGCGACAGGCTGGAAGCGGTACAAGGTCTCTGACATCTTCGGCAAGGGGATGAGGGGCGCCCAGGGTACTCCGGGACCGCGGGGACCTGCCGGTGCCGCCGGCACGCAGGGAGCTCAGGGTGCCAACGGCGCTCAGGGTCCGCAGGGCTTCATGGGCCTGCAGGGTCTAATTGGCCCCGGCGGCCCGCAGGGCGACATCGGCCCGATGGGTCAGATGGGCCCGATGGGCGAGACGGGCGCTGACGGTGCTCCTGGTGCCGACGGTGCTCCTGGTGCCGACGGTTCTCCTGGTGCCGACGGTTCTCCTGGCGCCGACGGTGCTCCTGGTGCTGATGGAGCGGCCGGCGCTCAGGGTCTGAAGGGCGACCCGGGAGTGAACGGCACAAACGGCCAGGACGGCGCGGACGGTGCCAACGGCGCGAGGGGTGCAACCGGTCCGGCCGGCCCAGCGGGTCAGCAAGGCCCCGCCGGATCCGACGGGCTGAACGGCTCTTCGGTGGTCACGGCCACCGACACCTCGACCGTGGTAGACGCCAACGCGGTTGTGACCGCGACGGCGACCTGCCCGGCCGGACACATCGCCATCTCGGGCGGCTTCCTCGAGGCCGGCGCGACGTCGCCGAGCGTAGTTGAGAGCCACGCGACGCCGGCCTTCGCTGGCTGGGTGGCGAAGGCGAAGACCCAGGGCAACGCTCAGCAGAGCGTCAGCCTCACGGTCTACGCCTACTGCGTGCTCTCCTCCTAAGCACGCGCCAGGAGGGCCGGCTTCGGCCGGCCCTCCCTCCTGCCGAGGGTAGGTCCCTTGACCTTTTCACCAGTTTGGAGGACCTTACTGGGGGGTGGAACTCCGAGGCATGAATCCTTCGACTCTTGCCGGGGAGCGTTCTGGGGACGACGAGGTTCTGAGAACAGCTCATCGGCACAGCGCTCGCTCGAGTGGGACAGTCGTGCGCGTGGAGATCGTGATCGCCCTCGTGTGCTCCGCGGTGACCCTGCTCGGGGTCGTGTACCTCGGTGCACAGTTTTTCGCCAGCTCCCCGCCGCCATCCCGGGCGCAGGCGAAGGGAATCGTCTGGGCGGGCCGCACCTTCGTCGATCTGGCCGAATTCAGCCGCTGGCTTCGCTCGCAGGGGGTCACCTATGAGGTCTGGGCCCTCCGGCATCCGACTCGTGCAGGCATCGCGCCGCTCCGGCCGCCTACGATTCCACAGGCAGAGCGCGCGCAGCCGAGCGGAGCAGGTCACCGCTCCACCTGGACGACGGTGGCCGGCGTAGCCGTCGTTCTCGCCGCTCTCGCCATTCTCCTGGGGATCCGCCGCCGCAGCTGGCTGCCCCGCATGAGAGGAGAGCTGACCAGTGGACGGCTCGGAGTCGCCGCCCAGAGAGTCGCCGCAGAAGCCCGGACGATGCGGCGCCTGGCAATCGCAGGGGCTCGAAGGTCATCGAGGCTGGGCCCACCAATAGCCTTCGCCCTCGTTGCAGCCGCTCGAGCTGTCGCCGCGGCGGCCGCGGCAGGAGCCGGGCTGATCTTGCGCGTGGTATTCACGACGGCTCGAGCGTCGTCGAGCTGGACCAGATCCTCGACCCGCGCCGTCTGGCGCCGGCGCGGCGCGCTTGCCTGGTACGTAGCAGGAGCGCTGTTCGCCACCATGAGCGCGCTCGCGCTGACCGCCTGGGCTTGATCGACTCAGGCGACCGGCTGACCGAAGTCGGTCAGGGCCCGACGTGGCCGCGAGCCTGCATCTTCCTGCATGGGCTTCTGCGCCGAAGCCGGTAGTCGCGCGCGGTTGGATCGACGAATAGAGGATTCGCGTCAACGTTCTTCCTAGCGCGGTACCCCAGCTGGGACGAATCGAACGTGCCTTTGGCGTTTTGCCAGAAGCAGTTGCCGTTCGCAATGTTCGCCGCTCCCACGTGACCCGCCCACGACGACGAGACGCCGTAGCCGCCATTTCCACTGAAGATGTTCCACCTGACGAGGTTGTGCGAGGAAGCGTAGGGGGCTTCCCCGGCAAAGACGAGGCCGCTTTCCGTGAAGTTCCCGTCGATCACGTTGTGCTCGACCAGCGTCTCCTGCGCATCGGGGTAAAGCTGAATTCCGAAGCCCGAGTTCGCGTAGATGTAGTTGTCGGTGATTCTCGCTTGCCGCGGCGCGTCAGCGTAGATGCCGTGGGTGTGCTCGTTCCCGTTGTCGCCGCAGTCGTGGATCCGATTGTTGCGAATCACCGTCTCCCGGGCGCGACCCCAGATTGCCCCTCCGATGTACATACAACTGTTGGAACTGTGGCGATTCGTAATGTCATCGTGACTGAGTGTTATGTGATCACCATAGATCTGGATCGTGTTCTCGCTGCTGCAGGACCCGTCGACGTTCAGGCGGGAAAGCCTCCAGTAGTCCGCGCTGGATTTGAACTCGACCCGGCCGCAGATCGTCGCCTTGGCACCTGGAGCTGCTCGCAGCGTGATCGGGCTCTTCGGCCGCCCAGCTCGAGTGAAGCGCACGTTCTCCTTGTAGCGTCCCGAGAGGAGGCACCCGGTTTGCCCGGCTCGAAGACGCGCCACGAGCCTCGACACGCTCGCGAACGGTGATCGCCGATCTCCACGGTTCCTGTCATTGCCGTTGGAAGCTACGAAGCGCTGGCAGCCGGAAGCCTTTGGGCCCGATCTCGTCGCCTCGGCTCGAGGTGCACGAGCGCTCGACGCAACCAGCGTCGTCAGAAACACCAGGACCACGCACCACGCGAGTTTTGGCGACGGAGAAACCATGAGGTGTTGTCGATCGCAGCGGAGGCTTTCAGCCTCCGGCGTTCAAGGCAGTTTTTCGAACGGGGGAACGATCACCGTAGCAGTGTCCGCGGACGTTTGGCCGCTGGCCCATTGAGCGACCAGCGAGCCGGCGCCATACAGCTTTCCTCCTTTCGGTGGACCGGAGGGCTCTCCTACCGAATCGAAGGGCGAGAGCGGCCGCACGGGGAAAGGAGCACCTCGGGGAGAGGGTGGCGGCCGCTCTCGCCTGCAGTGGAACGGGGCTCAGTTTGGTGCCTGGCACGCTTCTACGTCTACGCCTAAGCGTTGATTTTGCTCAACGCCCCCTCTCAACGCTCCACGCGCGCCAGCCCGCACGCCCGCTGCGGTTCCCGTCAGAAGAGCTGGTTCGTAGAGAGCTAGTGCGCTGAGGCAGATACGGCTTCGCTCAGCGATGCCGGGTGCGCTGAGATGCTCTCAGGTTCGCTCAGGTCAGTAGAACTTTCTACGTGTTCCGGATCCAACTCAGTGACCCGAACCTCCTGGATGACCTTCGAGCAGTGCTCGCGGAGGCAGACTGTTCAACGGTGCCCGTGGATACAGACACGCTGCTCGTTACCACTGCGTTACCGATCGATGAGGAGGCGCGGATGGAGCTGGACTTCTTTCTGAGGGCGTGGCAAGCGACACGGCCCGGTATCGAGCTCAAGTTGCTGGGCTAGCGCTGACGCACTGAGAGGCTACCCCGACGACGAGCCCCCGGAGCTCGCGTTTTACTGCCCCGAATGCGCTGAGCGCGAGTTCGCCTAGCCCTACCGCTTTGTGGGCGGCGGAAGTTAAGAAAGCAGCGGCAGGGCGACCCAGGCACTCGCGCCGCCGCCCGGCGCGATTACCTCTGCTGCCGCAGTCAGACCCCTGCCGCGCATTGCTCTATACCACAGGGGCACCAGCCTTAAGCGCTGCTGGTCGTGGAGGACGTGCCCGGATGAGTCACTGCAACAGGGCGACGCAGAGGGGGTGGGGATGTCCCCTCGGTTGGGGAGTTGTCTCACTCGCCCCGATGAGGCTTTCTTTAGGGAGGAGCCGGGCGGTTGTCTGGCGGCCTTGCCTCCGGGTGCCTAGGCAATCAGCCGAGGGGGGGAGGGACAACGCACCCGGCTCCGCTTCTTTTCGTGTTCCGAGTATGCATTGCTAAACCTGCCGCGATACGCTCGCCCTGCTGTTCGGCCCCAACCGACGAAAGGGAGTGCCGAATGGCCGGCTTTACCTACAGGCTCGAGCTCGAAGACGGGACGCCCGCTGACCCGCCGACGTTCGAGACCGCTACGCCGACGTGGGGCATCGGAGACACGATCCCGCTGGGGCGTCGAACACTTCGCGTTGTTCGCGTTCGCGACGACGACACGGATCAGCCATCGGTGCTGATCGTCGAGGAACGTGGCTGGATGAGTCACGAGGGCCACAATTTGACGTTCCTTAGGGTCCAATGGCCGTATCTGGATCGGTCTGCATGCCGTTGCACCGGAGTTCCGGCACCGAATGGTTTCGGCTGAAGACGACAGGAGGGTTCATGGGCATCATCGCGTTCATCATTCTTGGGCTGCTCGCGGGGGCGATCGCGAAGGCGCTGCTTCCGGGGGATGACCCAGGCGGATTCATCGTTACGGCCATCATCGGCATCGTTGGCGCTCTCATCGGTGGGTTCATCGCTGGGGCTATCTTCGACGCCGACCCGCTGGACGAGTTCTTCGACATCTCGACCTGGCTCACGGCGATCGTGGGTTCGATCATCCTGCTCCTGATCTATCGAATGGTTGTGGGCAGGCGCAGCACGAGCCCTGGCCTGCGGTAGCTCGTACTCGTTCGGCAAAAGGCGATGGGGTCGCCCAGGCGGCCCCATCGACCCGGTCCTCAAGAGTCGCGGTGTTGAATTTCAATCAGCGCGGTGGGAGACTGCCTCTAGGCAACGCAAGGGGAGGCTACGGACGTCGCGCCGTGGGTGCAGCTCAACGAACGCTGTGTGACCGATATACATGCACCAAGTGAGGATCCCGAGGAGCTTCGCGGTGTCCTCCGTGAGGACGGGTAGTCCGTCGGCCTCCCATACGAGATCCATCCCGATCGAGGCGGCGAACGCGAGAAGCGCCAGCGCGAGCAGCCACCAGTTGGTTCGCAAGATCACTGACCGCGCCAAGACCAGATAGCTGCCGGCGACGATTAGATAGGCGACGTACACCACGTCTTGTGGGATTCCCAGGTGGGATGGCAGCACTACCTCATGCAACTGAAGCGCATCGTCCGCGGCGAGGTACAGGGTGGACATCGAGAGAAATGCGAGCGAGAGAACCTCCCGCCGTGGCGGTGTCGTCCACAGCACCGCGGCGGCGAGTCCGGCTGCGGCCGCACCGGCGCCCCAGGCGACGAGCCCAGCAAGCGACAGAGCGCCTACATAGAAAGGTGCGCCTGTGACTGCGTCCGGATCGCGTGTGAAATCGCCGTAGGGCCGTCCGGAGACACGATGGGCGACCACCATCAGCGCCACCAGAGCGGCCGCCCCTGCCCAGACAGCGACTAGAGCGCGAAACGCCCCCATGCTCGGCCGCCCGACAGAGAGAATCCGGGTCTTATCGACGATGCTCTCGACCATGGCAGACATAGATCATTCCTCTATCGGCAGACGTCCTGGCGAGTCTTAGCCGTGAGATGCACGCCTACAAACGGTTTCGCTAACCGGTGCAGGGCCCGGCCGTCTAAGAGAGTTGCCCTGGTCGTCCTTCTGGCTGCAAGCGCCTCCGTAGCAGCCCGGATCGCCGCTCCCTCAAGCGCGAGGCCTGTGCATGCCAACCGAGCGCTGATGTGCGGGTCCGAGCGCTGGACCGTGAAGACGCTGCAAGACAGGCCGCACCTGATCTCAGCGAAATTCAAGTCCGTGGCCCAGCTTGCGGCCCTCACCCGCCCGAAGCCGGCGCCGGTCGAGCGAAGCACCTTCGAGCGGCATATCTACTCGGTCGATGCAGCCGTCACACACGTTCTGATGGAAGCCGACCCAGGACCTGCACGTCGTACTTGAGGACGGTCCGGCGCACATGGTTGCCGAGTCACCCAACGCCCCTGCCTGCACGGTCGGCGCTACCACCTACCGGCGTAAGCAGATGCTCGCAGCGCGGGGGAAGGTGCGTATCTGCGCGCAGGCACGGATCGTCGGCGTCGTCTTCTGGGACCGCCCGCACAACGTCACCGGCAGAGCGCCCAACGCGATCGAGCTTCATCCGATCCTGGACTTCGCCTGCTTCTCCTAGACACGAGAACGCTGGTGCGATCAATTAGACGAGGGAGGAAGACCGGCGGACGGCTCAAAAAGATGGGACGCCGGGTGGTCTTTTTTTCCTCTCCCGCGGGGTGGCTTCATGCCCAAGCAGCCAGACTGGGCGGCCACCCGGCATCTCGCCCTAGGCGTAAAAGGTGGGGCCCGCTTCCAAGCGAGCTCGTTGCCGACTCACCCCGAGCCGCCGCACCTCGAAGGTTTCGTACTAAGCCCCCTGGGCAGCACAGAATGAGCCGAGTCCGGGTGCTTGTCTAGAAGGGGGTCTGTTGATGCGTATGCTTGCTATTGGCCTTGCGATTGCCGTGATCGTGTTCGTGGTCACCGCCGGCCATGTGCTTTTCCTGCCCTTGCTGTTCCTTCCCCTTGGCCTGTTCTCGTTCGGCCATCACCAACGGCGAGAGACGAACCGCCGCGACCAGGTGACGCCGTGATGTTTCTGCCGCGTCTGTTCCGGCCCTTCGGTCCACTTGGACTTGCGTTCATGGCGTACAGGTTGTGGCGTCGCCTTCCCGCTCAGCGGAAGGCAGAGGTCAAAGAACGGCTGCGTCGACTGACGCGACTCGTGTCGCCATCAGGCGACCTTCCGCGCTGAAGCTCGAGTCTTCGGGTATCGGTGCGGCCTACTCGAGCCGTAAGCCTCACGTCGAGCGGCGTTGATCGCGTCGCGGTTGCGCTCGCGCCACTCCTGAGTAGCCGCAAGAGCGCACTTGCGGCACCAGGAATTGAACCCGCACTTCATCCTTTGGTTGGGCCTGAAGGCCGAAAACGGGAGCCACTCCTGGCAGTGCGTGCAGCGCTTATGCGTCTTCGCGGGGATCATTTTCTGAGCGATTCGCGAGGGAGTCTGTTTCGCGGGTGACTGGGCAGGGGTCTACGTGGAGGAATCTCACGATGGGTAGGGCGCCCCCCTCCCCTCGAGGGTCGAAGCCCGTACGACCCCATCGCAGGTTCAGCCAAAAAAGATTCAGCGACGTTCATGCCGCGATCCTGCCGACGCTCGTCTTCATCGAGGTTTGGCCGGACGAGGTCCGGGTCTCTAACACGGGCGATTTCATCGTCCACGTCTACACCGTTGAGGCTCTTGGGGACCCTGGCGGTTGGACCATCAGCTTGCCTCGCCCGAGGCGCGTGGCGCCAAACACACACATGGCAGTCCAGCTTCAGCCACCGATCCTGATGAACCTTCGCGTCGACCGTTTCTATCGAGTTGTCCTACGCGACGACCACTACGCCCGCTGGCAGGCGACCTATGACCCAACGGATCGCGAAGCAGGCGGACTAAGAGGCCCCAGCGATCCCGCGGGCATCAGATTCAGGAATCCGCAGCTCGAACGAATCTGGCCTTATCCGATCACCTGGGCGATTGCGACGTGGCGGGGTTTTGTAGGCGCCATTCCGCCGCCCGACCCAAATCCCTAAGTCACCACCGTCTCGTCGTTCGCATCCCATTCGGGACGAGGTGGAGGCTCCGGGACCATATCTTTGAGGGGTTCGCACCAGGCGACGAGAGCGGGATACTTCTGCTTCGGGTTTCGCACACACTCCGCGATCAGCTTCCGCGCGAGCAGCTGGGCGTTGATCGCATTCTCGGCCCGAAAGCGAACGAACCTCGGTTCCATCCCGAGGTTGAACACGGGGTGAAGAACAGGCTCCGCCCACGTCGCAGGAGGGTGAACGGCGTCGCGACGAAATCGAAAGATCATCCTCAGCGGTTCTCGAAGGCTCGTGAACCGGGCGTGGCTCAGAGCAAAAGCGCGCTTGAAGGTCTCGAAGATTTCCGCGTCACGCGACTCCGCTGAGATGCGCACCTCAGGCGCGTGTTCCACGACAGACGCGAAGAATGCGTCGAGCGCGAAGGCCGACGCCGCTACCGCGATCATCGAGGCTTCGAACTCCCGCTGAACCGAGCTTGTGAAGGCCTCGTTGTCGTCCAGCGGCGCTTCTAACGCATCCCTCCGAGCCGCCTCGCTGTCGTCAGAAGCGCGCTCAGCGATCCGCAACCAGTCATCGAAAATGTCGGTCCGTAGCTCGGCAGTCGGAGAGGGGCCTTCGAGATCTCCCGTCTTCGGGTTGAACGACAGCCTGAGGTTGCGCACCCGGAGGTCGCTTCGCCGCACTACATGGATGCCGCCGCCCCTATCAACCGTTCGTCGGTCGTCCGTCATGCCAAGAGCGTGCCAGAAGGTGTTGCCCCGCGGACTCGTTGCCCACTAGTTGCCCTCGAACGGGCGTAGCCTCGTCGCCGGCCGGGTCGTGGGAAGCGTCCTAGGCGTTCAGCTCGCCGCCCGGCCCGTAAGCTCCGTGGCCGTGGCTAGTGATCCCGAAATGGAGCTCGTGTGGGACGCGCCTGAGGATGCGGTTTGCGTGGTCTGAAAAAGCACGCGGACGCAATGGTCAAAGCCAGGGCGTTCACCGGGGATTTCATCTACTTCTGCAAGCTCTGCACACGGAACATGCTCACCACAATGGAGGACTCCGAGAAGCGCCAGTAGAAATTTCCAGTAGAAAACTCCCGCTAAGCAGGGCTTTTCTCAGAAGAGCTGGTTCTCGCCCGCGAAGATCGCGGAGACCGAGTCGTCGGCGAAGACGTTGAGAATCGTCTCTGCGAGCAGCTTCGAGACCGAGATCACGTTGATCTTGTCCGGCTGGTTGAGCTTGTCGATCGGCACCGTGTCGGTCACGGCCACCTCGGCGAGCACGCTTCCCGAGATCTTCTCGAATGCGTTGCCCGGGAAGAGGCCGTGGGTGGCGCAGGCGTAGACCTCGGTCGCGCCGGCCTCCTTGAGCGCCTCCGCGCCCGCGATCAGCGTGCCGCCCGTGACAATGATGTCGTCGCTCATGATCGCGACCTTGCCTTGCACGTCGCCGATCACCTCGCTCACCTCGGCCGTGTCGTGCTCGGGGCGCACCTTGTTCATGATCGCGAGGTCGGCCTCCAGCATCTGCCCGAAGCGGCGCGCCATCTTCGCGCGGCCGGGGTCGGGCGAGACCGCGACGACCTTGTCTCCGTAGAGGCCCTTGTCGCGGTAGAAGGTGGCGAAGAGCGGCAGTGCGGTCATGTGGTCGACCGGGACGTTGAAGAAGCCCTGGATCTGGCCCGCGTGGAGGTCCATCGTCAGGACGCGGTCGACGCCTGCGGCTTCCAGGAAGTCGGCGACGAGCCGAGCGGTGATTGGCTCGCGCGGGCGCGATTTCTTGTCTTGCCGCGAGTACGGGTACCAGGGAACGACAGCCGTGATCCGCTTCGCCGAGGCGAGCTTCGCGGCCTGGATCATGATCAGCAGCTCGACCAGGTGGTCGTTCACCGGCGGGTTGCCGGACTGGATGATGAAAGCGTCGCTGCCACGGATCGAGTCGTCGTAGCGGACGTAGGTCTCTCCGTTCGCGAAGG
>Ga0307296_10001247_pt1 | contig 12704 bp, 12 predicted proteins | sample ER_DNA_153_FD_194467 | JGI IMG/M metagenome (GOLD analysis project Ga0307296, IMG submission 194467) | Bulk soil microbial communities from the East River watershed near Crested Butte, Colorado, United States - ER_DNA_153 | ecosystem: Environmental > Terrestrial > Soil > Floodplain | place... | reverse complement strand
CGTCACGGTCACCGAAGGCAATGCCGGCACCACGACCGCCACCTTCACCGCCTCGCTCTCGTCGGTGAGCTCGAACCCCGTGTCGTTCGACTGGACCACCGCCCCCGGCTCCGCAACGGCGGGCACAGACTACGTCGCTGCGAACGGCACGAGCAAAACCATCGCGGCAGGCTCCACGACGACCACGTTCACCGTGACGGTCAACGGCGACACCGTGGACGAGGCGAACGAGACCTACGGCATCACGCTCTCCAACCCGGGAAACGCGACGATCGCCGATGGCTCCGGCCTCGGGACGATCACCGACGACGACGCCGCTCCAACCCTTTCGGTGAACGACGTCACGATCACCGAAGGCAACGCCGGCACCACGATGGCGACCTTCACAGTCACCCTGTCTACGGCGAGCGGCCAGGCTGTCATGTTCGACTGGGCCACCTCCGCCGGCTCCGCGACCGCGGGGGCGGACTTCGTCACCGCGAGCGGCAGCAAGACCGTCTCGGCCGGCTCCACGACCACCACGTTCAGCGTGACCGTGAACGGCGACGTGATGGACGAGATCGACGAGACCTTCGGTATCACGCTTTCCAACCCGGGGAACGCGACGATCGCCGACGGGTCCGGCCTCGGGACGATCACCGACGACGACGCCGCTCCGACCCTCTCGGTCGACGACCTCTCGGTCAACGAAGGCGACGCCGGCACGACGACGGCGACCTTCACGGTCACCCTGTCCGCCGCGAGCAGCAAGACCGTCACGTTCGACTGGGCCACTTCCGCCGGCTCCGCGACCGCGAGCACGGACTACGTCGCGACGAGCGGCAGCAAGACCGTCGCGGCCGGCACCGCGACCGCCACGTTGACCGTGACCGTGAACGGCGACACGCTGGACGAGCTCGACGAGACCTTCGGCGTCGCGCTTTCCAACCCGGGGAACGCCACGATCGCCGACGGCTCGGGCGTCGGGACGATCACCGACGACGACGCGGTTCCGACCCTTTCGGTCGACGACGTCTCGCTTCCTGCGGAAGGCAACGTCGGCACCACGACCGCCACCTTCACGGTCACCCTGTCCGCCGCGAGCGGCCGAACGATCTCAGTGAACTGGACCACCGCGGACGACATGGCGATCCAACCGGACGACTACGTCGCCTCCTCCGGGCCCTTGACGTTCGTTGCCGGCGACACGAGCGAGACGTTCGGCGTGACCGTCAAGGGGGACATCATCGCCGAGCTCGACGAGACCTTCCGGGTCGTCCTGACGAACCCCTCGAACGCCGGCCTGGCGGACCCGCAAGGGATCGGAACGATCACAGACGATGAGCTCCTTCCGGTCATCGATATCGACGAGCCGTCGATCGTCGAGGGACAGAGCGGAACGAGCATGGTCACCTTCAACATCATCCTCTCTCACCCGTCTACCTTGGCGCCGGTGACGGTGGACTGGACCACGACGCCCGGAACCGCCTCGGCGGGGAGCGACTACGTGGCCGCGAGCGGCACGGTGATCTTCGCCCCCATGGACTTCGCGGAGACCGTCTCGATCATCGTGAAGGGTGACGGCACCTTCGAGGGAGACGAGACCTTCGGGCTGGATCTCTCAAACGCCACGGGGGCCCCGATCGGAGACCCGGAAGGGATCGCGACCATCGCCAACGATGACGCCGCGCCGGTCGCATCCATCGCCAACGCATTGAAGATCGAGGGGAACACGGGCACGTCTCTCCTCATGTTCGACATCTCGCTGAGCGGCGACTCCGATGTCGACGCGGCCTTCGACTGGGTGACCTCCGACGGCACGGCGACCGCCGGCTCCGACTACGTGGCGGGTTCCGGCACGCTCACGATCCCGGCCGGCTCGACCACCGGAACCGTGAGCGTCGTCGTGGATGGCGATGTCGCTTACGAGAGCAACGAGACCCTCTCGCTCACGCTGAGCAACCCGGCAGGCGCAACGGTTGGAGACGGACTCGCGCAAGGCACGATCACGAACGACGACAAGGCGCCGACGAGCCTCACCCTCCGGGTTGTCCGTAAGCCGCGTGCCGTAGTAGCGAAGGGGATCCTGGAGCCGGCGAGCTCCGGCGAACACGTCACCTTGACCCTGTTCCGGAAGCAAGGTGGGAAGTTCGTGAAGGTCGCCACGAAGACCGTCTCGGTGCGATACCTGAGGGACCGGGATGGCGACGGCAAGACCGACGGCTCGTACACCGCGACCTTCAGCCGTCCGAAGACGAAGGGCTCGTACAAGGTGCTCACCCGCTTCAAGGGCACCTCGAACTACAAGCCCCGCAGCCTCGCCAGGATCTTCACGCTCGGCGCCAGCTAGTCGCCGATCGGTGTCGGACCTCGCCCTCACCATGCACCGGTGGACCCGCCCTTCCTTGACCATCGAACATCTGTTCGATAGGGTGATCGCCTCCTTCGGCCCCACCGATCGGAGGCGCTCGTGCTCTCTTCACCCGTCCAGACCACCCTCGCGGAGGCGGTTCCTCTCCGAGACGTCCCGTTCGTGGTCGTCGACCTCGAGACCACCGGCGGCTCCCCCAGGGATTCGAGCATCACGGAGATCGGGGCCGTCCTCGTCACCGGCGGCGAACGCCTCGGCACGTTCCAGACGCTGGTCAACCCCGAAGAGCCGATCCCCGCGTTCATCTCCCATCTCACGGGGATCGATGACTTCCTCGTTCGAGAGGAGCCGCCCATCGAGGCTGTCCTGCCGGCCTTCCTCGAGTTCGCGCGTGGCGCCGTGTTCGTGGCCCACAACGCCCGGTTCGACTTCTCGTTCCTGAACGAGAACCTCGGGCGACTGGACTATCCGGCGCTAGAAGGACCTCCCGTCTGCACCGCCAAACTCGCCCGTCGCGTCGTGTGGCCCGAGGTTCCCAACGTTCGCCTCCAAACGCTCGCCCGATACTTCCGGACTCGCGTGAAGCCGACCCATCGGGCGCTGGACGACGCGATGGCGTGCGCGGAGGTCCTTGATGGGCTCCTCGAACTCGGCGGTCGACTCGGCATCCTGACACTCGGAGACCTCCGCGAAGCCGTGCGGGCCCGCGGCCGCCCGCACTTCGGGAAGATCAGGCTCGCCGACCCGCTCCCCCACGCTGCCGGCGTCTACCGCTTCGTGGGCCAGGACGAACGGGTTCTTTACGTCGGGAAGGCGCGCGACCTCCGCGCGCGTGTGAAGTCGTACCTCTACGGCGACGGGCGAAAGAAGATCGAGAACCTCCTCGGCGAGGTACGACGGGTCGAGGGCGATGTGACGCCGGGTGGCGAGCTCGAGGCCCTCGTGCTCGAGGCCCGACTCATCCGTCGGCACGAGCCGAAGTACAACCGCCGCGGCAAGACCTGGCGCCGGTTCGCGTACCTCAAGCTCGATCCCTCCGAGGCCTACCCTCGACTGAAGGTGGTGCATCGTGCCGGCCACGGCGACGGTTGCACGTATCTCGGGCCGTTCTCGGGCGGCGGGGCCGCCCGCCTCGCGAAGGAGGCTCTGGAGGACGTCGTTCCTCTGCGCAGCTGCACGCGGGCGATGGGGGCGCGGACCCGATTCGCGCCGTGCGTCCTCGCCGACATGGGCCGCTGTCCGGCACCGTGCGACGGTCGGATCGATCCCGAGCGCTACGGAGAGCTCGTCCGGGACCTCCTCTCCTCCCTCGAGTCCCCGGACGGGCTCCTCGGAGCGCTCGAGGCGAAGATGTGGCGGCTCGCGGACGCGGAGCGATTCGAAGAGGCCGCCTCGGTCCGGGATCGTCTCGGGGCGCTGGCGGCAGCCCTGCACCGGGCTCGGCGGGACGCCTGGCTGCTCGGCGCAGGCCGGCTCGAGATCGTGGTCGAAGGCGACCGCCTGCTCGGGTTCGACGGGGGCGCGCTCGCGCGGGCAGGGGACGCCCCGGGCGAGACGGAACCGATCCCGATCCCCTGCCCGCGCGAGCGCGCCGACGAGCTGTCGGCGGTCCGCTCGTGGCTCGCGAAGAACCCCGTTCGGGTCCTGGCGTGCGACGTTCCTCTCGCGGAGCCCGTGGACGGCGGGGCCCGGATCGCGAAGATCCTCCGGTGGGCCAAGGACCAAGAGCTTCCCCGGGCGGCCCGGCGCTAGGCTCGACCGGTGGGTGCCGCCGTCGAGCTCCTCGCGCGGGAGATGTCGGAGACCTTCCACGACATGCGCTCGCGACTGCACGACCTGACCGAGGACGAGTACTTCTGGGAACCCGTGCCCGGGAGCTGGACCGTCTTCCGTGACGAACGGGGTCGCTGGGACCACCACTACGCCGAGCCCGACCCCGAGCCCTCTCCGTTCACGACGATCGCCTGGCGCCTCACGCACATCGCGATGTGCAAGGTCATGTACCACGAGCATGCGTTCGGTCCGGGCGAGCTGACGTGGCTCACGATCGAGACGCCGGGCACCCCCGACGACGCCCTCGACATGTTGGACTCGGGTCACGCGTTGCTCACCGAGGACCTCGCGGAGCTGGACGACACCGACCTCGAACGGCCTGTGCCGACCAACTGGGGCGAGGAGTGGCCCGCGTGGCGGATCTTCTGGACGATGATCCATCACGACGCCCATCACGGCGGCGAGATAGGCGCACTTCGCGACCTGTACGCAGGGGCACGCCGAACCGGGCCAGATCCGGACGGCGGATAGACTTCCCCGCATGGAGCACGCGGTCATCCTCGAGGGCGCCCGGACCCCGATCGGGAAGTTCCTCGGCTCCTTCGCCGAGACGACGGCGGTGGAGCTGGGAACGATCGCAGCGAGCGAAGCGCTGAAGCGCACCGGCATCACCCCGGACCAGGTCGACCAGACGATCTTCGGTCACGCCCGCCAGGCGGGGAACGGGCCCAACACCGGCCGACAGGTGAGCATCCACGCCGGGGTGCCCGAGGAGGTCTCCGCGTTCAATGTCAACATCGCGTGCGGCTCCGGCATGAAGGCCGTCCAGCTGGGCGCTCAGCAGATCGCGCTCGGCGACGCCGAGGTCGTGCTCGCCGGCGGCATCGAGAACATGACCCGCGTCCCGTTCCTCCTCGACCGCATGCGCACCGGCTATCGGATGGGCGACGCCACCGTGTACGACGCGATGTATCGCGACGGCCTCCTGGACCCGCTCTGCGGGCTGCTGATGGGCGAGACCGCGGAGAACCTGGTCGACCGCTACGACATCTCCCGCGAGGAACAGGACGAGTTCGCCCTCGAGTCCCAGCGGAAGGCCGCGACCGGCGCCGCTGCCCGGGCAGCCGAGATCGTCCCGGTCGAGGCGAAGAACCCTGCCGGGAAGGGCGCGGTCGTCGTGAGCGAAGACGAGCATCCACGTTCGGACACGACGCTCGAGGGCCTCGCCAAGCTGAGATCGGTATTCCGAGAGGGTGGCTCCGTCACGGCCGGCAACTCGGCCGGCATCACCGACGGGGCCGCCGCGATGATCCTGATGTCGGAGTCCCGGGCGCGTGCGGAGGGTCGTGAGCCCCTCGCCCGGATCGCCGGGATGAGCTGGGCCGGGGTTCCGCCGGAGATCATGGGGATCGGTCCGGTGCCGGCGACGAAGAAGGTGCTCGAGAAGACCGGTCTCTCCCTCGCCGACATCGACGTGATCGAGATCAACGAGGCGTTCGCGGCGCAGGTGATCGCGTGCGAACGTGAGCTGAAGTTCGATCGGGACCGGCTGAACCTCCTCGGAGGCGGGATCTCCCTCGGCCATCCCATCGGGATGAGCGGCGCGCGGATCCTGCTGTCCCTCGCGTACCAGATGCGGGAACGCGGCGCCGCGCTGGGCCTGGCAACGCTCTGTATCTCCGGCGGGCAGGGGCTCGCCGTCGTCCTCGAAAGGACCTCGCCACGATGACCGTCCACGCCGTCGTCCTGATCCAGTGTGACATCGACGAGATCTCCGAAGCCGCGCAGGCGATCGCCGACATCGGCGGCGTCTCCGAGGTCTACTCCGTGGCCGGCGAGTTCGATCTCGTTGCGATCGTGCGTGTCAGCGAGCACGACGACTTGGCGAAGGTGATCCCGGGCGGGATCTCGAAGGTCGAAGGCGTGGAGCGCACCGAGACGCTGATCGCCTTCCAGGTGTACTCGAAGCACGACCTCGAGCGCATGTTCTCCATCGGCTTCGAAGACAGCTAACCGAACGGGTTCGGATCCGAGGGGTCGCTGGCGTCGAGGAGCTCGACGAGCGCCGAAAGGATCCTCCCCCCGATCGCTCCGATCGCGGCGAGCACCGAGAAGAGGGCCATCCCGGCCGCGCCTGCGAGATAGATAGGGCCATCGCTCTCACTCGGATAGAGGTCATCGACGGCGATCGCGAGGAGCACCGCGATGCCGACGCTGACGCCAAGCATCGCCAAGAACCAAGCACCTTCGGGGACCCGCTCAAGAACACGCCGTTTCGGGGTCAACTGCATCGCCATCCGTGCTCACTCCCTCCAATCGATCGCGACCGGGAGCGACGTCTGCCCCCATTCGGTGAGATCCCCGCGGTAGCGCGGCTTGTACTTGTCTGCGAGGAGCCGCCGCGCCTTCGCATCCTCCGCCGGATCCGTCACCACCCGGGCCTTCGTCGTCCTCTTCACGTCACCGATCTCGAGGACGACCTCGGGAGAGATCATCAGGTTCCTGACCCAGTCAGAATGGTCACCCCCGCCTGACAGGATGAAGACGTTCCCGCCGCCGATCGCGAACCAGATCTCGATCCGGTGCGGCGATCCGGTGTGTCGACCCGTGGTGGTCAGATGGCAGTGGTCGAGGTCGCCGAGGGGGCGTTCATCGGTCACAGCACCGCCCAGAGGACGAGCGCGACGATCACGAGCAACGCCACGCCCGCGATGATCAGATCAGCCTTCTTGACCTTCCCCGGTTGCATCGCGTTGAAGCCCAAGGTCTAGTCCTCGATCCGGTAGTACTCCCGGAACTTCTCGGGCGAGAGCCAGTAGATGTGCTGGCGCACCGTCGAGGCGTAGGTCCGTGCCTCCGCGCCGTCGCTACACGCGCGGTCCGCGACCACCTCACCTTGCGGGCTCAGGATCACGACGCGCCACGTGCCCTCGCCACCCCGGACCTCGACGTCGAAACCGCTCTCGACCGACGACATCGTGTGCACCCCTCGTCAGCCCTGTCGGACGAGGTTCCGATGGAGCCGCCCGAGCTGGGTCTGCAGCTCCCCCAGGACGCTCTCTTCGTCCAAGGTGAACGCCGGGTGCAACGAGGCGACCCGCTCGAGTGCACGCTCGAGCCCAGATCCGAGCCGTTCCGCCTCGCGCAACGACTCGACGAGCGTCGCGGCATAGTCCGCGTTGAACGGCTGTCCGTCCCAAGGGCACTCTCCGCCCAACTCGATGACCTGCTCTGCGAAGAACTCGCGGCCGTCCCGCTTACAGATCCCCTTGATCTTCACGCGCTCTCCTTCTCGGTCTTTGGCTCGGTCACGAGGTCGAGCAGCCGGTCGGCCAGCTCGAACGGGTCCACCGGCTTCACGAACCACGCATCGGCTCCCGACCACTTCGCGAGCCAGGCGTCGTGCTTGCGGTCCAGCAGGATCACGATGACCCCGGTGTACGGCTCCGCAGCGTCTCGGAGCGTCCTGGCGAGCCCGAAGGCCCCCGCACGGGACGCGATCTCATCCGCCACGATCACGTCCGGACGATCCCGAAGCGCCGCGGTCGTTCCCAGCTCACCGTTGCGGGCGGCGCGGAAACGCAGCTCCTGCCCGAGGCGGCGCTCGATGCTCCGCACCGACAAAGCCATCAGCTGGCGGGAGCGCTCGTCCGGCGAGACCAGCAAGACGTTCACGCGCGCGATGCTACTCGCTCCAGCGCCGCCCACGGTCTTTGAACGACCGCGGGCGGCGGGCTACGCTCGCCCCGCCGGGCGCGCGCTTCCCCGATCGTTCCACGAACCGTGGATCACGAACGAGAGCTCTCGAGCGGACGACGAACACGGCCGAGGAGGCAGCAGATGGAGAGTCTGGGCAAGGCGGCGGTCGCGGAGTTCGTCGCGACCTTCGCGCTGATCTTCGTGGGTGCCGGCGCGGTGATCCTCGCCGGGACGGGACAGCTCGACCTGGTGGGCGTGGCGCTCGCGCACGGGCTCGTGCTCGCCGTCATGGTGTCGGTGACCGGGCACATCTCCGGCGGATTGGTCAACCCTGCCGTCACGATCGCCCTCTGGACCGCAGGGAAGATCTCCACTCAACGAGGAGCCGTCTTGATCGTGGCGCAGCTGATCGGCGCCGTTGTCGGCGCCCTCCTCGTGCGTTTCGTGGTCGGCGGCGACCTCTTCGACGCGGGCGGTGCCGGCGCGCCGGCTCTCGGACCGGACGTCGCGGTCGGCAAGGGTATCGTTCTCGAAGCGATCCTCACGTTCTTCCTCGTGTTCGTGGTGTTCGGAACCGCCGTGGATGACAGAGGACCGTGGAACAAGACGGCGGGCTTCACGATCGGCCTCGTGATCGCATTCGACATCCTCGCCTTCGGTCCGTTCACGGGCGCCGCGATGAACCCCGCCCGTTGGTTCGGACCGGCGCTCGTTGGTGGGCTCTGGGACGACGCGCTCGTGTGGACGGTGGGACCGATCGCCGGGGGCATCATCGCGGGTGTCCTGTACATGACGGTGTTCCTCCGGGGCAAGGAGCCGGCGACGCCGTAGGACGAGGTCGGCTGCCAAGTACGCTGAGGCGGCGATGGGCGCCGACCTGTACCTCGACCCCGCCTCGGCCACTCCCCTGCTGCCCGAGGCGCGCGAGGCGGTGATCGCCGCCCTCGACCTCTACGGCGACCCGCTGCACATCCACACGCAGGGACGGGCTGCCCGCGCGCTGCTGGACGGCGCACGCGAGCAGGTCGCCGGCGCGATCGGCGCGCAGCCCGACGAGATCGTCTTCACCTCGGGGGGCACGGAGTCGATCGCGCTCGCGATCTGGGGCGGGGTGCGGGCCGTCCGCGAGCTCGGCACCCGGATCGTTCTCGGAGCCGTTGAGCACCCGGCGGTCGGAGGCGTCGCCCACGCGCTCGAATCCGACGGCTTCGAGGTCGTCACGATCCCTGTCGATCGGTACGGCCGGGTCGACCTCGATCGCTTCGCGATCGAGGTCAGAGCCCCGGGGACGCTGCTCGCCTCCGTGCAGCACGCGAACCACGAGCTGGGGACGCTCCAACAGGTCGCGGAGGCCGCGCGCCTCGCGCGCGAGGCGGGCGTCCGGTTCCACACCGACGCGTGCCAGACGGTTGGCCGACTCCCCGTTGATGCGCCGGCGCTCGGCGTGGATCTCCTCTCGCTGTCGGCGCACAAGTTCGGCGGCCCCCCCGGTGTGGGGGCGCTGTACGTGCGACGGGGCCTCGGGATCACCGCCTACCCGTGCGGCGACGACCGGGAGCGGAAACGTCGCTCCGGGATGGAGAACACCCCGGGGATCGCGGGGATGGCGTCGGCTCTCACCTCCTCTCTCGCCACGATGGCCGACCGGGCGGCCGCACAGTGGTCGCTCACCGCGAGCCTCCGAGATCGGATCGCGACCGATGTGCCGGGCGCCACCGTCCACGGCCACCCCACGCACCGGACCCCCCACCTCGTGGGCTTCAGCGTCGCCGGACTCGATCCGGGGACGCTGATGATGACCCTCGACGACCGCGGGTTCCGGGTGGGCGCGGGCTCGCTCTGCAGCGGCCGCCCCGAGGATGCGTCCCCGGTCCTCGAGCAGATCGGTTACCCCGGCACCACGGGGTTCCGGGTCAGCCTGGGCGACGGCGTGACCGAGACGCACCTCGACGCGCTGTTGGGCATGCTCTCGGAAACCGTTCGAGAGCTCCAGCGGATGGAGTCCGCCTCCTCCGAGGCGCTGGCTCGATTCAGCCCAGCAGGCGAAGCGTGAGCGTGGGCCGGGTGAACCCAACCCCGGCGGACTACTCCACCGTCCAGGTGTCGCCGGAGCGGAGCAGCTTGCCCAGGTCGCCGGCACCGAGGCGCTCGGTCGCCGCCTGGAGTTGATGCTGGATCGCCTGCCCGTAGACGGGCCGTTCGACCTCGTGGAAGACGCCGATGCACGATGGCTCGTCGGGTCCCTTGGAAAGATGGGCGAGCGCGAACGGCAGCGACGGGCGTCCGTGCGCATCGTGCACGACGATGTTCTCGGGGCTCGTCTCCGCCGTGAGCGCGATCTCGTAGCGGCCGTTCTCTCCGACCCGTACGCACCGATCCCCGTCGTCGAAGACGATCGGCTCGCCGTGCTCCAATCGGATCTGATTGTGCTTGCCCTGGGCTTTGTCGCGCAGCAGGTCGAAGGCGCCGTCGTTGAAAACGTTGCAGTTCTGATAGATCTCGATGAACGCGGTCCCCTTGTGCTGGGCCGCTCGGCGGAGGACCTCGGTCAGGTGCTGGCGGTCGTTGTCCATCGTTCTCGCCACGAAGGTCGCCTCGACACCGAGAGCGAGCGCGATCGGGTTGAAGGGATGATCGACCGACCCGAACGGCGTCGACTTCGTGACCTTCCCCTCCTCCGACGTCGGCGAGTACTGGCCCTTCGTGAGCCCGTAGATCTGGTTGTTGAACAGCAGGATCTTGATGTCGACGTTGCGACGCAGAGCGTGGATCAGATGGTTGCCGCCGATGGAGAGACCGTCCCCGTCGCCGGTGACCACCCAGACCGAGAGCTCCGGGTTCGCGACCGCGATGCCGGTCGCGAGGGCCGGGGCGCGTCCGTGGATCCCGTGCATCCCGTACGTGTCCATGTAATAGGTGAACCGGCCGCTGCAGCCGATCCCGGACACGAACACCGTCTTGTGGGGCTCGATGCCGAGCTCGGGCATGAACCCCTGGACGGACGACAAGATCGCGTAGTCCCCGCAGCCGGGGCACCAGCGCGGCTCTTGGTCCGACGTGAAGTCCTTCTTCGTCAGGGTCGTCGCCTCGCCGGGCATCGCCCCGTCGCCAGGGGTCGTCCCGCCGTCCTGGATGACCTCACTCATCGAGCATCCTCGTGATCTCGTGTTCGAGCTCTTCCGTGAAGATAGGGAGTCCCTGCACCTTCGAATACGACTGGACGTCGACCAGGTACCTCGCCCTGAGCAGTGAGGCGAGCTGGCCCATGTTCATCTCCGGGACCAGGACCTTCGCGTATCTCCGCACGACCTCGCCCGTGTTCGCCGGGAACGGGTTCAGGTGCCGGAGGTGGGCGGTCGCCACTTTCTGACCCTCAGCCCTCGCTCGGATCACCGCCGCCGTGATCGTCCCGAGCGACGAGCCCCAACCGAGGACGAGCAGCTGAGCGTCGCCCGCCGGGTCGTCGACGTGAAGCGGCGGGATGTCGTCCGCGATCCCGTCGACCTTGGCCTGACGAAGCCGGGTCATCAGCTCGTGGTTGGCGGCGTCGTAGCTGATATTGCCGGTGCCGTCCTGACGTTCGAGCCCCCCGATCCGGTGGACGAGGCCGGGAGTTCCGGGGATCGCCCATGGGCGCGCGAGCTTCTCGTCGCGCGAGTAGGGCAGGAAGTCGGCACCGTTCGGCGTCGCGAAGGCCGGATCGATCTTCGGCAGGCTCTCGATGTCCGGGATCGACCATGGTTCCGAGGAGTTCGCGATGAACGTGTCGGACAGGAGGATCACCGGGGTCCTGTACCGCACGGCGATCCGCGCCGCCTCGAGCGCGGCCGTGAAGCACTCGGACGGCGTGGACGCGGACACGATCGGCAACGGCGACTCCCCGTGGCGGCCGTACATCGCCAGGAGGAGGTCCGCCTGCTCGGTCTTGGTGGGCATCCCCGTGGACGGGCCGGCCCTCTGCACGTCCACCACGATCATCGGCAGCTCCATGATCACGGCCAGGCCGATGGTCTCGGCCTTGAGGTCGATGCCGGGCCCGCTCGTCCCCGTGACCGCGAGCTGGCCGCTGAAGGCCGCGCCCAGCGCGATGTTCGCCGCGGCGATCTCGTCTTCCGCCTGGATGGTGATCACACCGAAGTTCTTGTGACGCGAGAGCTCGTGGAGGAGCTCCGACGCCGGCGTGATCGGGTAGCTCGCGTAGAACAGCGGCAGCCCGCTCCGCTTGGAGGCCGCGATCAATCCCCACGCGAGCGCGGTCGCCCCCGCGATGTTCCGGTAGGTCCCCGGCTTTTGCGGCGCCGCGTCCACCTTGTAGGACTCGGCGAAGAGCTCGGTCGTTTCGCCGAAGTTGTATCCAGCCTTGAACGCGGCCACGTTCGCATCCAGGATCTCCGGCCGGGAGCCGAACTTCTTCTCCAGCCAGTTGATCGTGGTCTCGGTCGGGCGGCCGAACATCCACGAGACCAGACCGAGAGCGAACATGTTCTTCGCCCGCTCGGCCTCCTTCTTCCCGATCCCGATGTCCTCGGTGGCTCGCACCGTGATCGACGTCATCGGCACCTTGAAGACCTGGTAGCCGTCGAGCGTCCCGTCCTGCGTCGGATCGGTCGTGTAGCCCGCCTTCTCGATGTTCCGCTGGGTGAACGAATCCTCGTTCAGCACCAGCACGCCGCCCTTGGCGACCGTCTCCAGGTCCGCCTTCAGGGCGGCCGGGTTCATCGCGATCAGCACGTCGGCATGGTCGCCGGGCGTGGTGATGTCGCTGGAGGCGAACTGGATCTGGAACGCGGAGACCCCGTGGACCGTGCCTGCCGGAGCTCGGATCTCCGCCGGGAAGTCCGGCAGGGTCGCCAGGTCGTTGCCGAGCACCGCCGTGGCGCTG
>Ga0307296_10001246_pt1 | contig 12710 bp, 12 predicted proteins | sample ER_DNA_153_FD_194467 | JGI IMG/M metagenome (GOLD analysis project Ga0307296, IMG submission 194467) | Bulk soil microbial communities from the East River watershed near Crested Butte, Colorado, United States - ER_DNA_153 | ecosystem: Environmental > Terrestrial > Soil > Floodplain | place... | reverse complement strand
GAAACCACAATGATGTCGCAATTCGGCAACATTGTTGTATAAAAGCATCAGTCCCGGGGAGGGCCTGAGCCCTTTGGCGTCCTTGTCCAAATAGGGCGGTTGCTCCCCGTGCGTTTCCGCCGGGGATTTATGACCGCCGAACAAGCTGCCACCGCCGAGGCAACAATTGGCGCCGCTCCAGCGAAGCGGAGCGAGTCGCGCACTGTTGGACCGGTGGTCGTAGGCTTGGCTCTGCTTTCCGCCTTCATCACCTTCATCGTCCTGGCCGACCTGACGCCAATCTCACCCACGCACAACGTGGTCGTGACGCTGTTGCTCGTAAATGCGGTGACGGTGCTGCTACTGCTCAGCATCATTCTGCGCGAGGTATGGCAAGTGGTGCAGGCGCGGCGCAGCGGACGTGCCGCCGCGCGCCTGCATGTCCGTATCGTCGGGTTGTTCTCCGTTATCGCCGCCGTGCCGGCGATCCTCGTTGCAATTGTTGCGAGCGTCACACTCGATCGGGGCCTTGATCGACTGTTTTCCACACGGACACGCTCTGCGGTCGAAAACTCGCTCATCGTCGCGGAAGCCTACCTGCGCGACCATGCGCAGTTCGTGCGCTCGGATATCATGATCATCGCGTTCGAGATCACGCGCAGCAAAACGGTTTTTGAACAGGACCCGGACAAGCTTCGTCAATTTCTGACCTTCCAGGCGGCGGCCCGCGGCTTGGGCGCCGCGATCGTCATCGACAAAGATCTCAAGGTCATTGCGCGTGCGAACGTTAATATCAATCAGACGTTCGCGTTACCGCCGCGCGATGCGCTGGCTCACATCACCGCCAAGGAGCCGCAAATCGTCTTGTTGCCGGACGCCAACTATGTTGCGGCAATCATCAAGCTTGAACAATTCGACGACACTTACCTTTACGTGACGCGGCTCCTCGATCCGCGGGTCGTACCTCAATTGCAGGCAACTCGTGCAAGCGTCACCGAATACGCCGCACTCGAGGCGCGTCGTATCGGTGTGCAGGTCGCCTTCGCCTTGATGTACACCGTGATCGCCCTGATCGTATTACTCTCAGCGGTCTGGATCGGGTTTAACTTCGCCAATCGGCTTGTGGCGCCGATCCGCCGGCTCATCGGCGCGGCCAACGCCGTTTCAACCGGAAATCTGTACGTGCGTGTTCCGGTTCGGCAGGCGGAAGGCGATCTCGCGCATCTCGGCGAAACCTTCAACCGCATGATCCAGGAATTGCGTACACAGCGCGACGACATCGTGCATGCGCGCGACGTCATGGACAGCCGCCGGCGTTTTACGGAAGCCGTGCTCTCTGGGGCCAGCGCGGGCGTCATCGGCGTCGACAGCAAGGGCAATGTGAGCATTCTGAACCGGTCGGCCGAGAAGCTGATCGGGCGAACGGAAAGCGAGGCACTCGGGCAGCCGTTGACCGAAGTGCTGCCCGAACTCGTGGGGACGATGGCGGCGGTTCAGTCCGGCGCATCCCCGCAGGATCAGATCACCATCAGCCGAAACAATCGCGAACGCAATTTATCGGTGCGCGTTACAAGCGAGCAGTCAGCGGATTCCGACCGCGGCTATGTGGTGACGCTCGATGATATCACCGAGTTGGTTGCCGCCCAACGCACCTCAGCATGGGCCGACGTCGCGCGCCGTATCGCGCACGAAATCAAGAATCCCCTGACACCTATTCAATTGTCGGCCGAACGCCTGCGTCGCAAGTACGGAAAGATGATCAATGAAGATCGCGGCGTGTTCGAACAGTGCACTGACACCATCGTCCGGCAGGTCGACGATATAAGGCGGATGGTCGATGAGTTCTCGCATTTCGCCCGCATGCCGAAACCGGTGCTCGCGGCCGAGAACATGGCCGATACGGTACGGCAAGCGGTGTTTTTGATGCGCGTCGGCAACTCGGAAATCGACATCAATGCCGACATCAGCGAAGACCCGTTGCCGGCGCGATTTGACCGACGTCTGATTTCACAGACGCTGACCAATACGATCAAGAATGCGACTGAGGCGATTGCAGCGGTCCCGTCTGAAGAACTCGGCAAAGGCGTGATTCAGGTCAATGCCGCGCGGGAGGGCGACGATATCGTGATTGATATCATCGACAACGGCATCGGCCTGCCGAAAGAAAATCGCAACCGACTGCTCGAACCCTATGTGACGACCCGCGAAAAGGGCACCGGTCTTGGCCTTGCCATCGTAGGACGCATTGTTGAGGAACACGGCGGCACGATTGAACTGCGTGACGCCGCCGAGAAGATTCCCGGCCAGCGGGGCGCCTGGGTTCGCATGCGAATTGCCGCCGCCGGCAAAGCCGAGACGACCGAGCCAGAAAAACCAAAGATTGTAAGCGAGTAGCACCATGGCCGCCGAAATCTTGATAGTCGACGACGAGGCCGACATCCGCGATTTGGTTGCCGGCATCCTGCAGGACGAGGGCTACACCACGCGCACTGCGCGCAACAGCGATGATGCTTTGTCCGCGATCGCAACGCGCCGGCCGAACCTCGTCTTTCTGGACATCTGGTTACAAGGCAGCAAGCTCGACGGGCTCCAATTGCTTGACAGCGTCAAGCAGGAACATACCGAGCTTCCAGTCGTCATGATTTCGGGCCACGGCAACATCGAGACCGCGGTCGCCGCCATCAAGCATGGCGCATACGATTTCATTGAAAAGCCGTTCAAGGCGGACCGGCTGGTTCTCGTCGCGGACCGCGCGTTAGAAAATTCCCGGCTCAAGCGTGAGGTCAAGCAGCTCAAGCAGCTGTCGCCGCAACCATCCACCCTTGTCGGTCGCTCGGCGATGGTCGGGCAGTTACGCCAGGCGATCGAACGCGTGGCGCCAACGAACAGCCGCGTTCTGGTCGTGGGACCGTCAGGAGCGGGCAAGGAGCTCGCGGCACGAACGCTCCATCAGCTATCCGGTCGGGTAAACGGGCCCTTTGTCGTGATCAACGCCGCAGCGATCACACCGGAACGCATGGAAATCGAACTTTTCGGTGTCGACCAGTCCAACGGCTCGGAAGGGCGCAAGCCAGGCGCGCTCGAAGAGGCGCACGGAGGCACGTTGTTCATCGACGACATTGCTGATCTGCCGCGCGAGACGCAGAATAAGATTCTGCGCGTGCTGGTCGATCAAACATTCCAGCGTGTAGGCGGAAGCGCCAAGATCGCGGTCGATGTGCGCATCGTATCATCGACGGCGCGCAATCTCGAGGCGCTGATCACCGAAGGCAAGTTTCGCGAAGATCTCTATCATCGGCTTGCGGTTGTTCCGATCCGTGTGCCCCCTCTGGCCGAGCGGCGCGAGGATATTCCCGACCTCGTAGACTATTTTATGGACCAGATTTCCCAAGCGACGGGATTGCCGAAGCGGCGCATCGGCGAGGACGCAATGGCGGTACTGCAATCGCACAATTGGCCGGGCAATGTCAGGCAGCTGCGTAATAACATTGAGCGATTGATGATTCTCGCGGGCGGAGACCCAGAGGCGGTGATGAATGCAAGCATGTTGCCGCCCGATGTCGGCTCGATGGTGCCAAGCATGCCGAACGGGAATGGCGGCGAACATCTGATGGGCCTGCCTCTGCGTGACGCGCGAGAGGTGTTCGAACGTGAGTACCTGGTCGCACAGATCAGTCGCTTTGGCGGCAATATTTCACGCACGGCCGAATTTGTTGGCATGGAGCGCTCGGCATTGCATCGCAAACTCAAGGCCCTCGGAATCGACTAGCAATCAATGTCACGCATCGCATACGTCAATGGTCGGTATTTGCCGCGCGAGGCCGCCAAGGTGGCGGTTGAGGATCGCGGATACCAATTTGCCGACGGCGTCTATGAAGTCTGCGAGGTGAGGGGAGGCCGCCTCGTTGACGAACGTCGTCACATGGCCCGGCTCGACCGCTCGCTTGGGGAACTGCGCATTGTCCGTCCCATGTCGAATGCTGCACTGGCGATCGTGTTGCGCGAAACGATCCGCCGCAACCGAGTGCGCGATGGCATCGTCTATGTTCAGGTTACCCGCGGCGTGGCGAGACGGGATTTTCCTTTTCCCGTGGCCGGCACACGACCATCTCTTATGGTTACCGCGCGAAACAGCGATCAGCGGTCCCTTGAGGACATTGCGGCCGAGGGAATAGCGGTTGTTACGGTGCCTGACATCCGCTGGAAGCGCGTTGACATCAAATCGCTCGCCTTGTTGCCAAACGTATTGGCAAAGCAGGCAGCGCGGGAGCGCGGCGCACGCGAGGCCTGGCTTGTCGATAGTCAGGGCTGCATCACCGAGGGCGGATCATCGAACGCCTGGATTGTCAGCCGGGACGGCAAACTGATCACACATCCGCTCGGCAACGACATCCTGCCTGGTATCACGCGATCGGTCGTGATCGACACAATCAAGGCACAGGGCCTTCCGTTCGAGGAACGGACCTTCACCGTCGAGGAGGCCTATGCCGCGCGGGAGGCCTTCATCACGTCGGCCAGCCAGACTGTTTTGCCGGTGGTAAGCATCGATGGCCGCCCGGTCGGCAATGGCGCGCCGGGGCTGATTGCGTCAGGGTTGCGGCGCGACTATCACGACCACGCCGAGATCAGTGACTAACCGCTGGCCTCGCTGCCATTATTCGCGATTTGCCGCCCTTACCTTTCCGGAAAATGGGGAAAATAGCCTTTTATTCAAATACTTGATGGGGTCTCTCTGAACTTATGCTTGCACCCGGAGAGCACCTGCAATCTAATAGTGGCTCCCGGGCCTCGTTTTGCGAGGGGTAAAGCGGCGCATGCGTTTCACTCGCATGCGGAAGGACTTGGGAAAAGAAGGTCTCGCGCGCTAGACGCGAGCAAAAAATGGAAAACGGCAAATGGCAGCCGATCGTGCGCAAAATCTGCAAGACACCTTCCTAAATCACGTCCGCAAAAGCAAAATCCCGCTCACCATTTTTCTGGTGAATGGCGTCAAATTGCAGGGTGTGGTGACCTGGTTCGACAATTTCTGCGTGCTGTTGCGACGGGATGGACATTCCCAGCTCGTCTACAAGCATGCAATTTCGACCATCATGCCGGGTCATCCCATCCAACTCTTCGAAGGGGCTGACGAGCCACCGGCGGGAGACAAGGTCTGATTGGAAGTACGTCGTCGTAATCAACGCGCCGATCTGCTGAGCCCGACCACATCGGGTGTCGAGACCGGCCGGGCGATCGTTATTGAGCCATGGCTCAAGAGACCACCCCTCAGGGGTGCAATACGTTCGTCTTCCCATGAGCGTACGCCGGAAGCGCGCCTTGGCGAGGCCGTCGGTCTTGCGCGCGCCATCGACCTGACCGTGGTCGAGGCGGGGCTGGTCACACTCAACGAAATTCGGCCTGCGACCTATATCGGCAAAGGCAAAGTCGACGAGATTGCCGGACTTGCAAAGAGCTTGTCGGCCTCGGTCGTGGTCATGGACTGTCCGGTCTCGCCGGTTCAGCAACGCAATCTTGAGACGGCCTGGAGCACCAAAGTCATCGACCGTACCGGCCTGATCCTCGAGATATTCGGGCGGCGCGCGCGTACGCGCGAGGGCGCTTTGCAGGTCGAACTGGCGCATCTCACCTACCAGAAAAGCCGCCTGGTTCGCTCGTGGACACATCTTGAGCGACAGCGCGGCGGATTTGGTTTTCTCGGCGGCCCGGGTGAGACGCAAATTGAAGCGGATCGGCGCGTCATCGAGGAACGCATAGCGCGCATCGAATCCGAACTGGACAAGGTCAAGCGCACCCGGAAGCTGCATCGCGACAGCCGTAAACGCGTGCCTTACCCGATCATTGCGCTCGTCGGATACACCAATGCCGGCAAATCAACCCTTTTCAACCGGATCACGGCGGCAAGCGTGCTTTCGGCAGACATGCTGTTTGCTACCCTGGATCCGACTTTGCGCGCCGTCCAACTCCCGCACGGCGCTCGCGTCATTCTTTCGGATACGGTCGGGTTCATCTCCGATCTGCCGACCATGCTGGTAGCAGCCTTCCGCGCCACCCTTGAAGAAGTGATCGAAGCGGATGTGATTTTGCACGTACGCGATATCTCCCACGATGACTCGGAAGCGCAGTCTCATGACGTGGGAAAAGTTCTCGGCGAACTCGGCATTGAATCCAGCGATCGAAGATTGCTCGAGGTGTGGAACAAGATCGATTCACTGAACTCGGACCAGCGCCTGCGAGTTTCCAATTTGGCCGAACGCCAGCAGGACCGATGCTACCCGCTTCTTGTGTCAGCATTGAACGGTGAGGGGGTCGAGCGTCTGCTTGCCGCGATCGAAACACGTCTTGGCGAAGCGCGGCAGACTCTTCAGTTGTCGATCGATCCTTCAGACGGCGCAGGTCTGAGTTGGCTCTATCGCCATTCGGAAGTCTTGTCGCGTCAGATGCGAGATGACGGGCGCTTGGAGGTCAGTGTCCGCGCTGACGCGAAGAACGCAGAAATGGTGAAGCACAAATATCCGGGAACGACGGAGGTGAAGCCGCCGATCTAAATCCGGAGAAAAAAGGAGCAGGGACAATGGCAAGCAAATCATTCTCAGGCCGCGATGTCAGGCGCGTCGCTATCGCGAGTCTCATCGGGGCCACCGCATCGCGGGCGACCGCATAGGGCCGTCGTCTATCCACGATCGGAGGCGGCCCTCTCGGCCGCCTTCGCCTCGTTCCACAACTCATCCATCTCGACCAGGGTCGCGCTTTGCGGCGTCTTGCCACGTTGGGCAAGCGCAAGTTCGATCGCTGCGAAACGGCGCTCGAATTTGAGGTTGGTTTCACGCAGCACAGTTTCAGGGTCGGCGTCGACGTGGCGGGCAAGATTGATGAGCGCGAACAGCAGGTCGCCTACTTCGGCCGCCATCCGGCCTTTGTCGTTGCGATCGAGCTCTGCTTCGATCTCGTCCGCCTCCTCGCGAATCTTGGCAAGGACAGCGCGCGGATCGTTCCAGTCGAAGCCGACGCGCCCGGCCTTGCTCTGCAGCTTCAGGGCACGAGTTAACGCGGGCAGGGCAACCGGGACCCCGGCCAAGGCCCCGCTCGGCACTTTTTCGCCGCGGTCGGACTTCTCCTGGGCTTTGATTCGCTCCCATAAGCCTTCGACCGCCTTGGCGGTCTTGCCTTCGGCGTCGGCAAACACGTGCGGATGGCGGCGCACCAGTTTAGTGGTGATCGTTTCCACGACGTCGCCAAAATCGAAGGCGCCTTGCTCTTGCGCCATCCGGGCGTGGAAAACGACCTGCAGCAGCAGATCCCCAAGCTCGTCCTTCAACCCGGCAAGATCATCACGAGCGATGGCATCGGCGACCTCATAGGCTTCTTCGAGCGTATAGGGAGCGATGGTGCGGAAATTCTGTTCCAGGTCCCACGGGCATCCGGAGCCGGGCGTGCGCAGCGCCGCCATGATCTCTATCAAGCGGGAAATGTCGCGGGAGGGCTTCACAGGAGAGCGGTGTGCGGCTGCGTTCGGTGACTGGGCTGCGCGACCGTAGCAAAGCCTGGCTGTGGTTGCGACAACGACACCTGATTCGCATAAGACATATTATGGAACATCTCCAATATGGCCTGGAAACACTGCGTGCAGGAACCATGGATCGGTAGATTTTTAGACAAACAAGGTGCTATCAAGGGACCGGACGCATTCTCCTGCGCGCCTCTAGGATGACACGAAACTCATCCTGTCGTAGGCCGGCTCGATTGATGCCGGCAATTGCGCGCGCAGTGCTGCGTAATCCAGATCACTGTGCAGGTTGGTCAGGATTGCGCGTTTCGGTTTGATCCGAGCGATCCACGCCAGCGCTTCATCGAGATTGAAATGACTTGGGTGTGGGTTTTTGCGAAGCGCGTCGACGATCCAGACGTCGAGGCCGGCAAGCGCCGTCATGCTTTCACCAGGAACGCTTTTGATATCGGCCGAGTAGGCGACGTTGCCAAATCGAAAGCCCAGGGACGAGATGTCTCCGTGGTTCTGGAGGACTGGCAACACCTCGATCGGGCCACCCTGCCCCTCGATCGTAACCCGTTGGCCAGGCGTGAGGCGTTTCTCATGGGCGATGGGTGGGTACTCGCTGCCGGCCGGTGTCGTAAAGCAATAGCCGAAGCGGGCGCGCATGGCCTCGGACGTCGGCTCGTCAAGGTAAACCTCGACGCGACGGCGCTTGTTAACGAAGAGGGGTCGTAGATCATCAATGCCATGAGTATGGTCGGCGTGTTCGTGCGTAATGACTACGCCGTCGAGCCAATCGACCTCGGAATCGAGAAGCTGCATACGAAGATCCGGCGTGCAATCAACCAGAACACGCGTGCGGTGTCCCTGGCTGTTCTTACGCTCGACCAGCAACGAGCAACGACGTCTTCGGTTCTTTGGATTGTTCGGATCGCACGAGCCCCAGCCCAGTGCGACCCGCGGCACACCCATGGAAGAGCCGCAGCCCAAAATCGTAAAGGTTAAAGTCATGCGGCGTCCGCAAGCTTGCGCGGAACCTTGTTGAAGAGCCGAAAGAAGTTCTCCGTCGTCTGGCGAGTGATTTCCTCATCCGAGACGCCGCGTGTCTGGGCTAGAACTTTCGCAGTTTCCGTTACGAAAGCCGGTTCGTTACGTTTTCCCCGAAATGGCAGCGGCGCGAGATACGGCGCGTCCGTTTCGACCATGACGCGGTCCGCCGGTAATGCGGAGGCAATTTCGCGCAGAGCATCCGAATTCTTGAACGTCAAAATGCCGGTGAAGGACACGTAGTGCCCTAACTCTATGGCGGTGAACGCCAGCTCGCGTCCACCGGTGAAGCAATGCAGAACCGCGGGGAAGGCGCCCTTCCCGCTTTCCTCCCGCAGGATACGGGCCATATCGGCATCGCATTCGCGCGAATGGATCACGAGGGGCAACCCTGATTCGCGCGCGGCGTTGATATGCTGGCGGAAGCTTTGCTCCTGCGCGTCGCACGGACTGTTGTTGCGGAAATAGTCGAGGCCGGCCTCGCCGATCGCAACCACTTTCGGATGCTTTGCGATCGCGATCAATTTGGCGGCGTCAATGTCGAGTTCCTCGTCCGAATAATGCGGATGGGTCCCGACCGAACAGAAGACATCCGCGAACTTTTCCGCGATGGCCAGTATTTGCCCGTGTCGCTTCACCCGAGTTGAAATCGTGACCATGCGGCCGATTCCGGCCGCGCGGGCGCGGGACACAACCGCGTCGAGTTCTGCGGAAAAATCCGGGAAATCGAGATGGCAATGGCTATCAATGAGCATGGCTTGGCAATGATCGGTTCGCAAGAAAGCCTAGGCGCCCAGTTGGTAGCGACTGCGATATGGCGCGGTCAAGGCTCTCTTTTCCGTTGGGACATCATTGCTGCTGCGAAACGAGGTTCCCAGAAACAAGCAGAGGTTGCCGCGAGGAAACCTTACACCGCCTGACGGTTTGTTGGTCGTAGATGATCCAGAGGAGAGGAAACCCCATGCTTAAGAAATTGGCTCTCGCCACTGCCGCAATGGCGCTCATCACGTCCACGGCCAGTGCCGACTACTACATCGTCCAGGAGAAGGCGACCAAGAAGTGCAAGGTCGTCGAAACGCGTCCAACCGAGACCACATGGATCCAGATCGGGCCGGCGGCCTTCAAAACCCAATCCGATGCTGAAAATCAAATCAAAACGGTCTGCGTGGAAAAGCGCTAGTCCGCGGTTTGGCATTGCAGCGGGAGGAGAGGTCGCGCTTATCTCGGCGATAACATCGAAAGCGGCGCAACGCCCCTCGCCTCGTGCGGTTGTTTCTCCGGCGCGGCCTCTAGTTCTTGCTCTCGGCTTCCACGTAGCGAGGAAATGCCGGCACCGGGGGCGGCAACGTTGCACCGCCTTTGATCCGACTTGCCGACGTGAGCGCGTGAAAACTGCGCTGTTCAGGACCTACCGCAAGGAGGTCGAGCAATTTGGTCGCTGAAGCTGGGACAAATGGCTGCGCCAGGATGGCCACCTGCCTGAGAACTTCCGCCGTCACGTAGAGCACAGTCCCCTGCCGCTTCGGATCGGTTTTTGCCAGAGCCCAGGGCGCCTCTGAGGCAAAGTAACGATTGGCGTCCGCCACTACGGCCCAAATACAATTGAGCACCTGATGCAACTGTTGTGTCTTCATGTGCTCGCGCGCCGCGCCGATCATGGCATCCGCTGCCGCAAGTATGGTCTTGTCGCTTTCGCTGAACGCGTCAGGCTCCGGCAGTTTGCCGCCGCTCGCCTTGGCAATCATCGACAGCGAACGTTGCGCCAAATTTCCTAGATCGTTGGCGAGATCTGCGTTGATTCGGTTGACGATCGCTTCGTGGCTGTAGTTGCCGTCCTGCCCGAAGGGCACCTCGCGCAGGAAGAAATAGCGAAACTGATCGACCCCGTAAGTGTCGGCCATTGTGAACGGGTCGATCACGTTGCCGACCGATTTCGACATTTTCTCGCCGCGATTGAACAAGAACCCATGCGAGAAGACGCGCTGCGGAACTTCGATGCCCGCGGACATCAGGAAGGCCGGCCAATACACCGCATGAAAGCGAACAATGTCCTTGCCGATGACGTGGAGCGACGCAGGCCAGTAGCGCTTAAATTTTTCGCTGCCAGTGTCGGGAAATCCGACGCCAGTTATGTAATTCGTGAGCGCGTCCACCCACACATACATGATGTGGGCATCTTTGCCCGGCACGCGAATGCCCCAATCGAAAGTGGTGCGTGAGATCGAAAGATCCTGCAAGCCGCCTCGCACGAAGCTTGCGACCTCGTTCAGGCGCTCCTTCGGCAGCACGTAATCTGGCCGTTTATAGAGTTCGAGCAATTTTTCCTGGTAGGCTGAGAGTTTGAAGAAATAACTTGCCTCCTCGACCCACTCCACCGGGGTGCCGGTCTTTGCCGCAACGCGCACTTTCTGCTCGTTCAGATGCGTCTCGTTTTCGGCGTAGTAGGCCTCGTCACGTACGGAATACCAGCCTGCGTATTTGCCGAGATAAATATCGCCGTTCTGTTCCATCCGCTGCCAGATTGCTTCGGACGAACGGTGATGACGCTCCTCGGTCGTGTGAATAAAATCGTCGTTCGAGCAATTCATCCGCTTCACCATTGCCTCGAAGCGCGGCACGTTGCGGTCGAGCAATTGGCGCGGAGTCAGCCCTTCGCGGGCTGCGGTCTGCTGGATTTTCTGGCCATGCTCGTCGGTGCCCGTGAGGAAATACACGTCATAGCCATCGAGCCGCATAAAGCGCGCGATCGCATCCGTGGCGATCGCTTCATAGGCATGGCCGATATGCGGCGGGCCATTCGGATATGAGATCGCGGTGGTGATGTAAAAAGGTGTCTTGGCCGGCATTTCGAGCTTTTCGTTCGAACAAGATGGTCCGGGAAGTCCGGCCATGGCGAGAGGGAGATTAGGTATCAACCGCGGGCAATCGGGGCAAGTGAAGGAGGATACCGCACGGGCTTGACGCTGGGGTGCTATTGCCCACGATCCGAGCCTCTCCTACAAATTTGACATGGCCTTACTCGATTCCCGCGCGGGTGCCCTGACCTTTATCGTCGCACTGGCCCCATCGCTCGTATTGCTTTGCTGCCCGTCGGTGTTCGCGGTTCCCATGCGATTTAGCGGCGAACAAAATACGTGCATCGCTAATTGCAAAAAAATCCCGATCGCTCGTTCCTATCAATTTGTGTAACCAATTGCGGTGCCCGGCTGTCGACGTGCATGACTCGCGCGCGCTGCTTTCGCTCCGGCTGGGTCCGGTACCGGTCGCCCCACCCAAGATACTGCGCGTGCTCGCCTGCGATGACGCCATCGAGGTCGCTTCACCCGTGCTTGCTCAGGCCGAAGCACTCGACATCGGAACGCTGATCGAGTGCGTACGCACCAAAAACCAGGAGCATCTGCTCGCCATATCGCGCCGCAAGACACTGCCGGAGAACCTGACCGAGGTTCTCGTCGTGGCGACCAGCAGGTCGTGTTGAGCACAGCGAAAAATGTTGGCTCCGGTTTATCGGACAAAGGTTTCAATACCTTGATCCGGCGCGCCCGGGGCGATGATGCCCTTACGTCCTGCGTTGCGATGCGGTCTGATCTGCCGCCGCAACTGTTCGACCACTTGCTTGCAACAGCATCCGAGAAGGTTCGCGCCAAACTTCAATCCGAACGCGAATATGCAAAATCAGAAATCGACACGGTCGTCGGTGAAGTTGCGGGCAAGATCCACACGGCCGCCGCGACGCAGCCAATCAGCTATGCCGCTTTCGCTCATGTCGAACGTGCCGACGGCGGTATCGAACAAAATATGCGCGACACGCAGGCGGAATCGCTGCTCGTATTTGCCAAGGCGATAGGTCTGTCGTGGGAAACGACACGCAGCATCATGATGCTGGCGGCAAAACGGTATCGTCGTTCGCCGGCGGCGGTCGATCAGGCGATGCCCGCGTTTCATCGTCTGCGACAGTCAACCGCGCAACAAATCCTCGACTTTCATCGCATGCCGAGCCGGCCTGCCCCGCGGCATTAAGGCATTTCGCCTAGCCTTTCATTGGCGGGTAGTCGCGCGAGAACACGGGCTGGGCAAGGAACTCCTTGGGGTCCATGGTCCAGAATTGGCTGACCTTGTTGTAGGTCTTGACGGTCTTGTTGACCATTTTAACGCCCTGTTTCTCGGCCCGACGCCATCTTCGGCGCCGGCAAAC
>Ga0307296_10001243_pt1 | contig 12719 bp, 12 predicted proteins | sample ER_DNA_153_FD_194467 | JGI IMG/M metagenome (GOLD analysis project Ga0307296, IMG submission 194467) | Bulk soil microbial communities from the East River watershed near Crested Butte, Colorado, United States - ER_DNA_153 | ecosystem: Environmental > Terrestrial > Soil > Floodplain | place... | reverse complement strand
GGTGAAGCAGACGTTGTCCTCGCTCGTCTCGGAGCTGCCTGCGTCGACGCTCGTCCACCGACAGCTTCCCTGCCCGTGGGCGCAGAAGGGCCTCGTGATGCGCGTCCTCACCGAGCGCCTGAAGGGTCGCGACCTCGACCTGCTCGACGGGATCAAGGTCAAGGATCGGCGGGGCTGGGCCCAGGTTCTGCCCGATCCGGACGAGCCACTCGTGCACATCTACGCGGAAGGCAAGGACGAGCAGGCCTCGAACGAGCTCGAGCGCGAGCTGCAGGCGCTCGTGGAAGAAGTCCTGCAGGGAGAGGTCGTAATCTCAAGTTGAGGTTGAACCTTGGCGGCGCTGCTGGTTTACTAGCGGTGCCCTCTTCCTCCCGAACCGAAAGGCTGATTGCGTGGAACCGCTTCCCGACCTGGTAACCGTGTCCGATACCGAGCTGAAGGAGCTCATCGACAAGCTCACCGAGGAGGAGCAAGAGATCTCCTACCGGCGCCGCCTCCTGCACGGCAAGATCGACATCCTGCGCGCCGAGCTCGTCGCACGGCTGCAGAAGTCGGAGGGCAAGAGCGTGCTCGAACAGGTCGACGTCGAGGGCCTGGCGCGGATCCTCGCCGGCAAGGCATCCCCGCCGCCCGAAGAATGAGCCACGTCTACTGCCCAGAGTGCGGCTTCCAGAACCCGGAGGCCGCGAACTACTGCGCGAAGTGCGGCGCGCTTCTCGTCAAGGACGATTCCGCCTCGGATACGACGATGAGCTACACACCTGAAGAAGGAGAGGAAGAGAGCGGAGCGATCCTGGAGGAGATCAAGACCGAGGGCCCCGCACTCGTCGTCCGCTCCGGAGGAGGCCGCGCGGGCGAGCACTTCCTGCTCGAGGGCGAGATGACCACCGTCGGGCGGTCGCCTGACTGCGACGTCTTCCTCGACGACGTGACCGTCTCGCGGCGGCACGCCCAGGTACTGCGACGCGACGGCCAGTTCGTGATCGAGGACAAGGGCAGCCTCAACGGCACCTTCGTCAACCGCCGCCGCATCGAGTCCGGCGCCCTCGAGGACGGCGACGAGGTTCAGATCGGCAAGTACAAGCTGACGTTCCTGTCGCAGTGAACTCCGCAGCCCAGGCATCTTCCCGCGACGGGCTCCTCCACATCGGGGCCGTGTGCCGGCGGTTGCGCGACGAATTCCCGGACGTCTCGATCTCGAAAATCCGGTACCTCGAGGACCAGGGCCTGATCGCCCCGAAGCGAACCCAGGGCGGGTACCGGCTCTTCGACGACGACGCCCTCGACCGGCTGCGCACGATTCTCCGGCTCCAGCGCGACGAGTTCCTGCCGCTTCGAGTCATTCGACAGGAGCTGGCCTCTCCGGCGGCCGGCAAGACTCGCCGCCAGCGGCGCGCGGCCGGGCTCGCCGGGCCCGAGGAGGAGCTGGATGCGCGGGAGCTCGTAGTCAGATCGGGCGCGACCCCGCACCTCCTCAAGGAGCTCGAGGAGTACGGGCTGCTCGAGTCGCGAGGGAATGGGGGGGAGAAGCGGTACGCGGCCGGCGACGCGGAGATCGCCGCTGCGTGTGCGCAGCTCGCGTCCTTCGGCGTGGGCGCACGCAATCTGCGCGCCTTTCGCACGGCGGCCGACCGGGAGGCGTCGCTTCTGGAGCAGCTCGTGGGACCGTCGCTCCGCTCGCGGAGCCCGGAGCGCCGGGAGGCTGCGCTGGAGGATCTCAGGACCCTCGCCGAGCTCGCCCAGGAGCTCTCGCAGCTTCTCTCCTGGCGGGCCCTTCGCCAAATCGCTTCCCGCTGATGGCGACGACAGGGGTCGACGGGTTGAAGGCCAAGATTCGGGATGTCCCGGACTGGCCCGAGAAGGGCGTCGTCTTCAGGGACATCATGCCTTTGCTCGCCGACGCGGAGGCGCTGCGGGCGACGATCGACCTGCTCGCGGACTGGGCCGAGGAGCGGCGTCCTCAGATCGTCATCGGAGGCGAGGCCCGCGGGTTCTTCATCGGCTCGGCGATCGCATACAAGCTCGGGTGCGGCTTCGTGCCCGCGAGGCGTCCGGGGAAGCTCCCGCTGGAGACGATCAGCGCCGAGTATGCGCTCGAGTACGGTCGAAACACGCTCGAGCTGCAGGCCGATGCGTTCGAGGGGGGCACACGAGTGCTCATCCACGACGACGTGCTGGCCACCGGGGGAACGTCGAAGGCGATGGCGGACCTCGTGCAGCGGCTGGGCGGCCACGTGGTCGGGATGGCCTTCCTGATCGAGCTCGATTTCCTGAAAGGCCGCGAGAAACTCTCTGCTTACGACGTCTTCTCGCTGATTCATTACTAGCGGGCTCAGGTCTTCCGTCCGGGGAGCCGATCAACCTGTCAGAGAGGCATGTACGACGCGCTCACCACGCGGTACACGTTCCCCTGCCCCGCCCAGGGAGAGACACGGGTGCGGCTGTCGGCGTTTCGCGTGCTCGACCGGTTGCCCGGCGCCGAGCATCCCGCCGTCTTCCACGTCGTGTTCGACTGTCCGTGCGGGGAAGAGCATCCGGGCCTGGTCTCCGACGCAGAGCTCGACTGGGCGCCGCTCGGACTGAGCGAGGATCGGTTCCTCAACCTGATGACCGCTCGGTTCGAGGATGCCTCGCTCGAGCTCTCCGATCTGGCGGTGCGACACATCCTGGCGGGCGAGTGGCCGTGGAGCTTCTTCTGCTACCCCGAGGATCGATCGCGTCCGGTCTTCCCGTCCTCCTTCTTCCTGCTGGCCCCCGGCGACGGCTCCATCGGCCTGGCCGTGCGCTGCCCCACCTGCAACCGCGTCTCAGTCAATCTCGTCTCGCACGAGCACGTCGACTTGCCGTTCCACAACGACGCCGAGATCGGGGTCGTCCCGCACGTCTTTACAGGAGACGCGGAGGCGATGATCGAGGAGTTCCGGGGCGACCTCGACTCCGGTCACTTCGATACCCGCCGCCTCCAACTCGACTGAAACACGCCCGGAACGGGCAGGAGCGGGGTGGAGGTGGTGCCCATGTACGGCTTGACGAGAGCAACGTTCACGCTCATCGGTGCCGCGGTCGCAGGGCTGCTCCTGTGGCTCGGGACCCGAATGCTTCCGACCAACGATCTCGCCTCGACCTCGGCGGGCGATTACTGGCCTGCATTCGGCCTCGTCGCCGCGGCGGGGTTGACGATGGCGCTCTCCCAGCTGCTCGGAGGCTGGACGAAGTGGGGCTGGCCGCGCGTCTCGCTCAAGGTGTTCCTCCTCGGGTTCCTGCCGACTCTGATCGCAGGCGGCTGGATCCTGGCCGCCGGCGAGCCGGGTGACCACTGGCTGGGCAGTCATGTGCGGAACTGGTCGGACGACATCGGCATCGACGGGCTCGTGGGAGATCTAACGATCATGGTCCCGGCGATTGCGTTCGGGATCGGACTGGTCTTCGGTTTCACGTTCGATACGACCGGACCTCGCCTGAAGCCTGGCGCAACGCCCGCGCCCGCGGGTGCAACGGAGCAGGGCAAGCCTGTCGAGGACGGGCAGCAGGACGATCGGAGAATCCACATCCGCGAAGGGGGGACCCCGGTCGCACCCCAGGCGGAGGAGGCCCCGCCGAAGGAATAGTCAGGTTCGGCAGGACCGCGGCAGGTTCCCCGCCTGTGTGCTCACTCCGGGGAGGGATCGCCGGGCCCCCGAGGCTCGCCGATAACCGGGGTGATGGACACCGCAACGCCGCCTACGACTCGAGGGCTGGCCCTCATCCTCGAACACTGCGCCCGCCTGAACGGCATCGACGACGGGCGGCCGGCGGCAGCGCTGCGCCTTCGGCAGGCGGTCGGCGACGAGCTCGCACGGCTGCTGGTCACCGCGCTTGCCGGCGACCACAGTTCTCGTCCGCGCCTCGTCTAGCGCGCCGGGCGCTCTTCGCCGTAGATCCGTACGTAGAGGAAGATCGCGCCGCCCGCCACGGCCGAGAGAATGAACGATGTCCCTTTGCCGACGCCGACGGCCATCATCCCGAGCCAGAGGTACAGAAAGAACCCGAAGGCCCAGAGGAAGGCGACGACTCCCTTGTCGATGCTCGGCGGACGGACGTGGAACGTCATCGCAGCATCGTATTGGACCAAAAAAGTTCGCCGAGCCGGTTGCGCTTTCGTCCGCTCAACCGACCAACTTTCGGCTTCCGCCTACAGTCGCCCGGCTGGGCTTCGACCTACTTGCGCTCCGTGCTCGGCGCAGAGGGGACAGTAGAGGTGTCGAGCCGTCCGTACAAGGCCTGTCCATACGCCATCCTCGCAATTTGCAAAAAATTCAGTTTTCAACATTTTCCACAACCGGGCTTCGTGCTCTGTGGACAAACCTGGGGACTGCCGAAAGCGCTTCGGTCAGCCGAGCGGCGACCGACCCTGGCAACCGTGAGCCTGGCACCCGAGCCTGGGCGCCGGAGAGGCGCGGGCGGGGGCGGGATCTCCTCGTTCCATTTGGTCGAACTTGACATAACGTGCGTTATCGTGCATTCGGATGGGCGGCTGGCAATCGGCCTCCGCTAGGAGCTAAGGTGTTTGCCTGAGCATCGCCCTGGTCATCAGAGAACTACAGGTATGACCGTCGAGATCGATCACGTCCTCGGAGCCGAGGACGTTCGGCATGTCATCGAGGCCGCTGAGCAAGCGGGCTCGGTCCGCGCCTCCGAGCTGACGGAGCTCGTCGACGCGCACGAGCTGGGCGAGCTGGAGGCCGAGGCCCTCCACCGCGAGCTCGAGCAGCGCGGAATCGAGATCGTGGACGACGAGCGGGAGCAGCAGCCTGCGCCGCAGCCGGTCGTCTACGAGACCACGACCGACGCACTCCAGCTCTTCCTCCGCGAGGCCGGCCGCCACGCGCTGTTGACGGCCGCCCAGGAGGTCGAGCTCTCCAAGCGCATCGAGCGCGGCGACCCGCAGGCAAAGCAGCACATGATTCAGTCGAACCTGCGGCTCGTGGTCTCGATCGCGAAGAACTACCGCAACCAGGGCCTCCCGTTCCTCGACCTGATCCAGGAAGGCACGCTCGGGCTGATCCGCGCCGTCGAGAAATTCGACTGGCGCCGGGGCTACAAGTTCTCGACCTATGCGACGTGGTGGATCCGGCAGGCCGTCGCGCGTGCCCTCGCCGACAAGGCGCGCACAATCCGGATGCCCGTCCACATCGTCGAGCGCCTCCAGAAGATGAACAAAGCCGAGCGGTTGCTCTGGACGCAGCTCGGCCGGGAACCGACACTCGCCGAGATCGCCGAAGAGGCCAGCCTTCCGCTCGAGCAGGCCCGCGAGGTGAAGGCGGCAGCCCGTGCGTCGACGAGTCTCGACCAGCCGGTCGGCGAGCAGGAGGATGCAGTCTTCGGTGACTTCGTCGCCGGTGACGGCCCGTCCCCTGAGGACGAGGTCGAGATCACGCTCCGCAGCCAGGCGCTGATTCGGGGCCTCGCCGCCCTCTCGGAGCGCGAGCGCAAGGTGATCGCTCTCCGGTACGGCCTGGCCGACTCCGAGCCGAGGACGCTCGAGGAGATCGGCCGCGCGCTTGGGCTCACGCGCGAGCGCGTCCGCCAGATCGAGGTGCACGCTCTCCGGAGGCTTTCCAAGCTCCGCGAGATGGAATCTGTGGTCGGATAGGGCCGGCGTTCCAGGCGGCCGCGCCGCGGCGGACTTACTCGTTCTCTAGGTAGAGCTGGAGCCCCGGTGCGGCATTTCGCAGCTCGCGGAGCGCCCTGGATTCAAGTTGCCGGACTCTTTCGCGCGTGATTCCCAGGCCGATGCCCACCTGCTCGAGAGTCTGTGGCGTCTCCCCGTCGAGCCCGAACCGTAGGGCCACCACGCGGCGCATACGCGGGGTCAACCGCCGCAACGCGCCGGCGAGCTCGCGCGAGCGGAGCAACTTCGCGGTCGCGGCGTCGGGCTGATCCGATTTCGTGTCCTCGATCAGGTCGCTGTAGATGCTCTCGCCGTCCCCCACCGGGGTCTCGAGACTGACGGGATCCTCGACCAGCTCGAGGAGCTCGCGAACCCGCTTCGGTGGGAAGCCGCTCTCCTTGGCGATCTCCTCGACGTCCGGATCGCGGTTCAGCTTCTGGGCGAGTACCCGCCGGGCGCGCAGCACCTTGCGCGTCTGCTCGGCGACGTGGACCGGAAGGCGAATCGTGCGGCCCTGGTCGGCGAGCGCGCGGGTGACGGCCTGGCGGATCCACCAGGTCGCGTAGGTCGAAAGCTTGTAGCCAAGCTTGTAGTCGAACTTCTCGACGGCTCGGATCAGGCCCAGGTTGCCCTCCTGGATCAGGTCGAGCAGCGGCACACCCGCCTTCGTGTAGTTGCGGGTGATCGACATCACAAGCCGGAGGTTGCACTCGATCAACCGGCGCTTCGCAGCCTCGTCGCCCTCGTCCTTGAGCCTTGCTAGCTCGCGTTCCTCCTGCGGAGTGAGCAGCGGGCCGTCGCCGATCTGGCGAACGTAGAGCTTCAGCGGATCCTGCGTGGCGGCGACGCCGTCCCAGGGATCCTTCTCCTCGACCTCTGCGGGCTCATCGAGACCGACGGGGTCTGGAACGGCCGCGAGCTTCGGCTCATCGGCGGGATCGGCTTTTGGCGGTTGGTGAGGAAGTGGCCGGGCCATCGAGCCTGGTTATCGGTCACACCAGGCGGGGTGGCTTAGTCGAGTTACCCTCGAACGAGGGATGCCCCCTCGCCGAGCCTTCCGAGCCAGCTCGTCGACCTAACTTCCGGGTGTCTCCCGCGTCCTAGTCACTACGGAGCGACGGGGTCGTCTGGCTGCGCTCCTACCATCGCCTTATGTGTGGAATCGCTGGATACAGCCTTAGTAGCGCGAGCGAGATCGATCGGACGCTTGCGGCTCAGGCCCTGCTTGCAGGGATCGCCGAGCGCGGAGCCGACGCGGTCGGCTACGCGTGCCGGGGTGAGGGCGGGACACTCTCGGTGCACAAGCAGCGCTCCGGCGCAAGCGCGCTTCTCGAGCAGGTGGCCGTCCCGGCCGCGGTGACCGAGGCGCTCATCCACGTGCGCGACTACACGAAGGGCCACCCGTGGATCTCCGCCAACAACCATCCTGTGCACCACGGCGCCGTCAAGGGCGTGCACAACGGGATCATCCTCAACGACGAGGAGATCTTCGCCCGCCACGGATTCCGTCGTCAGGAGCCGAAGATGACCGTCGACTCGGAGGCGATCTTCGCTCTCATCGACGAGCAGGGTCCCGATCCAGTCGCACTGGAAGAGCTCCGTGGGTCGATGGCCGCGGCCTGGCTCGACGACCGGCATCCGGACACTGTCTTCATCGCACGCGGAGTCGGCCGTCCTCTGTGGCTCGGCGAGGGCAAGCACGAAGCGTTCTTCGCCTCGACGAAGGACGCGCTTGGAGTGGTCGAGCGCTATCTGGATCTGCGGCTTCGCAAGCGGGAGCTTCCCGAAGGGATCCTCGTCCCGCTGGTCGCCGGGCGCCGGACGAAGGCTGCGCGCTTCAACCCCGACCGCGCTTTCGACGAGGAGCCCCTTCCTGCCGTCCGCGCGCCGGGCGAGGGCGCGACCTGCCTCCGCCGCCTTGCGGCGATCGCTGCCGTCTGCTGAGTCGGCCTTCCGCCGATACGCTCACCCCATCCTCGAGTAGGCGCTCGCGAACGAGGAACTGGAACGTCGCCCATGCGCCTCGCTGGGGCTCGAGCATCCGGTAGATCTGCCACTCGCTCATCAGCTCCGTGTCCTTCCTGCGGGCCTCCGCCCAGTCGCCGAACTTCGCTAGGTGCCCGAGCTTCCGCGCGAGCGAAGCACCCTGCTCGATCGCCCGCTCGAGCCTCTCCTCCCCCACCGGTACGTCGAACCCGGCTTCCCGCAGCGCGTTCTTCAGCGACCCGAACATGTGCCAGTAGAGCGACTTCGACGGCATCGACTCCCGGTGGTCGTCCAGGTCTTTTGCAGTCGGGGGCCGGCCGAGCTCGTCGCCGAGCTCGCGAAGTAGCCGGACCAGGTCGGCGGGCTTGGCGAAGCGGCGCGGAACGAGGCCGGCCTCACGTTTCGCGCCGTTCCAGCTGCCGAAGTGCTGGATGACGGTCTGCGGGTGCACGCTCGTCTCAGGATCCGCATCGAACTCCCGCATTGTCGGGGAGCGCCCCAGCCGGTCCGCACAGGCACGCAACTGACCGAGGATCTGCTCGTTCGAGTAGCGCTTGCGGATCCCCGCCTGGAACTCGGCCAGTGCTTTGGGATCGATTCGCGAGAGCGCCCGGGGAGCCGGTTTCCGGGGCATAGCAAGAATAATAGAACAGGTTAGACGTCTTGCAAAGAGACGCTAAAGAACTGAAGTGTGCGGCTAGGAGACCGCGAGGAGCTGGTGCCGCGCGGCCTCGTCGGCCAGGATCTCCGGGGGGAGCACTCGCTCGAGGGCGCCGACACAGCGTGGGCAAAACTGGCTGCCGGCTGCACGCTTCAACTCCTCCATCGCCTCCATCGCCGGTCGCGCCGCGCGATAGATGCGCGTCGTCAGCATCGAGTCGAGCGCGTCGGCGACGTGGATGATGCGGGCGCCGAGTGGAATCTCCTCCCCTTTCAGGCCGTCGGGATAGCCGGTGCCGTCGAAGCGCTCATGGTGATGGCGAATCGCGGGCACTGCGTCGTTCAGGAATCCGAGACGGTCGATGATGCGGGCGCCCTCGTCGGAATGCCGCTGCATCAGGGCCCACTCGTCGTCGGTGAGGACGGCGGGCTTCAGAAGGATCGCGTCGGGCACCGCAAGCTTGCCGATGTCGTGGAAGAGCGCGGCGTGGCCGAGAAGGTCGAGCTCCGCCTGTGAGAGGCCGAGCTCGCGGCCGATGGCGAGGGCGAGCTGCTGCACGCGCCGGGAATGGCCGGCGGTGTAGGCGTCGCGCGCGTCGACCGTGGCGGAGAGGCTCTCCATCGCGGCCGTCGAGCGCTCCTTGAGGAGCCTGTTGGCCTGTTCCAGCGACACGTTCTGGCTCTGGATCGTCTCCGCGGCGGCGCGCAGCTTCTGGGCGCTGCGCTGCGTGTGGCGGAGATAGGCCTCCTGCGTCTTGCGCATGAGGAGGAGCGGCACTGCGAACACCGCGAGGGCATACAGGCCGGCTGCGTGGTAGGCGATCGCCATGACGCCGCCGACGAACCCGTACACGATCCAGTGCGGCGCGAGCCACGCGAAACGCTCCTGCCACACGCGCCAGACCCGTTCATGGCCCTCCATCGCGATCGCGACGCTGAGGAGGCCGGTGTTGACCGCGAAGTACGCAAGGCCTGCTCCCAGACCCGCGGCGGCGGTGAAGAACTCGCCGACGCTTCCTTCGAAGCCCGCCATGAAGACACCCGCCGCGGCTAGCGACGACAGCGACAGGGCGCCGATGTTGAAGAGGACACGATGAATCTCCGAGCGTCGCGCGCTCCATTCGACGATTGCGGTCGTTCCCGCGAGCACGAGCGCAGCCCTCGGACCGAAGAGCGCAGCGCCGGCAAGCGAGCCGACGGCGCTGACCGAGATCGAACCGCCGTCGTCCACCTCGATCGCCAACGCCTGGCCCAGGCCGACGAGCACGACGAGAGCGATGAGCGCAAAGACGTCATGGCTCGAGCCGAACATGATCCCGAGCACACCGGCGGCAATCCCGACAAAGGCGACGAGTCCGACGAGAGTCGCAAGGCGCCGCGATAGCGACAGGAACCTCGGTCCGTGGACGGCATGCGTCCGCGGATGTCGCCGCTCCTCGGGCGGGATCAGCTCGACCGCGGGCGGCAATGGCGCGAGGTGGTCGCCCGTCTCGGGCACTGCGGTCAGCCGCGGCTTGCGGTCGACCGGCACCGCCAGCGGCTCGGACGTCGCGTCGAGGACACGGTTCCGGCCCTGGAGCTTTGCCCGGTAGACGGCGAGGTCGGCCTGGTGGATCAGCTCGTTCGAGTCCTGACCGTCGCGCGGGTAGAGCGCGACGCCGATCGAGACGGTCGCGCGGATCGGCTGGCTCGATGTCTCGACGTCGAACGCCCGCTCCGCGACTTCCTTGCGGATGCGCTCGGCGATGTCCATGGCCTCCTCTGCGCTCGTCTCGGGGAGCAGGATGCTGAACTCCTCCCCACCGAAGCGCGCCGGGACGTCGTAATGGCGCAAGTGCGTTCGGAAAACCTCGGCGATGCCCTTGAGCACGGCGTCGCCCGCCAGGTGGCCGTACGAGTTGTTGATGTCGCGGAGCAGGTCGAGGTCGGCCATGATCAGCGAGAGGGGCCGGTCGAAGCGCTGCGCGCGCATGATCTCTTCGCTGAGGGCCAGGCCGAAGTGCCGGGCGTTGAAGAGTCCCGTCTTCGGGTCTACTCGAGCTTCCGCCTCGAGCTTCGGCACCGACAGCGAGCGGTGGATCAGGAGGACGGGCGAGAGCGCGAATGGGATCAGCCAGGGATTCGCGTGCCAGAACGTGGCGAGCACGATGCCGAGCGCCGCGAGCACGAGCTCGGTCGAGAGCCCGTGGAAGGAGAAGAGGCGGGATTCGCGGATCGAATGACCGTGCCCGAGCAGGAGCATCGGCGCCAGGATCGCGTGGTTCAGGCCGACGAGGACAACCGAGCAAACGAGCCCGGCGACCGCGAAGCGAAGGTTCCCGTCCGGGATCAGCCCGTGGGCATGGACAACTGCCTTCACAGCCCCCCAGGCCGCGAGCGTCGCGATGACGTAGTTGCAGATGTTGAAGCACTCGCGATACCAGGCCGTCCGGTTCTTCAACCAGGCCGGGATGTGCTGAACGATCGCGACCAGCACCACGAGCTCGGGCGGGAGTAGGAGGATCGCTGGGATGAGGAAGACGTTGGTCGCGTGGTACGACTGGTTTGGCGGATGCTTCACCAGCAGCACCTGCGCGACCGCTGCGCCCGTTGCGAGGATGAAGAAGCCCGCCCAGACGCTCGGGCTGTTCGTATGGCTCTGGAGCCGAGATGCAAAGGGCAGGGCGGCCGCTATTGCGCCGGCTGCGATCGCCGCGAGATAGATGGTCGCAGAGAGCGAAAGCCGTCGGTTGCCGCCCCCTGAGCTCGGGCGGTCCTCGCCAAAGGTGAGCTCGGTGGGCACCGCGCTCACGGCTGCCTCACGATCGGTCGGCTGTACCGCATGTCCAGTTTCCTAGTCCCTTCCAGGAGCCGCAGAGGGGAGCGTGGCTCCGTGTCTCAAAGTAGGGGCGGTCTGCAAGGTCGGCATCCCCCGTCCGAGTGAGGCCGGGGCCGGGCTTGTGGCCCGGCCCCGGCTCCTCAGTCGAATTAGGGGAGGCTTGGTAGCGGGTTGCCCGCCGGCGGCGGAGGCGCCGGCACCGGCTCGAGCCCGAGCAGCGGATCCGCAAGCGCAGCCGCTTCCTCTTCCGGCGTCAGGGTGTCCGGGGCCGTTGGAGAGCCTGTCTCCGACTCGGCCGCGTCTTCCCAGGTCACGTCAGCCGCCGCCAGGACGTCGCTCCAGGTGACGTCCGACCACGTGACGTCGCTCCAGGAGACGTCCGACCAGCTGACGGTCGTCCAGGAAGCGTCGCTCCAGGAGGCATCCGACCAGGAGACCGCGTCCCAGCTTGCGTTTGCCTTGGCCGCGTCCGACCAGCTCACCGCGTTGAAGACGGGCGTCTTGCCGCCGGTCGGATCCGGCACGACGAAGCGGTTCAGCGCGAGGTTCGGATTCGGGGCCCTGTTCAAGTTCGCAGCCCTCAGGGCGTTGAGCTCGCCGACCCCGGCCGAGCCAGGAGGAGCCTCGGGGATGTAGCGGGCCGCCTGCATGAGGGCGCCCTTCACCTGGTCAGGCGTGAAGGTCGGATTCCTGGCCAGGATCTGTGCCGCCGCGCCCGCAACGATCGGCGACGCAAACGAGGTGCCGGACAGGCGCATGTATCCGGGAGCCACCGCGTTCTCCGGCTTCTGCGCGAGCAGAGTCGCATTCGCCGGAACCGGGCCGACCACGTACCGGCCGGCGGCCGCGATCTCGGGCTTGCGGAAGCCGTCGTAGGTGTACCCGTAGGCCGACCAGGACGGGACATCGTGCTCCTTGATCCTGACTGTGCCGTCGAGGTCGACCGCTCCGACGGTGATCACGAACGGATCGTTCCCGGGGGCGAACATGACGCCGCTGGGGCCGTCGGCATGGCCGTAGTTGCCGGCCGCGACGACGACGGTCACACCGCTGAACCACAGCTTCTCGACCGCCCGGTCGAGCGGATCCTTCGTGAAGTTGCTCGGAACGGTGGAGTGAAGCGAGAAGTTTGCGACGCGAATGTTCTTCTCGTCCTTGTGCAGGTAGATCCACTCCGCCGCGGCGATGACGTCGCTCGTGCGCGCCATGCCGGAGTCGTCCATGACGTCGAGCATCACGATGTTGGCGCCGGGAGCCGCGCCCGCGTAGCCCGGGGCACTGCCGGCCGCAACACCGGCGACGAACGTGCCGTGCCCGCGACCGTCGCCAGGCGAGTTCGGCAGGAGCTTCGTGATCACCTCGTTGCCGATGACCTGTGCGCCGTTGGCGAAGTCCGCACGGTTCTTGTCGATCCCGGAGTCGACGATTGCAATCGTCGGCGTCTGGGACCGCAATCTGTCTGCGTCCTGATACAACGGACGCAGAGCCTCGGCGGTCGGCCAGACCTGGCTCGACGACGGAGCATCGGCCAGCTTGATTCTCGAGTCAGTGGTGATCGTCAGTCCCGGCCGCTTGGCCAGCACGAGAACCTTCTTCGCCTTGATC
>Ga0307296_10001242_pt1 | contig 12736 bp, 16 predicted proteins | sample ER_DNA_153_FD_194467 | JGI IMG/M metagenome (GOLD analysis project Ga0307296, IMG submission 194467) | Bulk soil microbial communities from the East River watershed near Crested Butte, Colorado, United States - ER_DNA_153 | ecosystem: Environmental > Terrestrial > Soil > Floodplain | place... | reverse complement strand
GCGGATCAAGCGCGAGCAGGAGGAGCGCGAAGGGGTCTTCCACGACCTTCCGGAGACGCTGCCCTCGCTGCTCTACGCGCGCAAGGTGCAGCGGCGCGCGCGGGCAGTCGGCTTCGAGTACCCGGACGTCGACGGGGCACTCACAGACCTCGACGACGAGCTGCGCGAGCTGAGGGCCGAGCTCGGCGAAGAGCCCGCACCGGAGACGGAGCCCGATCCGCGGCAGTTCGAGGAGCTCGGCGACGTGCTCTTCGCGGCGGTCAACGTGGCGCGGCGGCTCAACGTCGACCCGGAGCTCGCCTTGCGTGCCGCCAGCAATCGCTTCGTCGTTCGCGTCGAGCGCGCCGAGGAGCTCGCCAAGGCCGAGGGCAAGCGCTGGACCGAGCTCGAGCTCGACGAGCAGGACCGTTACTTCGACCGGGCCAAGGAGGTAGGGCAATGACTGCGATCGCACGCGTCCATGCACGGCAGGTGCTCGACTCGCGCGGCAACCCGACCGTCGAGGTCGACGTCCGGCTCGAGTCGGGCGCGCTCGGCCGCGCGGCGGTGCCGTCGGGTGCGTCTACCGGCGTGCACGAGGCGCTCGAGCTTCGCGACGGCGGCTCGGCGTGGGGCGGCAAGGGAGTCACGCGCGCGATCGCGAACGCGAACGGCGAGATCGCCGAGGCCGTCCGCGGCAGCGACGCCGGCGACCAGCGCGCGCTCGACGAGCTCCTGATCGAGCTGGACGGGACGCCGAACAAGGGCCGCCTCGGCGCGAACGCGATCCTCGGCGTCTCGCTCGCCGCCGCGAAGGCCGCTGCTGCGGACGCGGACGTCTCTCTCTTCCGCCATCTCGGCGGTGACGAGGCCCACATCCTGCCCGTGCCGATGCTGAACGTGATCAACGGCGGCGCCCACGCGCAGAACTCGATCGACCTGCAGGAGTTCATGCTGGTGCCGGCCGGTGCGGAGACCTTTGCCGAGGCGATGCGCGTCGGCGCCGAGGTCTTCCACGCGCTGAAGGCGCTGCTGCACGAGCGGGGCTTCTCGACCGGGGTCGGCGACGAGGGCGGCTTCGCACCTGACTTCGGCTCGACCGAGGAGGCGATCGAAGCCGTCCTCGAGGCGGCCGGCCGTGCCGGTCACCGCGACCGCGTGGCGATCGCGCTCGATCCTGCCGCCACCGAGCTTTACGAGGACGGGCGCTATCGCTTCGAGGGTCGAGAGGAGGACGGCGAGGGGATGATCGGCTTCTGGGAGGAGCTTTCCGGCCGATTCCCGATCGTCTCGCTCGAGGACGGCCTTGCCGAGGACGACTGGAGCACGTGGCGCGCGCTGACCGAGCGCCTGGGCGGGAGCCTGCAGCTCGTCGGCGACGACCTCTTCGTCACGAACGCGGAGCGCCTGCGCCGCGGGATCACCGAGAACGTCGCCAACGCGATCCTGATCAAGGTCAACCAGATCGGAACGCTCACCGAGACGCTCGACGCGATGAAGCTGGCGCGCGAGAGCGGCTACGCCTGCGTGATGTCGCACCGCTCCGGCGAGACCGAGGACACGACGATCGCCGACCTCGCCGTTGCGACGAACTGCGGCCAGCTCAAGACGGGAGCTCCGTCCCGCAGCGAGCGGGTGGCGAAGTACAACCAGCTGCTCCGCATCGAGGAAGAGCTCGGCGACCGGGCCGTCTACCCCGGCTGGGACGCCTTCCCGCGCCACCGGCACTAGCCCGCACGCGAGCTATCGTGCGGTCGTGGCGATAGAACCTCGCCGTACGAAGATCGTCGCGACCATCGGGCCGGCGTGCTCGAGCCCCGAGGTGCTCGAGCAGCTCGTCCAGGCCGGCGTCGACGGTGCTCGGCTCAACCTCTCGCACGGCACGCACGACCAGCACCGCGAGTGGGCCGGGATGGTGCGCGAGGTCGAGAGCCACCTCGACCGGCCGATCGCGGTGATCGCCGACCTGCAGGGACCGAAGCTCCGGATCGGCGACCTCGAGGAGCCGATCACGCTCAGGCGCGGGGAGAACATCGTCGTCGGCCCCGAGGACGGCTCGTCCAACGGCGGGCTGCCGGTCAGCCCGGCGGTGATCAGCGAGGTCCTGCAGCGCGGCCACGACGTCCTGATCGACGACGGGCTCGTGCGCCTGCGCGTCGAGGAGGTCGAGCACGGCCGCGCGCGCTGCGTCGTCGTGGAGGGCGGCGTCGTCAGCTCCCACAAGGGCGTCAACCTGCCCGGGGTCCCGATCCCGATCCCGTCGCTGACGCGGAAGGACATGGACGACCTCGAGCTCGCGCTTGACCTCGGCGTCGACTTCGTCGCGTTGTCGTTCGTGCGCTCGGCCGCGGATGTGCGCGACCTGCGCGCGCTGATCGAGCAGGCAGGCTCGCACGCACACGTGATCGCCAAGATCGAGAAGGCCGAGGCCGTGGACGTCCTCGACGACATCCTCGCCGAGACGGACGCGGTGATGGTCGCCCGCGGCGACCTCGGCGTCGAGATCGGCGTCGCGCTCGTGCCGCTGCTGCAGAAGCGCATCATCACCGCCGCGCTCGAGCGCGGCAAGACGGTGATCACGGCCACGCAGATGCTCGAGTCGATGGTGCACCAGGCCGAGCCCACGCGCGCCGAGGCGAGCGACGTCGCCAACGCGATCCTCGACGGCAGCTCGGCGCTGATGCTCTCGGGTGAGACTGCGATCGGCGAGTACCCGGTCGAGTCGGTCGCCTACATGGACCGGATCGCGCGTGCCGTGGAGCCGAGCCTCGGCTACCGGCACCAGCTCCCCGAGGTCGCCGACGAGCCGACGGTCGGTCAGGCGATGTCGAACGCAGCCTGCGACCTCGCCGAGGCGCTGCGCGCGAAGGCGATCCTCGTGCCGACCTACACGGGCCGCACCGCCTCTGTGGTGGCGCGGCTGCGGCCGCGGCGTCCGATCATCGGGCTCACCCACCACGACTACTCGTTGCGGCAGATGGCGATCGAGTGGGGCGTGACGCCGCTCTTGATCCCCGAGTGCGACGACGTCGACGCGCTGCTCAGCGAGTCTCTCCGAGCGGCGCGCGAGCACGACCTCGTCGAGGAGGGCGACCGCGTCGTGATCACTGCGGGCACGGCCGTGAACCTCCCCGGAACGACCGATCTGATCAAAGTAGACGTCGTCTAGAGGAGGCCCGCCGCGTGCGGCGAACCCGCCCGCGTGGCCAAGCGTTCCCGGAAACCTGCGCGTTCGCGCTACGTGCTGCGCTGGATCGCCGTCGGAGCGATCGTGCTCGTCGGCCTGCTCTACGCACGGCCGCTGAAGAGCTACCTGCAGGCCAAGCACGACCTCGCGAAGCGGACCGCGGACGTGCGCACGCTCAAGGCGGAGCGGCGTGAGCTCCAGCACAGGCTTGCCGAGACCAGCACGGGCGAGGCGCTGACGCGGCAGGCACGGCAGCTCGGCCTCGTGCGTCCCGGCGAGAAGCTCTTCATCGTCAAGGGCATCTCGGCCTGGCTTCACGGCAAAGCTACGATCGACCACGGTGGACGATGACCGCGCCATCGTCGAGCGACAGCTAGGCCGGCCGCCCCGCGCGTTTCGCCGCGTGGTCGTCCGCTGTCCCTTCGGCCGCCCCGCGGTAACCGAGCAGACGCCCCTCGACGAGTCGGGCGAGCCGTTTCCGACCACCTACTGGATCACGTGCCGCCACCTCGTCGCGGCGATCGCGCGGCTGGAGGCGGCCGGCGGCGTCGAGCGCTGGGGCCGACTCGCACGCGAGGAGCCCGAGCTGGCAGCCAGCCTCGAGCAAGGGCACGCCGAGCAGCGGCGGCAAAGGCCCGAGCTCCCGGGCGGGATCGGCGGCCAGACGCGCACCGGCGGGCTCAAGTGTCTCCACGCGCATGCGGCTTACGCGCTCGCGCGGCCGGGCTACGAGCTCGGCGAGCGAATCCTCGCGGAGGTCGAGCCGCTCTGGCCCTCGCGGTGCTGCTCCGAGTCCGACTAGCATCGGCCGCCAGATGGTGACCGCGCTGGAGACGACCCGCCGCGAGTGGGAGGAAGGCAACCAGCGGCTACAGGCCGCGGCGTCCGACCGCTCCCTCCATGAGCGGCTCCTCGCGGAGGTCGAGCTCGTTCTCGACGAGCTCCGCCGGCGCGTTGGCCAGTCGTTCACCCTCGAAGAGCTGGCCGGTGCCTACGGCGAGTCCGACCGCTGGGTGCTCGAGGCACTCGCCGAGCACGAGCCGGCTCCCGGCTGGCCCGCTCGGGCGACCACGGCGCAGGACGCAGCGTTCTACCTCTATGCCCGCGGCGCCGTCGACTACCGCCCGTGAGCACGGTCAGTCGGCGGCGCAGAAAGAGCTCGACCCGCAGGCGGGTCGGCTGGGCGCTCGTGTTTCTGCTCGTCTTCGCCGTCGGGGTCGCGTTCGGCCAGGCGCTCGAGGACAACCCGCAGCCCGCCTCGACGATCACGCACGACCAGACCTTCACCGTGCCGCCTGAATCCGCGACCGTCACGGTCACCACGCCGTAGGGTCGATGTTAGAAATCGGAAAGTTTGGGTAGATTCGCCGCCGCATGGCACGCGACGTTCCCAGCCGAGCTGCCCCCTCGGGCGAGCCCGACTGGCTGACGCTTGGCCAGGCGGCGAAGTACCTCGGCGTCGCGCAGAGCACGATCCGAAAGTGGTCCGACGACGGCCGCGTCCGCGCCTTCTACACGCCCGGCGGCCACCGGCGCTACCGGCGCGGTGACCTCGAGGACTTCCTCAACCGCTCGAGCCCGAGCGGCTCGACCAACGGTGGCCCCGTCGTCCTGATCGTCGACGACGACGAGCGCCTGCGCGAGTACGTGCGAGTGAACCTCGAGATGGAGGGCTACGCCGTGCACGAGGCCGCGAGCGCCGAGGAGGGCCTGCGCATCCTCGAGGAGTCGACCCCGGACCTCGTGCTCCTCGACGTGATGATGCCGCAGATGGACGGCTGGGAGATGCTCAAGCGGGTGCAGGAGCGGCACGGCGCCGGGACGATCCCGGTCGTCATGTTCAGCGGCAAGATCGACGAGGCTGCGGCGGACGAGGCCACCTCCCGCGGGGCGCAGGGTTTCATCGGGAAGCCCTTCAACCCGCAGGAGCTGATCGAGCAGACCAAGCAGCTGCTGGCAAGCTGATCAGGCTCGACCGCCACCTCGAGCGCTGGGTCGTGCAGCACCGCGTCGGCTGGCTGGACTGGCTCTTCGTCGACCTCTCGAGGATCGGCACCAACGGGCTCGTGTTCATCGTCGCGGGCGCCGTGCTCGCGGTGCTGTGGCGCAGGCCATGGTTCCTGCTCCTGCTAGCGACTGCCGCCTTCGCGGCGGACGGCCTCTCGCTCGTGTTACGGCAGTGGATCGGCCGCGAGCGCCCGCCGCTCGTCTACCCGGAGCCGAAGCCGCTCGTGCACCTGCCGCACTCCGGCGCCTTCCCGTCCGGCCACGCCTCGGCCGCCTTCGCGTGCGCAACCGTGATCGCGTGGGCGGCGCCTCGGCTGGCGATCCCGTCGTTCGTGCTGGCCGCGCTGATCGCGTGGTCGCGCGTCTACAACGGCGTGCACTGGCCGCTCGACGTCCTCGGCGGCGCCGTCCTCGGAGTTCTGGTCGCTACAGCTCTTCTGAAGCTCGTAGCAGCCCGGCCACGATTACGCCCAGAGCCGCCAGCAGGCTGATCCAGATGCCGATCCCGCGGCCGGCGGGCGGCGGGATCGAGTCGGGGATCGAGATCAGTCGCACCAGGACGAAGATCGTTGCCAGCGAGCCGAGCGCGATCACGACGAGGCTCTCGGGAATCGCCGGCGGGAGCTCGAAGCCGGCTTCGCGCAGCCCTGCGAGGAGCAGCAGCAGGAGCCCGGTGAAGAAGACGAGCTTTCCGAGCACGCCCGTGTGCCAGCCGATCACCGCGAGCGTGGGGCCGGTCGAGTCGGGGCCTGCGTACCAGTCCGTGAACGCAGAGACCGCGAGCACGAGCGCCGCGACCCAGGTCAGGCGGCCGCCGAGAGCCCAGATCCCGGTGCCCGGACGGACGAACGCGTCCTCGTCGGGCTCGAAGTAGGGCTCTTCCCGTTCCTCGGGGGCGAAGGACTCGGGCGTCTGCACGCGCGCAGTATGGGCATTTTCGCCGTGCATTTCAGAGAGAGGGCTCGGCTAGAGCCCGAACAGCTGCTGGATCTGGTTCCAGATCACGATCGCGAGGCCGATGCTCGTCGCGATCACGGCGACCAGCGCGAGCCAGAACCGGAACCGTGCGAGGCTGCGCTCCCGGGCGCGATCCTCACGCACCCGCCGCTTGATCCGCTGGCGTCGGTAGTTGCGCTGGATCGCGGTTGGATCGAGCAGGTCCTCCTCGACGTGCTGTCGCTCGGGCAGGGCCACGCGCAGAGTTTAGAGGGCCTGGGTGCCGGGGCGGCGCGGCTGCGCCATACTTGGCCAGGGGCAAAGATGGCCGTGGCCAGGGAATCAACCGGTGTCAGCGGCCTCGACGGAGCGCTCGCGGAGATCGTCGCGCGCACGGCGGAGGTCGCGGAGGCGGACGTGGTCGTCGCGCGGCTGGCCGACGATTCCGGCGGCGTGGCTGCACGTGCCGTGCATGCGACCTCGGCCGCGCTGCGGGCGGAGCTCGAGGGCTCCCGGCTCGGGCCCGGCGCGCTCTCGGACGAGGAGCGAGACGAGCTTTTGCAGCTGCCGCGCCCGCTGCGGCGCGTGGCGGAGCAGCTCGGGGCGGGCGGCGTCCTGCAGCTGCCGGTGTTCGACCGCGAGCTCGTGATCGGTTCGCTCGAGCTCCTTCGCCGCCGTGGCGACTTCGACGAGCGCGAGCGCCGGTTCGCACGTGCCGCCGCCGACGAGATCGCGCTCGCGCGGCGGGCGTTCGGCAACGACGACGGCACGGCCAGGGTCGCGCCAGACCTGCTCGGCCTCGCCGGAGACGCTCTGGCCGCGGGCTCGGACGAGTCGCGGGCGGCCGAGCAGGTGGCCACGCTCGCAGCCGAGGCGACCGGAGCGCGTGCCTGCCTCGTCTGGCGCTACGAGCCGCAGGGCCCGGTGCTCGCGGCCCTCTCCGGCAGGGCGCTGCCCGCGCTGGCGCTCGAGGCCGTGCAGCAGGCCAAGGGCGCGCCACGTTCGCTCGCGATGGAGCGGGTCGAGCTCCCGGACGAGCTCGTCGCCACGCTCGTGACGCTGCAGCTCGGCGAGCCGCCCCAGGGTGCGCTTCAGCTCCTCCTCGACGAGGAGCCGGCCGACGGCGACCCGCTGCTCGATCGGCTCGGCACCTTCGCCGTCCGCGCGGCGCATGCTCTCCGCGCCGGGGAGCGCAGGCAGACTCTCGCGCTCGAGCTCGAGCGCACCCGCGCGCTGCTGACGATCGTCGGCCAGGCGATCGCGCAGCTCTCGCTCTCCCACACCCTCGACACCGCGGTCGAGCGCGTCGCCGAGCTGCTCTCCGCGGAACGGCTGGCCGTCTACCTCGCCGACGAGGAGGGCCGGCGTCTCGAGCCCGCGGCCGAGCGCGAGCTCACCGGCCCGCACGCGCGCGTCGGCGAGCGGCTGCTCGAGCTGCTGCTCGGCCCCGCCCGCGGCCGCGGCCTGCTCGTCGTGCCCTACGCGTCGACCGACCCGCGCCTCGCCGGCGTTCAGGACGTGCTCGAGGAGATCGGGATCGAGGCCGCGGTGGCCGTCCCGCTGCGCGTCCGCGACGACCTCACCGGCCTGCTGGCGGTTTACCCCGAGGCCGGCCGGGAGCTGACCGAGAACGAGGAGTCGCTCCTGCTGGCGCTCGCGGCCCAGCTCGCCGTAGCCGTGCAGAACGCGCGGCTGCACGAGGAGACGAAGCGCCTCGGCGCCGAGCGCACGCAGGCGCTTGAGGCCGAGCTCGTCGTGTCCAAGCGTCTGCGTGCGCTGTACGAGATCTCACGCTCCTTCTCCGAGAGCCTTTCCCTCGAGCTGACCCTGGAGGCGGTCGCGCGCGCGATCGTCGAGTCGCTCGAGGTGGACGCTGCGGTGCTGCGGATGCCCGATCCGCGCGGAACCGCGCTCGTCCCCGTCGCGGTGCACGTGCGCGAGGAGCGGATGACCGAGGCGATGCGGACGATCCTCTCGCTCCCGCAGCCGCTCGCGCCCGCCCGCCCGCCCGTCTTCCGCGGAGGAGAAGCGTTGCTGCTCGACGCACGCACCGCGGCCTCGCTCGGGCAGGCGCACACGCCGCTGATCCCGTTCCTCGAGCGCGGCTCCACGGCTGCGGTGATCCCGCTCGCCACGCAGGCGGAGATGCTCGGGACGCTGACGCTCGTCTCGCTCGACCCCGACCGCCCGGTCGACGACGAGACGCTCGACGCGGCCTCGTCGATCGCCGGCCAGGCCGCGCTCGCGCTCGACAACGCGCGGCTCTACCAGCAGCAGAAGGAGTTCACCGACTCGATGCAGCGCTCGCTGCTGCCGCGGAGCCGGCCGCAGGCCGAGCGGCTGGACGTCGGCGCCGTCTACGCGTCCTCCGCGCGCATGGACGTCGGCGGCGACGTCTACGACTTCCTCGAGCTCGGCGACGGCCGGCTCGCGGTCGTGCTCGGCGACGTCACCGGCCACGGGATCGACGCCGCGGCCGACATGGCGATGGCGAAGTTCGTCTTCCGCTCGCTCGCGCGCGAGCACTCGGAGCCCGGAGACTTCCTCGCGGCCGCGAACGAGATCGTGCTCGAGGAAATCGGCGACGGGAAGTTCATCACGCTCCTCTATCTGACTGTTGACGGGCGCGAAGGCCGCCTGGCCTGCGCGAGCGCCGGTCACCCGCCGCCGCGGATCGTTCGGGCCGGCGGGGCGCCGGAGCCTTTGGCGGTCAAGGGCCTGGCGCTTGGGATCGCCGGCTCCCAGCACTACGAGGTGCAGCGAATCCAGCTGGAGCCGGGCGACGCCGCGGTGCTCTACACCGACGGCCTGCTCGAGGCTCGTCGCGACGGCGAGCTCTACGGGGAGGAGCGCCTCGACGCCGCGCTGGCCGCGAACGCCGGGCTCCCGGCCGAGGAGCTGGCCAACCTGCTGGTCGAAGACTGCCGCGCGTTTGCGGGCGACCTCGGCGACGACTGCGCGGTCGTCGTGGTCAAGCGGGTGTGATCGACCTCTCGCGGCTAAACGGCCGCGCCCTGCGGATCGGCCATCGAGGCGCCGCCTCGCTCGCGCCCGAGAACACGCTCGAGGCTCTCGAGCGCGCGGTCGAGCTCGGCTGCGACCTGGTCGAGTTCGACGTCCATGCGGTCGCGGGCGAGCTCGTTCTCGCCCACGACGCCCCGCTCGAGGCCGGCGGTCTGCCGAGCCTGGACGAGGCGCTCGACTACCTGGGCGCGGCTGGGGTCGGCGTTCACCTCGACCTGAAGTCGGCAGGGGCGGAGACGGCGGTGGCCGAGACGGTGCGGCGACACGCCCTCGTCGAGCGGACGCTCGTCAGCTCGTTCCGCGGTCCGGTGCTGCTGGCGCTCCATGCCGCCGAGCCGGCGCTGAGGCTCGGCCGGACCTACCCGCAGGACCGCACCGGGCTGGCGCAGCGGCGGGCGCTCGAGCCGGTCGTGAGGGGAATCCTCCACGCCATGCGCCGGGCTCTTCCGCGCAGGATCGCCGGGCTGCTGGCTTCCTCGCAGGCGACCGTGGCCGTGCTGCACTGGTTCGTCGTCGACGAGCGGGTCGTCGAGCGGTGTCACGCCCTCGGCGCGCCTGTTCTGGTGTGGACGGTCGACGATCCCGCCGAGCTGGCCCGGCTCGACGCGCTCGGAGTGGACGGCGTGATCACGAACGATCCGCGCATCTTCGAGGGCTAGACTTCTCGCGCGATGAGGAAAGTGGGTCTCGCGCTCCTGTTCGTGCTCGGGCTCGTCGCCGCCGGCGGGCTCTCCGCCGGCGTGGTCGCAGCCACCACGACCGGCACGGGCACGACCACGACCACGCCGCAGACGATCGCGACCGGCGTGACCATCTCGGGCGTGGATGTCGGCGATCTGACGGCGTCTGAGGCCTTCGACACGGTCACGGCCTCGTTCGCGCGCCCGCTCATGCTCGTCGTCCCGCGCCACCGCCTCGCGGTCGCGCCGCCCCGGCTCGGCGCAATGGCGGCCGTGCGCCCCGCCGTCAACCGCGCGCTCACGGCTCCCGCAGGCTCGGAGCTGAAGCTGCGCGTGATCCTCAACCGCCGGCGCACCGAGGCCTACGTCGCGCGCGTGGCGAAGCGCTTCGACCGCCAGCCGGTCGACTCGCAGCTCCTGCTGCGGAACCTGCGCCCGTGGGTGACGAAGCAGAGCGACGGCCGCTCGCTCAGGCGGCTGCGTGCCGTCGACGCGATCTTCACCGCGCTCGTGACGAACACGCGCCCGCTCTTGCAAATGCAGTTCAGGGAGCTGAAGCCCACGGTGAACCGCTCCTCGATCGGCCCGGTGATCGTCATTCGCCGCGGCTCGAACCGCCTCACCCTCTACAAGGGCATGCAGCTCCTGCGGGTCTTCGGCGTGGCGACCGGCCAGTCGCGCTACCCGACGCCGCTCGGCCGCTGGCACGTGGTCGTCAAGTGGCGCAACCCCTGGTGGTACCCGCCGGACTCGGACTGGGCGAAGGGCGAAAAGCCGATCCCGCCGGGCCCGGGAAACCCCCTCGGCACCCGGTGGATGGGGCTCTCTGCCTCCGGAGTCGGAATCCACGGGACTCCCGACGACGCCTCGATCGGCTACTCGGCCTCGCACGGCTGCATCCGGATGCACATCTCCGACGCCGAGTGGCTGTTCAACCACGTGACGATCGGGACGACGGTCTTCATCGTCTCCCAGTGAGATGACCGGACGGCTGAAGCTCGGCGCGCAGGTTCTGGCGGTCGGGCTCGTGGCCCTGCTGCTCGCGCTGCTCGTCTGGAAGCTGGCCCAGGGCTCGGGGAAGGAGGCCGAGATCGGGAAGCAGGCGCCGGACTTTGCGCTGCGCCGCATCGACGCGCCGGGGACGCTCCAGCTCGCTTCGTTGCGCGGCAAGGTCGTGGTGCTGAATTTCTGGGCTTCGTGGTGCTACCCGTGCAAGCAGGAGGCGCCCGCCCTCGCCGCGGCCTCGAAGCGCTGGGCCGATCGGGTCGTCGTGCTCGGCGTCGACGTGAACGACCCTGCGGGTGACGCGCGCACGTTCGCGCGCAAGTACGGCCTGACCTACCCGCTCGTGCACGACAACCGCAACGTGACCTCGCCGAAGTACGGGCTCACCGGCCTGCCGGAGACGTTCTTCATCGACCGCAGCGGCAAGCTCGTCGTCCACGTTGCCGGCGAGGTCGAGGCGGCTGACATCCGCGACGGGGTCGAGCGGGCGCTGCGGTCGTGAGGCTCGTCCTGCTCGCTCTGGTCGCGCTGGTGGTCGCCGCGCCGGCCCTGGCGAGCGAGCAGCACCCGACGCTCCCGGAGCTCGAGGGGCAGCTGATGTGCCCGATCTGCGAGGGCGAGACGCTCGCGCAGTCGGATTCGCCCGCGGCGCAGCGGATCAAGGTGGAGATCCAGGAGCGCATCGCGGCCGGGGATACGCGCAGCGAGATCAAGCAGAGACTGGTTTCCGAGTGGGGGGCACGGATCCTCGCCGCGCCGCCGCGGCACGGGTTCGACCTGATCGCGTGGCTGCTGCCGTTGATCGGCGTCCTCGGCGGCGCTCTTGTCCTCGGCTTGCTGGCCTGGCGCTGGACTCGCGCCCGCGAGCCGGAGCCGACGCCGCAGCGCTGGTCGCTGAACGGGCACCCGCTCGGACCGGAAGAGGAGCGCCGGCTCGACGACGAGCTCGCCCGCTTCGATGGGTGAGCGAATCGCGGCCGCGTTCGCCGCGGGCCTGGTCTCGATCGCCTTTCCCTGCGTGCTGCCGCTCGTGCCGGGCTACCTCTCGGCGATCTCGTCCGTGGAGGTCGACCGGCTCGGTGAACGCGGAACGGCGAAGCGCGTCATCCTGGCGAGCGTCCCGTTCGCGCTCGGGTTCACGGTCGTCTTCGTCGTGCTCGGCGCGGGCGCCGCCGCGCTCGGCGGCTGGGTCGACCAGGAGACGAGGACGAAGATCGCGGGCTTCGTGCTCGTCGTGCTCGGGCTCGCCTTCGCCGGCCTGCTGCCCTGGCCGGAGCGGATGGTGGCTCCTGGGGCGATCTCGCGCGCGCGCGCGAGCGGCTCGCGGGCGCTGCTCGGCGCCGCCTTCGCGGTCTGCGCCGCCCCCTGCGTCGGCATCGTCCTCGGCGCGATCCTCGCGCTCGCGGCGGACTCCCACACCGTGGTCCGCGGCTGCATCCTCCTGGCGGTCTACTCGCTCGGGATCACGGTCGCCTTCGTGGCGATCGGGGTCGCCTTCTCGCACGCGATGGGCGCCTTCCGCTGGGTGCGCGACCACTATGAGTGGATCCGGATCGGAAGCGGCCTCTTGCTCGTCGCGCTCGGCCTGCTGCTGTTCTTCAACCGCAGCTGGTGGCTCAATGTGGCCGTCCAGCACTTTCTGGACGCGCTCGGGCTGGATCGGGTCTAGACCCGCGCCGGGCTGAGCTCGAGCGAGCCGCCCGCGACCACCTCTGCGGCCTCGGTCACCTGTGCCAGGATCGACGCCACGTCCACTCCGCGGTGCTCCGGGGCGTACGGCCCGAGCCGCCTTGTCGCCTTCTCCAGCTGCCGCTCGCAGCCGACTCGATTGCCGCGGCCGGCCTGGTACCAGGCAACCGTCACGTGCACGAGCCCCTGGTAGAAGTCGCGTTCCTCCGGGGCCGCCGCGCGCCACGCG